>DSTMR04002__coassemble_655_pt1 | contig 61070 bp, 59 predicted proteins | sample DSTMR04002__metabat2_low_PE_040 | metagenome-assembled genome bin DSTMR04002
GACACCGCTTCTTCCCATTCCTTTAAAGGGTATCTTTCCTTGTCCGGCAGGCGGTACAGATCGCCAAGCGCCGCCCATTTGAGTTCCGGCAGCAGACGCAGGTTGGAGATAAAGGTGCGGTGCTGTTCGGCTACCACATCCAAAAGTCCAAGTTTTTTCAATCAATCCCTCCAGTATAATAAAAATAGGGACGGAGCGCTCTGCAGCGCCCCGTCCGATTGGTTCTTACGCTATTTTTTCCTGCGGTTACGAATATGCAGGAACACAAGACCGCCTAAAATGACAGCGCATAAACAGATCAAAATAATTGCTTTTGGTTCCATTGATTGATTCTCACCTCACTTCTGCGGCGATGACCACCGTGCGGGCGTTTTCCCATTCATAGGAACAGGTGACGAGCGTCAGCAGGCGGCAGTCCTCGCCGGGGATGGTTTGGGATTCGTATAATGACTGTGCGAAGAGCTCTTTCTGAAAAAACAGAAAATCCGCATGATCCGCAAATTCAGTGCGGTTAAACGGGAGCTTTGTGATATCGGTTTTCAGCACAGCCGCAATTTGGTATTCCCGCAGTCCATCGCTGGTCTGCAGCAGGATTTTGGAGTGTTCTTTGCGGAAGGCTTCATCAGCCATCTTTTGAAGAACAGCGAACATGGTCCCGTCATTCATGTTGTGCCCGTAGACCACGGTATTTTGGCTCTCTGCGGAACAATCCCATTGAAAAAAGAGGCTTCCGGCAGTGCGCCATTCTCCCTTGTAGGTACGCCGCAGATAGTATTCGGGATCGTCAGCGCTGCTTTGCAAAACCGGGTAATCCACACAGGTGCCGGGAATGGAAATCCAGCCTTTGATGTCCGGGTATTCAGCCTGCAAAGCGGGAAGGTCCACAAGGGATTCCGGTTCCGGCTGTTCTTTCCCAGCCGGTAAAACCCCGGAGCTTTCGGCTCCGGGGAGAGGCTGTGCGTATTCTTTTTTCAGGGCTTGTGTTTCTCCATTGGTCAGCCCCGGCTGTAAAACCAAAAACCAGAGAAGTCCCAATAAGCTCAGGCACAAAAGGCCGATGCAAAATCCTTTTAGAAAGATTTTCATTCTTCTGTGCCTTGATCCTCATCGGCCTGATCAGCAGATTTGCGCTTTTTACCTGTATAGCGCAGGAAAAGCAGAGCGCCGCCGGACAAAACTGCCAAGCCTGCCAGAGTGCCAAGGATGGCAGGCATCCACGGGTTATCACCGGTCTGCGGAACAGAGGGAACCTCCGGCACCAGTTTGTTATGCATCTTTATGGTCGTTGTTTCGCCTGCTTTGATTTCTACGGTCTGATCGTCAGGCAGAATATACTTTTCGGAATCTTCGCCAGCTACTTCAGATACGGTGTATTCTCCCACACGGAGAGTGAGGTTGATCTCACCGTTTTCATCCGTTTTGAATTCCTGCTCATAAGCATTGCCCATGAAGTCAGTACCGCTGATTTTGAAGGTGCGCCCTTCGATCTTATCATCATCGGCGGTCTTTACTACCCTCAGGGAACCAGTCTGCGCTTTGTTCAGGAAGCCTACGCCAGCTTCGGTTTCGATGCGGACAATCGCTTCATTCTCCGTAATGGAGAAAGGATAATATCCGTCATCCTTTTCGAAAAATTCTGGTGCTTCCTTCTCATGCAGGAAGTAATTTCCATACACAAGATCCTTCATCTGGTAAAGACCCGGTTCGGTTTCCGTCATTTCACCTGCCAGCTTGTCGATATCCGCATTGAATTCCCCGTTATTGTCCACATCGGCATAAACTTCAAAAACAGCCTCGGACAGCTTGTGGTCCGGATAATCGGCGTCCACCTTTATGGTTTCGGCGGTACCTTTGATGATCTGGTTTTCAATGGTGATTTCGATGGTCTGTCCGTCCTCAGTAATTTCTACCGGGAAGATTTCTTCCGTCAATACGAAGGCTTTGGGAGGTGCGATTTCACGCACGAGGAAGTTTCCAGCAGGCACCTTGTCAAACTCAAAGTACCCGATTTCATTGCTCTCGGTGACCATGAGGGCGGTTTCTTCGGTAAACTCCGTTTCGTCAAAACGGAACAGGCCGATAACAGCGCCGCCTAATTCAAAACCATCCTGATCGACCTTCCAGCCGGATACCTTGCCGCGCTTTAAGGTATTTTCAATGGCTTCTCCATCGTTCGCTTCAATTTCCACTTTCGCCACATCCTGTCCGGCATACTCAAACACCACAGGGTATTTTTTGTCGCTCAAAATGTAGTGATCGTCGGTTCCGATTTCCTGCACATACAGGGAAGCCCCGCAGGGGATGTCGGTTGTAAATACGGCATTTCCATTCTCGTCAATGCCGATGGTTTCCATCAGCCCGTCTGCCGGGATGGAGGTACCATCGGAGGCGGTCAGTTGTTCCGCAGCGAACAGTCCGAAAGTAATGTTTTTCCATTCCTCATTCATGCCGAGGGAGAAGGTTTCGTCCTGTTCCAGCAGCTTCTTGAGGGAAATCTCCACTTTCTGGCGTTCATTGACGAAGCCAACGCTTACAGAGGTGATCTCTACTTCCTGACCGGCATAGGACAAAACCACTTCCTTGGGTTCAGGATCGATTACCATGCCATCCGGCGCAGTGATTTCCTTCACCTGATAGCGGCTGAGATACAAAGGTTCCGAGGTGGCGGTCCCGTCACTTCCGGTAGTCAAAGCAGCCGCCAGTTCGCCTGCTTTCAGGTGGACGGTTCCGTCCGGGGTAATAACATCTTCCAGTGCTGTGATCTCATAAACAGCGCCCGGCTGGCCCTGCACCTCATACTGAGGCTGGTACATCCCGCCGGATTCTGCAACATGGCTGAATACTTCGCCCTCTTTGGAGACTGTAATCGTTCCCTTTTGCGGGATATTGTATTTCTCCACTGTAACCACGTCCTGTGAACCGTCCACCATAAAGGGAACCGGCTCTTTGTCAAGAACATATCCCCATGGACTCTGCTGTTCATGCAACTCGTAATTTCCAAACGGAAGCGGTTCCGGCAGCATGAGGGTTCCTGTGGCGTCCGTCACGAAAGTGTCGATATCGATGGGGCTGGGGTAGTTGATATGCTGTACCACCCACTCGCCGGTATCGGTGTTACGGATTTTGACTGCTGTTCCCGCCAGAGGAATGATTTTGCCGGATTCGGCGTCTTTCTTTTCAAAGCGGATGAGCGAGGTAAAGGTGGGGTTATTGAGAATGAAATAATAGGTTTTACCGTGCTCGGAAATGAACACGGAGAAGTCCGGGACAAATTTCTGTCCTTCTGCGCCTTTGGTCTGATGCGCCACATACAAGCCATACGGAAGATCCTTTGAACGGGCAAATCCATAGGAATCGGTGGTCAACAGGTCACGCTCGGTTTCTTTTGCGTTCTCATAGCTGCCAGCACTGGCCAGATAAATCTGGAACTGCGCTCCTTCTTCCGGCTGCTCGATCTGCACCTCATCATTGGATACTGTTTTCAAAAGGGAAGCGGAAGGATCGGATTTAAGCCCGGCAGCCAACGGGATAACTTCCGGCTCAGAATCAACATTTTCTACAGGTTCAGATTGGCTTTCCGGAACAGAACTGCTCTCCGCAGGCTGTTTTTCTGAAGGTGCTGTGGATTCTTTGCTTTCCGGAGTGGATGAGGAATCCATTGTTTCTTCCATTGAACTGTTCTCTGTGAGTTCAGTATCCGGTGTTTCGGGAACCGGTGTATTTTCTGCGGCGTTGCTTTCCTCATTGGGTGTTTCTACCTGCGGGACAGCTTCTTCCTGATCCGGATTGGCTGGTTTATCCGTATGCTTGGTGATAGCAATGCTGCCGAGGATAACATCCTCTGTAGCGGTCATGGGGATGCTGTTGTTTTCCAAGGTGAAATTTCCCGGTTCTGCGCCTACCGGATAGATAGTTTCGTCCAGCAGGTATCCTTCGCTGGGGGTAATCTCACGAATTGTATAATCCGATCCGCAGGGGTATTCCTTGGTGGTGAATTTGCCCCCGTTTGCTGTGGTATAGGTATCCAGCAGGTTTTCCCCTTTGAACATACCGTATAAAGCGCCATCCAAACTGGAATCGCCTTGTGCTTCCCCGGTTCTGGAATCCACTTTTTCCAATTCAACCGTAAATTTCTTCAGAATATTGGAAAAACTCACGCTGGAAGTCTGGCCGGGATAGATGGTTACCTGCTTGGATTCAGGCTGGACATATTTGTCCGGGGCACGTTCCGTTACGGTGTATGTTCCAGCTTGGAGATTGTCTACCCGGATGGTTCCGTCCGGTCCGGTCACCACGTCTTTTTCGATTCCATTCCCGGAAATATGAAAAGGAATACCGGAAACCTCGCCATCTTCGGAGGTTTTCACAAGCTGCAGGGTACCCGCCTTGATCTCAAGGGAAAAATAGCATTTTACGGGTTCAGCAGAGCCTTTGACGTCAAAAGTGACTACATTCTGGTATTCATCACGCAGCCAGTATTTGGTGCCGCCTGTTACAACACCGGGGATAGAGGAAGGCAGTTCCTTTTCTGCGGTGATTGTACCGAATTCCTTTTTATCCGTAGAAACATGAAGTTTGTTCCCACTGATGGAAAAATCCACTCCCGGATAACTGACGGAGAAATCTTTGAGAACATTGTTTTCATCCACCAGTGTGGTTTCATTTTTTCCAGTGTCCTCATTGTATTTGAGGTCATGGGTATATGCGCCGACCGCACTGGGATTGTCGGTGGCAAAGGATGGAATGGTGTGATAAGTTACCACGTTTTCCCTCAGCTTCTGAAAGATCGTCTTTGCCGCAGGGCTGTTGGCAGTAATTTCATTCACGATCTGGTTTTCATATCCGGTGCCAAGCTGCCCGTGGGCAATCAGCCAAATGAGGATTTGGGTGGCAATGTATTCATCCATGGCGCTCCCGCCGTACTTAGTGCCGGTTTCCACGTTATATCCCAAGGTCAGAGCAGTGTTGATCATTGCTTTCTGTTCCGTGGTAAGGGCGGCATAATCATCCGACTGGTCATAGCCAATCCCGGTATGGGTTGCCACGCCAAGCTGGATGCAATAGGCGGTGCGGAAAGCTGTTAAATCGTTAATTCGCAGTTCAGTAAACTTATCTGTGCTGTATCCACCAAATGGCGCCGGAAGACTGGAGCTAAGAGAGTATCCTCTGCCGTTATAGTCGATCATGGAGATATATCCATCATACTCGTATTCAGCAGCAAAAGCGTTGCTTGGTACAATACCAAAGCAAAGAAGCACCGCCATCATCATGGACAGAAATCTTTTTAGATGTTTTTTCATGAAGTTCTCCTTTCGGATAAAATAAAAAATGCCCCCGCAAGCTGAAAGAAAACTCTCAACCTACGGGGGCAAGTCAATTTATCGTTCTTCTTTGTGTTTGGGATGGCGCTGTTTTTTGTGGGGGACTACCTTCTGAGGCAGTTCCTGCTGTGTACAGCGGACCGCTTCGATTACAGTTTGGGTATCGATCCCATTTTGTCTGCACCCATTCAGAATACCTTCCAAATAGGAAACAGAGGGCATGGCGGGTTTGTCTTTATACGGGCTGTTCATGGTATAGGCCATGATTTCCCGTCTGACTCCGTCCTGATTTGTCACTGTAACAGGCTCTTTCCCATATAAAAAGGGAAATCCTTCGTAATGATCCAGATGCTGTTCGTCCCGTTCGGAAATACGCCAAAGGACGCCGTCCACATAGCTTCCTTCTTCCGGCAGAATGGTGGCAACGCCATTCCCGCCGCCATTGGTGCGGAACGCAAGGCGGTATCCCTCTAACCGGACGGATTCCACAACTTCTGCATCCGGACAGCGGAACGCCATCTGATTCAGGTTCATATTAGAACCATACGCAAAATAAAGTTTTTCTTTGGTTTTGATCATCTCCTATCGTTCATGGTTTTGGCGGTTCTGCAGGCTGGGGTATTGAGCTTTATCGTAGCGCCATGCCCGGTCGCCGGGAAGGTTTGAAAGCAGATGTTCCCGCACATTTTTGTATTCCGGTCCAATCAGGCCAAGGCGCAGCAGAAAGGTTCGGAAGGTAAAGGCGGGGTTTTCGCTGATCTCGGTTTTCCGCATAACTGTCCGGCTCTGGTTAATAGCCTGTGCGGAGATTGCCAGTGCCAGTGTAATATTTGCCCTGACTTTGCCTGCATGGAGGGTGCTTTCAAAACAGCGCCATTCCAAGGTTCCACGGTAAAACACAGAATGAAGGTTTAAGGCATAGTATCTTGTCCAGTTGTAATGCTCGTAGCTTCCGTCAGAACCTTCATACCATTCCCGCCTTAACCGATCCATGGTAGTATTGCTTGGAAGTTTGCGGATTTTCTCCAGCATGGGTTCCCGCACCTTCTGGCACCAGCGTTCCACCCGGCTCTCATTCACATTTAAGGCTTTGAATAGGATATCCTCTTTGGAATACATAATGGAAAGGGCATTTTTCAGGCTCTGCGGTGTATGCTTGGAAGCGTCCACATGGACGTGCATACCGCAGCTTCCATTGACAACAGCCCCCGCATGACGCAGGGTACGGACAACTTCCTGCAGTTTTCCCATTTCGCTGTACTCCAGTTTTGGGGAATTCATCTCCACCTTGTAGTCACCATCACCGATTGGAATCTGCTGCCGCCCGGTTCGATGAGAACCATGGATACTGGAGTCGTAAACAAACCGCCATGTTTTTCCCTCGTTATCGGTCACTTCCCACGGATCGTAGGTGCGGGAAGAACGGGAATGGACAGCGTTGGTTCCAAACAGGGAAGCCACGGCTTCTGCTGCCTGCTGGCGGGTGAGTCCCGTCATCTCAATTTCACAGCCGAAGTATTGGTCTTTCAGATCAATCGATGGCATTCACCTCCCGATGAGCGAGAGCCAACCGTTTGCCGATGGCTTCCACCACTGTAACGGTAACGCCGTTTCCGGCCTGTTTGTAGAGCTGTGCGTCCGATTGAAGAGGAAGCACTCTGTCGATCTGCTCGTCCCTCCAGCCTTGCAGCCGCAGACATTCTTTTGGAGTCAGCCTGCGGATTCGGCCGCCGAATAAAACACCGTGGCGGTCTTGGGCGGTGAGGGTGAACATGGGTTCTTCCGCAGATTTGATTCGCCGCCCGTTCTGACGGACAGTTTCCCTTTCCGGGGTAAGGACCGCACGGGCTTCCAAGGTTCCTTGGTCGCTGTTTGTGGTGAGGGTATGGGCGATTTTTCTGCCAACTCTGCCGCGGCGGGTATTCAGTCCTGCAAACGCCAAGCTGATGCTATCGCCGGGATACGCCATTTTATAGCCTTTTTTCGTGTTTTCCTTAATCGGAAGCCCAACTTCATACAGCCCGGTTTTCCCTCCCATTCCTCCGGCTTGGGATGTCAGGGTGCAGCTTACACCGTTTGGTGAGTAGATTCTGCTTCCCTGAGCTCCGGGCAGGATTTGTACAAGAGACGTTCCTGCTGTTTCGGTGAAAGGAAATACTTTTCCTCTGCATCGCTCATCAAGATATCCGATAAGATACACCCTTTTTCTGGATTGGGGGACTCCAAAATCTTTGCTGTTGAGCACCTGCCATTCCAAACCATACCCCAGTCTGTCCAGCGTATGGAGGATGGCCGCAAATGTCCTGCCCCCGTCATGATTAAGCAGTCCGGGAACATTTTCAAGCAGCAGATACGCAGGTCTTTTTGCCGCAGTCAGCCGGGCAATTTCAAAGAACAAGGTACCTCTTGGATCGGAAAATCCCCCACGGTTTCCAGCAATCGAAAAAGACTGACAGGGAAAACCTCCGCACAGGAGTTCAAAGTCGGGGATGTCGCTTGGATCGGCTTTTCGGATATCTTCACAGAACCACTCTCCTTTGGTATCGAACAAGGCTTCATAGCTTTGGTTGGCTTTTTTGTCGATTTCGCAGTGTCCTACACAGGTAAATCCTCCGGCACGGGTGAGTCCTTCCCGGAACCCGCCAATACCGGAGAACAGGTCAATATATCGTATGGTTTTCTATATCACGCCCCTTATCTTGTATGATACTAAAAGCTAACACACAATCAACGGACATCGCCCCTTTCCCATGGTGAAATGAAATATATATGAAAACAGCCCGCAGTTTCCTGCGGGCTGCTGCTGGCTGTCTTATGCGTAGGTTTCATCTTCATTTTCATTGGTTTCGCCGGATTCTATGGTATCGTCATCCGGCTCAGTTTCTTCTTCCTCATCCCGATTCCAGCTTTCCGGTGTAGTATCCTCATCATCCTCGCTGGGTCCTTCCTCACCCTCACCGGTTTCGGTGTTTTCTGCAGGTTCCCAGCTGCTTCCGGTTGTTTCTTCATCAGCACTGAGTCCCTCGGTTTCGCCATTTTCTTCGTCCCAGTCCTCTGCTTCCTCGTCATCGGATACTTCCTCGTCCTCAGCGGTTTCAGCGGTTTCTGCGGCTTCCCAGCCGTTTTCAGCCTGTTCCTCGTGCTCGGCTGCTCTGGCGGCTTCGAATTCTTCTTCCGCTTCTTCCAGCGCCTGTTCGATCAGCCCAATCACGAATTCTTTTTGGGTGAGGCGGCGATGATAGGCTTTCTCGTAGTTTTCAAGGTATTCCTTTACCCTCTGGAACAATTCCTCGCTTACCTGAAACGCTAATGTTCTTCCTTTTTCCATAATTCTGTTAGCCCCTTTCTCATAATGTTCCCGGATGATCATTTCGATGAATTTGCTCATCGTGCTTTCTGTTTCCCTGATTTCCTCGCTGATTTGGTTATGCAGATCCAGCGGGATTTTGCAGGTTACGCCCTTTGTTTCCACGCCTATCGCTCCTTTTTTCGTTCTTTCCCTTTCGGGCAACACAAGCATACTGCAACCTACCGGATAAAGCTATTACCAAGGCCAACAACCTTTCAGTCAAAGCAGGCTCGACAAACGTCACAACCAATAAAGGCTATGTGGGGGTTATTCTTCTTCCAGCAGGGAACCAAGGAAGCCCATCATCTCCTGCGGAATGGCTTCTTCCTGCTGCGGTATGGGCTGGGAAGGCACAGCTTTGAGTTCTTCCTGCAGCACCCGGCGCAGAATTGTTTCCAGTTCTTCTCGCTGGGCATTTTCCAGAATCACCTGTACCAGAAAGGCGTTTTTTTGGCCTTCCGGCACAGCCTGCAGGATTTCCCATGCTCTGCGATGTTCTTCATTCTGGAGGTTGGGGCGGAACATAAATAGGGGTCTGCTCATGCCTTGCCCACACCGCCCGAAAACTGCCCCAAAATGCGTTCAAAACCTTCAGCGTTTACCTTGTCGTCTATCAGGGCAAAAACCCGACACAGGCTGTCCTGTTCGCTCACGTTGCCCTTGACTACCGATGCGCCGCCGCCCAGCATCACCACCGGGATGGCTTTCAGATCAAACCCCGATTCCATGGCTGCTGAAAGAAGGCGCTCTGTGTAAAGCCGCCCTTGTTTCTGGATAATGTTTCGGGCATCCTCATCCATACTGCAGGACTTTCCTGCCAGAACACGTTCCACTTGAGCGTCGGTCACAGACAGTCCGGTATCCCGGCGGACCTGTTCTTTTGTTTCATCAATGCAGCGGATCATACCGAGTTCCAGACTTCGGCAGGTAGCCGCATTGGGAACACCATAATCCAGCCGCATCAGATCAACGGTCCATCCACCAATGTCCATGAGAAGAACAGAAGGCTCATTCTGGACGAGTTCCGGATGCAGAGCAATGGCGGAGTAGCCTTGTGGGAACAGTTTCACATCCTCGATGGTGATTTTGTAGGAGATTCCTTCAAACTTAAAGCACACCGGACGGAGGCCGTCTGCCAGCTGGGAAGAACGCAGAAGGTATTCCCGGAAAGGCTTTTTCTCACGGCCAAATCCAGCCAGAGGCAGCCCGGCGGCAATGCGCACCGAACACTCTGTTTTTCCACCTCGCTGTTTGATTTCCTTGGCGATGGCCGCAAGGGTAAGCAGGTAGTAATTGTCGTTTTCCATTTTGTTGCGCAGAATCGGCTGTCTGCCGGTTCCGCAGACATAAAACTTCCCGCCGAATTCCAGTGTGTTTTGCAAGGTGTAGGGTTCATGGGAATACTCTGCAATACCGGCTGGGAAAGAAAAATGCCGGGTTTTGATTGCGTAATAGCCATGGTCGATGCCAATGTTCATGGTTTTACTCATCCTTTCTTGTTGGTTGTTGAAAACTTGAGATCTTTGCTGAGTTAGAGCTTAGAGTTATCTTGTTCTTTCCCAGCTGGTAAAGTATTAGGGGGGAGAGTGTGAGAGGGGGGAAAGCGGAAAACCGCCCCGGCCATTCAGCCGGAGCGGTTCTAAAAAAGGGCGCACTACCCCCTTGTATTTTGAGGGCTTGAAATTGACCCATTTGGGGCTTCCGTCAATCTATCTATATATCTGCCGAAAACTTTTACAGTTCCGACAACGGGAAAAAAGAGTGGTAAACGCAAAAAAGCGGAGTTCCCAGCCTGAAAAATCAGGTGAAAACTCCGCTTATGCTCATAAAAAGTCTTTGTTTTGCTATTTTTTGGAAAAGGCATCTATGGAAAATCACTTTGGATTTTGCGCTCTAAAAAGCCCGCAAACCCGCATGAATACTGACAAAAATGGGGTAGACATCTAAAGTGTCTACCCCAGATGGTGGGAGAGAGTGGATTCGAACCACTGAAGTCGTCGACAACAGATTTACAGTCTGCCCCCTTTGGCCACTCGGGAACTCTCCCATATAAGCCCCTGCCGGTTTGGCTGGGTATGTCAATGCGCTTGCGTTTGTCTGCCAGTGGAGCTGGTGAACGGACTCGAACCCCTGACCTGCTGATTACAAATCAGCTGCTCTACCAACTGAGCTACACCAGCGGATTTTTTAGCGCTCGTTTATTATAGCGCAGGTCCCCTGGAAAGTCAAGGGTGAATTTCATCTTTTTTTGAAAAAATTGCCGCGCCCTGTTTGGCGGGAAAAGGGGCCTTTGAAAAAAGAAAGACAGGTTCCAAAGAAACCCAGGGGAAAAAGAAAAAACCTGTGGACTTTTCCCGGGATTATGCTACAATAAGATTGTACCCGCAGTGGAGTATCCCCGGTGGGTTTCCACGGGGAAAAGCGGGTGCCAAGTCTTTTGGAAAAGGAGTGTTTGCAGATGAAAAAGCTTGTCTATTTGGCCCTGGCCCTGTGCGTGATGGTGGCGGCTTTCAGCGGCTGCGGCGGCAAGTCTGACGACGGCGGCAATTCCAGCGCTGTTTCCAGCCCGCCTGCCACAGTGACCCCCACGCCCACCCCAGAGAGCCAGACGGCAAAGGCCTTGCGGGTCACAGCGGACTCCGGCCTGAACATCCGGGCCGAGGCCTCTACAGACGGTGAAATCCTGGGCCTGGCGGAAAACGGCCAGCGCTTGGCGCTGATGCTGGAGGACCCCCAGAACGGCTGGTATCAGGTCCAGTACAACGGGCAGACTGCCTTTGTCTCCGCCGATTACGCGGAGGTTGTGGAAGTCACTTTGGAAGAATACAATGCGCTGCGCGGCACTTCCTCTGGCACAGATACCACCAGCGATGCCTCTGCCGCTGCCACGCCTACCCCTGCGCCGGACGACACCTCCTCCAGCGGGACGGATTCCTCTTCCAGCACTTCTTCCACCAGTTCACCCACCAATCCTGTGGACGCAGAGGACGGCGAATAACGCAGTTCTCTTTTTCCTGCCAGGCGGGCCATAGCGGGCCTTGCCAGGTATAATTTACATAGCGGGCAGCTGCCCGCTAGGCATAGAAAGGATTCAGTTTAGACATGAACATTATGATTGTTGGCGGCGGGTTGTTGGGCCGCAAAACAGCAGAAACCCTGGACGAAGCGGGCCATGACGTGGTGCTGATTGATGCCAGCCCGGAAAACCTGGCCCAACTCAGCCCGGATTTCAGCGGCGTCACGGCTGTGGGCTTTCCCATGGACATTAAAAGCCTGCGCTCTGCGGGCATTGAAGGCTGCGATGCCGTGGCGGTAACCACCCCCGATGACAACCTGAATATCACCGTGGGCCAGATTGCCAAGAATTTCTTTGGCATCCCCAAGGTGATAGCCCGAATCTCCGACCCCTACCGGGAAAACATCTTCGAGCGCTTTGGCCTGCAAACCGTGTGCCCTACCAACATGGCGGGTGACAAGCTGGTCACAGCCCTGACAAGCCCCTGGCAAAGCCGGCAGGTCTCCTTTGGCAGCACCACTATCTCCCTGGAGGTAGTCCCGGTAGAGCGCCGTTATGTGGGCCACACCACCGCCAGCGTGGAGCTTCGCTCCGGCGATGGGCTTTTTGGTGTGATTAAGGACGAGGGCCAGTTCCTTCTCAAGGGGAAGGACGGGGAGATCCCCCTGGAAAGCGGGGACTCCCTGGTCATCAGCAGGAAGATAGATTGAGGGGGAACAGACAATGCGAATGGTAATTGTAGGCGGCGGCAAAGTGGGCTGGAACTTGGCCCGCATCATGTTGGAGCGGCGGCACAACGTCAGCCTCATTGAAAAGGACCGCCAGCGGTGCGAGCGCTTGGCCGACGATTTGGATGCGGCTATCTACCGGGGCGACGGCACCAACGTGGGCGTGCTGGAGGCAGCCGGCGCCCAGAACGCCGATGTGTTTATGACCGTCACCGGCAGCGACCAGGACAACCTGGTGGCCTGCCAGGTGGCCCGGGACCACTTCCACGCCAAGAAGGTGATTTCCCGTGTCAACGACCCCCGGAACATCGAGACGTTCCAGGTGCTGGGCATTGGGAACACGGCGTGCAGCACGGAAATCCTCACCAAGATGATTGAGCAGGAGGCGGACCTGGCCCACATGCACCTGATTGCCACCCTGAACCAGGGCAAGGCGGGCATCTGCTCCATGACGCTGCCCTCCAACACCGCCTTGGACGGCGTGGCCCTAAAGGACATCGATTTGCCCGGCGGCACGCTGGTGATTTCCCTCATCCGGCGGGGCGTGCTCACCATCCCCAACGGCTCCACCACCCTGCAGGCGGGGGACGAGCTGGTGGCGGTCAGCGAGGAGCGCAGCCAAAAAGCCCTGATGCGGGCCCTGGCGGAGACGGTCCGTTGAAAAAATTAAAAATAATAACGATTACTACTTTACAAACAGGGAAAGCTGTGCTATACTAGAGCCATAGCCAAGGGAAGAAGCTTCCCACAGGCTGGTAGACAGCACAGAAAGGAACGAGCGCTTTGGAAAAGCGGGAGAATTTTAGCAGGAAGCGCATGGCTATCCTAAGCGCCTTGCAGGAGACTACCGTCCATCCTACAGCGGACTGGGTGTACGCCAAGCTGAAGCCCCGCTATCCCAACTTGAGTTTGGGCACGGTCTACCGGAATTTGAAAAAATTCTGCGAGACGGGGAAGGCTGTCAGTGTTGGGGTGATAAACGGGCAAGAGCATTTCGATGGCCGTGTGGAACCCCACGCCCACTTCGTCTGCAAGCGCTGCGGCGCCGTGCTGGATGTGCCCGAGGAGTTTTTCAAGCCCCAGGAGCTGGCGGAGCTCTCCGACCGGTTCCACCTCAAGCTGGAAAACGCCCGGGTGTCCTTTGAAGGCGTGTGCCCCCAGTGCGAGGAAGGGCTTTCCTGCTAAGCTGCAATTTGCGTATCCACTCTTTACACTATATTAAAAATGGAGGAATTCAATCATGAAAAAGTTTGTATGTACTGTGTGCGGCTATGTGTACGAGGGCGAGGCTGCCCCTGAGAAGTGCCCCGTTTGCGGCGCTCCCGCTGAGAAGTTCGTGGAGCAGGCCGGCGACATGACTTGGGCTGCCGAGCATGTGGTGGGCGTTGCCAAGGGCGCTCCCGAGGAAATCCTGCAGGGCCTGCGTGAGAACTTCCAGGGCGAGTGCACCGAGGTTGGCATGTACCTGGCTATGGCCCGCGTGGCCCATCGCGAGGGCTACCCCGAAATCGGCCTGTACTGGGAGAAGGCTGCCTATGAAGAGGCCGAGCATGCCGCCAAGTTCGCCGAGCTGCTGGGCGAGGTGGTCACCGACTCCACCAAGAAGAACCTGCAGATGCGCGTAGAGGCCGAGAACGGCGCTACCCAGGGCAAGACCGACCTGGCCAAGAAGGCCAAGGAGCTGAACCTCGATGCTATCCATGACACCGTCCATGAGATGGCCCGCGATGAGGCCCGCCACGGCAAGGCTTTCGCTGGCCTGCTGAAGCGCTACTTCGGCGAGTAATTCCCGCCAAGTCTATAGCAGAGTAACAGAGAAGGGGCAGAGGAATCTGCTCCTTCTTTTTTGCCTGCCTGTATGAACTGAGAGAGCAGCAAAAAAGCCCTGGACACTTCCAGGGCTTTGCTCACTCTTGGTATAACCCCTCCACCCGGCGCCGGAGGGGGATGTCCTCATACAAGGTGGTGAAGTTTGCCACCTGGCTTAAAGAGCCAATCAGCGGGGCGCTGGCCAAAGCGCCCTGCACGTGCCCCCGCACGGTGTGGGAAATCTTGTCCGCGTAGATGACCTGGATGTCCCGGCCGAAGTAGGGCACAATCTCCGCGGGGACAGCCTCGGTGACGCCCAGGCTGTTGTGGAGCTGGGCGGTGAGCTGCTGGGCCCGCACTAGGTTGTCCTCCCGCTGGGCGGTGTCCGTGGCGGCCACAGCCGCGCCGATGGCGTCTTTCAGCTCCTGGGGGATGGGCAGCTGCTGAAAGGCCGTGCCGAACCATTTGCTGTAGGGGGCGTACTGGCGGCAGTAGAGGAAGCACAGCCACATCAGCCGTTCGGCAATGCGCCCGCACACCAAGGCCGAGCCCAGGCTGTCCCCCACAGAGGCGCAGCGCTTGACAAAGGCCTGCTCCTCGGCCACCAAAGACCAGCAGGAGGCGACCAAGTACAGCCACACGTTCTCCGGATAGAACCGCAAGGGCTCCAGCCGCTCCTGGCAGTGGAGCATGTCCACGTAGAACTCCGCCTTGGCCAGGGCCAGCAGGTGGTGCTCCGGCAGGGAGAGCCACTCCACGTCGGTGAGGGTCTCCGGGTGGTGGGTGCCCAGGTAGAAGTCCAGGTACTCCTCAAAGGTGTGGAAAAAGATGAGGGGGTCCACCTGGCCCTGGGTGATGGCCTCGGCGTGGCGGATGCCCTTGTCGTTGGGGTCCGGCCGGGAGAAGTGCACGCTGTACCCCCGGTAGGTGTAGGGGAACTCCTGGGAAAAGGCCTCTAAAATCTGGGGCTGCAAGGCCTTGTCCTCCTCCCGCAGGAAAAGGTAAAACCGGGGCCCCCACATGTGGTCTGTGGAGACAGCGTCGTCGTACCCCAGCACGTCCGAGCCGTAGCCCAGCAGCCCGGCGGAGTACTCCAGCCCGGGAAAAAGCCGGTCTAAAGTGGGTTTTGCCACCTGTTCAAAGAAGCCCCGGCACAGCTCCTTCCCTTTGATAAACGCCGCCATAGCCCGCGCCTCCTATAGCTGGAAATCTTCCGGGCGGAATTGGGAAGCCCGCAAGGACGGGGCCACCCGGGGCTCCCGCTGCAGGGGGTCGTATTGATACTTCTTGCAGGCCCCGCCCTCTGGGGAGGGGGCTTTCCGCAGGGCGCAGACCACCTCGCCCTGCTTGCCGCTGTTGTGCTGGCAGTAGGAGCAACTTGGCTCGATGCTGCCGCCGAACAGCGGCTTCTTTTTCTTTTTCCAGAACCATCCCATTGTAAACACTCCTAGCCCATGGGGAGCAGGCGGGCGCCCGGCCCGCGCTGCCAAACTTTGTGCTTCCCATTATAGCACAGCCCCAGCCCGGGGGCAAGGGAGCTTCACCGCCTTTGCTGGAGCGCCACCAAAAAGGCCAGGCACATCAGCAGCAGGGAGAGTCCCCCCGCCGCCGTGGAGGCTGTCAGTCCGTACTCCAGGGCGCTGCCCGCGGCGGCCCACACCGGCTGGCTGGGCCCGGGGAACAGCCGCTCTAAAAGCAGGTACATCCCCGCCGCCCCCAGGCCGTGGAGCAGCCGGGCCAGGAAGAACTTCCCCTTCGCCAGGGGGAACTCAGGGAAAAAGGCGAATACCTGCATGTGAACGCACAGCCCTCCAAAGGCCAGGCCAAAGGCGTAGAACACCGGCCCCACCCCCAGATGGGCGGCCGCCCCCATGCCCCCGGTGACTTCCAGCAGGAAGGCGAGGCAGGCCGCCGCCTGGCTGGGCAGGAGCCACCCCGTGGCGGCGAGGGCGTGGGCCATCCGCTGGAACAGCCCGCTGCCCTGGAGCACCGCCAGTATCCCCGCGAACAGCAGAATGCACCCGCACATCTTCAACGTGGCGGATGAGGCGTCCCCCACCGAGCGGATGAGGGCGCCGGCCCGCTCCTCCGGCGGGGAGGGAGGGGGCTCCTGGGGCACAGGCTTGCCCAGCCCGGTGAGGAGGGCCAGCAGCAGCCCGGAGAGGGTCACCGCCCCAAAAAGCAGCCAGCCCAGCCGCAGGCTGCCCAACAGGCCCCACCCCACAAAGGTGACCACAAAGGCCGCCCCAGGGGCCACGCAGAAGCACAGCATCCGCCCGGCCTGCTCCCGGGTGATTTTCTCCTGCTCCAGCAGCAGGGAGACGCCCCGGGCCCCTGCCGGGTAGCCTCCTAGGAAGCTCAGCAGCACCGTGGCGCCGCAGGCCCGGGGCAGGCGGAACAGGCGGCGGGTCACCGGGCCCAGCAGCTTGCCCAGCACCTCCCCGGCACCGGAGCGCACCCCAAAGCTGGCCAGCACCATAAAGGGGAACAGGGAGGGCACCAAAGAGGCCAGGCAGTACAGCACGCTTTGGGCCAGGCCCCTTTGCACCTGGGCGGGATAGGCCAGCAGCGCCGCCCCAAATCCCAGAAATACCAAAGCCGCCCCCAGGCCCCGGGCCCCTCGCATCCAGCGGAATCCATCCATAGCGCGCCTCCCTGCGGTTTTTATCATGGGTATGCGCCCCTGGGGTGATACATTCCCCCGGCGGCTCATAGGATTAGCTGTGCGGCTGATAGAGCCGTGGGAAAGGGGGCTTGGCATGGAACAGCGCCAAGTACGGGGCCCGGTGGTGGAGCTTTCCGGCAACCGGCGGGCGGTGGTGGACGGTTGCGACGGCATTTTGGATTACGGCGAGGAGCAGGTGTCCTTCCGGGCGGGGCGGCTTACGCTGTGCTTGTCCGGCCGGGATTTGCGCCTGGTCAAGCTCACGGAGAGCGCCGCCGTGGTGGAGGGCTTCCTCCAGCGGGTGGAGTACCTGTATCCATAGGGGGGATGGCTGTGGTAGAGCGTTTGGCCCACTTCCTCACAGGGTGGGTGGAGTTTGAGGTGCGGGGCAACGGGCCCCGCTTTTTCAACACGGCGGCCAAGGCCGGGGTGGAGTTCTGGGGCTTCTCCCGCCGGGGGGAGCGCCTTTCGGCCCGGGGGACGCCGGGGGATTACAAACGGCTGCGGGAGCTGGCCCGGCGGAGCGGGGCCCACCCCACCATCGTGGCCCGGGGCGGGCTGCCCTTTACCACGGCCCGGCTGAAAAGGCGCAAGGGCCTGGTGGTGGGCGCCGCGGCGGGGACGGCGGTGTACCTGTTCCTCAGCGGGTTTTGCTGGGGCGTCACCGTCACCGGGGCGGAGACGCTGACCCGTCTCCAGGTGCTGGAGGCCGCCCGGCAAAGCGGATTGTCGGTGGGGGCGCCCCTTCGGGAGATGGATTACAAGGCCATGGCCCTGTCCATCCAAAACAGGCTGGAGGGCGTCACCTGGCTTTCGGTGAACAACAACGGCTGCTTTGTGGAGGTTTCCCTGCGGGAGAGCCTGCCCGCCCCCGAGGTGGTCAACGACAGGGAGTGGTCCAACATGGTGGCCGCCCGGCCGGGGACCATCCTCTCGGTGGAGGCGGAGCGGGGCAGGCCGGTGGTGTCCCCGGGGGACACGGTGACGGCGGGGCAGCTGCTCATCGCCGGGCTGTATGAGCAGGAGCTGGACCCCTACTCCCCGCCGCCCGATGAGCCCTACCAGGTGCTGGGCGCGGCCCGGGGCAGCGTGCGGGCCCTCACCTACCGGGAGTTTTCCGTGGAGGTCCCCCAGGAGAAAACGGTGCTGGTGCCCACCGGCCGCCGCAGCCAGGCTGCCCTGGAGGTCTTTGGGCTCCGTGTCCCCCTGGGGCTGGCTGCTCAGCCGGAGGGGAGCTTCCGGGTGTGGCGGTCCTCCACTGCTTGGAACCCCCTGGGCCGGGCCTTGCCCCTTGCCTGGGAGGTGACCACCTGGGAAACCTGCCGGGAGGAGGCTGTGCCCCTGGAGGAGGCCGGCCAAGAGGAGGCCGCTTTGCTGGCCTTGCGGCGCCTCCAGCGGGAGGAGCTGCCCCCTGGCAGCAAGGTGGAGGAGGAGGAGCTCTCCTACACCGGGAAGGGGGCAGCCCGCCGGTTAAAGGCCGTGTGCAGATGTGAGGAAGAAATCGGCCTTGTGCGGAAGATTTCGGTTGAATAGCATAAGGCCGGTAATAAATTTTGGTAAGAATTCATAGTGTTTGCTCTTGAAGAACCTGCCTTCCTTGTGTTATAATAGCCGCATGAGGCGAACGGTGCCGCATGGCGCCTTTCGCCGACTAGAAATTACGGAAGAAAGAACAGGAGAACTCTTTGGAGCAGAAAATCAATTTAGACAGATTGGAGCAGGCCGAAGCCCTCTTCGGGAGCTTCGACGAGAACGTCCGGCTGATTGAAAAGGAATTCGGCGTGGCACTGGTGGTGCGCGATTCGGAGCTGAAAATCACCGGGGACGACCCCGAGGCCGTGGATAAGGCCACCCGCACGGTGCAGAGCCTGCTGACCCTCATCGGCAGCGGGGAGAACCTCACCGAGCAGAGCGTGCGCTACTGCATCCGCATGGTGGGCGAGGACAGCGAGGACAAAGTGGCCCGCCTGGCCGGGGATGTGATTTGCATCACCAGCAAGGGCAAGCCCATCAAGCCCAAAACCGTGGGCCAGCGCACTTATTGCGACAACATCAAGGACAACACCATCACCATCGGCGTGGGCCCTGCCGGCACGGGCAAGACCTACCTGGCGGTGGCCATGGCGGTCAACGCCTTCCGGGCCCAGCAGGTGAACCGGATAATCCTCACCCGCCCGGCGGTGGAGGCAGGGGAGAAGCTGGGCTTCCTCCCCGGGGACTTGCAGCAGAAGGTGGACCCCTACCTGCGCCCCCTGTACGACGCCCTCTTTGACATGCTGGGCGCCGAGACCTACCAGCGCTTTGTGGAGCGGGGCAACATCGAGGTGGCCCCCTTGGCCTATATGCGCGGCCGCACCTTGGATGACAGCTTCATCATTTTGGACGAGGCCCAGAACACCACCGGCGAGCAGATGAAAATGTTCCTCACCCGCCTGGGGTTCAATTCGAAAATGGTCATCACCGGCGACGTGACCCAGATAGATTTGCCCGATGGCAAGCGCTCCGGCCTAAAGGAGGCGGTGCGCATCCTCAAGGGCGTGGACGACATCGCCATTTTCCGCTTTACCGAAAAGGACGTGGTGCGCCACAAGCTGGTGCAGGATATTATCCGCGCCTACGAGCGGGCCAGCAGCCGGGCTGGAAAATAATTTTTGAAAGAAAGTACCATCCGAACAGCAGGGTATGGAAGTGGTTTCGGGTGAAAAAATTCGGGGAGGACCCCACAGAAAGGAACGGTGCAGAGAATGGAAAAAATCAGAGTTATCATTTCAAACCAGCAGAAAGCGGTGAAGATTCCCACAGGCATCCGCATGCTTATCCGCCGCTGCTGCCACGCGGTGCTCCAGCTGGAGGGCTTTAAGGATTCCGCCGAAATCAGCGTTTCCTTTGTGGATAACGACCAGATTCAAGAGATGAACCGGCAGTACCGGAACATCGACGCCCCCACCGACGTGCTCTCCTTCCCCATGGGGGAGAACGGCAACTACGACGTCAACCACGAGACGGGCGCCAAAATCCTGGGGGACATTGTCATCTCCGTGCCCAAGGCCATGGAGCAGGCCAAGACGTACGGCCACAGCTTCGAGCGGGAGATGGGCTTTTTAACGGCCCACTCCATGCTGCACCTGCTGGGCTACGACCACGAGGCCGGCGGCCTGGCCCGGGTGCGCATGCGGGAAAAGGAGGAGCAGGTCATGCGGGAGCTGGGCCTGCCTGCCAGCGCCAGCTACGCCACCACGCCCCGTGCATAACCCCAGCCCCCAGAAAAAGCGGAGGCTGTGGCACAGCTTTGCCGATGCCTTCCGGGGCATTGGCTGCTGCATCAAATCCGAGCGGAACATGCGCGTCCACCTGGTGGCGTGCGCCTATGTGCTGTTCTTCGCCTCGCAGCTCTCCCTCAGCCGTGGGGAGATGGCCTGCCTGCTGCTGGCCATAGGCGGGGTCATGACGGCTGAAACACTGAACACTGCCCTGGAGAAGCTGTGCGACTTTGCCCAGAAAAACTTAAACCGCTACATCCGTGTCATCAAGGACATGGCGGCGGGGGCAGTGCTTCTCTCCGCCATTGCGGCGCTGCTGGTGGGGGTCGTCATCCTCTTCCGGCCGGAGCTGTGGGCGCTGCTGTGGGGGATAGTCTCCCACCCGGCGGCCTTGGGGCTGCTGGCCCTCTCTTTGGCGGTGGCGGCGGGGTTTGTCTTTTTGGGGCCCGCCTGGGTGGCAGAGCGCTGGGACGCCCTGCGCCGGAGGCGTCTTGACAGGGGACGCCGGGAGAAATAAAATAAGTAGAGTTGGGGGAGGCGCCGCGGATTCCGCGGGGCCCCCTTGTGTTGCGTGGAAAGGAACGTGTGATATGGATACTATGCCTCAAGAGCGCTCGGCGTTTATCGCCATTGTGGGCCGGCCCAACGTGGGCAAGTCCTCGGTGCTCAACCGGCTGGTGGGACAGAAGATCGCCATTGTGTCCCGCAAGCCCCAGACCACCCGCACCCGCATTATGGGCGTGCTCACCCAGGGGGAGGACCAGCTGGTGTTTCTGGATACCCCCGGCCTTATCAAGCCCAAAAATTCCCTGGGGGACTACATGGTCAAGTCCGTCACCCGCACGGTGGACGGCGTGGACGCCTGCCTGCTGGTGACAGAGGCCGGCGCGCCCCTGTCCAAGGCCGACGAGGAGCTGATTCGCCGCTTCCAGGGCGGAAAGGTCCCGGCGGTGCTGGCCATCAACAAAACCGACCTGCTGGAGGACAAGTCCCCCATTATGGAGCAGATCGCCCAGTACGCCGGGCTGTATGGGTTCCAGGCGGTGGTGCCTGTCTCCGCAAAGGATGGCAGCGGCATGGAGGATTTGCTGGACGAGCTGAAAAAGCTGTGCCTGCCCGGCGGGCACCTCTTCCCTGAGGACACCCTCACCGACCAGCCCGAGCGGGTCATCGCCTCGGAGATTGTCCGGGAGAAAGTGCTGCGCCTGCTGGACAAGGAGGTCCCCCACGGGGTGGCCGCCGTCACCGAGCGCATGAAGGACCGGGAGGGCATTCTGGATATCGATGTGACCATCTACTGCGAGAAGCCCGGCCACAAGGGCATCCTCATCGGCAAGGGCGGCAGCATGCTGAAAAAGATTGGCACCAAGGCCCGGGAGGACATGGAGCGCTTTTTCGACTGCAAGGTGAACCTGCAGCTGTGGGTGAAGGTGAAAGAGGACTGGCGCCAGCGCCCCGAAACGTTGCAAAGCCTGGGCTTTTCCGAGAGGGACCTGGAGATGTAACGGGGCCGCCTAGCACAAAGGCGGCGGGATTTCTGCCAAAGCCTGTCGAAGAAACAAATCTTTTCCTGTCATAGTCGGGGAATATCCGCAAATACTCTTTTTAGAGAAGGGCGCCGCCCGGTTTGGAAGGGGGACTTTTTGTGGATGTGAAACAGGCTTGGGAGAGCTTTGCCCGTACAGGCAAGGTGGAGGACTATATCCACTATACCCGGCTGAAAAACCAGCTGGAAAACCACGTTGGAGGAGAGGTGCGGGGTGCAGGTAGTAACCCAGGGGCTGATTATCAAGGAGCAGGCGGTGGGGGAGAGCGACCGGCTGGTGACAATCCTCACCAAGGATGAGGGCGTGGTGCGCGCCTTTGCCCGCCGCGCCAAGAATTTGAAGGACAGCAAAAACGCCGCCACGGGCCTGCTGTGCTATTCCCGCCTGAAGCTTTCCAAAGGGCGGGATACATACAACGTCAACGAGGCCTTTCCCATCGAGGTGTTTTTCGGCCTGCGCAAGGACGTGACCGCCTTGGCCCTGGCCCAGTACTTCTGCCAGCTGGCCGTGGAGCTGGTGCCCGAGGGCGTGGAGTCCTCCGAGTACCTGCGGCTGGTGCTCAACGCGCTGCACTTTTTGTGCCAGGGCACCCGGCCCCAGCCCTTGCTCAAAGCCATTGTGGAGCTGCGCATGGTCAGCGAGGCGGGCTATATGCCCAACCTGGCCTACTGCGCCAACTGCGGCGCCTACCAGGCGGAGCGCATGTACTTTAAAATCAACCGGGGGGAGCTGTACTGCAAGTCCTGCTACATCCACACCGGCGACCCCTGCGCGCCCCTGTCCCCGGCGGCCCTCACCGCTATGCGGCACATTGTCCTTTCGGACTTTGAGAAGATATTCTCCTTTTCGGTTTCCCCCGGCGCCTTGGGGGAGCTCTCCGCCGCGGCGGAGGCCTACACCGTGGAGATTTTACAAAAACGCCCCAAAACCCTGGATTTCTACCACAGCATGCTGTAAAGGCGAATCCTTGTCGGATTGCCATGTAAAAAAACGGTGAATTTCCTGGAAATATGAGAGATAAGAAAGTTAAATAGCTTTACAACAGATTTCGTGAGATACCAATGAGGAACTGTCTATGGACAAACATACCAAAGCCTTAGAGCTGGATAAAATTTTAGAGATGGTGGCCGAGGAGTGCTCCAGCCAGGACGGCGCCCAGCTGGCCCGGGAGCTGGAGCCTGTCCACACCGCCGCCGAGGCCCAGTGGCTTTTGGGGGAGACGGACGCCGCCTTTGTGGCCATGGCCAAGTACGGCGCGCCCTCCTTCTACGGCATGAAGAACGTCACCAACCCCCTGCGCCGCGCCCAGGCGGGGGGCGGGCTGGGCCTGCGGGAGCTGCTGGACATCGGCGCCACCTTGCGGACCATCCGGGGCCTGACCCAGTGGTGGGGCAAAAGCGGCAACGTCACCACCGCCCTCACCCCCCGGTTTGAGGTGCTGGCCCCCAACAAGTACCTGGAGGAGAAAATCTTCACCTGCATCGTCAACGAGGAAGAGGTGGCGGACAACGCCTCCCCGGCGCTGGCGTCCATCCGGCGGAAAATCCGGGCGGCCTCCCAGCGGGTGCGGGACCAGCTGGACAAGCTCATCCACTCCCAGGCCCACCAGAAGCATTTGCAGGAGAGCATCGTCACCCAGCGGGGCGGCCGCTATGTGGTGCCCGTCAAGGCGGAGTTCCGGGGGGAGGTCCCCGGCCTGGTGCACGACACCTCCGCCAGCGGCGCCACGGTGTTTGTGGAGCCCATGAGCGTGGTGGAGCTGAATAACGAGATTCGCGTCCTGCGCTCCGACGAGCAGGATGAAATCGCCCGCATTTTGCTGGAGCTCTCTGGGGAGGCCGGCTCCTTCGCCGATTCCATCATCGAGAGCTACCACTACGCCGTGGAGCTGGACTTGATTTTCGCCAAGGCCCAGGTGGCCTACAAGATGAAGGCCGTGGTGCCCCAGGTGGGGGAGGACGGGAAAATCGCCCTCCACGCCGCCCGGCACCCCCTCATCGCCAAGGAGAAGGTGGTGCCCACGGACATCACCTTGGGCGTGGAGTTTGACACCCTCATCATCACCGGCCCCAACACCGGCGGCAAGACCGTGGCCCTAAAGACCATCGGCCTGCTGACCCTTATGGCCATGTGCGGCCTGATGATTCCCGCGGGGGAGGGCAGCCGGGTGGCGGTGTTCCGCCACATCCTGGCGGACATCGGCGACGAGCAGAGCATTGAGCAGTCTCTCTCCACCTTCTCCTCCCACATGGTGAACATCATCCACATCTTCGAGGTGGCGGACAACAGCAGCCTCATCCTCTTGGACGAGCTGGGCGCCGGCACCGACCCGGTGGAGGGCGCCGCCCTGGCGGAGGCCATCATCCAGGAGCTGCGGGGCCGTGGCGTGCGCCTAGCCTGCACCACCCACTACGCCGAGCTGAAGGCCTACGCCATCCAGACACCCGGTGTGGAGAACGGCAGCTGCGAGTTCGACGTGGCCACCCTGCGGCCCACCTACCGGCTGCTCATCGGCGTGCCGGGCAAGTCCAACGCCTTTGCCATCACCCAGCGTCTGGGCATGGACACCGCCATTGTGGACCGCGCCCGGGAGCTGGTCAGCCGGGAGGGCAACGCCTTTGAGCAGGTGGTGGGCCGCCTGGAGGAGGACCGCCGCAAAATGGAGGACGAGCTGGAAGCCCTGCGGGCCTCCGCCGCCCAGGCCAAGGCAAACGCCGAGGCCTCCCAGCGGCTGAAGGACGAGGCCGAGGCCCAGGCCAAAAAGGAGATAGACCGCGCCCGGCAGGAGGCAGCCCAAATCGTCCAAAAGACACGGCAGCGGGCGGACGCCTTGGTGGGCGAGCTGGAGGAGCTGCGCCGCCAGAAGAACAAGCAGCTCTCCGCCGAGCAGAAGGCCCGGCTGCGCTCCGGCCTGAAAGAGCTGGAAAGCTCCTCCGACCCGGTGCACCAGCGGCGGGACGACAACTACGTGCTGCCCCGGCCCTTGGTGGTGGGGGACGAGGTGCTCCTCTACGACATCGACAAGGAGGCCACCGTGCTGGAACTGCCCAAGGACGGCACCGTGCTGGTCCAGGCGGGCATCATCAAAACCCGGGTGCCCCTGGGCAACGTCCGCCTGTTGAGCAAGCGCCAGCTGAAAAAGAAGAATCCCACCCGCACGGTGACCAAGAACGTCTCCACGCCGGAGACATCCTCCAGCCTGGACTTGCGGGGCCAGACTGTGGAAGAGGCCCTGATGGAGGTGGACAACTTCCTGGACCGCGCCAGCCGGATGCACCTCTCCCAGGTGACCATCATCCACGGCAAGGGCACGGGGGCCCTGCGGACGGCGGTGCAGCAGCACCTGCGCCGGTGCTCGCAGGTGAAGAGCTTCCGCCTGGGCACCTATGGCGAGGGCGAAAGCGGCGTCACCATCGCAGAGCTGAAATAAGGACCGGCGAATATTTCCAAATTGTAAAGAAACCAGGACCGCCCTTGCAACAAGGGCGGTTTTGTATTAGAATTGTGGTTAGTCTTGATGAAAGATGCCCATACAAACGAGGTGGTATTCCATGAAGGAGAATCGATACGACGACCCCCTATTTTTTGAGAAATACAGCCAGATGAGCCGCTCGCGGCTGGGCCTGGCCGGCGCGGGGGAGTGGGAAGACCTGCAAAAGCTTTTGCCGGACTTTGCCGGCAAGCAGGTGCTGGACCTGGGCTGCGGCTACGGCTGGCACTGCGCCTACGCGGCGGAGCACGGGGCCGCCCACGTCACCGGGGTGGACTTGTCCGAAAAGATGCTGGGAGTGGCCCGGCAAAAGGCCAGCTTCCCCCAGGTGGAGTATCTTCACGCCGCTATCGAGGACGTGGACTTCCCCCCGGAGCGCTTCGACGTGGTGTTCAGCTCCCTGGCCATTCACTACCTGCAGGACTTCCCCGCCTTGGCGGAGAAGGTCCGCACCTGGCTCAAGCCCGGCGGGGACTTTGTGTTCTCGGTGGAGCACCCCATCTTCACCGCTTACGGCAACCAGGATTGGTACTACGACGAGCAGGGCAACATCCTCCACTTCCCCGTGGACAACTACTTCTACGAGGGGCAGCGCCAGGCCGTGTTCCTGGGGGAGGACGTGGTGAAGTACCACCGCACCCTCACCACCTATCTGGATACCTTGCTCACCGGCGGCTTTGCCTTGCGCCGCGTGGTGGAGGCCAAGCCCCCGGAAAGGATGCTGGACATCCCAGGCATGAAGGACGAGCTGCGCCGCCCCATGATGCTGCTGGTGGCCGCAGTAAAGCTGTGAAGGAGGCCGCCCCATGGATGGCAACACCACGGTGAAATACCTGCAACACTACCTGCGCCAGAAGGATTTGGGCTTTTTGGCCCTGGATAGCCTGCCCCCAGGCCCCCAGCGGGAGGTCCAGGAGGAGCGGTTGAAGCACAATTTATTCCTCAAGCTGGTGGAAGAGGTGGGGGAGGTCTCCCGCGCCATCTTTCACGGCAAGTTTCGGGGCCCAGGGGAACCGGTGAAAGGCACCTTGGACGAGGAGCTGTGGGACGTGCTCTACTACACCCTTTGCCTGGCGGAGGCCTACGGCATCGACATGGAGGAGGCCATCCGGGAGAAGGAGCGGCTGAACAACCTCCGCTTTCACGACGAGCACCCCTTTGAGGAGGGCCGCTGATTTTGTTCACACTCAGCCTTTGGGCTGTCTGTCTATATTGGAAAGGAAGTAATTTGAAACCATGGCAATGAAAGAATTTCAGGCAGAATCCAAGCGCTTGCTGGACTTGATGATTAACTCCATCTACACCCACAAGGAAATTTTCCTGCGGGAGCTGATTTCCAACGCCAGCGACGCCATTGACAAGCTCTATTACCGCACCTTGGAGGACGGCGCCACCGGCCTTTCCCGGGAGGACTTCTCCATCCAGCTGGCCGTGGACAAGGAGGCCCGCACCCTCTCTATCAGCGACAACGGCATCGGCATGACCCAGGAGGAGCTGGACAACAACCTGGGCGTCATCGCCCGCAGCGGCTCCCTCCAGTTTAAGCAGGAGGCCGAGAAGAAGGACGAGGTGGACATCATCGGCCAGTTTGGCGTGGGCTTCTACTCCGCCTTTATGGTCAGCTCCCGGGTGGCCGTGGACACCAAGGCTTTTGGCTCCGATGAGGCCTGGCACTGGGAATCCACAGGCTTGGACGGCTATGAAATCACCCCCGGCGCCAAGGCGGACCGCGGCACCACCATCACCCTCTACCTCAAGGAGGACAGCGAGGACGAGAACTACAGCGAGTTCTTGGACCAGTTCCGCCTGCAGGATTTGGTGAAGAAGTACTCCGATTACATCCGCTACCCCATCCGCATGGAGGTTTCCCACACCCACGTAAAAGAGGGCACCGGCGTGGATGGCAAGGACCCGGAGTACGAAACCCACACCGAGGTGGAGACTCTCAACAGCATGACCCCCATCTGGAAGAAGGCAAAAAGCGAAGTCACCGACGAGGAGATGAACGCCTTCTACAAGGAGAAGTTCTACGACTGGCAGGACCCCTTAAAGGTCATCCGCACCTCCACCGAGGGCGCTGCCACCTACACGGCCCTGCTGTTCATCCCCTCCCACGCCCCCATGGACTACTACACCCGGGAGTATGAGAAGGGCCTGCAGCTTTACGCCAGCGGCGTGCTTATCATGGACAAGTGCGCCGATTTGCTGCCGGACTGCTTCAGCTTTGTAAAGGGCCTGGTGGATTCCCAGGATTTGTCCTTGAACATCTCCCGGGAGATGCTCCAGCACGATAGGCAGCTGAAGCTCATCGCCAGCCGCCTGGAGAAGAAAATCGCCTCCGAGCTGCAGTCCATGCTGAACAACGACCGCGAGAAGTACGAGCAGTTCTGGAAGGCCTTTGGCCTGCAGATGAAGTACGGCCTGTACGACAACTACGGCGCCAAGAAGGACGAGCTGAAGGATTTGGTGCTGTTCACCTCCTCCGCGGAGAAGAAGCTCACCTCCCTGAAGGAGTACGTCTCCCGCATGAAGTCGGAGCAGAAGTACATCTACTACGGCTGCGGCGAAACGGTGGAGCGCGTCCTCAGCCTGCCCCAGGCGGAAACCCTCCAGGAGAAGGGCTATGAGATGCTGTGCCTGACGGACAACGTGGACGAGTTTGCCCTGCGGATGCTGATGAAGTACGACGACAAGGAGTTCCGCAACATCTCCTCCGACGACCTGGAGCTGGAGTCCACCGAGGAGAAGGAGAAGGTCAAGGAGCTGGCCGAGGAGAACAAGGACATGCTGGCCTTTGTAAAGGAGTCCTTGGGCGACAAGGTAAAGGACGTGCGCCTCTCCGGAAAATTGAAGAGCCACGCCGTGTGCATCACCACCGACGGCATGATTTCCACCGAGATGGAGAAGGTGCTCAACGCCATGCCCGCCCAGGAGAAAATCAAGGCCCAGCGCGTGCTGGAGATAAACGGCGAGCACCCCATCTTCCAGCGGCTGCAGGAGCTGTACCAGTCCGACAAGGAGCGCTTAAAGCTCTACGCTGAAATCCTCTACGACCAGGCTTTGCTCCTTGAGGGCATCTCTTTGGAGGACCCCTCTGACTTCTCCCAGAAGCTGTGCCAGCTTCTGTAAGTCCCAGAAAATCTCTCGCAAAGGAGGCTGATTCCATGCAGAATGGCTATCCGCCCACCCCGTACCAGCCGCCCCAGCAGGCCCCGGCGGCCAACATTCCGCCTCAAGGCTATCCCCAGGCGGTGCCGCCCAGCGCGCCTCCCATGGGCTACGGCGGGAACGTTCCCCCTGCGGTGGAGCCCCAGCAGGCCCCGGCGGCTAACATCCCGCCCCAGGGCTATCCCCAGGCGGTACCGCCCAGCGCCCCTCCCGTGGGCTACGGCGGGAACGTTCCCCCCGCGGTGGAGCCCCAGCAGGCCCCGGCGGTCAGCGTCCCGCCCCAGGGCTATCCCCAGGTGGTGCCGCCCAGCGCGCCTCCCGTGGCCTACGGCGGGAACGTCCCTCTCGCGGTGGAGCCCCAGCAAACCCCGGCGGTCAGCGTCCCGCCCCAAGGCTATCCCCAGGCGGTACCGCCCAGCGCGCCTCCCGTGGCCTATGGCGGGCCTGTCCCTCCCGCGGTGGAGCCCCAGCAGGCCCCAGTAGCCAGCGTCCCGTTCCAAGGCTATCCCCAGGCGGTGCCGCCCAGCGCCCCTCCCGTGGGCTACGGCGGGAACGTTCCCCCCGCGGTGGAGCCCCAGCAGGCCCCGGCGGCCAGCGTCCCGCCCCAAGGCTATCCCCAGGCGGTGGTGCCAGGTGTGCCCCCTATGGGGCCGCCTCCCGGGTATCCGCCCTACCCTGGGATGGGCCAAGGCTATCCGGCGCCTTACGGGGCCTATCCAATGCCGGCCCAGCCTGGCTGGTACGCCGCCCCGGTGTACGCCCCCCCTTACGTGCCAGGGGAAAAGCCCCTGCGGGACCCCCGGCAGAAAGGCGCCACCCGCACCATGAACCGCATGTGCCTGCTGCTGCTGGCCCAGTTCGCCCTGTCCCTGTTCTGGCAGTTCCCCTTGCAGATGCTGCTGGCCTTGGTGGGTGTGGACATCTTCCAGAACAGCCTGGGCTACCAGTGGCTTTCCGGGGTGCTGGTGCCCCTTGCCACGGCGCTGCCCTTTGTGGCCTATTTGGCCTTCCGCAAGGACGACCCCGCGGACTACTTAAAGTTTGAAAAGGTGGGCTTCAGCGGCGGCCTCCTCTGTGTGCTGGGGGGCCTGGCCGTGACGCTGCTGGGTAACTACCCCGCCACCTTTGTCAGCAATTTCTTTGGCAGCTTTGGGTATGAGTCCGCCTCCAGCTATGTGGGGGGCGGGGAATCCCTCCAGGTGGTGCTGCTGGACATTGCCATCACCGCCGTGCTGGTGCCCTTTATGGAGGAGTTCGCCTTCCGGGGCGTGGTGCTCTCCGCCCTGCGGAAGTACGGCATCGGGTTCTCCATTGTGGCCTCCGCCTTGATTTTCGGCATGGCCCACATGGACTTCTCCACGGTGGTGTTCGCCTTTGTGGCCGGGCTGGTGTTCGGCTTCCTCTACGCCAAGACCAACAACCTGTGGCTGCCGGTGATAATCCACAGCCTGAACAACCTCATCGCCGTGCTGGGCAGCCACGGGGAGTTCCTCTTTGGGGACATGGCCTATTTCGTCAACAACCTGCTGATGCTGGTGCCCCTGGGCGTGGGCCTGGTGGCGTTGGTGCTCCTGCTGGTTTTCAAGCGGGGCATGTTCATCGGCCCCCGCTCCCCCCGGTATGACGGCCCCGCCCAGCCTTTGGGCGCGGGGGAGAGCGCGGCGTCCATTGTGCGGGCGCCCATGTTCTGGGTGGTGGTGGGCTTGATGGCCCTATACACCCTCAGCCTGTTTTTCGTGCTATGATGCTGCCCCTTGCCTTTTTGCCGGAAAAGCGGTTTATGCTCCGGGCCCTGGAGCTGGCCCAGGAGGCCGCCGCCGCGGGGGAAGTCCCCGTGGGCGCGGTGGTGGTCAAAGAGGGCCGCGTCATTGGGGAGGGCCGCAACCGCCGGGAGGCGGGCAAAACCGCTTTGGCCCACGCCGAGCTGGAGGCCATCCACCAGGCCTGCCAAGCCCTGGGCACCTGGCGTCTCACCGGCTGCGACTTGTACGTCACCTTGGAGCCCTGCCCCATGTGCACGGGGGCCATTATCAACGCCCACGTGGATAGGGTGGTCTACGGCGCCGACGACGAGAGGGCTGGCTGCTGCGGCACGGCCGCTGACCTGTTCGCCTTGCCCTACAGCCACCGCCCAGAGCTGTACCGCGGCTTCTTCGAGGCCGAGGCCAAAGCGCTGCTGCGGGCGTTCTTCCAAGCTTTGCGCGCATGAAAAAGGAGCTGTTGCTTATTGCAGCAGCTCCTTTTTTGTCAGTAGATTCCCGCTTCCTTCTCCAGCTTCCGGCGCTCTTTCCGCAGGCGGGTGCGCTCCACGGCGGCTTCCCATTCCCGGCGCTCCTCCTCGGTGGCCAGCACCAGACGGGGCACCTCCACCGGGCGTTCGTTTTCGTCCAGGGCCACCATTACCAGGTAGGCCACGTTGATAAGCCGCTTGTGGCCGTTGAGCTCCTCCACATAGGTGCGCACACACACCTCCATGGAGGTGCGGCCGGTGTAGGTGATGTACCCGCACAGCACAATGGTCTCGTTGCCATAGGCAGGGCCCTCAAAGCGCAGGTTGTCCACGGCGGCGGTGGTCACGTTCCGGTTGGAGTGCCGCCGGGCCACTACCCCGGCCACCACGTCAATCCACTCCATCAGCCGCCCGCCAAAAAGACGCTTGTAGCCGTTTAAGCTGGACTGGGACAAAATCTGCACGTGCTCGGTGTAGGAGTCCCGCACATATTTTTCCATTTTGCCTCTCCTTTCTTTCAAGTTGTTCCCGTATCGTAGGCTTCTATTATACCCCATGGCCATGCAGGATTCAACGGGACCGTCTTGCAAACGGGCTGGGGGATGCTGCGGAAAACGCAAAGAAAAGAGGACCGGTCTCCCGGTCCTCTCTTTGCTTGTTGTGCGTTTGGCTGGCGAAGCCTCTGCGCCGCTTCGCGGCTTAGCAGGTGGCGCCGCCCTTTACGTTCAGCTTCAGGTTTTCCTCTTTCCGCTGGAGCAGGCCGTCAGACAGCAGCTGCTCCTGGACGTTCTCAAAGCCGATGCGCTCCACGGTGTCGGCAAAGCGCTCGCCGGTCAGGCCCTGCTCCCGGAACAGGAGGATGGCCTTTTCCACAATGTTGAGCACCTCGTCCTTGTCGGTAAAGACCTTCTCCAGGTACCGGCCGTGGGCCACCTTTTTGCCCCAGCGCCCGCCAATGTAGACGCGGTACCCGCTGGTAAAGCCCTCCACAGCCTTGAAGGGGCACTTGCCCACGCAGCGGCCGCAGTGGTTGCAGGCGCTGTCGTCGATGACCACCTTGCCGTCCTGCACCACAGGCACCTGGATGGGGCAGGCCTTCTCCACCTGGCACACCTTGCAGCCCCGGCACTTGTCCAGGTCGATGCGGGGCACCTTCTGGCCGATGATGCCCAAATCGTTCAGGTCGGGCTTCACGCAGTTGTTGGGGCAGCCGCCCACGGCGATCTTGAACTTGTGGGGCAGCTTCACGTCGTTGTAGCCGTGGTAGAACCGCTCGTGGATCTCCTCGCTGAGGGCGAAGGTGTCGATGAGGCCGTACTGGCACGTGGTGCCCTTGCAGCTGACCACAGGCCGCACCTTGGAGCCGGTGCCGCCGGTCTCCAGGCCGTGCTGGGCCAGGAACTCCCGCAGGGGCTCGATGTTGTCAAAGGGGATGTGCTGAATCTCAATGGTCAGCCGGGTGGTCATGGCCACCTGGCCGTTGCCGAACCGCTCCGCCGCCTCGGTGATGGCCCGCATCTCGTCGGCGGTGATTTTGCCGTTGCGGGTGATGACCCGGCCGTTGAAGCAGTCGGGGGTGTTCTTGTCCCGCAGGAAGCCCAGACCCTTCACCCGGGTGATTTCCTCGGGGGGCACCGTGGCGCCGGGAGCGGCCACCCGCACCTGGTTGAAGGTGGTGGCGCCCTCCAGCACCAAGGTGTTCTCATAGCCATAGAACTTCAGCCGGTTCTGCAGGAAGTAGGCCCGCTTGCCCCGGCCGCACACCAGCAGCAGCTTCTCGTCCTTGCCGATGCCTTCGATGGGGCCCTCCACTTGGGAGAGGTCCACGAACTTGGCGCCCCGGATGGTGGGCTGGGGGTTCACGTCAATGACGGTGTAGCCCTCGGCTGCCCCGGCGGCGTACTGGGCGGGGGTCATGCTCTGCATGGCGCCGGAGAGCTTGTTCTCCAGCACATACACCGCCTGCACAAAGGGGTGGATGGCCGTGGAGAAGGGCGGCGCGTAGGCCAGATCCAGGTTTTCAAAGTCCTCCAGCTTCAAGCCCATGGAGAGGCCCACCACGGCAATGTCCACCATCTTGTCCACCGCGCCGGGGCCCAGCACCTGGACGCCCAGCAGCTGGTGGGTGTTCCTATCCGCCAAAAGCTTGGTGATGAAGAACGCCGCGCCGGGATAGTAGTGGGCCTTGTCGTCGGTGACAGCCACCACGGTCTCCACGTCGTAGCCGGCCTCTTTGGCGGCGGATTCCGTCAGGCCCGTGCGGCCCACGTTCAAGCCGGGCAGCTTCACCACGCCGGTGCCCAGCACGCCGGGGTACGTCTTGTTTTCCCCGTTGAGGTTCTGGGCCAAAGTGCGGCCCTCCAGGTTGGCGGAGGAGCCCATGGGGGAGTACTGTGCCTTGCCGGTGAGGCGGTTCTTCACCAAAGCGCAGTCCCCGGCGGCGTAGATGTCCGCCACGCTGGTGGCGAGACATTCGTCCACCACAATGGCGCCCTTTTCCATCTGGATGCCGGTGTCCTCCAAAAAGGCGGTGTTGGGCCGGATGCCCGCGGACACCACCACCGCGCCGCAGGGCAGCAGGCCGGCGTCTGTCTGTACGCCCTCCACCTTGCCATCGCCCACAAGGGCCGTGGCCTTGGTGCCGGTGAGCACCCGGATACCCTTCTGCTGCAGGTGGCGCTGGACGTAGCCGGCCATCTCCCCATCCAGCACGCCGGAAAGGATTTGGGAGGCCACTTCCACCACGGTGACGGCAATGCCCCGGTCAAAGAGGTTCTCCGCCAGCTCCAGGCCGATGAAGCCGCCGCCGATGACCACGGCCTTCTTCACGCCGTTGGCCTCCAGGTAGTCCCGCATGGTGATGGCGTCCTCGGGGGCCCGCATGGGGAACACGCCGTTTAAGTCCACCCCGGGGAGGGGCAGCTTCACCGCGGAGGCGCCGGTGGCCACAATCAGCTTGTCATAGCTGTAGGTTTCCTCCTGGCCGTTTTCCAGGTTCTGGACGGTCACCACCTTGGCGGCAGGGTCCACATGGGTGGCCTCCCGCAGGGTGAGCACCTCCACGCCGGTAAGGCCCCGGTACTTCTGGGGGGTGTTGACAATGAGCTCCTCCCGGTTCTCAATGGAGCCGCCCACATAATAGGGCAGCCCGCACCCCGCGTAGGAGATGTCCGCGCTTTTGGTGAGCAGCACCACCTGGTCGGCGCGGTTCTCCCGCTTCCATTTGGCGGCAGCCTTGGTGCCGGCGGCCACGCCGCCGATGACTAAAATCTTCATGTTACCCTTCCTTTCCCTGCCTGTGGCAGCAATGAGGTTCCCCGGCGCACTCTGGCCGGGGGCTGGTACATATCATCACATCCCCGCCCTCTATGCGGAGCCCGCGTCCCTCCACCAGGGCCTGGGCCACCTTGCGGCGGCCCTCCTCGTAGATGCGCGCGACCGTGGCGCGGGAAATGTTCATCCGTGCCGCGCACTGCTCCTGGGTAAACCCCCGGTAGTCCAGCAGGCGGATGGCCTCCAATTCATCCACCTGCAGCACCACGCTTCCCCCGGCTTCGGGGACGGCGCCCCGGGGCAGGAACTCTGTCACCTGGGGCATGGAGCAGATGCAGCGGCATTTGCTGGGCCTGGCCAAACAGCTCCCTCCTTTCCATCGGTCCTTGGCTCTATCATACCTTGGTTTTGAACATATGTCAACAAAAATCTGGGAGGGGCGCACACATCTGCCGCCTCGGGAATAAAGTGGCATACAAAGGTTTTTGCAGCCAAAGCGGGGAGGGGAGAACATGGAGGACGCCAGAAGCCTGTGGCAGCTGGCCCCGGGACACCAGGCTTGGGTGGGGGAGCTTTCCGCCCAAGGGGAGCTGCGCCGGCAGCTGCGGGATTTGGGCTTTGTCCCCGGGGCCCAGGTGGAGTGCCTGGGACGAAGCCCCCTGGGGGACCCGGCCGCCTACCGGGTGCGGGGCGCGGTGGTGGCCCTGCGCCGCCGGGACGCCCAGCGGATAGCCTTGCGAAGGGGAGAGGAGTGATACCGTGGGAGAAGCCGAAACGCCTGCCATCGCCCTGGCAGGCAACCCCAATGTGGGGAAAAGCACCGTGTTCAACGCCTTGACAGGGCTGCGCCAGCACACGGGCAACTGGGCCGGGAAGACCGTGGGCAGCGCCCAGGGCCGGTGGGAGTTCCAAGGCCGTGCGTACCAGCTGGTGGATTTGCCCGGGTGCGTCTCCTTGCTCTCCCAGGCAGGGGAGGAGCGGGCCGCCCGGGAGTACTTGCTCTCGGGCCAGGCCCAGGCCGTGGTGGTGGTCTGCGACGCCACCTGTTTGGAGCGGGGCCTCTCCTTGGTGCTCCAGGTGCTGGAAATCACCGCCCGGGCCGTGGTGTGCGTCAACCTTTTGGACGAGGCGCAGCGCAAGGGCATCCGCGTGGATTTGGAGCGGCTTTCCCAAAGGCTGGGGGTGCCGGTGGTGGGCTGCGCCGCCCGGGGCGGCCGGGGCCTGCCCCAGCTGAAAGAGGCCGTGGCCCAGGCTGCCGCAGGGCGCGGCGGCAGCGTCCCCCAGCCGGTGCGCTATCCCCAGGCGGTGGAGGCCGCTGTGGACCGCCTGGCGCCGCTGCTCCGCCGCCAGGGCCGGGAGAATCCCCGCTGGCACGCCCTGCGCCTTTTAGAGGCCGGGGAGCAGCCCGCCACACCCCAAGAGCGTGCCTTATTGGAGGACGCCTGGAAATCCCACAGCCCCCAGTGGTTTGCCGACGCCCTTTCCGCCGCCCAAGCCCAGGCCGCGGAGGACTTGGCCCGGCAGGTGGTGGCAGGCCTGGGCAAGGGCTACAGCCCCCGGGACAGGAAGCTGGACCGGCTGTTCACCGGCCGGTGGACGGCCTTCCCAGTGATGGCGCTGCTGCTGCTGGCCATCCTCTGGCTGACCATGGTGGGGGCCAACGCCCCCTCCCAGCTGTTGAGCCAGGGCTTCTCCCAGCTGGGGGAGTGGCTCCGCCGCTGGCTGGCGCCCGCGCCCCCGTGGCTCTCCGGGGTGCTGGTGGACGGCGCCTACACCACCCTCTCCTGGGTGGTGGCGGTGATGCTGCCGCCCATGGCCATCTTTTTCCCCCTGTTCACCTTGCTGGAGGATTTGGGCTACCTGCCCCGCATGGCCTACAACTTGGACAGGTGCTTTGCCAGGTGCGGGGCCTGCGGCAAGCAGGCGCTGACGCTCTCCATGGGCCTGGGCTGCAACGCCGCCGGGGTGGTGGGCTGCCGGATCATCCACTCCCCCCGGGAGCGCCTCATCGCCATCGCCACCAACGCCTTCACCCCCTGCAACGGCAGGCTGCCTTTGCTGGCCGCCTTGCTGTCCCTGTTTTTCGCCGGGGCGGGGGCTTTGGGGGGCGCGGTGGGCATGGCGGCGCTGCTGGGCTTCTCCTTGGCCATGACCCTGGGCGTTTCTTTCCTGCTGTCCAAAACAGCGCTGAAAGGCCTGCCCTCCTTCTTTGCCCTGGAGCTTCCCCCGTACCGGCGGCCCCAGGTGGGGCAGGTGCTGGTGCGCTCCGTGCTGGACAGGACGTTGCGGGTGCTGGGGCGGGCGGCGGCGGTGGCGGCCCCGGCGGGGGTGCTTATCTGGTGTTTGGGGAATGTCACCTGGGCCGGGGAAAGCCTTCTCACCCACTGCGCCCGGCTTTTGGAGCCCTTTGCCCGCCTCTTTGGCCTGGACGGGGTGATTCTGCTGGCCTTCCTCCTGGCGCTGCCCGCCAACGAGCTGGTGCTGCCCTTGCTGCTGATGGGCTACCTGTCCCAGGGCGCCTTGGTGGAGGTGGGGGAGCTTTCCGCCCTGCACGGCCTGCTGCTGGAGAACGGCTGGACCTGGGTGACGGCTTTGTGCGTGCTGGTGTTCACCTTGTTCCACTGGCCCTGCTCCACCACCTGCTGGACCATCTGGAGGGAGACAAAAAGCCTGAAGTGGACGGCCCTGTCCATGGCTTTGCCCACGGGCTGCGGCCTGCTGCTGTGCTTTTTGATTTCCTCCGCCGCCCGCCTGCTGGGCTGGTGGCTTTTGTAGAAGGAAATTGACAAAATCCCCGGTATGGGGTATGATAAGGCCCGTTGGGACTCCGGGTGCCCGCGGGCCTTTTCCCGCGGCCGAACATAGGAACAGGGGTGCGAATCCCCGGCGAACCCGTCGCCGTAATGGCAGAGGGGCGCCCCAGTGTGCCACTGGCCCTTTGGGCTGGGAAGGCGGGGCGCCCTGTTTGATGCCTAAGCCGGAAGACTTGCCCGGAAAGGCCGTACCAAAGCCACGGGTTCTTGGCGCATGGTACAGGAAGGGCCGGGCCTATCCCCGGCTTTGTTTTCCTGCCCGCTTTTTCCACAGCTTGCGCCAGGGCTGTGAAAGGCGGGCGCCGTCCCTCAAATCTAATCTTTTTAGAAATGAGGTAACACACATGAAACACACCAATCTTTTCCGCCGGGGCGCCGCGCTCCTGCTGAGCCTTGCCCTGCTGTTGACCGTTCTCGCCGGCTGCGGCGACGCCAGTGGCTCCTCCGCTTCCCAGGAGAGCAGCACCCCCGCCAGCACCTCCTCCCAGGTAGAGGCGAGCTCTTCCCAGACAGAGACAAGCTCCTCCTCCGTGGAGAGCAGCCAGGCCGCCTCGGAAAGCAGCCTCTCCTCCGCCGAGGATGCCGAGACCAAGGACATCACCCTGAAGGTGGTCCACGGGGACGGCACCGAGAAGGAGTTCCCCATCACCACCACCGCCGCCACCCTGGGCGACGCCTTGGTGGCTGAGGGCCTGGTAGAGGGCGAGGAGAGCAGCTATGGGCTGTTCATCACCACTGTGGACGGCGAGACGGTGGACGACGCCAACCAGGAGTGGTGGTGCCTGACCAAGGGCGGCGAGATGTGGAACTATGGCGCCGACGCCACGGAGCTCAGTGACGGCGACACCTACGAGCTGACCTTCACCGTGGGCTACTGATGAAACGCCGTCTCACCGACCTGTGCCTGATGGCCATGATGGGCACGGTGATGGTGGTTTCCAAAGAAGCCCTGGCCTTTCTGCCCAATGTGGAGCTGGTCAGCCTGCTCACCATCCTGTTCACCCTGGTGTTCCGCCGGCGGGTGATAGGGGCCCTGGCGGTGTTCCTGCTGCTGGAGGGCGTGCTCTACGGCTTTGGCACCTGGTGGGTGATGTACCTGTACATTTGGCCGCTGCTGGCGGGGATTACCTGGCTGTTCCGCTGGATGAAGCGCGCCTGGCAGTGGGCCATTTTGTCCGGGCTGTTCGGCTTGGCCTTTGGGACGCTGTGCTCTTTGACGTACTTCCCTGTGGGCGGGGTGCAGATGGTCATCGCCTGGATTATCAGCGGGTTGAGCTTCGACGTGGTCCACGCGGGTGGGAACTTTTTGCTGGCGCTGCTGTTGTACCACCCCCTGCGCAAAGCCCTGGACCAGCTGGAGCGCCGCCTGCCCCAGCGGGCCTAATCCCCCTTTCAGAATACGCCCATAAAAAAGGACATCCAAGCGGCTGCTTGGGTGTCCTTTTCGCTGTTACAGATAGGGCTGCATCTCCTGGGCCAGGCCGCTTTCCAGGTGGATCAGCCGCTTGGCGATGTCCTTGGCCTGCTCCTCGGCGGCCTCATACTGGTTTAGGTAGCGGCTTAGGGACTTCACCCCCATGTTGCACCCCTCGGTAATCAGGTCGGCCACGGTTTCGTCGCTCTCCTCCAGAGCCAGCTTGACGTTTGTTTTCATCCAAGACATGCCCTTGGCCACGGGGCTGGGCTCCTTGCCGGCGTCCCCATAGCGGGCCAGCAAGGCGTGGGTCTCGTCCCCCAGCTTGCCGTGGGCTTGGCGGCACTTCTCCAGGGAGTTCCGCAGGCTGGCCGACTGCACCTTGGGCAGCACCTCGTCCAGGGAGCTCACCCCCATTTTGATGCCGGCGTTGCACTCCCGCAGCAGCTTGACCGTATCCTCTTGTATCATGGCAGATTCCTCGCTTCCACATGGTTTTGTCCCTAGTGTGCCCCAAAGCGGGGATTGTATCCCAGCAAAAAAGCCCTCCAGCCTTGTGCCGGAGGGCGTTTCTGTTACTGCCCCAGCTTGGACAGCTTTTCGAACAAATCCGCGAAGAGCTCGTCCCGCTGGATGTGGTACACGTACCGCATGGGGTGGCGGCTCTTGTCAAAGCTGTAGTGGTGGTCGTACTGGAAGATGGGGCTGGGCTCCAGCCTATCCAGCATAAAGCGCTCCCCCAGCAGCCAGCCCACGGCGGTGACGTCCCAGATGGGCCGCGTCCAGCAGGGCCCCGCGTTCCAGTGGCGCTGGGATTCCTCCACCAGCTCCACCAGGTAGTCGCACAGGGGGCTCTTGCCTTGGAGGTACTGGCGCAGCTCCGGCCCGCTGACCCGGAAGGCGGACACCACCCCCTGGCAGGGCAGCTGCACCACAGCCGCCCCGCTGCCGAAGACCACCCGGTCCGCGGCCACGTCCTGGAAGGCGTTGAACTCCTGGTTGTCCGGCCAATCCCAGGCGTTGCCCCCCAGCCACACCAAAGTGATGCGCTGGGCGATGGCGGGCTCCAGCAGCAGTGCGGAGGCTATGTTGGTCAGGGCGCCGATGGCAATTACATACAGGGGCGCTTCCGGGGAGTAGCCCATGGCCCGCCGGGCCAAGTCCTCCGCCGCCGGGGAGGGCACCGGGGTCCCCTCGTCGGGCAGGTAGCTGGCAGAGCCCCGGAACACCACGTCCCGCAGCTCTTGGCAGCCGGCCAGCCCCAGCAGCTTTAGGATTTCCTGGTAGCTTTTCTCCATGCCGTCCGCCGGGCCGGTGGAGTTCTCGTTGAAAAAGGGCGCGGCGTACAGCGCCTTTACCCGCAGCTGGTCTTGGGAAGCCAGCAGGTAGGACAGGGCGAACTGGTCGTCCACCTCGTTGTAGGTGTCGGTGTCCAGTACCACGTCCACCGGGCCGGTGGGCCGCTCCAGGCGGTGGAGCAACCCGGCCAAATCCTTTGTTTTCACCATATACAACTCCTCTCAAAAGATACCGTTTCCCGCATTGTAGCACGGTTTTCCCCCGCCGTCCAGAGGGGGCGCAAAAAAGGGGCCGCCGCAGCCGCGGCAGCCCCTGTGGGTCTTTTGCTTTTTTATCTTAGAAGAGCTCCTTCTCCGCGCCGCACTTGCAGGCAAAGGGGCCGGGGATAACGGCCTCGCCGCGGTGGTCGCCGAAGTAGTCGGTGTTGAAGTTGATGGGGGTGCCATCGGGATTCTCGTAGTACTCCTCGGGCTCAAAGGCCATGCCCAGCACCTGGGTGTTCACCATCTGGCCGGTAAAGCCCTCCAGGAAGTCGTACACGTTGGTGGAGAGCACGGGACGGCCGTCCTTTGTCTCCAGGTTCACGTACACCTGGTGCTCGTTGTCCACCAGGCCGCCTTCCTCGTGCTTCCAAGCCTTGGCGCCGTTGAAGTACACGTTGCCCTTGGACCACACAGGCAGATGGGAATCATGTGCACGAGCCAGTTTCATCATGTTGGGAGTATCGGTGTCCATGTCGAACTGAGCGATCCACTCGTCATAGGTGGGATACTCGTCCCACACATGGGTGCCCACTTCCCGGTTTTCCTCGTCGTGGCCGTCGTCGCTGTCGTGGGGAGTGATGATGGGATCACCAGGCCACTTCTGCACGAAGATGTTGTTGTAGAAACGGTCATCGCCGTGGAGGAAGGTCATAAAGCCCATAACCTCGGTGCGATGGGGAATATGATAGGGAGTGTAGCGAGGATAAGTACCGCCGCCCACGCAAGTGAGAGCGCCGCAGATCAGGTTATGTACCATAGCCACGCCCTGGGTGGCGAAGCGCAGCGAGGCGTCGGAAAGCAGCACGTTGTTGTCGATCAGGGTGGGACCATGGCTGACTTCCACGAAGATATCCTGGCTCATCATGCCGCCCTTCAGCCGGCTGGCGAACGCGGGCTTCTGGTTGTTGTACAGCAGGTTCTGGGTGATGCGGGTGCCCTGGGCCTCCCAGTCGCACCAAATGCCCATGGTGCAGTCGTGGATGCAGTTGCGGCGGAAAATCACGTCGATGGCGGCGTGCAGCTTAATGCCGGCAATCTCGGCGCCGCCCAGCTCCATCATGTTGTTGATGTGGTGGATGTGGTTGTCCTCAATGATGGAGAACACAGCGCCCATGCGGCCGATGATGCCGCCCTGCTCGCAGTTGTGGATGTTGCAGCGGCGCACGATGTGGCTGCCCACATTCTCCTTCAGCCAGCCGTGGTACTGGCCGCGGCACACGGCGTCACGCTCCATCTGGGTGGGGGACTTCACGTGCTTCACGGTGAAGTAGTGGTCGTTGTCGGGGTCCAGGTACTTGCCCAGGGAGATGCCTGCGCACTTGGAGTTGGAAATCTCGCAGTCCTCAATAATCCAGCCCTTGGACCAGTGGGGGCCAATCATGCCGTCCTGGTAGGCGGCGGGAGGGGCCCAGGTGGTGGCGGCCTTGTTGATGTTAAAGCCGCTTACAGTGATGTAGCCCACGCCGGTCTTAGAGGGCATAAAGCACTCCCGGCGCACGTTGATTTCCACGTTTTCCTCGTTGGGGTTCTTGCCCTGGAAGTTGCCGTAGAGCACGGTGTACTCCCCATCCTGCTGGGCGTACCACTTGTAGGTGGAAGCCTCGGGCTCCCAGGAGCAGGGGTACACCTCGCCCTTGAGGCACTCCTCAATGGAGCCGGCTTCGTACATGGCCTTGTCGTTTAAGTACACGCAGCCGGTGTGCTTGGACTTGCCCGCGAAGTACCAGTCGCCGTAGACGTAGGTGGTGTAGGGGTTGTAGTCCCCAAAGAGGGTGTTGGCCACACGGGCCACCCACACGTTGCCCTCGTAGGGCTGCCAGGACTTGATGACCTCGGCGCCGGTAATCACAGCGCCCAGGGGCTCGGTGCTGCGGTAGGTGATGCGGGCGTCCTCGGTGCCGGCGTTCTGGGGGTCAACATATTCCCGGTAAACGCCGGGGGCCACCAACACCTCGTCGCCGGGCCGGGCGACTTTGGCCGCGTCGTTGATGTGCTTAAAGGGCCGGGCCTGGGTGCCGTCCCCGTCCCGGTAGGCGCTTGCGGAAACATAGATTTTCATGGCGTACTCCTCCAATGCTCCAAAAAATTTGCGAAAACAACTGTTTTCTATTTAATACTATAACAAGCTGGGCCGGTTGTCAAGGCGGCGCCTGGTAAAATTGCTCCTTGTGCGCCGGTGGGATGGGGTGTATAATCATGCCGTAACAAAAAGGGAAGCCGCCAGCGGGGCGGCTTTGGGAAGGAGCAGAGTATGATTCAGTTTGGCATTATGGGGGCGGGGAACATTGCCCGGAAATTCGCGGACGCCGTCCGCCAGGTGGAGGGCGCCCAGGTGGCGGCGGTGGCCAGCAAAAGTCTGGAGCGCGCCCAAGCCTTTGCCCAGGAGCAGCACATCCCCGCGGGCTACGGCAGCTACCAGGAGATGCTCCAGCGCCCGGACATCGACGCGGTGTACATCGCCACCACCAACAATTTCCACTATGAAAACATCCTCCAGTGCTTGGAGCACGGCAAGCACGTCCTCTGCGAAAAGAGCATGGTGCTGCACACCCGCCAGGCGGAGGAGGTCTTTGCCCTGGCCCGGGAGAAGGGGCGGTTCCTCATGGAGTGCATGTGGGTGCGCTTTTTGCCCAAGATCCAGAAGGTGAAGGAGTGGGTGGAAACCGGCCGCATCGGCAGGCTGAAGTGCGCCCAAGGGAACCTGGGCTTTTACGCGGGCAAGGATTTGACCACCCGGGCCTACAACCCCGCCCTGGGCGGCGGCTCCATGTACGATTTGGGGGTCTACCTCATCGAGGTGCTGGGCTACTTCGCCACAGAGCCCTTGGCCCAGGTGGAGTCCACCGTGGTGCGGGCCCCCACCGGCGTGGACGAAACCGCCAGTTTCCTTCTCCGCTACGGGGACTACCTGGTGGACGGCCAGTGCTCCGTGGGCACGGCCTTGCCGGAAAACGGCGGCCTGTACGGGGAGGAGGGCTACATCGCCCTGCGGGAGCGGCTCCACACCGGGGGCCGGGTGGAGCTGTACGACAAGTCCGGACGGCTGGTGGAGGAGTACGTCCAGGAGGACGTCAACGGCTTTATCTACCAGGTGCGGGAGGCCGTGCGCTGTATAGAAGCGGGCCTGTTGGAAAGCCCCACCGTGCCCCACTCCATGACGCTGGAGTGCTGCCGCGTCTTTGAGCAGGTGTTGGGGGCGTAAAGGAAAAGGGCTGCCGGGTGCTTCCGGCGGCCCTTTGTTTATAAGGTGCGCTCCCAGTCCCAGAGCCCTTCCAGGGAAAGCTCCCGGAACCGGACGGCGTCCACGGCCTGGGGCTGGTTGGAGGTTTCATACAGCAGGCCCACTTTCCCGTTGGGCAGCGCCGCCAGGCAGGAGTAGGCAAATTCCTCCCCGGCCCCCGTCAGCTGCCGCCGGGCTGCCCAGCGGATTTGATGTCCCTTTTCCAGAAAGCCCAAGGAGAGAACGCCCTGGGTCCTGTCCTTCCCTGCGGGGGCGGAGACGAGCACAGCGTCCCTGTTTTTCCAAGGCAGGCCCAGCGCGGACACCTGGCACCCAGCGCCGCCTGTCAGGGGCAGGAAGCTGTCCAGCACAGGGGGCTGCCAGGTGGCGCCGCCGTCCAGGCTTACGGTGCGGGCCACAAAGCCGCTGGTGGTGCGGGAGAAGGCCAGCAGCGCCCCGTCCGGGCAGGGGAGCAGCTGGGTTTCGCTCATGCTGGAGATGCCTTCACCCAAGGGCGCAAAAGTGCCCGCTTGCCAGCGGCTGCCCCCATCGTCGCTGTACAGCGCCCGGAACTGCTGCCTGCCGGTGCGGGCGTCCAAAGCGTAAGCAGGGAACACCAGCCGCCCGGCATGAGGGCCTTGGGAAAGCTGCGCGCCTTGGCCGGGGCAGACGCCGAAAAATCCCAGGCTGTCCTCCTTGACCAGGCCGTTCATTTCCCGGGGCGTGGACCAGGTTTTGCCCAGGTCGTCTGAATACAGCAGGAACAGGTAAGAGGTGGGGAACACCTGGAACCGCGCGCCTTGGTAAAACAAGTGCATGGGCACGCGTTTTCCCGTGGGAAGCCCCCAGGGCCTACCCTGCCAGTACACAGGCCGGCGCTGCCCTACCGTAAGGGGCCTGCCGTTTTTGCTCAAGTTCAGGGACGCGTCCACCTTGTAGGGAGTGGGGCTGCCATCCAGGCGGCGGATGGCGCCGTCCTCGCCCACAAAATAGCCATAGGCCCGCCGGCCCCGCCGCCGGAGCAGCAAGCGGCCTTGGCGATAGCCGCTGCCCTTCTGGGCTTGAAAGGCCCCCATGCCCCAGGGGAAGGCATCCACCAGCAGGAATATCCGCCCTGTGGCGCTGTCCTGGAGCAGGGAGGGGTCAATGGTGGAGGCGCTGTGCCGGAGAGGCTTCCTGCCAGGCAAGGGAGGAAGCTTGCCCACAGCCCAGTCCTGAAAGGCCGCGGCAAGATGGGGCTCTTCCCAGGTTTTGCCGCTGTCCAGGCTGCGGGCCACTGCTGTCCCAATGGCGTTGGGAGAATCCGGCGTGCCGCCGAAGCGGGCGTCCATGGCGGCTAGGAGAACCCCCTCCCGGGTGGCCAGCAAGGAGGGAATGCGGTAGTACGGGCAGCCAAGGGAGGAGCTGGAGGAAAAGGGGAAGGGTTCCGTAAAAGTGTGGGCCATGTGCGCCGCCGCCTTTCAGGTTTGCAGAGTTTTGTCCTAAGAGGATGGTAGCATACAATGGGGAAGGGCGCAAGGAGAATCTGCCTGTGGGGTTGCCCCCGCCCCCATACTCCGCTATAATAGGAGAAAAAACAGGGCCATCCGGCCCGGCAGGAGGCAGCCATGGAACGAAAACTTGTGTTTGACATTGCCATAGAAAGCAACGGCCCCGCGGTGCACCTTTCCAGTGAAACAGGGGCGGTGGACATGATTCCCTTTGGGGGCACGGTGCGGGGGGAGATATTCCAGGGCATCGTGGAGCCCTGCGGGGTGGACACCCAGGTGCTCAACCAGGCGGGGGTGCGCCACATGAGCGCCCGGTATATGCTCACCGGCCAGGACAGCCAGGGCCAGGAGGCCCACATCTACGTGGAGAACAACGGCTGGTTCCCGGAGGGCGCGCCCATGCCCTTCCACACCGTGCCCACCTTTTTGACAGACAGCCCCGCCCTGGCGCCCTACCTCCACCGCAACCAGTTTGAGGGGGAGGTCCACAGCCTGGAGGATGGCCTGCACATCTACTTTTACGAAATCGCCCACTAAACCTGGGCGCAAAGAAAGCCGGCGGCACGCCGGCTTTTTCTCATCTGCCTACCAGCTGCTCCAGCACCTGGTGGATGTCCCCCTGGATGCACAGGGACTGCTGTTCAATCTCCCGGGGGCATAGGGCGTCCTGGTAGTTGATGCACACATAGGTGGCCCGGGGATTGGCCGCGGTCATCTGCCAAAAGGGGTACTTGATAATCCCCGGGGTGTTGTACCCCACCCCCAGCTCCAGGAAGACCACCCGCAGCTCCTTGCGGCTGCGCAAAAACCATTCGTACCGCTGGGCGGCCTGGTACCAGCCGTCGTCCTGGACAAAGGTGTTGTCCGCCCGCAAGTTCATGGACATGGGCGCGCCGCACACCGGGCAGCGGGGGACAAGCTCTGTGGGCACGGCCCGCTTGGGCTGGGCAGGGGGGAGCAGCCCCCGCTCCGTCACCTGGAAGCCCTGGGCCTCCACCATCTGGCGGACTGCCTCTTGGTTGTCGTAGGTCTTGTCGTGGCAGGGCTTGGAGCACTGCCACAGGCCGTAGTCCCCCTGGGTGTAGAACAGGCGGCGCTTGTCAAACCCGGCCTTTTGAAAGCAGTGGTCCACATTGGTGGTGAGCACAAAAGTATCTTTCTCCTTTACCAGCTCCAGCAGGTTTTGATATACCGGCTTGGGCGGGTCGCAGTAGCGGTTGAGGAAGATAAACCGGCTCCAGTAGGCCCAGTGCTCCTCCAAGGTGGGGAAGGGGTAGAATCCTCCGGAATACATGTCGTGGAAGCCGTAGGCCGCCTCGAAGTCCCCAAAGTAACGGCGGAACCGCTCCCCGCTGTAGGCAAACCCCGCGGAGGTGGAAAGCCCGGCCCCCGCGCCCACCAGCACCGCGTCCGCCTCTTGCAGGGCGGCGGCCAAGCGCTCAAGCTGTGCCCAGGAGCTCCCGGTAAATCTGGAGGTCTGCGTCTTTATACACAATAAAATCACCTCAATTTGGCTGGATGTCTCTTTTTGGAAGTCCCGCACCGTCTTCAGGGCGATTTCCGCCGCCCGCCGGTTGGGGAAGTGAAATTCCCCTGTGGAGATGCAGCAAAAGGCCACGCTGGGGATGCCCCGCTCCTGGGCGGCCTCCAGGCAGGCGCGGTAGCAGGCGGCCAGCAGCGCCTCGTCCCGGGACGTCACCCTGCCGGTGATGATGGGCCCCACGGTGTGGAGCACATACTGGCAGGGCAGGTTGTACGCCTGGGTGACTTTGGCCTGGCCCGTGGGCTCCGGGTGGCCCTGGCGCGCCATGAGCTGGGCGCACTCCAGCCGCAGCTGCACCCCGGCGTAGGTGTGGATGGCGTTGTCAATGCACCCGTGGCAGGGATAAAAGCACCCCAGCAGCTGGGAGTTTGCCGCGTTGACAGTGGCCCCGCAGGCCAAGGTGGTGATGTCCCCCTGCCACAGGTAGAGGCCCTTTTCCACCGGTCGCAGCTGGGCAAGGCTGGTGACGCCCTTGCGCCGTGTCTCCTCCTGGAGGTACGCGTCCTGCACCGCCAAAAACTCCTGGCTGGCGGGCTGTGGCTGCCGCAGGTTGAACAGGGAGCGCAGCAGCCGTTTCTGTCCTTCCTGCTCTGTGGGAATCTCTATCCCGGCGCCGTCGGGGCGCTCTTTCAGCAGCTCTTGGATGAGGTAGAGCCGCCGCTGTTCTTGTGTCATGGGGAACCCTCCTTGCAGGCCGCGGTTATATACGCCGCCTGGTTGTCTCACCCTCTATTGTAGCCGTTTTTCCCGCCTTGGCAAGTACGCACTTTTTTCTCTCCTAGTTACCCGCAGGTGACTGTGGCCCCTCCTTGCGGCCCGGCGCTCGCCGCGCTAAAATAGCTGGTAGTTAGGGAATAGGAGGTGCCCGGATGCTGACAAAAGAAGAACTGCCAGAGTGCCCCGTGGCCACCACGGTGCAGCTGGTGGGTAGCAAGTGGAAGCTGCTCATCCTGCGGAATTTGCTGGCCCGCCCCTGGCGCTTTAACGAGCTGCGCAAGGATTTGGAGGGCATCAGCCAAAAGGTGCTCACCGATAGTTTGCGCTCTTTGGAGGAGGACGGCATCGTCCAGCGGAAAGTGTATCCCCAGGTGCCGCCCCGGGTGGAGTACTCCCTCACGCCCCTGGGGGAGTCCATGCGGCCCATCTTGGCTGCCATGGAGCAGTGGGGCAGCACCTACAAAGCCAGCCTGGAACAGGGGGAGGCCTCCACCCAGGCGTAAAGACAGCGCGGGACGTCCCGGCAAGGGGGCCCCGCTTTTTCTTTTCCCGCTTGACAGCGCCTGGGAAATGCGGTATGATGCCCCCCAGGAAAAACCGCCTTTTTTCCCAAAGTTTTCTGGATTTTGATTCCGCTTTTTGGGCCGGGCGTCAGGGAGTTGTTTTGAAATGACTGTACAGATTTGCCGCGCCGCCACAGGCCCCACCGCCTGTTACGCGGAGCGGGAGTTGAAACGCTATTTGCGGAAGTATTCCGGCGCCGCCTTTGGGGAGGGCGCGGAGTTGACGTTCCGCCTGGAGGTGGACGAGAGCCTGCCGGCCCACTGCTACGGCTGGCGGTGGGAGGAAAGCTCCCTCACCCTGCGGGGCGGCTCGGAGAGCGCCCTGCTGTGCTGCGTGTACCAGCTGCTTTCCCAGCTGGGTGTCTGCTTCTCCACCGAGGGGGACTTTTTGAAAAAGCCCTTTGCCCTGGGCAGCCTGCCCGAAAGCCAGGACTTTTCCCCCTATTGCCGGTACCGGGGCGTCCGCCAGCACATCAACTTTCCCATGGACATCTCCGCCTACCCCCTGCGGGAGGCCAAGGAGTACATCCGCCGCCTGGCGCGCATGGGGATGAACGCCATCACCTTCCACAGCTACAACGGCCAGTGGCACCCCTACCACAAGGGGGAGGAGCGGGTGCCCGCGGGCCACTTCTTCTACGGCCAGCGCCACGCCGTGCCCGCTGACCCGGAGCTGGCCGCCGCGGTGGACAACCGCCGGGCCTACTGCATCCCAGAGGTGGAGGCCATCCTGGAGGAGCCGGACAAGCGGGAGCGGTTCGCCGTGTACTGGCTGGGCCAGGTGATGGACACCGCCAAAGAGGCGGGCATGCGCCTGACTCTTTCCGTGGAGTGCCAGGAGTCCACCCCCTTGGAGGAGGAGAAGTCCATGGTGCGGGAGGTGCTGGCCCTCTACCCCCAGATTGACGTGCTGGAGCTGATTACCCCCGAGGGCGGCGGGGACAACAGCCAGCCCCTCTCCAGCTCGGAGGCCGCCGCCCTGTGCCGGGAGCTCTTTGGCGGCGAGGCAGCGGAAGCCGCCCTCCAGTCGTTGCGGCAGAAGGGCCGGGAGCCCTGGGGTGAGGTGCCCTCCACCGCGCTGGACGCCCCGCCCCCGCCGGACACGGCCTTTTTCAGTTAAAGCCAGCCCGCCGGGAAGGCGCGGCAAATAAGGGAGGAACAAACATGGATAGGCAAGAGATGTTTCAAGGAAAGCGCTGGGGGCTGTTCAACCACTTCCTGTGCGTCCCCGCCGGGGATGGCACCGGGGAGCCCTGCAGCCCAGAGGAGTGGAACGCCCGGGTAGACGCCTTTGACGTGGAGCTGCTGGCCGCCCAGCTGCGGGAGGTGGGCGCGGATTACTTCTGCATCACCATCGGCCAGAACTCGGGGCATTACTGCTCCCCCAACCCGGTGTACGACCAGCTGGTGGGCATTTCCCCCAGCAAGTGTTCCCAGCGGGATTTAATCGCGGACCTGGCCGCCGCCCTAGAGCCCCAGGGCATCGACCTGTGGGTGTATTTGCCCTCTGGCGCCCCCTGCGCCGACGCCCAGGCCGTGGAGCGCCTGGAGTGGGTGGACGGCCAAGGGCAGCGCCTGGCCTCCTTTCAGCGGAAGTGGGAGGCCGTCATCCGGGAGTGGTCCCTGCGCTGGGGGGAGCGCGTCAAGGGCTGGTGGATAGACGGCTGCTACTATCCAGACGCCATGTACAATTTTCCCGACGAGCCCAATTTCAAAAGCTTCGCCGCGGCCATCCGCGCGGGGAACCCCCAGGCCGTGGTGGCCTTTAACCGGGGCCTGGAGGACCCCTTCCTGCCTCAGTGCCCCTGGGAGGACTACACCGCCGGGGAGGTGGGGGACTGGCTGCCCATCCCCGGCCAGAAGGTGCGGGAGCGGCTGCAGGGGAAGAAGCTCCATGTGCTCTCCTACCTGGGCCAGACCTGGGGCCAGGGCCAGCCCCGCTTCCCCGACGAACTGGTGGCCGGCTACACCAAGCTGATTCTCGCCCAGGATGGCATCCTCACCTGGGACATCCCCCTGGAGCCCAACGGCGCCATCCCCCAAGCTTACCGCCGCCAGCTGCAAGCTTTGGGCCGCATGCTGGAGGAGTGAGCGGCCCCGGTAAGATGCAAAAAACCACCATCCAGCTGGGTGGTGGTTTTCTCTATTCCCCTCACAACCTCACTCCACGCCCGGCTCCTTCTCCTGCTTGGCGTAGTACTGGGCCTGGGCGTGCCAGAGCTCCTGATACTTGCCCGGGGCCTCCACCAAAGCGTCGTGGCTGCCCTGCTGGACGATGTGCCCGTGGTCGAACACGGCGATGTCGTCGCAGAACCGGCAGGAGGAAAGCCGGTGGCTGATGTACACGGCCGTCTTGTCCCCCACAATCTTGTAGAAGTTCTCGTAGACCTCCATCTCCGCCACAGGGTCCGGGGCGGCGGTGGGCTCATCCAGGATGATGATGGGCCCGTTTTTGTACAGGGCCCGGGCCAGGGCGATTTTCTGCGCCTCGCCCCCGGAGACCTGCACGCCGCTTTCGTCAAACTCCTTGTACAGCGGCGTCTCCAAGCCCTGGGGCAGGGCGGCCAGCCGCTTCCCAAAGCCGGCCATCTCCAGGCAGCTGGCGGCCCGGCCCTTGTCCACCTCCACTGCGGCGGCCACGTTCTGCCCCAGGGGGAAGGCCAGCAGCTGGAAATCCTGGAACACCACCGAGAACAGGTCGATGTACTGCCGGTAGCTGTACTTGCGGATGTCAATGCCGTTTAAAAGGATTTCCCCCTGGGTGGGGTCGTACAGGCGGCACAGCAGCTTGATGAACGTGGTCTTGCCCGAGCCGTTTTCCCCCACCACCGCCAGGCGGCTGCCCACCTGGAACTTCATGTTCACGTGGCGCAGGGCCCACGTCTCCGTGTTGGGATAGCGGAAGGACACGTCCCGCAGCTCCAGGGTGTAGGGCAGGGAGGTGTCCGGCTCGATGGCCTTGCCCCCCTCCATGCGGAAGGGCTCCGGCGCCTCGATGTAGCTCCGCACGCTGCTCAACTCCAGGCTGAACTGGTGCAGCTCCCCAAAGCCCTTTAAAATGCCTGTCACCCAGGTGGTGAAGTTCCCCACCGCGGTGAAGTACAGCAAAAACTCCGAGACGGACAGCCCCTCTCCCAGGGCCAGCGCCAGCAGGTAGCCATAGGCCGCCCCGTTGCGCAGGAAGGTCAAGGCCACCTCGGCCAAGTCCCCCAGCAGGCGCACCCGCTGCTCCCGCAGCTGGAAGTCCCGGAACAGCTTCAGCACGGCGTCGTGCACCTGCCGCAGCCAGCTGCTCATGCCAAAAATCTGGATGTCTTTTAAAGCGCCCCGGTCCCCGGCTGTCTGGCGGATGTAGCTCATCTTCTGGCCCAGGGCGGCGCCCTCCTGCCGGTGGTCGTAGGACCACTTGTTGGTCCGCAGGGAGCACACATACACCCCTTTTCCCCAAAAGCAAAGTGCAGGTTCATTCCCTGCCCCCTTTTTCTGTGCTATAATACTGGAAAAATCTTTTTAAAAACCTGCCTTATGCTGAGGCAGGGAGGAGGCAATATGGCAAAGGCAAAAATCACCCTCACTTTGGTGGGGCGCTTGGGGCCCTGTAGGTGCCATCATGGGCACCAGGTAGGGGATACCTTCGATTTCGACACGGACCGTGGCAAGCTGTGTCCTATGGCTCTCCACGCGGGCTTCCCCTATATCGATATTCTGCGCTATGGCGGAAAGCCCCCTCTGTCCCGGGCTGGGGATATTCGCTTCTGCTGCCCAGACGCCGATGTGGCCAACGTGTTCCGCATCCAGGTGGAGTGAGTGGCACATCCACGCCCCTTCCAACATACAAATACAACAGCTTTGTAAGGAAGGGAAGTGCCAGCGTTGTTTTCTCAGCTTTTCCAGCTTCTGTCCCAGGCCCTGTACCTGCTGCTGCACGTCACCGGGGGAGGCACCTTCCCCCGGGCGCTGTCCGCCGCCCAAGAGCGCCAATGCCTGGAGGAGATGGCCCAGGGCAGCCAGGCCGCCCGGCAGAAGCTCATCGAGCACAACCTGCGGCTGGTGGCGCACATCATCAAGAAATACTACGCCAGCCAGAACGACCAGGAGGATTTGATTTCCATTGGCACCATCGGCCTTATCAAGGCCATCGACACCTTCGACCCCGCCAAGGGCATCCGGCTTTCCAGCTACGCCTCCCGGTGCATTGAGAACGAAATCCTCATGTTTTTCCGCAGCGGCCGCAAGTCCGCCCAGGATGTGTCCCTCAACGAGCCCATCGACACCGACAAGGAGGGCAACGCCCTGACCATTTTAGACACCATGGCCGTGGACGACACCATCGTCGAAAGCATCGACACCAAGATGAAAAGCGAGAAGCTGTACCGCTTTCTCCAGTCATCCCTCACCCCCCGGGAGCGGGAGGTGGTGTGCAGGCGCTATGGGCTGCTGGGGTTTGCCCCCCAGCCCCAGCGGGTGGTGGCGAAGCGCCTGGGCATCTCCCGCAGCTACATCTCCCGCATTGAGAAAAAGGCCCTGGAGAAGCTGCGCCAGCAGTTCCAGCAGGAGCGCCTGCTGTAGGGGCCTTGCCCTTTCCCCCCGGCTGGTGGTATAATCCCCTTAGTTTTTGCGAAAAAAGAGGGGGAAAGCCAATGGAAGCAAAGAAGAAATACCTGGTGTGCGAGCGCCGCAGCGTGTTCGCCCTGCTGACCTTGAGCGCCGGCATGATGGGCGCCTACACCTTCAACCTGCGGGGCGGGGTGTTCTGCAACGCCCAAACGGCCAACGTGGTGCTGATGGCCATCGCCTTCGGCAGCGGGGGGTGGGGCCAGGGCTGCTACTACCTCATCCCCATCACCGCCTATTTGGCCGGGGCCTTTTTGTCGGAGATCCTCCCCTCGCCGGTGCGGCGGTTCGGGTTCCTCCGCTGGGACACCTACCTGGTGGCCTTTGAGTTTTTGGTGCTGTTTTCCATTGGGTTCATCCCCTTGGGCTGGCCCCACCAGCTGGTGCAGGTGCTGGTGAACTTCATCGCCTCTATGCAGTACAACACCTTCCGCCAGGCCGAGGGCATCCCCATGGCCACAACCTTCTGCACCAACCAGCTGCGGCAGGTGGGCGTGGGCTTTGCCAAGGCCTTGCGCAAGCACGACAGGGAGGGCCTGTCCCGGGCCTTGTTCTTCTTGGGGATGCTGGGCTGCTTCTTCGCCGGCGGCGTGCTCTCCACCTTGGCCTGCCACCTGGTTTTCGCCAAGGCCATCTGGCTGAACCTGCTGCCCTTGGGCATTGTGCTGGTGCGGCTGGTCCACGCCGACCTCACCGAGGAAAAGGGCCTGCTCTCCCAAAAGCCCGCGGGCCATTAAAGCTTTTTGCGAAAGCCTGTTGTGCTCCCGCCGGTTTTGCCGTATACTAAGGGCAAATCGTTTCACATAGGGAGGAACCACCATGAAGCAACTGGATATTGGCGGCAGCGGCGTGCTGGGCTCGGCCATTGGCGTGGGCTGCATGCGCATGAACTGCATGGAGCCCCAGGTCATATTGGAGTACATCCACACCGCCTTGGAAAAGGGCATCAACTTTTTTGACCACGCGGACATCTACGGCGGGGGAGAGTGCGAAACCCGCTTTGGCCAGGCCCTGGCCTTGGAGCCCGGCCTGCGGGAGAAGCTGGTCCTGCAGACCAAGTGCGGCATCCGCCCGGATAGGTACGACTTCTCCAAGGAGCACATCCTGGAGAGCGTGGAGGGCAGCTTGCGGCGCCTGGACACCGACCACGTGGACTTTCTGCTGCTCCACCGGCCCGACGCCCTCATGGAGCCGGAGGAGGTGGCCGAGGCCTTCCAGCAGCTGGAGAGCCAGGGCAAGGTGCTCCACTTTGGGGTGAGCAACTTCAGCGCCCGCCAGCTGGAGCTGCTCCAGTCCGGCCTGAAGCAGAAGCTGCGGGCCAACCAGATGCAGTTTGGCATTATGTGCGCGGGGATGGTGTCCCACAGCCTGGAGGCCAACACCCACTTCCCCAACGCCGCCGACAGGGACGGCGAGGTGCTGGACTACTGCCGCTTAAAGGGCATCACCATCCAGGCCTGGTCCCCCTTCCAGTACGGCTTCTTCGAGGGCGTGTTCATCGACAACGAGAAGTTCCCCGCCCTCAACGAGAAGCTCCAACAGCTCTCGGAGAAGTACGGCGTGTCCAAGTCCGCCTTGGCCGTGGCGTGGATCCTCCGCCACCCGGCGGGCATCCAGGCCATTGTGGGCACCACCAAGGCCCAGCGCCTGGCGGACATCGCCACCGCCGCGGACATCCAGCTCTCCCGGGAGGACTGGTACCAACTCTACCTGGCAGCGGGCAACAAGCTGCCGTAACCAAAAAAACAGGGCAGCCGCCGCAAAAGCGGTGTGCCCTGCTTTTTTTACGCCTTGTCCCGAGGCTTTGCCACCAAGGCCGCCAAGGTGCCGAAGAAGATGGCGGCGGCCGTCCCCGCGGCCCCGGCGGTGAGGCCCCCGGTGAACACCCCAAAAAAGCCCTCCTCCGCCACGGCTTTGCGCACCCCCTCGGACAGGGCCCAGCCAAAGCCGGTGAGAGGCACCGTGGCCCCGCAGCCCGCGAACTCCGCCAGGGGGCCGTACAGCCCCAGGGCGCCCAGGGCCACCCCCGCCGTGACAAACAGCACCATGATCCGGGCGGGGGTCAGCTTGGTCAAGTCGATGAGCAGCTGGCCTATTACGCAAATCAGCCCGCCCACCCAAAACGCGTTGAGATATTCCATGGGTTCCATCCTTTCTCCCGGCCGTGGCCTGCTGGGCTTTAGTGTGCCCCGGGAAAAGGCGGATATGCAAAGGGCCCGCCGCAAACCGCGGTGGGCCTTAGCTGGGGGCAATCGGACGCGGAGCCGGGGCTGCTGGCCCCTGTCCGCTGGTTCTTTTTCTACGCCGCTAGGGGGCTTGTAAGGCAAGCGCGTCCTGGGGACGCACGGCAAAAGCTTTACGGTTGCGCTTTTTTCTGATGGCCCATGCTTAGTCTTGCGGGGGCAGGGCGCTTTCCAGGCTGCCCTCCAGGCGGAAAATGCCGGTGTAGGGCTGCTCCACCAAGGTGGCGTCCCCCTCCTTGTAGTAGTACAGCACCGTGGCGCCGCCCCGGTTTTCCAGGCGGATGGTCCCGTAGGGCTCCACCAAAGGCTGGTCTTGGACGGACTCCCGCCCAATGGACCACCCGGTGTTCAGCACCTCCAGCAGCCGGGCGATGTCCTCCTCCTGGGTGAGGGAGAGGCTTTCCCCCTCCAGCGTCTCCACCTGGATGGCGGTGATGTTCCCCGCCTTGGGCAAAATGATGGCCTTCCCGCCCAGCTGGCACCCGGCCAGGGCTGCCAGCAGCAGCGTGCACAGCAGCAGCGCGGCTTTTTTCATAAGCTCCTCCTTTTTCACAGTCCTAGATGTGTGGCGGTTCCTTTTCATGGTGCCACAAAGAGTTCAAGAAATGTTCAACTGCCTTTTTGGGGGGAGGCAGCCACCTCATTCCCAGTGGAAAACTCCCCCGGGATGTGGTAGAATACCTCCAGAAAGCCAACGATAGCAAGGGAGCGTTCTCTATGGGTGCATACATTTCCACTTTCCCCACGGGCTTTGCCGGGCTGATACCCGCCGCCTTACAAAAGCTGCTGCCTGGGGCCCAGGTGGTGCTGCTCTCCGCCCGGAAGCGGGAGGCCGAGGCCGCCGCCCAGGAGATGGGCTTCCCCCTGCGCCAGCGGTACGACACCTTGGTCAACGGGAAGAAGGCCGCCGTCTACCTGCTGGAGGTGGGCCCCGCCTTATAAAAGGGACGTCAGCTCCCCCAGGTCTTGGACCACTAGGTCGGGCTGGGTGGGGCTTTCCGCCAGCAGTTGGGGGGTGGTCTCGCCGCTCATCACCAAAATGGAGGTGACCTCTGTCCCCGCGGCCACGGCGATGTCCGTGTACAGCCGGTCGCCCACCACCGCCAGCTCCTGGGGCTGGCAGCCGGTCTGGGCCAGCATGTACTCCAAAGTGTGGGGGGAGGGCTTGCCGAAAAACTCGCACTGCACCCCGGTGGAGGCCTTCACCAAGGCGGCGATGGAGCCGCAGTCCGGGATAAAGCCCCCCTCTACCGGGCAGTTCCAGTCGGGGTTGACGCCGTACACCGGCCGCCCCGCCCGGATGAGGTCGCAGGCCACCCGCAGCTTCTCGTAGGTGAGGGTGGTGTCAAAGCCCAGGATGACCACGTCCCCGTCCTCCGCGTCCGGGGCGAAGCCGGCCTTGCGGAAGTCCTCCCGCAGGGCGGGCGTGCCCACCACGTAGCACCGGGCCCCGGGGTGGTGCCGGCCCAGCCACTGCAAAATCACCCCGTTGGAGATGAGCATCTTCTCCGGGGGGAGGGAGATGCCCATGCGGGCCAGCTTTTCCAAGTAGGCCTCCCGGTTTTTGGAGCTGTTGTTGGTGAAAAAGCAGAAGTCCCGCCCTGTCTCCTCCACCCGGCGGAGGAACCCCTTGGTAAAGGGGAACAGGCTCTCCCCCAGGTAGATGGTGCCGTCCATGTCCAGCACGAACATGCGCACTTTCCGCAATTTTTCCAGCTGCTGCTGTGTAAGCGCCATAGCGCCCACCCCTTTCCCTTTTCTTTGGTGCTGTGATACCACAGGGCTTTCCAGCCGCCGGGCCGGGCGGGGAGTTTTCCCTCGCGCCCGCGCACCAAGTTCTGGGACTAGTATACCAGAGAATCCCCCCAGCCGCAATGCCCCTCACACCGGCAGCCCGGCATAGCCCGCCGCCCGGCGCAGGGCCCGCTTGGCCTTTTGCAGGTGGCGGCACACCGTGGCCTTGTTCACCCCCAGCTGGCGGCCCGCCTCTACCTGGCTCAGCCCCTGTAAGACGCACAGCTCCATGCACTGGCGCTGCCGGGGGGTCAGCTCCTGCTGCAAGGCCAGGCGCAGCACGTGCAGGGCCGCCTGCCTGCGCTTGTGGTTGGCGGCCGTATCCCCCAGGGGCGTGCCGGTGACGCCGCGCAGCTGGTCCAGGCTCAGCACATCCCGGGGCATTTACACCGCCTCCTGGCGCTGGGCCCGGCGGCCCAAGTCCTTGGCGGTGTGGACGCAGTCCAGGTACATCTCATATAAGATGGAAAGCCGCCGCCTTTGCAGCGCCTCCTCCTGGGGGGAGGGGGGTAGCCCCTCTTGGCGGACCTGGGCCATCCGTTCCTGCACACGGGAGGCCTCCTCCCAATAGGCCATGCTCCACGCGGTGTAATCCATACGCTGTGCCACTCCTTTCCAAAAGAAAACGAACGTGTGTTCTGTTTGTGGCCCCTACTGTATCAAACTCCCCGGGGAAATGCAAGGGTTTTGCTATAAAAAATAGAACAAAATTTCGAACTGTGATTTTCTGGAAAAAGGGGTGTTATTTTTCCTTATCCTGCGGTATAATAAAACAAATTGGGGAAGCGTGCTCGCAATGCCCCAACCCCTGCCATCACAAAGGGAAAGGAAGGTATCGGTATGGAATTTCTGAAAACTATCGGCAAGGCCGTGGGAGAAGCGGCCGCCCATCTGGGCGAAAAGAACCACCGCGCGGCGCAGCTCAGCCGCATCCGCTCGTTCATCCGCTGCCAGGAGAAAGCCGCGGAGAAGGAATACCTGGCCTTGGGCCGCTATTACTACCACAACCTGCGGGACAAGGAAAACGACGTCACCGAGGCCCACTGCCTGGCCCTGGATGAGATTGAGCAGCGTTTGGACGCCGCCCTGGACCAGCTGAGCCAGTGTTACAGCGCCAGCGAGGCGCGGGAGGAGGTCACCTTAGAGGACGTGCAGGCCTTTGACCAGGACCCCGCCGCCCAAGAGGAAACCCCCGCCCCGGTGGAGGCAGCCCCCGCGGAGGAGGCCCCCGCCGCCACGCCTGCCCCGGCGGAAGAAAACGAGAATCTGCCCTTTGAGGGCTAAACCTTGGAGGAACAATAGGGAATGTCGACCGAGATAGAGAAGGATATCCTCTGCCCCCAGTGCGGGCAGTCCCAAAAGTACAGGCTGTATGCCAGCATCAACGCCAAGGAGAACCCCGAGCTCAAGCGCCGGGTGCTCAGCGAGACGCTGTTCGATTGGCGCTGCAAGCGGTGCAACTACTTTGCCGCCATGGCCTATTCCTTTTTGTACACAGACCCCGAGGCGGGGTACATTGTGTGCGTGGCCCCCGGCGGGGAGGGCCGCACCGCCCAGCCCACCCAGGAGATACAGTCCTACACCAAGCGGGTGGTAAAGAACCTGGCGGAGCTGAAGGAGAAAATCCTCATTTTCGATTTGAGCTATGACGACGTGGCTGTGGAGCTGGTGAAAAACGCCCTGTGCACCATCATCACCAGGACGTACCAGGTCAACCGGGTGCACGCCTATTTCAGCCGCATCAACGAGGGGGAGATGGAGTTCGCCGTGTTCCTGCCCCGCAAGCAGGAGCCTGTGTACCACTCCACCAAGCTGGAAGTGTACCGCCAGTCCCAGGAGGTGCTGCGCTCCCTGGACTTTGTGGACCCCCCAGGCTTTGCCCGGGTGGATTCCAAGCTGGCCCGCAAGCTGCTGCAGGATTATCAGAATATCTGACGCACAAGGGAAGGAGCTTTGGCTGCTTCCCTTTTCTGCTGCCCATTTTGGGGGGAGAGTGACAGCTTTGCAAAAAGGCTGGCGAAAGCGCCAGTTTTTTTCTGGCTTTGTGAAAACCCCGTCGCTTTTTCACGCCCCTCTCCAGTCCCCAGGCCGGTGGGCGGGAAAAAGCAGGTCCCTGTTCATAAAAAATCTCTGGACAAGCGCCGCAAAAAGTCTATAATGATTATGCGCAGATTTGCGAGCCACCTGGCCGGGCCCCGGCCCTGCCGGAAACTGCCGCCGGCCGCGCTGCCGGTGGGCAGGATAAAAACACCTGAAAGGATGGATTGAGAGTTGAACGAGAACCAACCCGCAAAACCTAGGAAAAAGCGCCTCATCGTTTTGATTGTGGTGGCGGCGCTGGTGGTGCTGGTCGTGGCTGCCTACTTCATCGCCCGCACCGTGGCACACTCCTTCATCCAGTCGGAAATCTCCACCCGCTCCGATTGGGAGATTGACACCGGCGACGTGGCCGATAGGGAAGCCGCCCAGCAGGTCACCGTGTACACCGACCCGGTGGAGGCCACCATTGAAATCACCCAGATCGTCCCCGACGAGTACGAGGACGAGGGCTTTACCTACTACGACGAGGAAGTCCAGGACCGCCTGGCCTCCACGCTGCTGGGCCTGACCCAGGAGGGGAACTACACCATGGGATCCCCCCTGGCCATCTTGAACCCCTTCGGCACCGGCTCCAACGGGCTGTACCTGTACTTTGGCACCAGCAATCCCACCCAGGTGCAGTACACCGTCTCGGTGGAGGACGACGCCATCCCCGACTACACCGCCTGGGCCAACAACGCCGGGGAGGACGGATACAGCCGGGTGCAGGAGTTTTTGCTCATCGGCCTGGTGCCCGGCATGGAGAACACCGTCACACTCACCGCCTATAACCGCCAGGGCCAGGAGACCCAGTCCGCCACCTTCACCATCGATATGCCCGAGGCCACCTCTGGCTACGACGTGACTTTGGAGACCGTGGACGGCGACAGCACCCAGGCGCTCTCCAACGGCCTGTACTACGCCATGGGCATCGGCGGGCAGTACGGCTACACCTTCTTCTACGACAACGACGGCGTCATGCGCTACGAGATGGTGCTGGAGGGCTACCACTCCGACCGGTTCCTGTGGGACGAGGACGGCAGCCTTATCACCTGCGTGGGCAGCACCAAGGTGGCCCGGCTCAACCGCTTCGGCCAGGTGACCCAGGTCTTCGACTTGGGCCAGTACGAGCTGCACCACGACATCAACTGGGGCCCCGAGGGCACCATCCTGGCCCTGGCCACCGACCTGGAGGGTGAGACCGTGGAGGACCAGGTGCTGCAAATCGATTTGGAGAGCGGGCAGGCCACCCACATTGTGGACTTCACCCAGGTGTTCCAAAGCTATTTCGATATCACCCGCCCGGTGCAGGCCACCGACCCCTTCGGCCTGTGGAGCGAGGGCGAGTGGGACTGGCTCCATCTCAACTCCCTCCAGTATGACGAGAGCGACAACTCCATCATCGTCAGCTCCCGGGAGACCTCCACCATCATCAAGTGCGCCCTGGGGGAGGAGCCCTCCATCGTGTGGATGGTGGGCAACCCCGATTTCTGGGAGGGAACCGACTTTGCCCAGTACAGCCTGGAGGCCCAGGGGGACTTCAACTACCAGTACGGCCAGCACGACGTGGAGCTGATGCCCGCCCAGGAGGTGGAAGCCCTGGGATTTGAGGCCGCCGGCGAGGGCCAGCTCTACCTGCGGGTGTACGACAACAACTACTACGCCATGTCCAGCCGGGACGACTTCCAGGTGGAGGTCCCCGAGGAGGTGGGCACCGCCAACATGGAGGACGGGGTGGACTCCCACGTCTACTACTACCTGGTGGACGAAACCGCCGGCACCTTCACTTTGGTGGATTCCTTCGATGTGCCTTACTCCAGCCTGGTGTCCAACGCCAAGTGGATGGGGGACACCTACGTGGTGAACAACGGCGTGCACCAGTGCTATGAAGAGTACGACCAGCAGGGCAGCCTCATCCGCCAGTACAAGTACACCTGCACCGCCAACGGCTACCGGGTGATGAAGGACAGCTTCGAGGGCTTCTGGTTCCTCCCGCAGTAAAAGGAGCGAATCACCGTGAAACTGCTTTCTGTAACCGTACCTTGTTACAATTCCCAAGACTACATGCGCCACTGCGTGGAGACGCTGCTGCCCGGCGGGGACGAGGTGGAAATCCTCATTGTGGACGACGGCTCCAAGGACGATACCGCCGCCATCGCCGACCAGCTGCAAGCGCAGTACCCCACCATCGTGCGGGCCATCCACCAGGAGAACGCCGGCCACGGCGGGGCGGTGATGAAGGGCCTGGAGAACGCCACGGGCCTGTACTTTAAGGTGGTGGACAGCGACGACTGGGTGGATACCCAGGTCCTAAAGGACCTGCTCACCTTGCTGCGGCGGTTTGCCCGGCAGGGGGAGGGGGTGGACATGGTGGTCAGCGACTTTGTCTACGACAAGGTGGGTGCCCGCCACAAAAAGGTGATGCGCTATCCCTTCGCCATCCCCCAGAACAAAGTCCTCCGCTGGGAGGAGGTGGGCAGCTTCCCCAAGGGCCACTACCTGCTGATGCACTCTGTCATCTACCGCACCCAGCTGCTGCGGGAAAGCGGCCTGGATTTGCCCCGCCACACCTTCTACGTGGACAACCTCTTTGTCTACGTGCCCATGGCCCAGGTGAAAACCCTGTACTATGTGGACAAGGTGTTTTACCACTACTTCATCGGCCGGGAGGACCAGTCGGTGCAGGAGGGTGTGATGATTCGCCGCATCGACCAGCAGCTGCGGGTCAACCGGCTGATGCTGGCCCAGGTGGACTTGGACCAGGTGGAGAACAAGCGGCTGCGCCGGTATTTGCTCAACTACCTGGAAATCATCACCACCATCTCCACAGTGCTGCTGTTCCGCGCCGGGGACAAGGAGCACCTGGAAAAGGCCCGCGCCTTTTGGCGTGACATGGCCCGGGATTACCCCCGCCACTACCAGCTGCTCAGCCGGCGGCTGTTTGGCCGGGTGCTGAACATGCCCGGCCCCGGGGGCCGCTGGATTGCCCTGGCGGCTTATTGGCTCAGCCAGAAGATTTTTGGCTTTAACTGAATCTGGAGAAAAAATCCGGGCCTGTCCTGTGGGGACGGGCCCGGTTTTTTGCGCCTTTTTCCCGGCGGCGGGGGAAAATCCCGTCCTGCGGCTTGCGTTTGGGCGGGAGGAGTTTTATAATAAGAACGC
>DSTMR04002__coassemble_664_pt1 | contig 58550 bp, 57 predicted proteins | sample DSTMR04002__metabat2_low_PE_040 | metagenome-assembled genome bin DSTMR04002
GTTCCAGCTGCAAGCCCAGCCCTCCGCCGCCCCCAAGCGGGAGGGGTGTAAGGAGTTCCTTTTGCAAAAGCTGGAGGAAAACGGCGGCAGCCTGCCAGCCAAAGAGCTGGAGGAGCTGGCGCGGGAGGAGGGCTTTTCAAAAATAACAGTGCGGCGTTCAAAAGAAGAATTGAAAGCTGCTTCCGCCATTCAGTACAGTGTGAACAGCCAGGGCCGAAGTGGCCCTGTGTCTTGGCAAGTTCAGCTTCTCACTTGAATATTTTAGATGAGCAAATTGAAGGAATTGTCAGGTTTTATGCGGGGTTTCCAATTTGTTCAGGTGAGCAAATTGAAACCAGAGATTCCTTTCAATTTGTTCAGGTGAGCAAATTGCAAACCCGCATGTTTCCTGGGTTTTTCTTCAATTTGCTCATTTTCCTATCTTCGGCCCTGGGGCAACGGGTGGCCTGCCCTATACATAATAAAGAGGGCGGCCCGCCCGCACAATTTCAAAAACCCCTTGACAAGAGCGGGCAGAGGGGCTATAATAATTACTCGGTAAAACAAAGCGGGGCCGGCGGCCCCCACCCGTGCAGCGCTGCCTGACACAGGTCAATACTCCAAAGCAAAGGGAAAAGGGCGCCCAGGCGCCGCGGTCCCCCTTGCGCGCGGAAGGTTGATGTGCGGGCAGAATGGTTTCTGCCCGCTTTTTGCGCCGCCGCCCGCTGCCAACGCAGCTTGAGAACAACGTGTGATGGAGGTGCTACCCATTAGCAAACAGGAACTGCAAATCAACGAGCAAATCCGGGATAAGGAGCTTCGCGTGATCGATTCTGACGGCAACCAGCTGGGCATCATGTCCCTGCGCCAGGCGCTGGAAATTGCGGAGCAGAAAAATCTGGACTTGGTGAAGATCGCTCCCCAGGCAAACCCGCCGGTGTGCAAAATCATCGACTATGGCAAGTTCCGCTTTGAACAGGCCAAGCGCGAAAAGGAAGCGAGAAGAAACCAGCGTGTCGTTGAGATTAAGGAGGTCCGCCTTTCCCTGAATATCGACACCCACGATTTTGAGACGAAGAAGAACCACGCCCTGCGGTTTATCGCCGATGGCAACAAGGTGAAGGCTTCTATCCGTTTCCGCGGCAGGGAGATGGGTCACCCCGAGCTGGGGCTGGAAATTATGCGCAAGTTTTCCGACGCCATGAGCGAGGTAGCTGTTGTGGAAAAGCCCGCCAAGCTGGAGGGCCGCAACATGCTGATGTTCCTTGCGCCCAAGCCCACCAAGTAATGTTGTTTCAAAATATCCTAAGGAGGAACGTACCATGCCGAAACTGAAAACTCACAGCGGCGCCAAAAAGCGCTTTAAGCTTTCCAAGAATGGAAAGGTCATCCGTGCCCACGCCTACATGTCCCACCTGGCCAACGGCCACGGCAAAACCCCCAAGACCAAGCGCCACGCCCGCGGCACCACCGTGGCCGACAAGACCAACGAGGCTGCCATCAAGCGGATGCTCCCCTATAAATAAGCCCAGTGCCTGGGCTCTCAATTCGCGCCACTGGGGTCCTGGTCCCCAGTGGGGACCGTCCAGGACCGACCGAGCCGGTAGGCGAGACTGGCGGCTGAACGCCGCGCCTGTGCGAACCACTAGCGCACGTGCGCGCCGGGGGCGATGTTGAAATGCTTTGCTAGGCTTTCTCAGCAAGCGGATGCAGGAAAGCTGAAAATCGCGGACACAAAATTACCGGTGCCCACCGGGCGCAGCGGCGGCTCCGCGGCGCGTGGCCGCGCGGGACAATTCGCGCCTTGGGCAGCTCGCTGCCGCTCGTGCTCATCGAGAGACCAGCGCACGTGCGCGCCGGGGGCGATGTTGAAATGCTTTGCTAGGCTTTCTCAGCAAGCGGATGCAGGAAAGCTGAAAATCGCGGACACAAAATTACCGGTGCCCACCGGGCGCAGCGGCGGCTCCGCGCCGCGCTCCGCGACGTAAAGTTCTTTGCCCAGCTTTCCCTCAAGAAAGCGGATGCAGGAAAGCTGAAAATCGCGGACACAAAATTACCGGTGCCCACCGGGCGCAGCGGCGGCTCCGCGCCGCGCTCCGCGACGTAAAGTTCTTTGCCCAGCTTTCTTTCAAGAAAGCTGGAGGTTCCCACTGTTATTTGGAAGTTAACTTGGTTTCACCATAAGAAAGGATGGTATTGGAATGGCTAGAGTGAAGGGCGCGATGATGACGCGCAAGAGAAGGAAAAAGGTATTAAAGCTTGCCAAGGGGTATTGGGGCGCTAAGTCCCGCCACTTTAAAATGGCCAAACAGGCCGTGATGAAGTCTGGCAACTACGCCTACATCGGCCGCAAGCAGCGTAAGCGCGATTTCCGCCGCCTGTGGATCACCCGTATTTCCGCCGCTTGCCGCATCAACGGCATCAACTACTCCACCTTTATGAATGGCCTGAAGAAGGCGGGCGTCACCCTGAACCGGAAGATGCTCTCCGAGATTGCCATTGCCGACCCCGCCGGGTTTACCGCCCTGGTGGAGAAGGCCAAGGCCGCTCTGTAAAAAAGCTGAAAGTGCGCCCGAGGCAAGGGATTGCCTTGGGCGTTCCTGTTATGTCCGTCCTATTTTTTGGAAAGAGGGGGAGAGGGTTTCCCATGGAGAAGATTACCAGCCGCCAGAACAAGACGGTGCGGGAGGCGGCCGCGCTGCTTTCCTCCGCCGAGGAGCGGGCCGCCCGGGGGGAGTTCCTCTGCGAGGGGGCCCGCCTGTGCCAGGACGCGGCCCGCTCTGGCATAGAGGTGCTGCGCTGCTTTGTCACGGCCCAGGCCCTGGAGAAGTACGCCGCCTACCTGCAGCCCGTGCTGGAGCGCGCCCGCCAAAGCTACCTGGTGGCCGACCACGTGGCGGGGCTGCTGTCCTCCACCAAGAGCCCCCAGGGGGTTTTCTGCCAGTGCCGGTGGCCCCAGGGGCTGCTGGCCGGGGACGCCGCCGGGGGCGGCTCCTGCGCGGTGCTGGAGGATTTGCAGGACCCGGGCAACCTGGGCACCATCCTGCGCACGGCGGAGGCCCTGGGCATTGGGCGGGTCGTCCTGCTGGGGGATTGCTGCGACCCCCTCTCCCCCAAAGCGCTGCGGGCCTCTATGGGGGCGGTGTTCCGCCTGGGGCTTTCCCTGGAGCGCTCCCGCCAGGGGCTGTTCTCCCGGCTGCGGGGGGAGGGCTTCCGGCTGCTGGCCTCTGTGCCGGACAGCGCCGCTTTGCCTGTGACAGAGGTGGACTTCTCCCAGGGGCCCTGCGCCGTGTTCATCGGCAACGAGGGCAACGGCCTCTCCCAGGAGACGATTGCCCAGTGCCAGCGGGTGACCATCCCCATGGCGGGCCGGGCGGAGTCGTTAAACGCCTCGGCGGCGGCCACCATCTTGCTGTGGGAGATGGCCCGGGCCGGCGGGGAAGGCGCCTCCCATGGATAACCGCGCCTATTGGATTTGGATGCAGCAGGCCTTTGGGGCGGGCAGCCCCCTGCCTTGGCGCATCCACCGCAGCGTGCCCGGCGGGGTGGAGGCTTTCTACCAAGGCGGCCCCCGGCTGTGGAATTCCCTGGGGGGCATCCGGGAGCAGGAGGCCGCAGCCCTGTTCTCCTTTTCCCTGGAGGAGGCCCAGGCCCAGCTGGAGCACGCCCTAAAAGTGGGCTGGGAGGTGCTCACCCCGGCGTGTGGGGAGTATCCCCAGGCCCTGACGCATATTTACGACCCGCCCGCGGTACTGTATGGAAAGGGGAAGCTGCCCGACATGGACAGCCGCCCGGCCCTTGCCGTGGTGGGCGCCCGCAAGGCCACGCCGGAAACCCAGGAGAAAGCCAGGGAGTTTGGCTACCAGCTGGCCCTGGGAGGCGCTTCCGTCGTCACCGGCGGGGCGGTGGGCGTGGATGCCGCGGTGGCTTTGGGCGCTATGAGCGGCGGGGGCCCGGTGGTCAGCGTGCTGCCCGTGGCGCTGAACAGCCCCTATCTCAGCAAAAACCACTTTTTGCGGCAGAGCATCCTGGAGAAGGGCGGCGCTTTGCTGACGGAATACTTCGCCCAGCAGACGCCGGGCTTTGGCACGTTCCAAGTGCGCAACCGGCTGATAACCGGCCTGGCCTGCGGGGTGCTGCTGCTCCAGGCCGCCCGAAAAAGCGGCACGGTGATGTACGCTTCCTACGCCAAGGACCAGAACCGGGACGTGTTCGTCTGGCCCGGCCCCCAGGGGGACCCCGCCTTTGCCGGCGGCTGGGACTTGCTGGAGGACGGCGCCAAGGCCGTAGAGCGCGGGGAGGAAATCCTGGAGGAGTTCCAGTACCGCTCTGCCGGCAGGGGGAAAATCATCTCGCTGCCGGCGCCCCGGGCGTGGCGGGCAGAGGAGGAGGCCGCCATCCCGGTTTTGGCGGACCCCGGCCTCCCGGCGCTGTCCCAGGCCCAGGCGGCAGTGCTGGCAGCCTTGACGGATACGCCCCAGGCCGTGGCCCAGCTGGAGGAGGCCGCCGGCCTGCCCGCAGGGCAGCTTCTGGGCGCCCTGACGGAATTGGAGCTGCTGGGCCTGGCCCAGTCCCACCAGGGGAAGCGGTACAGCCGGCTGATTTCCCCGGGCGGCGGGTATTCCCCTCCGGCCGGAAGGGGCCGTGCCCCTGCAGCGGGAGAGGCCAGCCCTCTCGCAAAGGGGCAGGAAAAAGTGCTGGCTGCCTTGACGGACACGCCCCGGACCCTGGCCCAGCTGGAGGAAGCCACCGGCCTGCCCGCGGGGCAGCTTCTGGGCGCCCTGACGGAATTGGAGCTGCTGGGCCAGGCCCGCTCCCACCGGGGAAAGCGCTATAGCCGCCGCTCCCCCGCTCTGGCTGGAAGGCAGGCGCCCTCTGCCCGGAGCAGCCGGTCCTCCCCAGGGGGCGGGCCTATCCACCTGACCGGGGAGCAGGCGGTGGTGCTGACCTGCCTGACCAAAGCGCCCCAACCCCTGGAGCAGCTGGAAAAGGCCACGGGCCTGCCCGCGGGGAAGGTGCTGGAGGCCTTACAGGTGCTGGAAGGGATGGGCCTGGCGCGGCCCTGCCCGGGCGGGGGATACTGCCGGGCCTAAAGGGACGGAAGCGGCCGGTTTCATAGAAAATTTATTTGACAACCACGCCCCGGCGGAGTATTGTAGAATGGACCCCCCGCCGGGGGAATCCAGCCCGGAATGGCCGGGCGGAAGGAAAAGGAGTCAACCTGCAAATGGCAAAACTGGTGATTGTGGAGTCGCCTTCCAAGGCGAAGACCATTCAAAAATATCTGGGCAGCGAGTACGAGGTGATGGCCTCTATGGGCCACGTGCGGGACCTGCCCAAGGCGCGTCTCAGCGTGGACGTGAAGGACCACTTCAAGCCCAAATACAGCATTATAAAAGGCAAGGAGAAGCTGGTAAAAGAGCTGAAAGAGGCCGCCGCCAACGCCGACGGCGTGCTGCTTGCCACCGACCCGGACCGGGAGGGGGAGGCCATCTCCTGGCACCTGGCCTACATTTTGGGCCTGGACGAGGACGCCCCGGACCGCGTCACCTTTAACGAGATCACCCGCACCGGCGTGGAGGAGGGCATGGCCCACCCCCGGGCCATCGATTTGGACCTGGTCAACGCCCAGCAGGCCCGCCGCATCTTGGACCGGCTGGTGGGCTACACCCTCAGCCCCTTTTTGGCCAAGACCATCCGCCGGGGGCTTTCCGCGGGCCGGGTGCAGAGCGTGGCCGTGCGGATGGTTGTGGATAGGGAGGAGGAAATCAAGGCCTTTGTGCCCCAGGAGTACTGGAGCATTGACGCCAAGCTCACCGCGCCCCCCAGCAAGGCCGTGTTCGCCGCCGCCTTTTACGGGGACGAGAACGGCGAGATTAAAATCGGCTCCAAGGAGGAGTCCGACAAGCTCTTTGAGGAGCTGGAGAAGGAGGACTTCCTGGTCACCGCCGTGAAGAAGGGCAAGAAGAACCGCTCTCCCGCCCCGCCCTTTATCACCTCTACCCTGCAGCAGGAGGCCAGCCGCAAGCTGGGCTTCCAGGCCCGGCGCACCATGAAGGCCGCCCAGGAGCTGTACGAGGGCGTGGAGGTGGAGGGCATGGGCTCCATCGGCCTTATCACCTATATGCGGACCGACTCCCTGCGCATCTCCGAGGACGCCATCCGGGACGCCTCCGCCTATATTGAGGAGCGCTGGGGCGGCAAGTACCTGCCCAGCAAGCCCCGGCACTTCAAGTCCCGGGCGGGCGCCCAGGACGGCCACGAGGCCATCCGCCCCTCCACCATCAGCCTGACCCCCGAGCAGGTGAAGGGCTCCCTCACCTCGGACCAATACAAGCTCTACAAGCTCATCTGGGAGCGGTTCATCGCCTGCCAGATGGCCAACTGCGTGATGAACACCACCCAGGCCACCATCGGCGCGGGGAAGTATATCTTCAAGGCCTCTGGCTTTAACGTGGCCTTCGAGGGCTTCACCGCCCTGTACGAGGAGAGCAAGGACGAGGAGGAGAAGGCCGGCAAGGACCTGCCCCCCCTGGAGGTGGGCATGAAGCTGAAGGTGCGGGACTTAAAGGGCAACCAGCACTTCACCCAGCCCCCACCGCGCTACACCGAGGCCTCCCTCATCAAGGCCCTGGAGGAAAACGGCATCGGCCGGCCCTCCACCTACGCGGCCACCATCGCCACCATCACCACCCGGGAGTACGTCACCCGGGAGGGCAAGGCCTTTAAACCCACGGAGCTGGGCGAGGTCATCACCCAGCTGATGAAGGAGCGCTTCCCCAAAATCGTCAACGTGAAGTTCACCGCCCAGGTGGAAAACGAGCTGGACGCCGTCCAGCGGGGCGACGAGGACTGGGTGGACACCCTGCAGAAGTTCTACGACGACTTCGACAAGACCGTGCAGAAGGCCAAAAAGGAAATGGACGGGGTGAAGATCCAGCTGAAAGAGGACGAGACCGACGTCATCTGCGAAAAGTGCGGCCGCAAGATGGTGGTCAAGTTCGGCCGCTACGGCAAGTTTCTGGCCTGCCCCGGCTACCCCGAGTGCAAGAACGTGAAGAAAATCGTCAACGACACCGGCGCCGAGTGCCCCAAGTGCGGCGGGAAAATCATCCAGCGCAAGAGTAAGAAGGGCCGGGTGTTCTACGGCTGCAGCGAGTACCCCAAGTGCGACTTTGTCTCCTGGGACCCGCCCAGCAAGGAGAAGTGCCCTGTCTGCGGCAAGACGCTGATGCAGAAAAAGAGCAAGGATAAGCTGCTGTACTGCGTCACGCCGGGGTGCACCTTCCCCGGCAAAAAGCCCGCCCAGGAGGACGAGGCTTGATGGCGGCCCGCGGCGTCACCGTGCTGGGGGCTGGCCTGGCCGGCTGCGAGGCGGCCTGGCAGCTGGCCCGCCGGGGCTTCGCGGTGACCCTCTACGAGATGAAGCCCCAAAAGTTTTCCCCGGCCCACCACAGCCAGGGCTTTGCCGAGCTGATTTGCTCCAACTCCTTAAAGGCCAGCCGCGTAGACAGCGCCGCCGGCCTTCTAAAGGAGGAGATGCGCCGCCTGGGCTCCTTGCTGATGGCCTGCGCGGAGAAATCCGCCGTGCCCGCCGGGGGCGCCCTGGCCGTGGACCGGGAGGAGTTCTCCCGCCTGGCCACCCAGGCCATCGAGGGAGAGCCCCGCATCACCGTGGTGCGGGAGGAGGTCACGGACATCCCCCAGGGCCCTGTGGTGGTGGCCACCGGCCCCCTCACCAGCGAGGCGCTGTCCCAGAAGATACAGCAGCTGTGCGGGGGCAGCTTGAGCTTTTTCGACGCGGCGGCCCCCATCGTCACCCGGGAGAGCTTGGACATGGAGCACTGCTTCGCCGCCTCCCGCTACGGCCGGGGGGACGAGGACGGGGAGGAGGGGGACTACCTCAACTGCCCCATGAACAAGGCGGAGTACGACGCCTTTCAAGAGGCCTTGGTCACGGCCCAGCGGGCGCCGGTGCACAGCTTCGATGTCCGGGACCCCAAGGTCTACGAGGGCTGCATGCCCATTGAGGTGCTGGCCTCCCGGGGGCACGACGCCATCCGCTTTGGCCCCATGAAGCCCGTGGGCCTGCGGGACCCCCGCACCGGCCACCGGCCCTGGGCGGTGCTGCAGCTGCGCACCGAGAACCGGGAGCGCACCCTGTTTAACCTGGTGGGCTTTCAGACCAACCTGAAGTTTGGGGAGCAGCGCCGGGTGTTCGGCATGATTCCCGCCCTGCGGCACGCGGAGTTCGTCCGCTACGGCGTCATGCACCGCAACACCTTTTTAAATTCCCCCCAGCTGCTGCAGGCCGACTACTCCTTCCGGGGGCGGCCGGAGCTGTTTTTCGCCGGGCAGATCACCGGCGTGGAGGGGTATATGGAGTCCGCCTCCTCGGGGCTGCTGGCCGGGCTGAACCTGGCCCGGCGGCTCTCGGGGCAGGAGACGCTGGTGCTGCCGGAGACCACCATGCTGGGGGCGCTGGCCCGCTACGTGGCCGGCTACCAGGGGAAGGACTTCCAGCCCATGGGGGCAAACTTTGGCGTGCTGCCCCCCTTGCCTGAGAAAATACGGGACAAGCGCCAGCGGTATGGGGCGCTGGCCCAGCGGGGGCTTTCCCACCTGGCGGCCTATTGCCGGGAGATGGGCCAGCCCCTGGAAGAAAGCGCCCCCGGCGCGGAAGTGGAGGAGAAGCTATGAAAATCATTGTAGACGCCTTTGGCGGGGACAACGCCCCCCAGCAAATCCTGTTGGGCTGCGCCCAGGCCAGGGAGAGCCTGGGGATAGACATTGTCCTGGCGGGGGACAAGGCCCGCCTGGAGGCCTGCGCCAAGGAGTTGGACCTCACCCAGCAGCTGGCGAAGATGGAAATCCTCCCCTGCGGCCAGCTGCTGACCATGGAGGACGAGCCCACCAGCGTCATCCGGGAAAAGAGCGACAGCTCTATGGCCGTGGGCCTGCGGGCCTTGGCCCAGGGCCAGGGGGACGCCTTTGCCAGCGCCGGCAACAGCGGGGCCCTGGTGGTGGGCGCCACCACCATCGTCAAGCGGGTGCGGGGCGTAAAGCGGGTGTCCTTTGCCCCTATCATGCCGGGGATGGACGGCTTTTTCATGCTCATCGACGGCGGCGCCAACGTGGACTGCCGCCCGGAGATGCTGCTGCAGTTCGGCGTGATGGGCTCGGCCTATATGAAGAACGTCATGGGCATTGAAAAGCCCCGGGTGGCCTTGGCCAACGTGGGCACCGAGGAGCACAAGGGCGACCAGCTGCGCCAAGAGGCCCTGGCTTTGCTGAAGGCCTGCCCGGACATCCACTTTGTGGGCAACCTGGAGGCCCGGGACATCCCCTACAACAAGGCGGACGTGGTGGTGGCCGACGGCTTTACCGGCAACATGATTTTAAAGCTCTACGAGGGCGTGGCCATGGCCCTGATGGACAAGATTAAGGGCGTGTTCCTGGGCAGCGTCAAGGGCAAGCTGGCGGCCGCCATGGTCTACAGCGATTTGAAAAAGATGAAGAAAGAGCTGGACTACAACGAGTACGGCGGCGCCCCCATCATGGGGTGCTCCAAGCCCGTGTTTAAAATCCACGGCAGCGCCAAGGCCTCCACTGTGGAGAGCGCCCTGCGCTTGGCCCGGGACTACGCCCAGTCGGGCATCATCGCCCAGATCGGGGAAGCGGTGGGGAAAAAATCGTGAAAGGGGGAGAGGCTATGCGCCCAGCCGCGCGGCCACTGGAGGAGTACGAAAAGCGGATCGGCTACCGCTTTCAAAACAAGGAGCTGCTGGAAACCGCGCTGACCCACTCCTCCTTTGCCAACGAGCACAAGTGCAAAAGCTATGAGCGCCTGGAATTTTTGGGGGACTCGGTGCTGGGCTTCGTCACGGCGGAGTACCTGTTTGAGCACTTCCCCCAGCTGCCGGAGGGCCAGCTGACCAAAACCCGGGCCGGCCTTGTCTGCGAGCGCAGCCTGTGCGGGTTTTCCAAGGCGCTGCACGTGGGGGACTTTCTGCGCCTAAGCCACGGGGAGCGCCACTCCGGCGGGCGGGAGCGCCCCAGCATTCTGGCGGACGTGTTCGAGTCCACCACCGCCGCCATCTACCTGGACAGCGGCAGCCTGGAGGAGGCCAAGAAGTTCATCCTGCGGTTTATCGCCCCGGCGGCCAAGGCCCAAAGCGTAAAGCCCTTTAAGGACTACAAGACCACCCTGCAGGAGATTATCCAGCAGAACCCCGAGGAAAAGCTGGAGTACGTGGTCACCGGGGAGAGCGGCCCCGACCACGACAAGCACTTCACCGTGGAGGTGCACCTGAACTCCAACGTGATTGGCAAGGGGGGCGGCCGCTCCAAGAAGGAGGCCGAGCAGCAGGCCGCCCGGGAAGCCCTGGAGCTGATGGGCTACTGATGGGCAGCGTGGCCCTGTTCGTGCCCCACGTGGGCTGCCCCCAGCAGTGCAGCTTCTGCGACCAGCGGGCCATCACCGGGGGCGCCCAGCCCCCCGAGCCCTGGCAGGTGTGGCAGACGGCCCAGGCAGCCGCCAGCCACCTGGGGCAGCGGGTAAAGGACACGGAAATCGCCTTTTTCGGGGGCAGCTTTACGGCCATCCCCCGGGGGCAGATGCTCTCTCTGCTGGCCCCCGCCAAGGAGGCCGTGGAGCGCTTCGGCTTTCGGGGGCTGCGGTGCTCCACCCGGCCGGACGCCATCGACGGGGAGGTGCTCTCCCTGCTGAAGGCGTACCACATGGTGGCCGTGGAGCTGGGGGCCCAGTCCATGGACGGGGAGGTGCTGCGCCGCAACCGCCGGGGCCACAGCCCAGAGGACACCGTCCGGGCGGCGGGGCTCATCCGCGCCGCGGGGCTGGAGCTGGGCTTGCAGATGATGACAGGCCTGTACGGCTCCACCCCGGCGAAGGACGTGGAAACCGCCCGGGCCCTTATCGCCCTACAGCCGGCCACCGTCCGCGTCTACCCCACGGTGGTGCTGGAGGGCACCCACCTTGCCGCCCTGTACCGGCAGGGGCACTATCACCCCCAGACGCTGGAGGAGGCCGTGGCGCTGTGCGCCCGGCTGCTGCCCCTCTTTGAGGAGGCGGGGGTGCGGGTCATCCGGGTGGGGCTTCACGCCCAGGAGGATGTGGAGCGCCGGCGGGTGGCGGGGCCCTACCACCCCGCTTTCCGGGAGCTGGTGGAGAGCCGCCGGTTCCTCGCCCAGCTGCTGCCGGAGCTGGAAAAGCAGCCTCCCGGCGCCTATGCGGTGCGGGTGTGCCCCCGGCAGCTGTCCGTGGCCACGGGGCAGAGGCGCTGCAACCTGGAGGCCTTGGCCCGGCGGGGCTATGCGGTGCGCTTTGCGCCGGACGCCTCCCTGGCCCCCGGGCGCTTCGGGGTGGGGCCCCAGGAAACAAGAAACGAGAAAGGGAAACAGGCGCAATGATTTTAAAATCTTTGGAACTGCAGGGGTTTAAAACCTTCCCCGACAAGACCACGCTCCAGTTCGAGCGGGGCATCACCTCGGTGGTGGGGCCCAATGGCAGCGGCAAAAGCAACATCAGCGACGCCATGCGCTGGGTGCTGGGGGAGCAGAGCGTGCGCACCCTGCGCTGCTCGAAAATGGAGGATGTCATCTTCAACGGCACCCCCCAGCGCAAGGCCCTGGGCTTTGCCGAGGTCACCCTGACCATCGACAACCGGGACAGGGGCCTCCCCTTTGACAACGACACCGTGGCCGTCACCCGGCGGTACTACCGCTCGGGGGAGAGCGAGTACCTCATCAACAAGAACACGGTGCGCTTAAAGGACATCAACGAGCTCTTTATGGACACGGGCTTGGGAAGGGACGGCTATTCCATCATCGGCCAGGGCAAGATAGACAGCATTGTGGCCGCCCGTTCCGAGGACCGCCGGGAGATTTTTGAGGAGGCCGCGGGCATCTCCCGCTACCGCTACCGCAAGGAGGAGTCCGAGCGCCGCCTGGGCAAGGCCGAGGAAAACCTGGTGCGCCTGCGGGACATCCTCTCGGAATTGGAGGGCCGTGTGGAGCCCCTGCGCATCCAGGCGGAAAAGGCGGAGCAGTTCATCGCCCTGGACAAGGAGAAGAAGGAGCTGGAAATCGGCATCTGGCTGGAGACGCTGGAGCGCTCCGGCAAGGTGCTGCGGGAGCACGGGGAGAAAATCTCCCTGGCCCAGGCCCAGCACGGGGAGTTGGAGGAGGAGATCCGCTCTTTGGGCCAGCGGGCCGAGGAGAACTACCGCCAGACCAGCCAGTGCACCGTCCAGCTGGAGGAGGCCCGGGCCCAGGCCGCCGCCTTTGACGAGCAGGCCGTCCGGGCCGAGGGCGAGGCGAGCCTGTTGGAAAACGACGCCGCCCACACCCGGGAGAGCGTCCAGCGCCTGGAGGGCCAGGTGGAGGAGGTCTCCCGCTCCGGCCAGGACGTGGACAGGGAAATCGACCAAAAGCGCCAGGAGGCCGCCCAGAAGGAGGGGCAAATCCAGGAGAGCCGTGACAAGCTGCTCACCTTTACCCAGCGCCTGGAGGAGCTGCGCCGGGGCGCCGACGAGGCCACCCGCCAGATGGAGCAGGCCGCCCAGGAGCTGGCCCAGTACAACGCCTCCTTGGCGGAGCAGCGCATCGCCCTGTCCTCCACCCAGTCCGCCACGGCGGAAATCCGCCTGCGGGCCGGGGCGGTAGAGGACAGCGTGCGCCAGGCCCAGGAGCGCTTGGCCGCCGCCCGGCAGGAGGCCGCCCAGCTGGAGGAGCTGCTGGGGCAGGCCCAGCAGGCCGTGGCCGCCCGGGAGAACGCCGTGCAGGGCTACCAGCTGCGCTTGGAGGGCCGCCGCCAGCGGGCCCAGGCCGCCCAGGAGCAGTGGAACAAGCTCACCCTGGACGCCAACGAGCAGCTGCGCCGGGCCAAGCTGCTGGAGGACTTGGAGCGCAACCTGGAGGGCTTTGCCCAAAGCGTGAAGCAGGTGATGAAGGAGGCCCACCGGGGGATGCTCTCCGGGGTGTGCGGGCCGGTGTCCCAGCTGCTGAAAACCCCCCGGGAGTACGCCGTGGCCTTGGAGACGGCTTTGGGCGCCTCCATGCAGCACGTGGTGGTGGAGACGGAGCAGGACGCCAAAAACGCCATCCGGCTCCTCAAGCAGCGGGACTGGGGCCGGGCCACCTTTTTGCCCCTGTCCACCATCCGGGGGAACGTGTACAACCCCCGGGAGATTGAGGCCATGCCGGGCTTTGTGGGCATGGCCAACATGCTGTGCTCCTGCGAGGAGCGCTACGGCAGCATCCGGGACAACCTGCTGGGCCGCGTGGCTGTGGCGGAGGACTTGGACAGCGCCGCGTCTATCGCCAAAAAGACGGGCTACCGCCTGCGGGTGGTCAGCCTGGACGGCCAGGTGGTCAACGCCGGGGGCTCCCTCACCGGCGGCTCCCGGGGGCGCAACTCCGGGCTGCTGAGCCGCGCCTCGGAGATTGAACGCGTCAAGGAAAAGGCCGCCGCCTTGCAGCAGCAGGCCGCCAAGGCCCAGGAGGAGTACCGCCAGCGCCAGGAGGAGCTCTCCGCCTGCGAGGGGCAGCTCTCCGCCGCCCGTGGGGAGCTTTCCTCCGCCCAGGAGGAGCGCATCCGCCTCCAGTCCGAGGGGGCCCGCGTGACCAAGGAGCTGGAGCAGCTGGCGGAAAACGCCGCCAGCTTGGAGCGGGAGCGCAGCGACGGCGCCGGCCGTTTGCGGGAGCTGGCCCAGCGGGAGCGGGAAATCCGCGCCGCCATTGCCCAGCTGGAGGAGCAGGTGCGCCAGTCCCAGGAGGAGAACCAGCGCCTCACCGGCAGCCGGCAGGAGCAGATGGCCCACTGCGACGAGATTTCCCAAACCATCCAGGAAATCCGCATGGGGGAGCTCTCCGCCCAAAAGGACAGGGACACGCTGCTGGCCGCCGTGGCCGGCTTGGAGGAGCGCAAGCGGGATTCCGCCGGGGCCGTGGAGCGGCTGCGGGGGGAAATCGCCGCCTATGGGGAAAAACTTGCCCAGCTGGAGCGGGATAGGCAGGCCGCCCTGGCCCGCTCCCAGCAGCTGAAAGACCAGGCCCAGGCCCAGCGCCAAAGCCTGGAGGGCATCTCCCAAAAGCGCGCCCAGCTGGAGCAGGAGGCCGTGAAGCTGCGGGAGCGAGAGCGGGAGACCACCGCCCAGCGGGAGAACGTGGGCCGGGAGCTGGCCCGCCTGCAGGAGCGCTCGGACAGCCTGCAAAAGGAGTACGACCAGATCATCTCCAAGCTGTGGGAGGAGTACGAGCTCACCCGCCGGGAGGCGGAGGAGGAGGCCCGGCCCATCGAGGATTTGGCCGCCGCCCAGCGCCGCCTGGCGGATTTGAAGAACCGCATCAAGGCCCTGGGCGCGGTGAACGTGGGCGCCGTGGTGGAGTACCGGGAGGTCTCTGAGCGGTACCAGTTTTTAAAGGGCCAGATAGAGGATGTGGAGAAATCCAAGGCCCAGCTGCTGGAGCTCATCCAGGATTTGACAAAGCACATGCGCCAGCAGTTCACCGAGCGGTTCGCCCAAATCAACCAGAACTTTGGGCAGATCTTCCGGGAGCTGTTCGGCGGCGGCGCGGCGGAGCTCTCCTTTACCGACGACAGCGACGTGCTCACCTCTGGCATTGAAATCAAGGTGCACCCGCCGGGGAAGATCGTCACCCACATCGAGTCCCTCTCCGGCGGGGAGAAGGCCCTGGTGGCCATCTCCATCTACTTTGCCATCATGCGGGTGAACCCGCCGCCCTTCTGTGTGCTGGATGAGATTGAAGCCGCCCTGGACGATGTGAACGTGGCGCGCTTTGCCCAGTACCTGCGCCGCATGAGCCGCAATTCCCAGTTTATCACCATCACCCACCGCCGGGGCACCATGGAGGGCAGCGACATGCTCTATGGCGTCACCATGCAGGACCAGGGCATCTCCAAGCTGCTGGCCCTGCGCACGGAAGAGGCCGCCGAGTTCGGCACCTGATAGAACATATCCCAACAAGAGAGGAAGGAACACATGGGCATCTTTGACAAAATCCGGGAAGGCCTGAAAAAGACCCGGGACAACATCAGCGGGCAGATCACCCAGATGGTCAACTCCTTTACCAAAATAGACGAGGAGCTCTTTGAGGAGCTGGAGGAGCTGCTGGTGATGGGCGACGTGGGCGTGAACACCGCGGGCTTTATCTGCGACAGGCTGCGCCAGCGCATCAAGGAGAAGGGCATCACCGACCCCAGCCTTATCATGGGGGAGCTGAAGGCCATTGTCTCTGACATGCTGCAAGGGGACAACGAGCTGCACATCTCCACCAAGCCCTCCATCATCTTGGTGATTGGCGTCAACGGCGTGGGCAAGACCACCACCATCGGCAAGCTGGCCTCCCGCTTGAAGGGAGAGGGCAAGTCCGTGATTTTGGGCGCCGCCGACACCTTCCGGGCCGCCGCCATCGAGCAGCTGGAGGTCTGGGCCGGCCGCGCCGGGGTGCCCCTGATTAAGCACAAGGAGGGCGCCGACCCCGCCGCCGTGGTGTTCGACACCATCGCCGCCGCCAAGGCCCGGGACTGCGACGTTATCATCTGCGACACCGCCGGCCGCCTGCACAACAAGAAAAACCTCATGGACGAGCTGGGGAAGATTTCCCGCGTCATCGACCGGGAGCTTCCCGGCTGCGACCGGGAGACCCTGCTGGTGCTGGATGCCGCCACCGGCCAGAACGCCGTGAACCAGGCGCGGGAGTTCCAAAGCGCCGCTGGCATCACGGGCATTGTGCTCACCAAGCTGGACGGCACCCCCAAGGGCGGCGTGGTGCTGCCCATCATGCAGGACCTGGGCCTGCCGGTGAAGTTCATCGGCGTGGGGGAGCAGGTGGACGACTTGCAGCCCTTTGACCCCGACGCCTTTGCCGACGCCCTGTTCGACGTCCAGCGGGAGGAGGCCCCTGTCATCAAGGAGGACCGGGCCGCCTGGGAGGAAGAGCGCCGGGAAGAGGAGCGCCTGCTGGAGGAGCAGGCCCGGGCGGAGGCGGAGGCCGCCGCCGTGGAAGAGGAACAGCCGGAGCCCTGGGAGGAGGAGCCCGCCCCCGTGGAGGAAGCCCCCCAGGAGGAGCCCCAGCCCGAAAAGAAGAAGCGCCGCTTCTGGCCCTTTGGCCGCAAGCGGGATGAGGAATGAGAAAGGGGAAGTGTCATGAAGTTTGTCATTGCCACCCACAACCAGGGCAAGGTTGTGGAGTTTAAGCGGATGCTGGAGCCCATGGGCATTGAAGTGGTGACGGCCCAGCTGTCCGAGCCGGAGGAGACCGGCAAGACCTTTATGGAAAACGCCTTTATCAAGGCCGAGGCCGCCTGCAAGGAGACGGGCCTGCCCGCCGTGGCCGACGACTCCGGCCTGTGCGTGGACTACTTGGACGGGGCGCCGGGCATTTACTCCGCCCGGTTTGCCCAGCCCGGCAAGCGCCGGCTGACCGTGCTGGAGAAGCTCCAGGGTGTGCCGGCGGAGCAGCGGGGCGCCCACTTTGTCAGCGCCGTGTGCTGCGTCTTCCCCAATGGGGATAAGATTGAGGCCGAGGGCAAGTGCTTTGGCACCATCGCCTTTGAGTCCCGTGGGGAGAACGGCTTTGGGTACGACTCCATCTTCGAGCAGGAGGGCCGCACCTTCGGGGAGATGTCCGACGAGGAAAAGGACGCCCGCAGCCACCGGGGCAAGGCCTTCGCCCTGTTTGAGGAAAAGCTGAAGGAGTACCTGCAGAAGGGGGAGTGAGCCATAAAAAATTACTGCGGTTTGGACTGCGCCCAGTGCCCTGCGGTGGACAGCTGCCCCGGCTGCGCCGCCACCGGCGGGAAGCCCTTTGGGGGCACCTGCGTGCTAGGGGAGTGCTGCAAGGCCCAGGGCTGTGAAACACCAGGCAGCTGCTTTTCCGGGACATGCGCCGTAAAGGAGCAGCTCATCCGGGAGTTTAACGACTTGCATATCCCCCACATGGGCCCGGTGACGGACTTAAATGCCCTGCCCGGCTCTTACATCAACCTGGAGTACACCTTGCCCGGCGGCCAGAAGGTGAAGTTCTGGGAGGACGGCCGGGTCTACCTGGGCAACCAGCTGGAGAAACAGGACGGCAGCTGCCGGTGCTACGGCCTTACCGCCGACGAAAACTGGCTGCTGGTGTGCGAATACGGCGACAACGGCAGCGACCCGGAGCTTGTGGTGTACAAGCGCCGGGAAAAGTAACGATACAGGAGAATGAAACTATGTTGACGAGCAAGCAAAGAGCCTACCTCCGCTCCCTGGCGGTGAACGAGGATACCATTTTGATGATGGGCAAGTCCGGCATGAGCCCGGAACTGGTGAAACAGGCGGATGACGCCCTGGAAAAGCGGGAGCTTATCAAGGGCCGTGTGCTGCCGGAGTCCAGCCCCATGACCTCCCGGGAGGCCGCGGAGGAGCTGGCGCGGCAGACGAACAGCGAGGTGGTCCAGGTGATTGGCAGCCGGTTTGTGCTGTACCGCAAAAAGAAAAAGGACCCCAAAATCGTCCTGCCCCGGTGACAGGAGGCCCACAATGAAAACAGGCATTTACGGGGGCACCTTCAACCCCATCCACAACGGGCACCTGCACATTGTGGAGGAGTTCCGCCGGGGCCTGGGGCTGGATAGGGTGCTGCTCATCCCCACCCGGGTGCCGCCCCACAAGGCCGCCCCGGATTTGGCCAGCGCCGGGGAGCGTTTTGCCATGTGCCGCCTGGCCGCCCAGGGGAAGCCCTGGCTGGAGCTTTCGGACATCGAGATGCGCCGGGAGGGCAAAAGCTACACCGCCGAAACCTTGGAGGAGCTCTCCGCTCTGTATCCCCAGGACCAGTTTTACCTGCTGATGGGGGAGGACATGTTCCTCACCTTGGGTAGCTGGTACCGGCCGGAGACCATCTTCTCCCTGGCCTCGGTGTGCACCACGCCCCGCAGCCCAGACGGCCTGGACGCCCTGCGCCAAAAGGCCCTGGAGTACACCGGGCAGTTCCAGGCGCGGTGCTTTTTGGAGCACATCCCCTACCTGCCCATCAGCTCCACCCAGGTGCGCCAGGCTGTGGCCCGGGGGGAGGACGTCAGCGGCCTGGTGCCCCAGGCCGTGGCCGCCTATATGAAGGAGCGGGGGCTGTACCGGCCGGCGTGAAAGCCTTGCCAGCCTTTGGAGGAAGCTATGCGCATTGATTTTAACCAAATCCAAGAGATGACCATGCCCTGCCTGCACGGCGGCCCGGGGGAGATGTCCGCCCGCCTCTTTGGCGGGGAGGGCGGCAAGCTTATCTCCTGCCGCATCCACCCCGGCGGGGGCATCGGCCTGCACAGCCACCCCACCAGCGACGACGTGAATTTCGTCCTGCTGGGCACGGGCCTGGCTGTCTGCGACGGCCAAGAGGAGCCCCTGGAGCCCGGCGTGTGCCACATCTGCAAAACGGGCTCGGAGCACAGCATCCAGAACACCGGCGAAGGCGACCTGGTGCTGCTCGCCGTGGTGGTGGAGCGGGAAAACGGAAGGGAGAAGGACACATGACCTATGCACAGTATGAGCAAGAGGTGAAGCGCCACCTGACGGACAAACGGTTTTTCCACAGCCAGTGCGTGGCCGCCGAGGCCGCCCGGCTGGCCCAGCGCTATGGGGCCGACGTGGAAAAGGCCCGGCTGGCGGGCATCCTCCACGACATCATGAAGGACACTGCCCCCCAGGAGCAGTTGAAAATCCTACAGGATTCTGGTATAATACTCACCAAAACCCAGAGCCGCAACCGCAAGCTGTGGCACTCCCTCGCGGGGGCGGCCTACCTGCGGGACAAGCTGGGCGTGGAGGACGAGGAAATCCTCTCCGCGGTGAGGTGCCACACCAGCGGCAAGGGGGACATGACCTTGCTGGAGAAGGTGCTGTTTGTGGCGGATTACATCTCCGCCGACCGGGACTACCCCGGGGTGGAGGACATGCGCCTTGCCGCGGACCGCAGCCTGGAAGAGGCCATGGTGGAGGGCATCCGCTTTACCGTAAACGAGCTGATGGAGCAGCGGCTGCCTGTGGCGGCGGAATCCATCCAGGCGTACAACGACGCCATTTTACTTTTAGAAACACAGAAGGAGCAGATGGAATGACTTCTTTGGAACTGGCAAAAAAGGCGGCCGCTTTTTTGGACAACAAAAAGGCGGAGCGCGTCCATGTGATAGAGATTGAGAACATCTCCAGCCTGGCGGATTACTTCGTCATCGCCACGGGCAACAACAACACCCACGTGCGGGCCCTGGCCGACGAGCTGGAGGAGAAGCTGAAGGGGGAGGGCCTGCCCCCCGCCCGGGTGGAGGGCTACCGCTCCAATTCCTGGATTCTGCTGGACTGGGGCAATGTGGTCATCCACATCTTCACCCAAGAGGGCCGGGACTTCTACGACCTGGACCACCTGTGGGCAGACGGCAAAAACGTGGAGTGGAGCCCGAGCTTGGACTGAGCAGGCCGGCTTCTGGATTTATAAAGCTAAAAGCGCGGGCGGCGCGTGAGCGAATTCCACTGGAGTTCCGCGCCTAAAGCGCGGTGCGCGAAGTAAAAGTTCTTTGCCTACTTTCTTTCCAAAAGCGGGCTTCTGGATTTATAAAGCTAAAAGCGCGGGCGGCGCGTGAGCGAATTCCACCGGAGTTCCGCGCCTAAAGCGCGGTGCGCGAAGTAAAAGTTCTTTGCCTGCTTTCTTTCCAAAAGCGGGCTTCTGGATTTATAAAGCTAAAAGCGCGGGCGGCGCGTGAGCGAATTCCACCGGAGTTCCGCGCCTAAAGCGCGGTGCGCGAAGTAAAAGTTCTTTGCCTGCTTTCTTTCCAAAAGCAGGCTTCTGGATTTATAAAGCTAAAAGCGCGGGCGGCGCGTGAGCGAATTCCACTGGAGTTCCGCGCCTAAAGCGCGGTGCGCGAAGTAAAAGTTCTTTGCCTACTTTCTTTCAAGAAAGTAGGGGAAAGGGTTGATGAAGATGAAATACGACCACAAGGCCATAGAGCCAAAATGGCAGGAAAAATGGGAAGAAACCGGGGTGTTCCATGCCGAGAACGGCAGCGATAAGCCCAAGTACTACGCTTTAATCGAGTTCCCCTACCCCTCTGGGCAGGGGCTGCACGTGGGCCATCCCCGGCCCTACACCGCCCTGGACGTGGTGGCTAGAAAGCGCCGGATGCAGGGCTACAATGTGCTGTACCCCATTGGTTGGGACGCCTTCGGCCTGCCCACCGAGAACTACGCCATTAAAAACCACGTGCATCCCGCCGAGGTGACCAAGCAGAACATCGCCCGGTTTAAAAAGCAGATTCAGTCCCTGGGCATCAGCTTTGACTGGAGCCGGGAAATCTCCACCACCGACCCCGCGTACTACAAGTGGACCCAGTGGATTTTCCTCCAGCTGTTCAAGGCCGGGCTGGCCTATAAGAAGGAGATGAACGTCAACTGGTGCACCTCCTGCAAGTGCGTGCTGGCCAACGAGGAAGTGGTCAACGGCGTGTGCGAGCGCTGCGGCAGCGAGGTGGTCCACAAGGTGAAAAGCCAGTGGATGCTGAAGATCACCGAGTATGCCCAGCGGCTCATTGACGACCTGGACCTGGTGGACTACCCCGAGCGGGTGAAGACCCAGCAGAAGAACTGGATCGGCCGCTCCACCGGCGCGGAGGTGGATTTCGACACCACCGCCGGGGACAAGCTGACCGTGTACACCACCCGCCCCGACACCCTCTACGGCGCCACCTACATGGTGGTGTCCCCGGAGCACCCCTATTTGGAGAAGTGGGCGGATAAGCTGCAAAACCTGGAGGAAATCAAGGCCTATCAGGAGCAGGCCGCCCGCAAGTCCGACTTTGAGCGCACCGAGGTGGCCAAGGAAAAGACCGGCGTCAAGCTGCAGGGCGTGTCCGCCATCAACCCCCTGACCGGCAGGGAAATCCCCATCTTTATCTCCGACTATGTGCTGGTGTCCTACGGCACCGGCGCCATCATGGCTGTGCCTGCCCACGACACCCGGGACTGGGAGTTCGCCAAGAAGTTCGGCCTGCCCATCATCGAGGTGGTGAAGGGCGGCGACGTGGAGAAGGAGGCCTTCACCGACTGCGAAACCGGCATCATGGTCAACTCCGGCATTTTGGACGGCCTGACCGTGGAGGAGGCCAAGAAGCGCATCACCCAGTATCTGGAGGAGAAAGGCATCGGCCACGCCAAGGTGAACTACAAGCTGCGGGACTGGGTGTTCTCCCGCCAGCGGTACTGGGGCGAGCCCATCCCCGTGGTGTACTGCGAAAAGTGCGGCTGGGTGCCCCTGCCGGAGAGCGAGCTGCCTTTGCAGCTGCCCGAGGTCAAGTCCTATGAGCCCACGGACAACGGGGAATCCCCCCTGGCCCACATGACCGACTGGGTGAACACCACCTGCCCCCACTGCGGCGGCCCCGCCAAGCGGGAGACGGACACCATGCCCCAGTGGGCCGGTTCCTCCTGGTACTTCCTGCGGTATATGGACCCCCACAACGATAAGGAATTCGCCTCCAAAGAGGCACTGAAGTACTGGTCCCCCATCGACTGGTACAACGGCGGCATGGAGCACACCACCCTGCACCTGCTGTACAGCCGGTTCTGGCACAAGTTCCTCTTTGACCAGGGCCTGGTGCCCACCCCGGAGCCCTATGCCAAGCGCACCAGCCACGGCATGATTTTGGGGGAGAACGGGGAGAAGATGAGCAAGTCCCGGGGCAACGTGGTGAACCCCGACGACATCGTCAACGAGTACGGCGCCGACACCATGCGCCTGTACGAGATGTTCATCGGCGACTTTGAAAAGGCTGCCCCCTGGTCCAACGCGGGCATCAAGGGGTGCCGCCGGTTTGTGGAGCGGTACTGGAACCTCCAGAGCCTCCTCTGTGAGGACCAGGGCATCCGCCCCGACATGGAGGGCGCCTTCCACAAGGCCATCAAAAAGGTCAGCGAGGACACCGAGGTGCTGAAGTTCAACACCGCCATCGCCGCCCTGATGACCCTGATGAACCAGGTCACCTCCAAGGGCAGCATCTCCAAGGAGGAGCTGCGCATCTTCACCATCCTGCTCAACCCCTTCGCCCCCCACGTCACCGAGGAGGTGTGGGCGGCCAACGCTTTGGGCGAGGGCCTGGTGGCCCAGCAGCCCTGGCCGGCGTTTGACGAGGCCAAGTGCAAGGATGACACCGTGGAAATCGTGGTGCAGGTGGGCGGCAAGGTCCGGGCGCGCCTCACCGTGACCGCGGACATCTCCAAGGAGGACGCCTTGGCCGCCGCCAAGGCCGAGCCCAAGGTGGCCGCGGAAATCGCCGGCAAGAGCATTGTCAAGGAGATTTACGTCCCCGGCAAGCTGGTCAACATTGTGGCCCGGTAAAAGCGGGCATCGTGGTAAAACAGGGGCTGCTGCCAACAGGCGGCAGCCCCTTTTGCCGCCCGAAAAAGGCAGGGTTTATAATTTCGTAACGAAAAATGCGGAAGAATGTGCTACAATACTTGTGGAAACCGGCGAGACGCGGCCTAAGCGGCGCGGCCGGGGAAATCCCAGAAAGCTGTGCCTTTTCCGCCAGGGAGGAGTATCAGCGGCGCCCATAGCGGGGCGTCCGGGGGAGGGGCCCGCCTTTTTTGGGAGAACAGGATGAAAGGCGCCGGGGGCTTATTGTCCCCGGCTGGTAAAAGGAGAGTTTGCACGTCTATGAAAATTTTATTTGTCTGCACAGGCAACACCTGCCGCAGCCCCATGGCGGAGGGCATCTTCCGCAAGATGATGGTGGAGCGGGGCATGGAGGAGCGTGTGCTGTGCCAAAGCGCGGGGCTTTCCGCTGTGGAGGGCGCCCCTGTTTCGGAAAACGCCGTACTGGCCTGCCGGGAAATCGGCGTGGATATATCCGACCACACCGCCCGGCGCATCTCGGGGGAGGAGCTCCCCGTGTGGGATTTGTACTTCCCCATGTCCAAGACCCACGGGTACATCCTGGCCCAGGCCGGGGTGCCCCAGACGAAAATCTACATCCCCAAGTACATCGCCGACCCCTATGGGGCCCCCCTGGAGGACTACCGGGCCTGCCGGGACAAGCTGGTCCAGCAGCTGGAGGTGTTCTACGAGAGCTACGTCACCCGGCTGCTGGTGTTCGACAACACCATGCCCCCGCCGCCGCCTTTCCCAGAGGGCAGCCGGCCCCGCCCCTAACGCACGGCAAGAAGCGCGAAAGCTGCCAAAAGCGCGGCTTTGGCGCTTCTTTTTGGGCGCGGCAGGCAGAAACCCGCCCCGCCCTTGAGTTTTGCGGCCTTGCGGTATATAATAGACTTGTTGTTTTATTGCCATGAGGAAAGGAAACGAGCGAATACTTATGGAAATTGTCAGATTGCAGAAGGAGCATTGCGAGATCCTGGCCGAGCTGGAAAAGCTGTGCTTCTCCCACCCCTGGAGCCAGCGGGCCATTGAGGACGAGGTGCACAACTCCAACGCCTATTTTGTCACCGCGGTGGACGGCGACAAGATCTTGGGCTATGGCGGCATGCACTGCACCCATCAGGAGTGCTATGTGGACAACATCGCCGTGTTTGGCCACCACCGGAAAAAGGGCGTGGGCACCGCCATTGTGCTGGCCTTGGTCCACGAGGCCCAGCGCCGGGGGGCGGAGTACATCTCTTTGGAGGTGCGCCCCTCCAACCGGCCGGCGGTGGGGCTGTACACCAAGCTGGGCTTTTTGGAGGAGGGCCGCCGCCGGAACTTCTACAACGACCCCACCGAGGACGCCCTCATCCTCACCCGGCGTTTCCAAAAGGAGGGCAAGGCATGATAGTATTGGGCATTGAAAGCTCCTGCGACGAGACCGCCGCCGCCTTGGTGGAGGACGGGAGGAAAATCCTCTCCTCGGTGGTGGCCTCCCAGGTGGAGGAGCACAAAATCTACGGCGGCGTGGTGCCGGAAATCGCCTCCCGCCGCCACAGCGAGGCCATTGTGGCCGTGGTGCAGGAGGCCCTGGAGCGGGGCCGCAAAAAGCTCTCCCAGGTGGACGCCATCGCCGTCACCTACGCCCCGGGGCTCATCGGCGCGCTGCTGGTGGGGGTGAACTTCGCCAAGGGGCTGTCCTTGGCCACGGGCCTGCCCCTGGTGCCGGTGCACCATTTGCGGGGGCACATCGCTTCGGGGTATCTCAGCGACGCCAGGCTGGAGCCACCCTTTTTGTGCCTGGTGGCCTCGGGAGGGCACAGCCACATCGTCCAGGTGGAGGACTACACCAAGCTGAAAATCCTGGGCCGCACCCGGGACGACGCCGCGGGGGAGGCCTTTGACAAGGCCGCCCGGGCCATGGGCATCCCCTACCCCGGCGGGGTGGAGATGGACCGCATCGCCGAGGAGGGCGACCCCAACGCCTACAAACTGCCCCATCCCCACGTGGAGGGCGCGCCCCTGGACTTCAGCTTCTCCGGCCTGAAAACCGCCGTGCTGAACCTGCTGAACAACGCCCGGCAAAAGGGCGAGGAAATCTCCGTGCCGGACCTGTGCGCCTCCTACCGGAAGGCAGTGGTCTCCTGCCTGACGGAGAACTTCTTTAAGGCCGCGGAGATGACCGGCGCCAAGACTTTGGCCGCCGCCGGGGGTGTTTCCGCCAACCGGCTGCTGCGCCGGGAGCTGGAGCGCCTGGCCCGGGAGCGGGGGTTAAAAGTCTACCTGCCGGACAAGCCCCTGTGCGGGGACAACGCCGCCATGATTGCCTCCCAGGGGTACTACGAGTACCTGGCGGGGAACACCGCCGGCATGGACTTAAACGCCTGTGCCCAGCGCTCCATTGAGTGAGGGCCGGCCTATGAAGCGGCGTGTGTGTTTGACGTTGTGCGGGGCGGCCCTGGCCTTGGCGCTGGCAGCCTGCGGCGGGGAGAATCCCACCGCTGGGACGGAAAGCCAGCCCAGCCTGGTTTCCTCCCAGGCGGAGAGCTCCCAGCAGGAGAGTTCCCAGCAGGCGGCGACGCCCCAGCCCCGGCAGGCGGAGCCCTCCCAGGGGGAAAGCGCTTCCTCTGCGGCGGAGGGGGCGCTGGTGCTCACCCAGCAGGATTCCGGGGCCGAGGCGGGCTACGAGCCCACCATCACCTTGTACCCCGATGGGACGTTTGCGCTGTTTGCCTCCTTTTACGATGGCAGTGTGACCATCTCCGGCACCTATGCCCAGGAGGGGGACGGCTACGTCCTCACCCCCACGGACAGCACGGCCCAGGGCACGGCTGGCAGCGACGTGGGGGAGATTACCTTGACGCCCTCTGGCGGCGGCTTTGCCTATTCCGGCGGCCAGCTGGGGGCCACCTATGACGGGGCGGTGTTCCTGCCGCCCCAGCAGTGAGGGAGTGGAAGCATGTTGACCGGCGGTGAAATCATGGTAAAGTGCCTGGAGGCCGAGGGGGTGGACATCCTTTTTGGCTATCCGGGGGCTGCCATCTGCCCTTTTTACGACGCCCTGTACGATTCCCCCATCCGCCATGTGCTGGTGCGCAGCGAGCAGAACGCCGCCCACATGGCCAGCGGCTATGCCCGGGCCAGCGGCAGGCCGGGGGTGTGCGTGGCCACCTCGGGCCCTGGGGCCACCAACTTGATCACCGGCATTGCCACGGCCTATATGGACTCCATTCCCATCGTCGCCATCACCGGCCAGGTGAATTTGGAGCAGCTGGGCCGGGACGTGTTCCAAGAGGCGGACATCACCGGCGCCTGCGAGTCCTTTACCAAGCACAGCTACCTGGTAAAGTCCGTGGAGGACCTGCCCCGGGTGTTTAAAGAGGCCTTCCACATCGCCTCCACAGGCCGGCCGGGGCCGGTGCTCATCGACGTGCCCGAGGACGTCCAAGAGGCCTTGGCGCCGTCCTTCTCCTACCCGGAGAAGGCGGACATCCCAGGCTACAAGCCCAAGACGGCGGGCCACCCGGTGCAGCTCAAGCGTGCCTTAGAGGCCATCGGCGAGGCCCGGCGGCCCATCATCTGCTGCGGGGGCGGGGTGGTGCTCGCCGGCGCCCGGGAGGAGATGACCGCCTTCGCGGAGAAAAGCGGCATTCCCATTGTGTCCACCATGATGGGCATTGGGGTGATGCCCATGGGCAGCCCGGTGTACTTGGGGATGATTGGCCGCTATGGCCGCAGCTACGCCAACCGGGCCATTGGCGAGGCGGACCTCATCATCCTCTGCGGCGCCCGGGTGGGGGACAGGGCCATCGCCCTGCCCAACCAGATTGCCGAGCAGGCCCGCACCATCCACATCGATATCGACCCGGCGGAGATTGGCAAGAACATGCGGGCGGACATCCCCATTGTGGGGGACGTAAAGCAGGTGCTGGCCGCCCTGGCGGAGAAGGTGCAGCCGGTGGGCTGCCAGGACTGGGTGGAGCGGGTGCTGCGCTATAAGCGGGAGTTCGTCCCCCGGGGCCAGGATAGGGAGGACTTTGTAGAGCCCCGCTCCTTTATCCGCAAGCTCTCCGCCATGATGGAGGAGGACGCCATCCTCACCGCCGACCCGGGCCAGGGGCAGATTTGGGCGGCCATCAACTTCACCCAGCGGGAGGGGCGGTTCCTCACCAGCGGGGGCCTGGGCACCATGGGCTACGCCTTGCCCGCGGCCTTGGGGGCCAAGCTGGCAAAGCCCCGGCGCCAGGTGCTGGCTGTGTGCGGGGACGGCGCCTTCCAGATGAGCCTGTGCGAGCTGGCCACGGTGGTGGCCTCCCACGCGCCGCTGAAAATCGTGGTCTTTGACAACCGCCGCCTGGGCATGGTGCGGGAGTATCAAAACAGCCACTACGCCCGGCGGCACATCGCCACCCACATGGACGGCAACCCGGATTTCGTGGCTTTGTGCCAGGCCTACGGCATCCCCGCCGCCTTGGCCAAAAACAACCGGGAGGCCGAGCGGCTGGCCCAAGAGATGCTCCAGTCCCCCCGGCCCTACGTGCTGGTGTGCCGGGTGGACCCGGAAACGCCCTCGGTGTGAAAGGAAGGGATACTCCATGAAATACACCCTGTCCGTGCTGGTGGAGAACCAGCCCGGCGTCCTGTCCAAGGTGGTCAGCCTGTTTGCCCGGCGGGGCTACAACATCGACAGCCTTGCCGTGGGCACCACCGAGGACCCCACCATGTCCCGCATGACCATTGTGGGCCAGGGGGACGACCATATCCTGGAGCAGGTGGAGAAGCAGCTGAACAAGGTCATCCCCGTCATCAAGGTGCGCTCCTTGGGCCCGGACGCCGTCACCGCGGAGTTGCTGCTGGTCAAGGTGGCCTGCGACCCCGCCACCTTGGGGAAGGTCAACCAGATTGCCGCGTTGATGAAAGCCGAGGTGGCCGACGTCTCCAAGTCCATGGTCACCTTAAAGTACGCCGGGGAGCATGAGCGCTGTGAAACGCTGCTGGATTTGCTGCGCCCCTACGGCATCCGGGAGATTGCCCGCACCGGCGTCATCGCCCTGGAGCGGGGGTAAGCCCTGGATTCTACAAGTGAAAAAGGTGGCAGGCCCAAGGACCAGCCACCTTTTCTTTGTGTTGCGTGGTGATTTGTTTTACAGGCGTTTTACCAGCTTCCGTACCTTGCGGCCGCCCTTTAAAAGGGTGCAGCGGCCTTCCTCTTCAAAGCCCATGCCGGCCCAAAAGGCCAGTCCGGGGAGGTTTTCCTCCAAGCAGGCAAGACGTATGCACTGGAACCCCGCAGCCCCGGCCTCTTGGGAAAGGGCGCTGAAGATGTGTGTGCCAAGGCCCTTTTCCTGCAAGGGACCTGCCAGCTCCAGCAGGCCGAAATAGAGGGTGCCCTCCTCGGGATAGCCTTCCACCAGGTCTAGGACGGCGGCAAGGACGCTTTCTTGGAACAGCCCCAAAAACAGCTTGTGCTCTTTCCCGCGCCCAGGAGGGAGGGCAGCTGCGTCCTCTTGGCAGTCCTCCAAGGTGGGCGGCCCCTCCTGGGAGATGGAGAGGTAAAAGGGGTTGCTTTTGTAAAGTGCCAGCAGGGCGGGAAAATCGTTTTCCGCCAGTGGGCGCAGTCCGGGCAGGGCGTTGCCCAGCTTTTCCAGGAGGGCCTGCCCCCGTGCCGTATACCGTGCTGCCATGGCTTACAGCTGATAGCCAAAGGTGTTGTCCAGCCAGTCCAGGCACAAATCCATCCACCGGGCGTTGTAAGCGTCGGGGGAGCCGGTCTCCTGGGTGCACACGGACATGCCGTGGCCGCCGTGGGGGAAGAAGTGGGCCTCGGCAGGCACCCCGGCGTTGTGCAGGGCGGCGAGCATCTTCAGGCTGTTCTCCACGGGGACGCAGTCGTCCTCCATGGTGTGCCACAAAAAGGCCGGGCAGGTGTCCTGGGAGACGTGCTTGTCCAGGGAGAAGTATTCATAGCCGGGGGTGCCGGGCTGGCAGCCGCTGACGTTGCACAGGGACATCACGTGGGCATGCTCGTCCGCGGTGATGACCGGGTAGCACAAAACCATGGCGTTGGGCCGGTTTTGACCGCCGTGGTTGTCATAGTGCCGCAAAAATTCCTCATCGTTCCACAGGGTGCCCAGAGAGGCCGCCAGGTGCCCACCGGCGGAGAACCCGCACACGGCCATGCGCTCCGGGTCCACCCAGTAGTCCGCCGCCTTCTCCCGGATGAGCCGGAAGGTTTCGGAGAGCTCTTTCAAGGGCTGGAAATCCTTTGCCTTCTCCCCGGTGGAGTAAAGCAAGGTGAACACCTGGTATCCCCGGGCGAAGAACCGTAGGGCCACAGGGTCGGCCTCACGGAGCGAGCAGCCAATGTAGGCGCCGCCGGGGCACAGCACCACTGTGGGGAAGCTCTCCCGCCGCACGGCCATCTCGGTGATGGGGGTGTGGAGGTAGCCGGTCACGTGGCCGTCGCTGCCGGGGAGGGGTTGGAAATGTACAAGTTCCATAAAGGACACCCTTTCTGCAAAAAGAATCGTTTTCCCTATTATCCCAGGAAATTCCCTTCCGGTCAAGAAGGTGGGGCGGGAACTCTTGCTTTTTTGGGAAAGATAGGGTAGGATGGATGCAGCAGAGAAAACCGGGAAAGGAGGATGGAACATGGGACCGTATGAATACGTGGTGGAGAGCATCGCCGGGGAGTACGCCTACCTGCGGCGCACGGATATTTACGACAATGGCGAGCCCATGATGATTGCCATGGCCCTGCTGCCCGACGGGGTGGACGTGGGCACCCGCCTGCGGTGGGAGAACCTGGTGTATTCCGTGCTGGAGTGAGGGCGGATGGGTTGATTTTTCCGCTGTTTTCCCGTACAATATGGGTTGGATTTTGATAAGCTTTGGGGGTACTGTTCGTTATGGAATCACTGCGTGAATTGTATCGCATTGGCCGGGGGCCTTCCAGCTCCCACACCATGGGGCCTTCCCACGCCGCCGCCTTGTTCCGCCGGGCCTTTCCCCAGGCGGAGCGCTTCCAGGCGGTGCTGTACGGCTCCTTGGACAAGACAGGGAAGGGCCACCTGACAGACGTGGCCATCCAGGACGCTTTTGCGCCCCTGCCCACGGAAATCCTTTGGGAGCGGGAAACCCCCGAGGAGAGCCTGCCCCACCCCAACACCATGGAGCTGCTGGCCTTCCAGGGGGAGGAGCAGCTGGGCCGGTGGCGGGTGTTCAGCGTGGGCGGCGGCAAAATTGAGATAGAGGGCCAGCCCTCGGTGGCGCCCCAGGATGTGTACCCCCTTTCCACCTTCCAGGAAATCAAGGAGTACTGCCAGCGGGAGGGGAAATTCCTCTGGCAGTATGTGGAGGAGAACGAGGGCCCGGAAATCTGGGACTACCTGCGGGACGTGTGGAAGCAGATGAAGGCCACGGTATACGCGGGCCTCAACACCGAGGGGGTGCTCCACGGCGGGCTGGGCGTCCAGCGCAAGGCCAAGTACCTGGTGCGCCAGCGCCACATGGACGAAAGCCCCGAGACCCGGGAGAACCGCAAGGTCTGCGCCTACGCCTTTGCCGTCAGCGAGGAGAACGCCGGCGGCGGCGTGGTGGTGACGGCCCCCACCTGCGGGGCCAGCGGCGTGCTGCCCGCGGTGCTGGTCTTTAAGCAGGAGCAGCTGGGCTTCTCCGACGGGGACATGCTCCACGCCTTAGCGGCGGCGGGCATTGTGGGGAATATCATCAAGACAAACGCCTCCATCTCTGGGGCGGAGTGCGGCTGCCAGGCGGAGATTGGCAGCGCCTGCTCCATGGCGGCGGCGGGCCTGGCGGAGCTGTACCACATGGATTTGGACCAAATCGAGTACGCTGCCGAGGTGGCCATGGAGCATCACCTGGGCCTGACCTGCGACCCCATCGGCGGCCTGGTGCAGATTCCCTGCATCGAGCGCAACGCCGTGGCGGCCATGCGGGCCATCAACGCCCTGAGCCTGGCAAACTTCCTCACCTACACCCGGAAAATTTCCTTCGACATGGTGGTAAAGACTATGTACGAGACCGGCCGGGACTTGTTCTCCAAATACCGGGAGACCAGCGAGGGCGGTTTGGCGAAGATGTATCGGGAATGACGAGAAACCGTTGACGCGGGACCTCTTTTCCAGTATAATATAAAGGCTCCCCGCAAAGGGGAGCTGTATCGAGGTGTTGCGCAGTTGGTAGCGCGCGTGGTTTGGGACCACGAGGCCGCAGGTTCGAGTCCTGTCACCTCGACCAGGCTGAGCCTGGACGCAATCCGCGTTCCAGGTTCGGCCGTTTCTTTTGCCTTTCCGCTGGCGCTTATAGCGGGCATCTAATTTGTCGCCCCGACCCTGGCGGCGAGCCGCCGCTCCCAAATCGCAAACTTTATCTTGGTGAGGTTCGCGATTTTTTTGCCAGCGTTTTTTTCGGGTATTCTCATTGTTCAGATTAGCTGAGCCTGGACGCGCGCCGCGTTCCAGGTTCGCCCTTTTCTTTTGCCTTTTCGCTGGCGCGTATAGCGGGCATCTAATTTGTCGCCCCGACCCTGGCGGCGAGCCGCCGCTCCCAAGTCGCGAACTTCATCTTGGTGAGGTTCGCGATTTTTGTTGCCCGCGTTTTTCATAGGCATCCTCGCTGTTCAGCCTGGCGAAGCCTGGACGCACGCCGCGTTCCAGGTTCGGCCGTTTCTTTTGCCTTTTCGCTGGCGCTTGCGGCGGGTGTCCAAACTGTCAGCCTAGCCCAACGCAGGCTTGCTTGTTTCGTTCGCGAATCCCATTTTGGGGGTTCGCTTTTTTTGGCAGCCAGCCTTGGGACAAAACTGCTCCAACAAAACCAAAACTCAACAACACCGAGCAGTACGGCTACGCCAAAAGCCAGCAGCTGCATTTTTTGCCGGGTGCCGGCGACAATACCGCCAGCAACATGGGGCAGGTCACAGCCGTGCGGGATTCCCAGCTGCTGGACGTGTTCCGGGAGGAGGAATACACCTTGCTGGAGGGCCGCCACATCCAGCCGGAGGACCAGGGCGCCATCCTCATCAGCGCGGAGCTGGCGGCGGAAAACGGCCTGGCGGTGGGGGACAGCGTCACCATGTACGATTTGGACACGGACTCGGAAAACACCTTCACCATTGTGGGGATTTTCGGCGGCACCGAGGGCATGACGAAGGACGCCATGATGGCCGATGGCATCGCCGCCAACCAGGGCTATATCGACGGCAACAGCTATCAGAAGATGTGGAACGAAACCACCTTGGAGCTGGGTTCGTTGGATGTCTACGTGGATTCCGCCCAGCGCGTCCAGCAGGTGCTGGAGGCCATCCAGGCCCTGCCCCAGCTGCGGGGCAAGACCTTTACCTATTCCACCGATACGGAGCAGTTCGACTTGATTTCCACGCCCCTCTCCTCCCTCCAGCGGATGATGGACGCGGCGGTGGCGGGGATTGCCGTGACAGGGGCAGTTTTGGCGGCGCTGCTGCTGCTCCTGTGGACCCGCGGCCGCAAACGGGAAGTGGGGATTTTCCTGGCCCTGGGGAAGGGCAAGGGGGAAATCCTGCTGCAATTCTTCGCGGAGAACTTGCTGCTGGCGCTGCCCGCCGGGGCCGCCGCCTTGGGACTGGCCGCCCTGCTGGGGGAGAGGGCAGGGGACATCCTGGCGGCGGCCAACGGCGTGGAAGGGCTGGACGTGGCCGTGCGCTTCCAAGACGCCGCGGCGGTCTACGGCCTGGGGGCGCTGCTGTTGGCGCTGGCAGTGCTGCTGGCGGCGGCCACGGTGCTTCGCTGCAAGCCCAAAAACATCCTCTCCCAAATGGAGTGAAGGAGGTATATCCATGAGCCTTTTGGAATTTGTCAACCTGACGTACACCTACGATGGCCAGCAGCCCCTCCGGCTGCGGGAAAACCACGCTGCTCTCTCTGCTGGGCGGCTTGGACAGCCCCCAGGGCGGGCACATCCTGTTCCAGGGGAAGGACATCGCGGAGATAGGCCTGGGGCAGCACCGGCGCCGCCATGTGGCCTTTATCTTTCAATCCTACAACTTGATTGACTACCTCACGCCGGCGGAGAACGTGGCCCTGGCCTCCAAGCTGCCGCCGCTGCCCCTCTTGGAGCGCCTGGGCCTGACGAAGGAGGAGGCCAGGCGCAGCGTATTGCAGCTCTCCGGCGGCCAGCAGCAGCGGGTGGCCATCGCCCGGGCCCTGGCCAGCGAGGCCCCGGTCATCTTGGCAGATGAGCCCACCGGCAGCCTGGACGAGGACACCGCCCAGGGCATCGCCTCCCTTCTGCGGGAAAGCGCCCACCAGATGGGCAAGTGCGTGGTGGTGGTCACCCACTCCCGGGAGCTTGCCCGGGAGGCCGACGTAGTGTTCCGCCTGAAGCGGGGGACGCTGGTGACAGCGTGAGGGAAAATCTACAAAAAAGCCCTTGACAAACGAAATGGAGAGTGCTATAGTAACAACAATCAATCAACTTGAAACCGGTGACCGGGACGAGTACCTCTTCACAACTGGCTCCCAAGCGAGCCGCGGGCGGTGAAAGCGCGGCGTGGCAGGGAAGGGGGAATGGACCCGCGAGGGCAAACCGAGCGCCTCTGTTTGTACAGGCGGCGTTAGGTGAGACGGAGGCTGACCGTTACAGCAGCTAGCGTATCATGTGTACGCGATGAGCGCGCCCCCAGGGGCGAAATTAGGTGGCACCGCAGATGCGAAGTTTCGCGCACCTGTCCTAAGTGGTTTAGGACGGGTGCGCTTTTTCGTTTTTCATGTTGGTTGAGCTGCAAGCCAAATTCTCTTGTTTGAAAGGATGGTACACCATGGCACAAATCCCTTACAAAATCTATTTGGACGAAAGCGAACTGCCCCAGGCTTGGTACAACCTGCGGGCCGACATGAAAAACAAGCCCGCCCCCCTGCTGAACCCCGCCACCCACCAGCCCATGACCTTCGACGAGCTGCGCCCCGTGTTCTGCGACGAGCTGGTCCGCCAAGAGCTGGACGACACCACCCCCTACTTCGACATCCCCGGGGAGATTCTGGACTTCTACAAGATGTACCGGCCCTCTCCCTTGATCCACGCGGAGTTTTTGGAGAAGGCCCTGGGCACCCCCGCCAAAATCTACTACAAGTTTGAGGGCAACAACACCTCCGGCTCCCACAAGCTGAACTCCGCCATCGCCCAGGCCTACTACGCCAAGCAGCAGGGCCTCAAGGGCGTCACCACGGAGACCGGCGCCGGCCAGTGGGGCACCGCCCTCTCCATGGCCTGCTCCTTCTTTGGGCTGGACTGCAAGGTGTTCATGGTGAAGGTCTCCTACGAGCAGAAGCCCTTCCGCCGGGAAGTGATGCGCACCTACGGCGCCTCTGTCACCCCGTCCCCCTCGGAGACCACCGCCGTGGGCCGGAAGATTTTAGAGGCCCACCCCGGCACCACCGGCAGCCTGGGCTGCGCCATCAGCGAGGCCGTGGAGGTGGCTACGGGCCTGGAAGGCTACCGGTACGTGCTGGGTTCGGTGCTCAACCAGGTGCTGCTCCACCAGTCGGTCATCGGCCTGGAGACAAAGGCCGCCTGCGACAAGTACGGCATCAAGCCGGACATCATCATCGGCTGCGCCGGCGGCGGCTCCAACCTGGGCGGCCTCATCTCCCCCTTTATGGGCGAGAAGCTCCGGGGCGAGGCCGACTACCAGTTCATCGCCGTGGAGCCCGCCTCCTGCCCCTCCTTCACCCGGGGCAAGTACGTTTACGACTACTGCGACACCGGCATGGTCTGCCCCCTGCAGAAGATGTACACCCTGGGCTCCAACTTCATCCCCTCAGCCAACCACGCCGGCGGCCTGCGGTATCACGGCATGAGCAGTGTGCTTTCCCAGCTGTACGCCGACGGTCTGATGGAGGCCCGGGCCGTGGAGCAGACCCGCGTGTTTGAGGCGGCAGAGCTCTTCGCCCGGGTGGAGGGCACTTTGCCCGCCCCCGAGAGCAGCCACGCCATCCGGGTGGCCATTGACGAGGCCCTCAAGTGCAAGGAGACCGGCGAGGAAAAGACCATCATCTTCGGCCTGACCGGCACGGGCTACTTCGACATGACCGCCTACCAGAAGTTCAACGACGGCCTGATGACCGACTACATCCCCACCGATGAGGAGCTGGAGGCGAGCTTTCAGCAGCTGCCCCAAATCTAAATAACCACGAGGAAAAACGAGGACCCGGCGCAGGGAGGCTGCTGCCGGGTCTTTCGCCGGTAAGGAGAGTTCGCCGTATGGGAAGGAAAACACAGGTAAAGTGCAAGGGCGACGAGGCCCGCTTTGAGGAAGTGGCCCGCTTTGTCTACGAGCGCTTTGGCAACTCGGTCCACTACATTGCCGATGTGGCCGGGGGCCAGGGGATGCTCTCCCGCATCCTCAACAAGAAGTACAACTACCAGGCCCAGGTGATAGACCCCCGCCACTACCAGGTGGTGGGCGTGCAGAACCGCCAGTGCGAGTACGTCTCGGACATGGCCTCGTACTACGATTTAGTCATCGGCCTGCACCCCGACGAGGCGGTGCGGGAGGTGGTGGAGTCCGCCAAAGTCCGGCCGGTGCTGGTGGTGCCCTGCTGCAACTTTTGGGACCGCACCCGCAAGCTGGGCACAAAGGAGATGGTGGCGGACATCTGCAAGTGGCTGGAGGAAAACGGCATCCGCTACGAAACCGTCACCTTTTCCTTTAAAGGGCCGAAAAATATTGGGATACTCACCTACCGCTAGGCCGGTTTGTGCTATAATACTCTAGGCCAGAGATTGTATCGGAACCCGTAAGGAGGTTTTTCCATTGATTCATCAACTGTTTGACTTTATCCAATGCTCCCCCACCGCCAGCCACACCGTGGCCACGGTGCGGGCCATGCTGCTTCAAGAGGGCTTTACCCAGCTGCTGGAGACAGACCCCTGGCAGCTGGAGCCCGGCGGCAAGTACTTCACCATCCGAGGCATGAGCTCCCTCATGGCTTTCCAGATGCCCAAGCGTGATTTCCGCGCCTTTTCCGTGGTGGCCCCCCATGGGGATTCCCCCTGCTTTAAGGTGAAGGAATCCCCCGAGATGCGGGTGGATGGCAAGTACACCAAGCTGAACACCGAGGTCTACGGCGGCATGCAGCTGGCCTTGTGGACCGACCGGCCCCTGTCTGTGGCGGGGCGGCTGGCTGTGCGCACCGAGAACGGCGTGAAGTCCGTCCTCTGCGACATCCGCCGGGATTTGCTGCTCATCCCCGGGGTGGCCATCCACATGAACCGGGGCGTCAACGAGGGCGTGAAGCTGGACACCCAGAAGGACACCTTGCCCCTGCTGGGCGGCAGCCAGGCCGATTTGAAAGCCATGGTGGCCCAGAACGCCGGCGTGGCCCCGGAGGACATCCTCTCCTGGGATTTGTACCTGTACAGCCGGGCCCAGGGCACGGTGTTCGGCGGGGAGAAGGAGTTCATCGCCGCCCCCCGCCTGGACGATTTGGAGTGCGTGTTCGCCGCCACCAAGGCCTTCCTGGCCGGGGAGAACCGGGAGAACGTCACGGTGCTGGCCCTCTTTGACAACGAGGAGATTGGCAGCCTGACCCGCCAGGGCGCGGACTCCACCTTCCTGGGGGATGTGCTGGAGCGGGTGGCCCTCTCCTGCGGCAAGGACCGGGAGGGCCTGTACCGGGCCATCGCCGGGGGCTTTATGCTCTCCGCGGACAACGCCCACGCCGTCCACCCGGACAGCCCGGAGAAGTCCGACCCCACCAACCGCTGCTACTTAAACGAGGGCGTGGTGGTCAAGCACAGCCCCCGCTACGCCAGCGACGCCCTTACCGCCGGGGTGTTCCAGGCCATCTGCCAAAAGGCCGGGGTGCCCGTGCAGGTGTACTACAACAACTCCAGGATTCCCGGCGGCGGCACCTTGGGCAACCTGTCCGGCTCCCATGTGGCATTGCCCACGGTGGACATCGGCCTGCCCCAGCTGTCCATGCACTCCCCCTATGAGACGGCTGGTGCCAAGGATTTGGAGTACATGGTCCAGGCCATGGAGGCATTTTACAAGACGGTGCTCACCGTCACCGGCCAGGACGCATACGAAATTTCTTAAGCTTTTTTGGGAGGGTTTTGCCAAACCCTCCCTTTTCTATGGCCGCGGCTGCTCCGGGGGCAGCGTCCCTTACAGCGGGGAAACCAGTGGTTCTTGTAACAAAGTGCGGCAACAATCCCCTTGTGTTGTCATATAATTTAGCGATAAGGCGCAAAAAATTTCGAGAAAGGGGTTTCCTTTTCGCGGGGAATGCTTTATACTGGTAGCAGAATGGAATTCTGGACGGAAACCACAAAACGAGGAGGAACGTGTATGCTGCATGACAAGCCGGAAAAGGACTGGGCCCAAAGCGCTGTGTTTTATCAAATCTACCCCATGGGGTTTTGCGGCGCGCCCTTTGAGAACGACGGGGTGGCGGTGAACCGCATCCAAAAGGTGAAGGAGTGGATCCCCCACCTGGAGAAGCTGGGCATTGGGGCCATCTATTTCTCCCCGGTGTTTCAGTCGGACACCCACGGCTACGACACCCGGGATTTCAAAAAAATCGACTGCCGCCTGGGTACCAACCAGGAATTTAAAGAGGTCTGCGACGCTTTGCACCAGGCAGGCATCCGGGTGGTGCTGGACGGCGTGTTCAACCACGTGGGCCGGGGCTTCTGGGCCTTCCAGGATGTGAAGGAAAAGCGGGAGGCCTCCCCCTATAAGGACTGGTTCCACATCAACTTTGGAGGCAACAGCGGCTACAACGACGGCTTCTGGTACGAGGGCTGGGAGGGCCACTACGAGCTGGTGAAGCTGAACCTGCAAAACCCCGCGGTGGTGGACTACCTGCTGGACTGCGTGGGCGGCTGGATGGAGGAGTTCTCCATCGACGGCCTGCGGCTGGACGTGGCCTACCTGCTGGACGAGAACTTTATGCGCCGCCTGCACAGCTACGTGCGGCAGCGGGACGAGGGCTTCTTCCTGCTGGGGGAGATGATTCATGGGGACTACAAGCGCATCGTCAACGAGGAGATGCTGGACAGCGCCACCAACTACGAGTGCTACAAGGGGCTGTACTCCGCCTTTAACTCGTTAAATATGTTCGAAATCGCCCACTCCCTGGCCCGGCAGTTCGGCCCGGAGCCGTGGACCCTCTACAAGGGCATGCACCTGTTCTCCTTCTGCGACAACCACGACGTCACCCGCATTGCCAGCATCCTCCAGGATAAGAAGCAGATGAACGCCCTCTACGCCGTGCTGTTCTGCATGCCGGGCATCCCCTGCGTGTACTACGGCAGCGAGTGGGGGGCAGAGGGCGAAAAGCACCAGGGCGACCCCGCTTTGCGCCCCTGCTTTGAAAAGCCCCTGGAAAACGACCTGACAGAGTTCCTGGGCAAGCTCAGCCGCATCAAGAGCAGCTGCGTGGCCCTGAAAGACGGCGGCTTCCAGAACCTGACCCTGCGGAACAAGCAGTGGATTTTCGTGCGCCAGTGCCCGGCGCAGACCGTCATCGTGGCGGTGAACGCCGAGGAGAACCCCTGCCAGATGGAGTGCCCCTATAACGGCCCCACGGTGGAGCTGCTCACCGGGGAGAAGACAGATTTGCACGGTACCGTGGAGCTCCCCGGCTATGGGGTGAAAATTTATAAAATGGGATAACCGCGAAGCGGCGTAAAAGTTTTTGGTCCAGCTTTTTTCAAAAAGCTGGCGGTTGGTAAGGCGGAGCCTTACGGCCTTAAAAGCAACGCCATGCGTTGCAAAAAAGAAACCAGGGACAGGCGATAGGCCGCCGTCCCGGCCCAGTTCGCAGCAAGTTACCCCATCAAACACAAGAAGCCCCCAGGCTGCTGCCCAGGGGCTTTTTGTCGTGCGCGTTACGGATTGTACACCACCCCGTCCTCGGCGGTCCAGAGGAGGGTGCCGTGTTTGTCCAGGTTTGCCATCATGTCTTCCCGGGAGATGTTCAGATTGCCCGGGCCTTGTACCGTGGAGCCGCTGTACCAATAGACCCGCTGTATACCTTCGTCACCAGGCTCCCAGTCCGCTAGGATTTCTTGTACCTTGTTTTCGATTTCCTGCTGGGTCGCGTCGTCGGAATAGGTGCCATACTCATAGCCCAGCTCCTCGCATGCCTGGCGGTATACCCCATCTGAAAGGAACAGCAGCGAATAGCTGTCTTTTAGATAAATGGGAACGCTTTTGGACGCTTGATTGTGCTGGCCCCACAGATAATCTGCCGGAGTGGCTGGTATATCTACCACAACGATAGGAACTAATTCGCCGTTTTCTTCCAAATACATGGAACTGTAATCAAGCACGCCAGTCCACCTATCGTCTTTCAAGTTGATGGTCAAGGTGTCCTCTTCCACGGAAATGCTTTCCAGCGCGTCTAGCCCAGCGGAGAGAAACCGCATGTTCATGAGCAGCCCAGCGGACACGCCAAGCACCAGCACCACAGCCGCTACGATGCTCACCACGATTACCCGCTTTTTCCGCAGGGCCTTTTTTACCTTGGCAAGGCCCTCCGCCTTCCGTTCCTCCTTTCCCGAGACAGGGAGGGGGAGGGACGACGCATCTTGCAGGCGGTGGAACACCTCCTGGCAGGCTTCGCAGTCCTTCAGGTGTTCCTCCACCAGGGCCGCGGTGTCGGGGGAGGTGACGCCGTCGTGGTACAGGGGCAGCAGGTCTTGGATGACTTTGCATGTAACTTTCATTCCAATGCCTCCTTTATCTTCATTCTCGCCCGGTGATAGGTGACCCGGGCCCAGCTTTCGGTCTTTTCAAACAGCCCGCCAATCTGGGCGAAGCTCAGCTCCCCAAAGGCCCGCAGCCAAAAGACCTCCCGGTAGGGCTCCTCCAGCCGGTGGAGCACCTGGTGGATTTTCAGGGCGTCCTCCTTGTCCCCCAGGCGCTCCTCCAAATCCGCGGGGGCGGGCCAGTCGCCCTCCAGCGGGGCGGACCGTTTTTGCTTTTTGAGAAGGGAGAAGTAGGTGTTCTTGGCGATTTGGCACAGCCACACCTGCAGCCTGCACTCCCCGTGGAAGGAGTCGATGGCCTTCAGCGCCTTGAAAAAGGACTCCTGGGTCACTTCCTCCGCCATGTGGGGGTCGTGGGTCAGCCGCAGGCAGTAGCCATACACCTGGTCGTAGTACTCCGCGTAGATGCGCTCGAAATCGTCCATCTCCTCACCCCTCTCCGTCTATAGGACTCCCCACCCCTGGTTTCGTTACAGCGGAATTTCTCTTTTTCTTAGCATACCTCATAAAAAACACTTTGAAAAGATGGTTTTTTCATTGACTTCTCTTTTCCCCGCGGTATAATCTAACCAGAGGAGGTGTTTAGCGTGAAGCTGTTTCTCATCTATTCCTGCATTGCCATCCCGGTGTGGGTGGCACAGTTCGCCCTGTACTTCTTCCTGCGCTCTGCCGGCCGGATGAAGGAAAGCCTGGCAGCCAAGTGCGCGGGCAGCTTTCTGGCCGTGGGCAGCGCCGCTTTGGCCATGGCCGCTTTCCCCCAGGGCCCCGGCACGCCCTGGGCGTTCTGGTTCTTTGTGCTGTGCACCATCGCCGACGCCTTGCTGGAAATCAGCTTTGTGCCCGGCATGCTGGTGTTCGGCGCGGGCCATGTGTGTTTGATTGTCTGGCTGTGGGGATTGGCCACGCCCTCCTGGTGGAGCCTGGCTCTGTGGGTGGCTGTGTACATCCTCACCGCCCTCTTGTTCCGCAAGGAGCTGCCCACTCTGGGCAAGCTGACAGCGCCCTTCCTGCTGTACCCGGCTTTGCTGGGGGGCAGCCTGGCTTTGGGCCTGCCGCTGGTGTTTCTGCTGGGCTGGGAGTGGTGGCCCGTGGCCTTGGGCACGCTGCTGTTTTACATCTCCGACATGCTGGTGGCGAAAAACCAGCTGGCCCACTGGGATGACACATGGCAGAAGCCCATCATGGCCCTGTACTGGGCGGCGCTGTACCTCATCAGCATGGGGCTGTGGGCGGTGTAGCCGCCCTTGCGGCAGAAAGAATCCCCGCCGCCAGGGCAGGGAGGGAAAAGACAAAACAAGGAGGAGTTTCTATGGAGATTCATCTGCGCACCGTGGTGGTGGACTGCGAGGACGGCCGCCGGGCAGCGAACTTCTATTCCAAGCTGCTGGGCTGGCCCATCACCATGGAGGACAACGGCTGGGTGCTGCTGCGGGACCCCAACGGCGGCACGGGACTTTCCTTTGAGACAGAGGAGAACTACGTCCGCCCCGTCTGGCCCGAGGAGCCCGGCAAGCCCATGAAGATGCTCCACCTGGACTTTCAGGTGGACGATTTACAGGCCGCCGAGGCCCACGCCTTGGCCTGTGGCGCGGTGAAGTCCCCCCAGCAGTTTTTAGAGGACCAGGGGGTCATCGTGTTCTTCGACACAGAGGGCCACCCCTTCTGCCTGTTCTTGGATTGAGCCCGCGAAAGCAAAAGGAAAGAGCCTCCCAGCCGGGAGGCCCTTTCCTTTTCGGGGAAATATTTTCAGAGAAGAACTTGTAATCAGTTGGGGAATACCAGGCGCACGGTGGTGCCTTCGCCTTCGGTGCTCTGCAGGCTGACCTTGGCGTTGTGGAAGGCCGCCCCATGCTTGACGATGGAGAGCCCCAGGCCCGTGCCGCCAATCTCCTTGGAGTGGCTCTTGTCCACCCGGTAGAAGCGCTCGAACACCCGGTCCACATCCGCCTGGGGGATGCCGATGCCCGTGTCGGTCACCGTCAGGGCGGTGCCGTCGGAGGAGCTGTCCACGGTGACGGTGACCCGGCCGTTCTGCTTGTTGTACTTCACGGCGTTGTCCACCAGGTTGAAGACCATCTCGTCCACAATGCTTTTCACGCCGTTGATTTCCGCCTTGTCGCCAATCACCGTGATGACCACGCCGTTTTTCTTGGCGGAGGCCTTCAGGCGGCCGGCCACATCCCGGGCCAGGGAGGAGAGGTCAAAGTCCTCCCGCTCCAGCTGGACGTCCGCCTCATCCAGGCGGGAGAGGTTCAAAATGTCGTCCACCAAGGTGACCAGCCGCTGGGATTCCTCGTAGATGTTCCCGGCAAAGCGGGGGATGTCCTCGGGCTTGACAATGCCGTTTTTGATAATTTCCGCAAAGCCGGAGATAGAGGTCAGGGGTGTTTTCAGCTCGTGGGAGACGTTGGCGGTGAACTCCCGCCGCAGGTTCTCCCGCTCTTCCCGCTCGGTGATGTCCAGAATCACAACCACGGCGCCCTCCACCTCGCCGTCCCGCAGGACGGGGTTGGCCATCACCTGGCAGCAGCGGCCCCCTTGGCGCACCAGCTGCTCGCTGCGCTTGCCGGCCAAAGCGCCGTCCACCGCGCTGCGGAACCCGGCGCTGCGGTTGAGGGCCAGCGCGCTGACGTGGCTTTCCGCCGGGACGGTTTCCGCCCCCAGCAGCCGCAGGGCGCTGGTGTTGTAAGAGAGGATGTCCGTGTTGTTATCCAGCACCAAAAAGCCCTCGCTCATGTTCTCGGTGATGGAGGTGAACTCCTCCTGTTTCTCCCGCAGGGACTTCATCTGCTGGGCAATCACCTCGTTTTGGCGGCTGATTTTCCCCAGCAGGGGGGAGAGCTCGTCGTAAATCTCGTTGTCCGCCGGGTGGTCCAAGTCCAGCCGGTTGATGGGGGCAACGATTTTCTTGGTCAAGAAGTTGGAGAACAGCACGGTGCACACCGCCACAAGCACCTCCACGCCCAAAATCCAGGGCAGCACCGCCAGCACGGCGGCAAAGACGGAATCGGTGGTGGCCGCCACCCGCAGCACCTGGCCGTTTTGCAGCTTCACCGCGTAGTAGAAGGTCTGCTCGGCAATGGTGTCGGAAATGCGGGTGGCTTCCCCGGCGCCGGCCGTGGAGGCCTCTTGGAACTCCTCCCGGTCGCTGTGGTTTTCCATGGTGGCGGGGTCGGCCTGGTTGTCGTAGAGCACGGTGCCGTCGGTGTCAATCAGGGTGATGCGGTTGGCCGTGTTCTCCACGGTGGCAAGGTAATCCTGGCCGGAGAGCTCCACCGCCCCCCGCACAAACCGCGTCTCCTCCCGCACCTCGCTTTTCATGCGGGCGTCGGAGTTGGCGTAGTAGACGATGGTGACCAGCAACGAGGAGAGCAGGATGGTCACCAGCGCCAGCAGGCACATATTTTTAAAGATTTTCTTTCTCACAGGTGGTCATTCCTTTCTGTCTCAGCCCCGGCGGTCAATTTTGTAGCCCACGCCGCGCACTGTCTCTATCAGAGAGCCGCACTCCCCCAGCTTTTGGCGCAGGGTGCGCACGTGTACGTCCACGGTGCGGGTCTCGCCGTCAAAGTCGTAGCCCCAGATGCGGGCCAGAATTTTGTCCCGGGTGAGCACCATGCCGTCGTTTTCCAGCAGGAAGCACAGCAGCTCGAACTCTTTCAACGTGAGGGAGACCTCGTTCCCATCCACCTTCACCTGGTGGCGGGAGGGGGAAACGTACAGCTTGCCCACGTTGTAGTCCTTGTTGCCCTCCTCGGGGGTGCTGCCCGAGCGCCGCAGCAGCGCCTTGATGCGGGCCATCAGCTCCATCATGCCAAAGGGCTTGGGCACGTAGTCGTCGGCGCCGCTGTCCAGGCCCAGCACCTTGTCGTACTCGCTGTCCTTGGCGGTGAGCATCATCACCGGCAGGCGCTTGGTGGCTGGGTTGGCCCGCAGCTTTTTCAAGATGGACAGGCCGTCCTCCTCGGGCAGCATAATATCCAGCAGCACCAGGCTGGGGGTTTCCCGCTCCATGGCGGCCCAGAACTCCCCGGGCTTGCCAAAGCCCACGGCTTCAAAGCCAGTGGAGTTCATGGTGTACACCACCAGCTCCCGGATGCTGTTGTCGTCTTCCAAAAAGTAAATCATAGATATTCCCGGCTTTATGCCGGGCCCTCCTTTCTCAGAGGCCTCAAGCGCTCTCCTTTTTGCCGGTGAGGGAATACTGCACCCACTCGGCCACATTCACGGCGTGGTCGCCAATGCGTTCAAAGTACTTGGCCACCATCAGCAAATCGATGCAGAACTCGCCGCTTTCCCGGTGCTCGCCAATCAGCTGGATGAGCTCTTTCTTCACCTTGTTGAAGAGCTCGTCCACCACGTTGTCGTACTCCATCACCTGGTGGGCCAGGGGCAGGTCTTGGCGGACGAAGGAGTCGATGGCGTCTGTCACCATCTTAATGGTGGCCTCGGCCATCTCCTTGATGTGCACCTTGCTGAAGGTGATGTCCCCCTGCTGCAGGTAGGGCAGCAGTTCCGCAATGTCCGAGGTCTGGTCGCCAATGCGCTCCAAGTCGGTAATCATCTTCAGCGCCGAGGAAATCTGCCGCAAATCGCCGGCCACAGGCTGCTGCTGCAGCAGCAGGCGCATGCACAGGTTTTCAATCTCCCGCTCTTTCTGGTCAATCTCCAGCTCGATGGGTTTTACCTTTTTGGCCAGCTCCATGTCGTTTTCCAGCAAAGCCTTGGCGGCGGTGGAAATGGCGTCCTCGCACAGGGCGCCGGTGGTAATCAGCGCAACGTTAAGCTGTTCCAGCTGCTCGTCAAATTTGGTTCTCATCTCGTTTTTGTTCCTTTCTGTATCAGCCAAACCGGCCGGTGATGTAGTCTTCGGTGCGCTTATCCTTGGGCATGGAGAACACCTGCTCGGTGGGGCCAAACTCCACCAGCTCGCCCAGCAGGAAGAACGCCGTCTTATCAGAGATACGCGCCGCCTGCTGCATGTTATGCGTCACAATAACGATAGTATAGTCTGATTTCAGCTCCATTGCAAGGTCTTCAATCTTGGAGGTGGAGATGGGGTCCAGGGCAGAGGTGGGCTCGTCCATCAGCAGCACTTCCGGCTCCACAGCCAGGGCCCGGGCGATGCACAGCCGCTGCTGCTGGCCGCCGGAGAGGCCCAGGGCGCTTTTCTTCAGCCGGTCCTTCAGTTCGTCCCAGATGGCCGCGCCCCGCAGGGACTTCTCCACGATCTCGTCCAGCTTCACCTTGGAGCGGATGCCGTGGGTGCGGGGGCCATAGGCGATGTTGTCGTACACGCTCATGGGGAAGGGGTTGGGCTTCTGGAACACCATGCCCACCCGCTTGCGCAGCTGGTTGACGTCGATGTTGCCGTAGATGTCCTCCCCGTCCAGAAGGATTTCGCCGGTGATTTTGCAGCCCTCCACCAGGTCGTTCATGCGGTTGAGGGACTTGAGCAAGGTGGACTTGCCGCAGCCGGAGGGGCCGATGAAGGCGGTCACCTCGTTGGGGGCAATGTTCATGTTCACGGTTTTCAGCGCCTTAAAGTCGCCGTAGTATAGGTCCAGGTTTTTGACCGTTATCTTATCCATAAGAGAAACCATCCATTCCTTTCGTCATCGCGGGGCGGCAGGTGCGTATATTTGTGGAAGGCCACGCCCCATGGTCATTCGTTCTTTTTATGCTTTGGTGAATTTCTTAGCCACAAAGGAGGACAGGGCATTGATGCCCACCACCAGAATCAGCAGGATGACGGCTGTGGCATAGGCGGCCTCGCGGGCCAGGCCCTCGTTTAACAGGTTGTACATGTGTACCGCCAGGGTCCGGCCGGAGTCCATGGGATTGACGGCCACCTGGGCCACAGTGCCGGAGGTGAACATCAGGGCGGCGGTCTCGCCCACGATGCGGCCAATGCCCAGGATGATGCCGGAGAGGATGCCAGGCATGGCGCTGGGCAGGATGATGCGGAACACGGTGCGCAGCTTACCGGCGCCCAGGCCGAAGCTGCCTTCCCGGAAGGAGTCCGGCACGCTCATCAAAGCCTCCTCTGTGGTACGCATAATCAGGGGCAGTATCATGATGGACATGGTCAAGGCGCCGCCAATCATGGAATAGCTCCAGCCCAGGCTGACACCGAAGAACAGGTAGCCAAACAGGCCGTACACAATGGAGGGGATGCCGGAAAGGGTTTCGGCGGTGATACGCACCACGCCCACCAGCTTGTTGCCCCGCTTGGCGTATTCCACCAGGTAGATGGCGGAGAAGATGCCCACAGGCACCGCCACAACCAGGGACATCACCGTCATAATCACGGTGTTGATCAGGGCGGGCAGCATGGAGGCGTTTTCACTGGTGTATTCCAGAGAAAACAGGGCGGGCTTCAGGTTTGGCACACCCATGATGACGATGTAGGCCACCAAAAACAGCAGCACCGATACGGTAATGACGGCTGCCAGGGTGACAATCACCCGCAAAAACAGGGAGAAGGGAGACTTCTTATATTGCTTGACAGCTTGCTGAAGGGTGGGCTTGTTCACAGCCACAATGTCCTGTGCGGATTTCGCTTGCTTCATATTTTCAGCCATATCGCTCACGCTTTGCTCTCCTTTCTCTTGAGGATGGAAAACAGCAGGTTAATGATGAGAATAAACACGAACAGCACCACGCCGGTGGCGATGAGGGCCTCCCGGTGCAGGCCCTGGGCGTAACCCATTTCCATAACGATGTTGCCGGTGAGGGTGCGAACGCCCTCCAGCAGGCTGTCGGGAATGCGGGGCTGGTTGCCGGCAATCATAATCACAGCCATGGTCTCGCCAATGGCCCGGCCCACGCCCAGGATGATGCCCGCCATAATGCCGCTTTTGGCGGCGGGTACGGTGACAAAGAACACGCTGCGCTCGTGGCTGGCGCCCAAGGCCAGGGCGCCCTCGTAATAGCTGTCAGGCACAGCGCGGATGGAGCTTTCCGAAACGCTGATAATGGTGGGAAGGATCATAATGCCCAAAAGGATGGAGGCGGTCAGCATATTCTGGCCGCTGGGAGCGCCGAACAGGTCCTGTACCAAAGGCACAATCACCATCAGGCCGAAGAAGCCGTACACGATGGAGGGAATGCCCGCCAGCAGGTCCACCGCTGGCTTCAAAAACTTGTACAGGGGAGCGGGACAGAACTTCGCCATATAGATGGCGGCCAGCAGTCCCAGAGGCACGCCCACAATAATGGCTCCGGCGGTGACGTAAATGCTGCCGATAATCATGGGGAAGATGCCGTAGTGGTCGGCGTTGGGCCGCCAGTCGGTACCCAGCAAAAACTCAAAGGGGCCGATTTTGGCAATGGCCGGCAGGCCGTTTGCAAACAGGTAGATGCAAATCAGCGCCACGGCCAGGATGGAGATGCAGGCGGCAATCAAAAAGACCACCTGCATCACTTTTTCGCGGAGCTGTCCGCCCCGGTGTTCTTTTGCTTTTCCATTCATAAGTTATTCACTGCCCTCCTACAGAAAAAGGGCTGTAAAGGTTACAGCCCTTTCGTGTGTTCTGCGACTGACGGAAATTTAGCCCAGCTCAGACCAGTCGGTGATGTTGCCCAGGTAGATGTCCCGCACCTGCTCGGTGGTCAGGTCGGTGATGGGGGACTCGTTGTTGACGATGATGGCGATGCCGTCGGTGGCGATAACGGTGTTCACCAGGCCGGCGTCCAGCTCTTCCTGCTTCAGCTCACGAGAGGCCATGCCGATATCGCTCATGCCGTTGATGGCGTCGGTCATGCCGGTGGTGGAGTCAGAGGTCTGAAGTTCGATTTCAACGTTGGGGTTCACAGTGTTGTAGCCCTCGATCAGCTTCTGCATCAGGGGAGAGACAGAGGAGGAACCAGACACGGTGACAGTGCCGGAGGCACCGTTGGACTCGAAAGCTTCCACACCAGAGATCGGGATGTAGTCCTCAGCCACAATGGCCTGGCCCTCTTCGCTCATGATGTAGTTCATGAAATCCTGAGCGGCCTCGTTGGTTAGCTCGCCCTTGGTGGCCACGTTGAAGGGACGGGACACAGTGTAGGTGCCGTTTTCAATGTTCTCGGCGGTGGGCTCCACGCCGTCGATGTTTACACCCTTCACGGTGTCGTCCAGAGAACCCAGGGAGATGTAACCAATGGCGCCGGTGTTGCCGGCCACGGTCTGAATCACAACCTCGGTGGAGTTGGAAATGGTGGCGTCCACGGTGGTCATGTCGTTGTCTTCCTCGTCTACAACGCCGATCAGCTCCACAAAGGCGCCGCGGGTGCCGGAGCCATCCTCACGGGAGACCACGGTGATGGGGCCGGAAGCAGAGGTGCCCTCGGCAGAGGCCTCGGAGGAGGACTCGCTCTCAGAAGCACTGCTCTCGGAAGAGGTGCTGCTGGTGGAGGAGCTGCTCTCAGAGGCGGAGCTGTCAGCGGCAGAGGAGCTGCTGTTGCTGTTGCCGCCGCAGCCGGCCAGCATGGAGGCGCACAGAGTGAGCGCTAAAAGGGTGGAAAGAACTTTTTTCATGGTAATGACCTTCCTTTTGCATTTTTTGGTATGTCCTTTTTCCTTACCTTACGGCATACATGATATACACGCAATGTAAAGTGCGACAGGGGGGTTATGTAAAATCTATGTAAAGAGATTTAACATTTTACAAAACGGCGGAAACCCCCATTTTTATTGACAAGAACTTGGTAAAAGAGTATGATAAATCCGTGCTTTTACAGGGGTAGGCCCAGGCTTTTCCCCGGGAAAGGAAGTGCTTTTTATGAAATTGTCTCGTTTGCTGGCCCCTCTGGGCATTACAGAGGGTTATCAAGAAGTTGAAATTACCGATATTGTATACGACTCCCGCAAGGCAAAACAGGGCTGCGCCTTTGTGTGCATGCGGGGCTCCAACTCCGACGGCCACAAGTACGCCGCCGGGGCCGCCCAGGCCGGGGCCGCCGTCATCGTGGCGGAGGAGCCGGTAGAGGCCCCCGGCGCCCAGGTGGTCTTGGTGCCGGACACCCGCAAGGCCCTGGCCCTGCTGAGCGCCGCTTTCTTTGAGAGCCCCGCAGAGGGGGACATCTCCGTCATCGGCGTGACAGGCACCAAGGGCAAGACCACCACCGCCTATATGATTCGCTCCATCCTGGAGGCCGCCGGCCACAAGACCGGCGTCATTGGCACCATTGGGGTGCTCATGGGCGAGGAGCTCATCCAGACCGACAACACCACCCCCATGAGCTACGATATACAAATGTATCTGCGCCGCATGGCCGACGCCGGCTGCCGCTACTGCGTGATGGAGGCTTCCTCCATCGGCTTGAAGGATTTGCGGGTCTACGGCTTCCCCTTTTCCGTGGGGGTGTTCACCAACTTCTCCGAGGACCACATCGGCGGGGTGGAGCACAAGGACATGCAGGAGTATATGGAGAGCAAGGCGAAGCTGTTCTCTCTGTGCAAGGTGGGCGTGGTCAACGCCGACGACCCCAGCCTGGAGGGCATCCTCCAGGGCCACACCTGCCAGGTGAAAACCTACGGCTTTGAAGCCCCCGCGGACCTGCGGGGCGCGGATTGCCGCCATCTGAACAAGCCGGGCTTTTTGGGCATCGCCTTTGAGGTCTCCGGGGAGGAGGACTTTACCGCCGAGGTGGATATCCCCGGCCGGTTCAACGCCTACAACGCGTTGGCGGCCATTGGCGCCTGCCACGAGCTGGGCGTCCCCGTGGAGGCCATGAAGCAGGGCCTCTCCACGGTGAAGGTCAAGGGCCGGGTGGAGCCTGTGCCCGTGCCCGGCAACTATACCTTATTATTGGATTACGCCCACAACGGCGTGGGCATGGAGAACATCCTCACCACCCTGCGGGAATACCATCCCAAGCGGCTTATCTGCATGTTCGGCGCCGGGGGCAACCGGCCCAAGGTGCGCCGGTATGAGATGGGGGAAATCAGCGGCAGGCTGGCGGATATTTCCGTGCTCACCGCCGACAACTCCCGCTTTGAGGATGTGAACGACATCATCGCCGACATCAAGGTGGGCATGGCCAAGACAGAGGGGAAGTATGTGGAAATCCCCGATAGGCGGGAGGCCATCCGCTGGTGCTTGGAAAACGCCCAGGAGGGGGACATCATCGTCCTGGCGGGCAAGGGCCATGAGGACTATCAGGAAATCCAAGGGGAGAAGCGCCCCTTCGACGAGCGGGTGGTCATCCGGGAACTGCTGGAGGAGATGAGGACGCCCCAGCCCCAGGCCGCGCCGTGAACCTCCGAGAGGTAGTCCCCCAGGTGTTGGAAGCCCTCCGGCAGTCCCGCGCCTGCCTGGAGGACGGGCCCACCGTGCTGGTCCTGTCCCACAAGGGGAAGCGGGTCCAGGTGCAGGTGACCCAAGAGGGGGACTGGTTGAAGCTTTCCACCGGGAGAGTGCGGAAACGCACGGTGAAGCTCCCCGCAAGGGCTTTGGGGGGAAAAGGCAGATAGGACTTGTTCCATTACAATAGTATAAGCAATATGTTAAAGAAGGGAATGTGAAACCATGGAAAAGAACATCACTTTCGAACAGCTGGCGGCCTATGAAAAGGCCTTCGACGCCGACCGGGCCAACCAGGTGGCCATGCGGGCTGTCACCACCAACGGCGTGGTGAAGGCCGCCACCAACCAGGAGGTCTACCGCCGGGACCGCCACCAGTATTCCATCTCCCTGGAGCAGGGGAACATCACCAACCAGAAGCAGAGCGGCCGCTGCTGGATGTTCGCCGCCCTGAACACCATGCGCTTCGCCATTATGAAGAAGCTGGACTTGGACACCTTCGAGCTTTCCCAGAACTACACCCTGTTCTACGACAAGCTGGAAAAGGCCAACTACTTCCTGGAGAGCATTCTGGACACCTTGGAGGAGCCCACCAGCGGCCGCGTCATCGCCCACCTGCTGATGGCCCCCCTCAACGACGGCGGCCAGTGGGATATGTTCTGCAACCTCATTGAGAAGTACGGCGTGGTGCCCAAGGACGCCATGCCCGAGACGGTGTGCTCCTCCGCCACCCGGGAGATGGCCGGCTATATGACCCGCAAGCTGCGGGAGTACGCCTGCACCCTGCGCACCGGCCACCAGAACGGCAAGTCCCTGGAGGAGCTGCGCCAGGAGAAGGACGCCATGATGGCCACCATTTACAACATGCTGTGCGTGTGCCTGGGCAAGCCTCCCAAGACCGTCACCTTGGAGGTGCGCAACAAGAAGAAGGAGTTCATCCGCGACACGGGCCTCACCGGCAAGGAGTTCTTCCAGAAGTACGTGGGCTGGGACCTCTCCCAGTATGTCAGCCTGATCAACGCCCCCACCGCCGACAAGCCCTATCACAAGACCTACACCGTGAAGCTGCTGGGCAACGTGGTGGAGGGCCGCCCTGTCAAGTACTTGAACTTGCCGGTGGAGGATTTGAAGGCCGCGGCCATCGCCCAGATGCAGGACGGCCAGCCTGTGTGGTTCGGCTGCGACGTGGGCAAGTGCTCCCTGCGGGAGGGCGGCGTCCTGGATTTGGAGGCCATCCAGGCCGGGGAGCTCTTCGGCACGGACTTTACCATGGACAAAGCCCAGCGGCTGGACTACGGCGAAAGCCTGATGACCCACGCCATGGTGTTCCAGGGGGTGGATTTGGACGAGGACGGCAAGCCCACCCGCTGGCGCGTGGAGAACAGCTGGGGCAAGGATGCCGGCGAAAACGGCTACTATGTTATGAGCGACGCGTGGTTCAGCGAGTACACCTACCAGGTGGTGGTGAACAAGAAGTACCTCACCGCCCAGCAGGTGGAGGAGCTCTCCCAGGAGCCCATCCAGCTGGAGCCCTGGGACCCCATGGGCTCCCTTGCCTGAACGCTTTGGAAACTATCAATCACCGGGGTGACTTATGCGAGTGAAAATTTCTGACATCCTAAAGGCCACAGGGGGCAAGCTCCTCTGCGGGGACGAGGCCGTGGCGGTCACGTCCTTCTTCACAGACAGCCGCCAGGCCAAGGCCGGCGCCATGTTCGTGCCCATCCGGGGCGAGCGCGCCGACGGCCACGACTACATACCCGCCGTGCTGGAAAGCCCTGCCGCCGCCACCTTTACCGACCACGAAATCCCCCTGGGGGAGAAGCCCATTGTCCTGGTGAAGGACTGCCGGGAGGCCTTGCAAAAGGCCGCCGCCTGGTACCGGGAGCAGTTTGCCATCCCGGTGGTGGGCGTCACCGGCAGCGTGGGCAAAACCACCGCCAAGGAGATGGTGGCCCAGGCCCTTACGGCCAAGTTCCGGGTGCTGAAAACCGCCGGGAACCAGAACAGCCAGGTGGGGGTGCCCATCACCGTGTGCGGCCTGAAAAAGGACCACACCGCCGCCGTGGTGGAGATGGGTGTGAGCATGCCCGGGGAGATGGCCCGCATCGCCGCTGTGGTGAAGCCCACCTGCGCGGTGATGACCAACATCGGGGTGTCCCACATCGAGTTTATGAAGACCCGGGAGAATATCTTAAAGGAAAAGGCCCACATTGCCGATTACATCCCCGTGGACGGCGCTTTGTTCGTCAACGGCGATGACGACCTGCTGCCCACCTTGAAGGAGACTTTGGGCGGCAAGGTGGTCACTTTTGGCCTGGGCCCCACCTGCGATTGGCGCGCCTATGGCCTCAACGAGGCGGACAAGGGCACCTTCTTCACCTGCCTTTCCCCCGCCGGAGAAAAGACCGAGGTGTTTGTCCCCGCCGCCGGGGAGCACAATGTGCGCAACGCCTTGGCCGCCATGGCGGTGGCAAGGTACTTGGGTGTCCCCGCCGAGGACGCGGTGCGGGCCATCTCCGCCTACAAGGCGCCGGCCATGCGCCAGCAGGTGGTGGAGGCCGGCGGGCTGCTCATCATCGACGACAGCTACAACGCCAGCCCCGATTCCATGCGCAGCGCCATCGACGTGCTTGCCACCCGCCCGGTGACAGGCAAGCGGGCGGCGGTGCTGGCGGATATGCTGGAGCTGGGGGATTTCTCCCAGCAGGGCCACTATGAGGTGGGCTCCTACGCCCGGGAGCGCGGCGTGGAGCTGCTGGTGGCCGTGGGGCCCCTGGCCAAGGGGATTGCCGCGGGCTACGGTCCCGAGGCCCACTGGTTTGCCACCAACGAGGAGGCCACCGCCTTTTTACAGGAGGCCCTGCACCCCGGCGACGCGGTGCTGGTAAAGGGCTCCCGCGGGATGCGCACCGACGAGATTGTGGCCGCCCTCACCGCGGGGCAGGAAGCGTAAACCCGACAAATAAGAAGCGCCTTCCCGGCTGGGAGGGCGCTTTTTCTGTGCGTATGTATCAACGGTAATAGCTGTGGGGCTGCATGCTGAGATACTGCCGCAGCACCGCGCTGTTTAGCTGGTTGTAGTAGTGGAGATAGTCTTTTTTCTTCTGGCGCTCCCGGCGGTTTTTGGCCTGGAGGACCTTCCATTTGGCGCAGTTTTTATGGCAGCCTTCACAGTAGCTGCCGCAGGTGGCTTGACAAGGAATCATGCAGTGTCTCTCCTTTCCTGAGAACAAAAAACAGCCGCCTTTCACTGTGGGGCAGACGCGGGAAGCGTCAGCTCCAGGAAAGGGGCTGTTTTGTTTTGCGGTTGGATACTGGGCACGCCTGCTGGCGTTGCCGGATGCGGGGCACCATCATGGCGCGCACCCCCTTATCAAAGGTCTGAGAACATTATAGCAGGATGCGCAGGAGAAATCTATCAACTTTTTGTTAAGTTTTTCTGAACACCGGCGAAAACGCCGCCCCCTTTTCAAAGGGCTACTGGAGTAGTATAATAAAAATGCAGCCCTTTGCTGCCATTCTATCTGTGACGAGGTGTACTACGATGAAGGTTTTACTGATTAACGGCAGCCCCCGGGTGGGCGGCAACACGTCCATAGCCCTGGGGGAGATGGAGAAAATCTTCCAGCAGGAGGGCATCCAGGTGGAGACAGTCCAGGTGGGCAACAAGGCCATCCGCGGCTGTGTGGCATGTCTCTCCTGCATGGAGAAGGGCAAGTGCGTGTTTGACGATTTGGTCAACGAGACTGCCTCCAAGTTCGCGGAGGCCGACGGCCTGGTCATCGCCAGCCCGGTGTATTACGCCTCTGCCAACGGCACCCTTATCTCCTTTATCGACAGACTGTTTTACAGCACCCCCTTTGACAAGACCATGAAGGTGGGCGCCGCTGTGGCCGTGGCCCGCCGGGGCGGCGTCTCCGCCACCTACGACGAGCTGAACAAGTACTTTGCCATTTCCGGCATGCCCATTGCCACTGGCCAGTATTGGAACGCTGTCTATGGCCGGGAAAAGGGCGAGGCCGCCCAAGACGAGGAGGGCATGCAGACCATGCGCACCTTGGCCCGGAACATGGTTTTCCTGATGAAGAGCATCGCCCTGGGCAAGGAGCAGTACGGCGTGCCGCAGCGCGAGCCCTTCCAGCGCACCAATTTCATCCGCTAAAGAAAGCGTTTTTACGCATAACTCCCCCTTTGGGCGTCCACACTACAGCCAAAGGGGGAGTTTTTCTATGAAAACCGTTTCCAAAGAGGAATACCAGCGCCGGGTGGAGCTGGCCTCGCCGCCCTCCCCGGTGGGGAAGGACTGCCTGCTGGCCTTTTTGTTTGGGGGCGCCATCTGCACCTTGGGCCAGGCGCTGTGCAACCTCTACCAAAGCCTGGGCCTGGAGCTGCCCCAAGCCCGCACCGGGGTGTCCATCAGCCTGATTTTCCTCTCCGCGCTGCTCACCGCCTTGGGCCTTTACGACAAAATCGCCCAGCACGCCGGGGCGGGCACGCTGGTGCCCATCACGGGCTTTGCCAACTCCATGGTGTCCCCGGCGCTGGAGTTTAAATCCGAGGGCTTTGTCAACGGTCTGGGGGCCAAGCTTTTCTCCATCGCGGGGCCGGTGCTGGTGTACGGCATCACGGCGTCGGTGGTGTATGGGCTGGTGCTGTTTGTGTGGCAGTGGCTGGGAGGTTCCCTATGAGGCGGCTGGGCAAGAGCACCTTGGAGTTTGAACGCCCCACCATCCTTTCCCACGGGGCGGTGGGGGGCAAGCGGGAGGCCGAGGGTCCCCTGGGCGGCGATTTCGACCAGACCTTTGGGGACACCACCCTCCAGGAGGAGAGCTGGGAAAAGGCCGAGGCACGCCTCCAAAAAGAGGCTGTCACCTTGGCACTGGAAAAGGCCGGCCTCTCCCCCCAAGAGGTGGACTTCATCCTGGCGGGGGATTTGCTCAACCAGTGCATCTCCTCCACCTTTGGGCTGCTGGATTTCGGCATCCCCTTCCTGGGGCAGTACGGGGCCTGCTCCACCATGGCCCAGACGCTGCTGCTGGCCTCTATCCTAGTGGAGAGCGGCGCTGCGGAAAAGGCCCTGGCGGTGACAAGTTCCCACTTCTGCTCGGCAGAGCGCCAGTTCCGCCTGCCTTTGGAGTACGGCGGCCAGCGCGCCCCCACCGCCCAGTGGACCGCCACCGCGGCGGGCTGCGCGTTGGTGGGCCTGGGCGGGAAGGTCCGGGTGGCCCGGGGCTTGGCGGGCACCATCCAGGATTTGGGCGTAAAGGACCCCGCCAACATGGGGGCGGCCATGGCCCCCGCGGCGGCCGCCAGCCTGTACCAGTTCCTCCAGGACACCGGCACCTCCCCCGGGGACTACGACGGCATCTTCACCGGGGATTTGGGCGCGGTGGGCTCCCAGCTGCTGTACCAGTGCCTGGAGGACAACCATGTGGACGTGCGCTCCGTCCACCAGGACTGCGGCCTGCTCCTCTACGACCGCCAGCGCCAGGACGTCCACGCCGGGGGCTCGGGCTGCGGCTGCTCGGCCTCGGTGCTGTGCGGCCACCTTCTCCGCCGCATGGAGCGCGGGGAGCTGCGGAACATCCTTTTCTGCGCCACCGGGGCTTTGATGTCCCCCACCTCCTCCCAGCAGGGCCAGGCCATCCCCGGGGTGTGCCACGTGGTGCAGCTGCTGGCCCCGTAAAAAAAGACCTCCCCGGCGGGAGGCCTTTTTGTGTTTACCGGCGGCCCAGTGCCCACAGGTATTCCTTTATCACCGTGAGCATGTGGCGGTACTCCTCCCCGGGCAGCTGCCGCAGCCGCTGGAGCAGCTGGTCCAGCTCCAGGTCTGTCACCCGGCCGGTGAGCAGGTAATCGGCGCTGATATCCAGCCCCATGGCCAGCTTGAGCAAGCTCTCTCCCCGCACGTTTTTCCCGCCGGTTTCAATGCTGGCGAAAAACTGCTGGGAAAGCCCGCAGCGCTCGGCAGCCTTCTCTTGGGTAAGGCCCAGCTCTTTTCGCCGCTGGGCTACCCGCTTGCCCATCTCCTTGGCAAAAGAGCAGGTTTCTTTCACAGGTAGACCTCCTTGTTTGCTATCCGATAGTAGATAGTTTACTCTTTTGCGGCGAAGATTATAATTGCCAAAAATAGAAGCGCATTATACAATAGGAGATAAAGGGGGATTGCCGTGGAAAGCGCGGGTTTGGGCAGAAGCCGATGCATCCGCTACGACGGGGGTTGGGAGACAGTCTACTGGCTGGATGGGGAGGGGGCGCTGGTGCTGCCCCAGCAGGTGTTGGCTTCTTACCGGCTCCCTGCGGGCGGCACTGTCCAGGTGGGACGGGTGTGCGCCCAGTCGGTGGAGCTGTGGCCCGGCCAGGCAGGGGAGGCCACCGTTTCCCCCGGGGGATTGCTCCGTGTCCCTTTGGCGGTGTGGGGCCGCACGGCAATACAGCCGGGCCGCTCCTGGCTGGGGCTGCTGCCCTTCCGCCAGACGCTGTTTCTGGTAGACAGGGGCCTCCTATAAAAAAGGGCCCCCGAAGGGGCCCTCTGTGGTTTAGCAAGCTTGGGGCGCGTTCAAAAAGTTCTCCAGGGGGGAGAGGTCCACGCCCTCTTTGTGTGCCTCCAGGAACTGGAGCAGCTTCTTCCCGATGACGGCCACGCCCCCGGCGCAGTCGCTTTCCAGGTTGATGGGCAGAATGGGGTCGTGGACAGACAGCCGCAGCAGGAACCAGCCCTCGCCCTCCCCCTTGGGGAAGGACACCCGGATACCCTCCCGGTTGTCCGGGGCGATGGCCCAGTTTTGCTCTTGGGCGTACGCCTCCAGGGCGGCAATGAGGGCTTCCCCGCAGGCCCGGAAATTCTCCTCGGTGATGGGCAGGCGGACCTCGGCGGCCTCCACCGGCTCCCGCAGGGGGGCCAGCAGGCTGGTCAGGTCCTTGCCCTCCTTGCGCAGGGAGGCCATCTTGATGAGGATTTTCGTCACCAGATAGGCGCCGTCATCCAGGAAGTGGTTCTCCCGCATGGCGGCGTGGCCGCTGGTCTCAATGGCCAGGGGGCAGTTGACGCCCTCCTGGTTGAGGCGCAGCGCCTCGTTGATGACGTTCTTGTACCCCCGCTTAAAGCGGTGGTGCTTGCCGCCCAAGGTGGTTTCAATGTACTCTTTCAGCCCGTCGGAGGTGATGGAGTCCGTCACCACGGTGCCGCCGGGGTTGCCCTCCAAGGCGATGGCGGAGGCCAGGGCCACCAGGCGGTTGCGGTTGATTTCCTCCCCCTGGCTGTCCACGGCGGCGCCCCGGTCCACGTCTGTGTCGAAGATGACGCCCAGGTCCGCGCCAGAGGCCTTTACCGCCTGGCAGATGGAGGCCATGGCCGTCTCGTTCTCCGGGTTGGGGATGTGGTTGGGGAACATGCCGTCGGGCTCTAAAAACTGGCTGCCGGAAATGTCCGCACCCAGGGGCTCCAGCACGTCCCAGGCGTAGAAGCCGCCGGCGCCGTTGCCGGCGTCCACCACAATGTGCAGCCCCGCCAGGGGATGGTCGTAGTCCGGGGCCTGCACCCCCTCTTGGATGGTGCGCCGCAGCCGGGCGGCGTAGTCCTTCATGTAGCCGCAGGGCTCCACTGTGCCGGCAGCTTCCCGCTCCGGGCGGGCGCCCTCTTGGGCCAGGGCCAGAATTTCCGTGATATCCGGGGCGTCCAGCCCGCCCTGGGGGGTGAAGAATTTTAGGCCGTTGCGGTGATAGGGGTGGTGGCTGGCGGTAATCTGCACCGAGCAGTCGCAGGGCAAATCCAGGGTGGCCCAGAACATGGAGGGCGTGGAGGCCAGCCCGCAGTCCAAAGCCCGTACGCCGTACCGCACAAATACCCGCTGCAAGGCGGCGCTGATGCGGTCCGCGGAAACGCGGGAGTCGTGGCCAATGGCAATTTTCAAGGCAGAGGCATCCTTGCCCAGATGGCGCTGGGCCCACACCAAAAAGGCCGCCGCGATGGTTTCCACCACTTCGTCGGTGAGCGTTACCGGCTCGCCGGCGCCCTCCACCGCCACGCCGCGGATGTCCGTGCCGCTTTTCAGTTTGCTGTAATCCATAAAAGGTTCCTCCTTTGTTATGTGCAAGCAGCCCCGTAGCCCAGCCCGCGCAGCCAGCTTTTTACCGCCTCCAGGTCGGGGGAGCAGAGCATGGGCACCGCCTGGGCCAGGGCCTGTGGCTCCCAATCCCACCACTGGGCCTCCAGCAAAAGCTGGGTCAGCTGGCTGTCGAACCTGTTTTTCAAAAACCGGGCGGGGTTGCCCCCCACCACCGTGTAGGGGGCCACGTCCTTTGTCACCACGGAGTAGGCGGCCACAATGGCCCCGTCCCCGATGTGCACCCCGGGCATGACCACGCTCTCCCGGCCCAGCCACACGTCGTTGCCCACCACCGTGTCGCCCTTGCGGGGCAGCTGGTCCAGGTGGGGCGGGGCGTTCTCCTCCCAGGCGCCGCCAAACACGGCGAAGGGATAGGTGGTCACGCTGCACAGCCGGTGGTTGGCCGCCCCCATAATGAAGGCGGTGCCGCTGGCCAGGCAGCAGAATTTGCCAATGGAGAGCCTGTCCCCAAACTCCGGGTAGTTGAACAGGATGTTGTTTTTCTCAAAGCCCGTGGGGTCCTGGGGGTCGTCGTAATAGGTGTAGTCCCCAATGGTCACGTTGGGGGCCTGTACCACGTTTTTCAAAAAGCAGGATGTCTTATACGCGTTGGGAAAGACCACGTTGGGGTCTGGAATGTTGTGTGCCATGTAAAATACCTCGTTTCTGTTGTTTCACCTCCCAAACCGGATTGTTTCTGCCGTAGCCACGGCCTTCTTCTTGCGCAGCTCTCTCATGGAGCGGTTCACCTGTTTCTCAAAAAATCTGGGAAAGCGGTTGCTTTCTTATCCCTATCTTACCAAAAATACAGGGAAAATTCAATGAGAATTCACAGAAATCTAAGGCGGGCCCTGTAAAATATAGAGTGCGGGGACGGAGAAAGTTCCATGCACAACCCCCGGCGCGCACGTGCGCTGGCGGTTTGATGAGCACGAGCGATAGCGAGCTGCCAGGGGCGCGAATTGACAGCCCAGGCACT
>DSTMR04002__coassemble_672_pt1 | contig 56769 bp, 50 predicted proteins | sample DSTMR04002__metabat2_low_PE_040 | metagenome-assembled genome bin DSTMR04002
CCTGGGACTGGATGGACACGTCCAGGGCGGAGATGGGCTCGTCGCAGACGATGAATTCCGGCTCGATGGCCAGGGCCCGGGCAATGCCGATGCGCTGGCGCTGGCCGCCGGAGAACTCGTGGGGGAAGCGGTTGGCGTGCTCCCGGTTGAGGCCTACCATCTCCAGCAGCTCGTAGACGCGCTCCTTGCGGCGCTTCTCATCGTACATCTTGTGGATGACCATGCCCTCCTCGATGATGGAGGAGACCGTCATGCGGGGGTCCAAAGAGGCGTAGGGGTCCTGGAAAATAATCTGGGCCTTTTTGGCGTAGGCAAAGCGGTCTTTGGAGTGCTTCAAGTTCACCTCTTTGCCCTTGTAAGAGAGCTTGCCAAAAGTGGGCGGGTAGATGCCCATGGCCACACGGCCCAAGGTGGACTTGCCGCAGCCGGACTCACCCACCAGGCCCACGGTCTCGCCCTTGTGGATGTCAAAGGTGACGTGGTCCACGGCTTTCAGGGTGCCGCCGGAAACCTTAAAGTATTTGCAGATGTCCTCTAGGGAGAGGAGCACCTCGCTGGATTTAGTCGACAATTTTCTCTCCCCTTTCTTCCGCGCTGGGACAGTCGGGATGGAGCAGCCAGCAGGAGGCCACATGGCCCTCGCCCACGGTAAACTCGGGGGGCTGCTCCTCCTGGCAGATTTTCATGCAGTGCTTGCAGCGGGCGGCAAAGGCGCAGCCCTTGGGGGGGTTCAGCAAATCGGGGGGCGTGCCGGCGATGGACACCAGCCGCTCGGTCCTGTCGGAATCCACCGTGGGCAGGCTTTTCAGCAGCGCCTGGGTGTAGGGGTGGGCGTTGCGGTAGAAGATGTCCTCCACCGCGCCGGTCTCCACAATTTTGCCGGCGTACATCACCGCCACCCGGTCCGCCATGCCGGCCACCACGCCCAAATCGTGGGTAATCAGGATGATGGCCGTGTTGGTCTCCTCTTTAATCTCCGCCAGCAAGTCCATAATCTGGGCCTGGATGGTCACGTCCAAGGCCGTGGTGGGCTCGTCGGCAATGAGCACCTTGGGGTTGCAGGAGAGGGCCATGGCAATCATGGCGCGCTGGCGCATGCCGCCGGAAAACTCGTGGGGATACTGCTTGGCGCGCTCCTCGGCGTTGGGGATGTTCACCAGCTTCAGGTATTTTATGGCCTGCTCTTTAGCCTCCTTGGCGGAGAGGTGCTGGTGGTGGCGGATGGCCTCCACAATCTGCTTGCCCACCTGCTTGGTGGGGTTTAGGCAGGTCATGGGGTCCTGGAAAATCATGGAGACCTCCTTGCCGCGCAGCTGCTGCATCTCTTTTTCAGAGGCCTTTACAATATCGTGCTCGCCCAGGTGCACCTCGCCCTGGGGGATGCGGGCGGGGGGCATGGGGTTCAGCTTCATAATGGTCTGGGCGGTAACGCTTTTGCCGCAGCCGGACTCGCCCACAATGGCCAGCACTTCGCCCTCGTGGAGCTGGAAGGTGACGCCCCGCACGGCCTGCACTTCGCCGGCGTAGGTGTCGAAGGAAACGTGAAGGTCATTTACGTCTAAGACCTTGTTTTTCATATTCTTTGCCACGGTGCTTACCTCCTCAAACGCGGGTCAAAGGCATCCCGCAGGCCGTCGCCCAGCAGGTTGAACGAGAGCATCGTCAAGCTGATGGCAATGGCGGGAATCCACAGCTGATGGGGATACAGCTGGAAAACGCTGGCGCCTTCCTGGGCCAGCATGCCCCAAGAGGGCTGGGGCACAGGCACGCCCAGGCCGATGTAAGAGAGGAACGCCTCGGTAAAGATGGCGCTGGGCACGGCCAAGGTCACGTTGATGATGATGACAGACAGGGCGTTGGGCAGCAGGTGCTTGCCGATGATGCGCCCGGCCTTGGCGCCCATGGCCTCGGAGGCCACCACGAACTCCTGGTTTTTCAGGGAGAGGCACTGGCCGCGCACCAGGCGGGCCATGCCGGTCCAGCCGGTGGTGGCGTAGGCGATAACCATGGTGAAGATGCCCTGTGGCAGCACCATCATCAGCAGCACCACGATAATCATGTAGGGGATGCCGTTGATAACCTCCACAATACGCATCATGATGTTATCGGCCAGGCCCCCAAAGTAGCCGGAGATGCCGCCGTAAATCATGCCCACCACCAGGTTGACGGCCACGGCGGCGAAGGCGATCATCAGGGAGACACGGCCGCCCTCAAAGGTGCGCACCAGCAGGTCGCGGCCCAGACGGTCGGTGCCGAAGACGTGCACCAGGTTCTGCCCCTCGTAACGCTCGTCCACGCAGGAGAAGAAGAAGCCCTTGTTGCTGCAGGAAAGGTGCTGCTCCCGGCTGTCGAACGGCGTGACCCAGGGGATGATCACGCAAGAGAGAATCAGCAGAATGATGATGCACAAACATACCATGGCCACGCGGTTTTTCTTCAGCCGGCCAATGGCGTCCTTCCAATAGGTCACGCTGGGGCGGGCCATGCCCTCCCGTTTTTCAGGGTCGGAGCCCACCCAGGCAAACCTGCTCTTATCAATTTTTTCCATCGCTTCATCCCTCCTGCAGCTTTACTCTCGGGTCGATGACGCCGTACACCAAGTCCACCACCAGGTTGGCCAAAATCAAAAACGCGCCGTAGAAAATGGTGGTGCCCGAAATCATGGTGTAGTCCAGGTTCTGGATGCTCTGCACAAAGTAGCGGCCCATGCCGGGGATGGAGAAGATGTTCTCCACCACAAAGCCGCCTGTCAGCACGCCCGCGGCGATGGGGCCCAGCACGGTGACCACCGGCGTCACGGAGTTGCGCAACGCGTGCTTCCAGATGATGGCCGGCTGGGAAAGGCCCTTGGCCTTGGCGGTCTTGATGTAATCCTGGCCCAGCACGTCCAGCATGGAGGTGCGGGTCAAGCGGGAGATCTGCGCCAGGGAGCTGAAGCCCAGCGCGAACACCGGCAGGATTTTGGAGTTCAAGCCGTCCCAGCCCGTGGTGGCGAAAACAGGGTGCCCCAGGGCCATGGTGATGCGCATGCCCAGGTAGTACTGCAGCAGCGAGGCGACGATGAAGCTGGGCACGGAAACGCCCACCAAAGCCACCAGCATGCAGATGGTGTCCACGGCGGTGCCGCGCTTGATGGCGGCCAAGGTGCCCAGCACCACGCCCAAAATAAAGGCGAAGAGGATGGCGCGGATGCCCACGTCAAAGGAGACTACAAAGCTCTCCCCGATCACCGTGGTTACGGGACGGTCGTTCTGCAGGGAGATGCCCAGGTCGCCGTGGAGCACGTTGCCCAGGTAAATGAAATACTGCATCCACACAGGTTTGTCCAGGCCATATTTGGCGTACAGGGCCTCCATGGTGGCCTCGGGCAGGTTTTTCTCACCCACGAAGGGGTCGCCCGGCAGAAGCTGCTGCATGAAAAACGTAAGCGATACCAGCACAAACAGCGTCACAACGCCATAGGCCACCCGCTTTATCACATATTTGGCCATGCCGCAGGTTCCTCCTTTCCATGTTTCAATGTTTTTTCCATTCACTCTCTTTAAACGCAGGGCGCGCGGCGCGCGCTGGGAAAGGAGCATTCCCCCCATTCCCTCCCGGACGGCCGGGCAAGGGACCCTTGAAACACCGCGAAGCGAGGACACCGGAGCGCCCTCGCCTGCGTATGCGGTAAAGACTTATCAAAAAGAGTATTGTTTCTTGCGGAATGAACGGGCCTTACTCGGCCAAAGTGGCGTAGTAGAAGGTAGTCTGGTTGGCGGTGATGATGGCGCCGTCCACGATCTTATCCGAGTTGTAGGAGTAGTTCTGGCACTGCCAGTACAGCGGGATAATGGGCATCTCCGCGGCCAGGATTTCCTCGGCGTCGAACAGGTACTGCTGGCGCACTTCCACGTCGGCCTCGGCGGTAGCCTGGGCAATCAGGTTGTCGTACTCCTCGTTGCCCCAGAAGCTGTCGTTGTTGCCGCCGTCGGTAACCCACAGGTCCAGGAAGTTGATGGCGTCGTTGTAGTCGGGAGACCAGCCGCCCAGGGACATGCAGTAGTCGCCGGACTGACGGTTGGCGGAAACCTGCTTGGTCTGCATGGAGTTTACGGTGATGTTCTCCAGGCCCAGGTTCTGTCTCCACTGCTCCTGCAGGAAGGTGGCACAGTTGCGGCGCAGGGAGTCGTCGGCGCAGTCGATGGAGAGTGTCAGGTCAGCCGCGGTGCAGCCCAGTTCCTCCAAAGCGGCCTGCAGGTACTCTTGTGCCTTTTCCAAATCGCCGCTGGCGGGGTACATCTCGCCGCGCTCCTCCAACAGGGCTTCCTGGAAGGTGGGGCCGTCGGCTCCGGCAGCACCGTAAATGGCGGGCGGGGTAAAGCTGGTCATGGGCTGGTTGTCGTTCTGATACACAGTGTCAATCAAAGCCTGCTTGTCGATGGCGTAGGCCAAGGCAAGGCGCAGGTTCTGGTTGGACATGAACTCGTCCTCGGTGTTGACAATCAGGTAGTAAGAGGAGCGGGCGGGCTTTACGCCAACTTCAAAGCCGGCAGCCTCTGCCTGCTGCACAACCTCGCCGCTGTCCAGGTCGGTGTAGTCAATCTCGCGGGACAGGTAGGAGTTCAGGCCGGCCTGGCTATCGGTGATAATCTTGTAGACGATGGTGTCGGGGCCCACGGCGTCGGCGTTCCAATATTCCTCGCGCTTCTCAAAGACGATCTCACTGTTGTGGCTCCACTCGGTGAGCTCGTACATGCCGTTGCAGCAGAAGTACTCGGCATCGGTGGCGTACTTATCGGCGCCCACTTCCTCGTAGAACTTCTGGTTGATGGGGGCCAAGGTGGGGAACGCGAACAGGTCGGTGGCATAGGGCAGGGGGTTATCCAAAGTGACTTCCAAGGTGTAGTCGTCAATCACCTTCACGCCCACCTCGCTCCACTCCACTTCGCCGTTGAAGTAGGGCTGGGCGTTGTGGATGAAGTACAGCATGTAGGCGTAGTCAGAGGCCACTTTCGGGTTCAGGGCCTGCTGCCAGGCGAACTCGTAGTCGGTGGCAACCACGGGGTCGCCGTTGGACCAGGTGGCGTCCTCCCGCAGGTGGAAGGTGTACACCAGCTTGTCGTCGGAGATATCTACAGTCTCCGCGCCGGCGGGCTGGGGCACGTCGTTCTCGTCGTCCCGGTACAGGCACTCAATCATGGCGTTGATGGGAGTAAAGTCATAGGCATAGGTGGCCAGCAAGGTATTCAAGCTGGTGGGCTCCATGGTGTTACGCATGTTCAGGGTGCCGCCGGAACCGCCAGTGGCGGTTTCGCCCTCTTCGGCCGCGCTGGAGTCGCCGGAATCGCTGGCAGTGCTGCTGGTGCCGGCGCTGGAGCTGGTGCCGGAGGTGTCACCGCAGGCGGTGAAGGTGGCGCACAGCAGGGCAAGCGCCATAACCATGGCCAGGATTTTTCTGAGCTTCATTCAAAATTCCCCCTCTGATTTTCAGAGTATAAAAATATGTGAGCCGCTGGCTGCATCCAACCGGGTCACCATCGACTCACATTGCTGTAATGATACACCATATTAAAGCGATTTGCAAGTGCCTAAAACGAAAAATGCAAAAATGTATTTTTGTGATTTTTGTGTCAATTAAACATTTTTTCGCAAAAGTTACAGCTTTCTTCCGAAATTGTCTCAGCTTTGTAACCGCTTTCTCCGGGATTTTCCGCCCCACCGCCCCAAAACGCTTGAGCGGTTTTCACAATTCTGTGTGCCGCGGACACTTGTCTACAGCACCTGTTTTTGCAATTTTCGACGGGATAGTTTGCGAGCAGCAGGCTTTTCCAAAGACTTGCCAGCGGTTTCGCTGGTAAACCGCCCCATCCTGTGGTAAAATAAAGGGAAGCCCACGGCGCGGGCGGGAGATTATTTAAAAAGGGGCGGCCCGCTGGCAGGCGGCGCGGCCCTGGAAGGAGGCGGGCCCGTGAAGCTTTTCAAAAAGCACCTGCGCTGGTTTTTGGAGCGGGTGGACCGGGATAGGCTGGATTCCACCGCGGCCCACGGCGCCTTTTTCCTGCTGATTTCCTTTTTGCCCTTTGTGGCCTTTTTGCTCACCCTGCTGCAGCAGATACACTTCGCCGACGGCGTCACCCTGATTGAGGCGGCGCTGGGCATCTTCCCCGACAGCGTGGCCGACTACCTGGAAAGCCTGCTGCCCAGCCCTCTGCACTCCGGCGGGGTGCTGCCTGTGGCGGTGATTGCCGCGGTGTGGTCCTCCTCCATGGGCATGCTGGCCGTCATCAAGGGCTTAGACCAAATCTACGAGGTGCCCGAGACCCGGGGTTTTGTGCGCCTGCGGGTGATTGCCGTGGTGTATGTCATCCTCTTTGCTTTCGTGTTGATTGTGGCGGCGGCGCTGCTGGTGTTTGGCACCTCCATCTACCGCTTCCTGCTGGAGCGCTCCTCCGCCTTTTTGGCCCCCATCTTGATGAAGTTTAAATCCCTGGCGGGCTTTGTGATGCTCTTTGGCTTTTTCACGCTGCTGTACACCGGGGTGCCCCGCCGCCGGGTGAAACTCTCCCACAACCTGGCCGGGGCCGCTTTCAGCGCGGCGGGCTGGGTGCTGTTCTCCTTTTTCTTCTCCATCTTTGTGGAGCGCTTCTCCGACTTCTCCATCTACGGCAGCCTGGCCACCTTGGTGATTTTGATGTTCTGGCTGTTCTCCTGCATGTACATCATGTTTTTGGGGGCCGAGGTGAGCATGTGGCTGGAGACCAGCTCCATCCGGATGGACGTGAAAAACCTGCGCAAAAAACGAAAAAAGCGCCGGGCGCGCAACCGCCGCCAGCGCTCTGCCAAAACTGATACAACCCATACAAAGGAGTGAACCCCTTGGCTTCCTTCACACCAGACTTAGACCAGCTCCACCAGCTGTACCGCCAATGCGGGGCGGATTTGTTCGCCCTGTGCTACTTACAGGCGGGCCGCCCTGCCCAGGCCCTGGATTTGATGGCCGCCTCCCTGTGCGACATGGCCGCCAGCCCCAAGCTGTGGGAGCTGGCCGCCTCCGGCAAGGAGGGCTTCCTGCGGGTGGGGCACCTCAACTGCGTGGACGCCTCCCTGCGGCGGCCCAAACGCCCCAAGCGGAAAAAGGATACCTCCGGCCAGGAGGCGCCCCGGGCGGTGCTACCCTTCTCCCTGACGGACCCCCTGCGGGAAATCCTCAAGCTGCGGCTGCCCGCCCGCACGGCGCTGTTCTGCCGGGAGCGCCTGGGCCTCTCCTGGGAGGCTGCCGCCCAGCTGCTGGGCACCTCCCCCGCCCGGTGCCAGCGGCTGTACGACGCCGCCTTAAAGCAGGCGAAAATCACCGCGGGCCAGGCCCGGGCCAACTTGGAGACGCTCTCCCCCGGGGAGGAGACCTTGGACGCCGCCTGGGAGGAATTCCTCTCCCAGCGGGGGCAGGCGGGCTTTTCCACCCGCCAGCGCTACCGCCGGGCCCGCCGGGCTATGGACGTGGCCATGCCCTTCCTGGCCCTGGGGGTGGTGGCCATCTGCGTGGTGGCCTTTCTGGGGGTGGAGAACGGCTGGTTCGGCGCGCCCTACACCCCCACCCAGCCCATTGAGGGCGTTATCACCCAAGAGGGCTACGACGGGGACTCCGCCGTGTCCCTGCCCATTGAGACCGGGGACGTGTCTGTGTTCGTGCCGGAGGAGGGGGGCTTTGCGGAGTACATCGTCCACAACACCCCTTACAGCCCGGAGGACATCCTCCGGCAGATGGTGTACCTGGGCGGCGCGCCCCAGGGAACCACCCTGCTCTCCGCCAATCTGGACAGCGGCGGCACGGAATCCAGCGATGGCAGCACCGTTACATACACCCTGGGGGACACCCTTTCCCTGACTCTGGAATTTTCCCAGGAGGCGGCCTCCCTGTCCGGGGAGGAGGGGGAGCGGATGCTCCAGGCCATGGCCGCCACCTTCGCCGCCTACACCCAGGGCCTGGACCGGCTGTCCTTCCGCTGCCAGGGAGAAGAGCTGACGGTAAACGGAAAAACCGCCCAGGATTTCCTGGACGGCCAGCTGACCATCACCCGCACAGTGGAGACGGATTACCGGGAGTAAGTTATGTAAACAGCGCTTCCAAATACCCGCCCAGGGGGGAGGACAGGATTTTCCCCATGCCATTGGCCCGGGGCTGGGATTCCTCCGCCTGCTGGCTGTACACGTCCATCCATTCCCCTTGTCCATGCACCCACAGGTAGCACTCTTGGCCGCCCTCCCCATCATAACAGGAGACAGCGTAGTCATAGGCCCCCTGCACCTGGAAGCGCACCGGGTTGTTCATCCACAGGGTGGTTTGGCCGATGGCCTGGTAAAACGCCTCCTGCTCCTGGGGGGAAAGGGTGCGTTCCGCCACCACGGCGCCCGATTCCCGCTGGCGCTGCTCCACGTGTATTTCCACAATGCGCTCTTTGGGGAACAGCCCCTCCAGCCGCCAGCCAGGGTATAGGCGCGTCTGGAGAGTCCACCCGGCCCAGGCCAGCAAAAGGACCGCCGCCAGGCCCGCGGCCAGGAAGCGCTCCCGTTTGGTCAGCCGGCGCTTCCCCGGCGGGGCGCCATTGAAATAGTTGTACCCATCCTGCCGCGCCATGGCGCACCTCCCCGATACATAACGCACGGAATATTTGAACAAATCTATACTTTCCTCTCCTTTGAGTATACCGCACCAGGGGCGGGAAGTCAACGCATAAAGCGAGAAAGGACCAGCCATGAAACAGAAAAAACTTCTCGTCATCGACGGCCAGGGAGGGCGCATGGGCGCTGCCCTGGTGAGCCAGTGCAAGGCCGCGGGGCTTGGGGTTCAGATCATCGCGGTGGGGGCCAACTCCGCCGCCACCGCCGCCATGCTGAAGGCCGGGGCCGACGCCGCCGCCACCGGGGAGAACCCCGTGGTGGTCAACGCCCGGGACGCCGACGTCATCTGCGGGCCCATGGGCATCCTCACCGCCAACGCCCTGTGGGGGGAAATCACCCCGGCCATGGCCGCGGCGGTCAGCGAAAGCCGGGCTCAAAAGGTGCTCATCCCCGTGAACCGGTGCTCCGTCACCGTGGTGGGCGTGGCCGAGCTGCCCCTGGGGGAATACGTCCGCCTGGCCGTGCAGGCCGCTAAGGAGCAGCTGGAGGAAAAATAAAAAAATCTCAAAAAGGCTGTAACATTTTCCTGCTTCGGACGTCTAATAGATATGGGAAAGGGGAAACCGCAGGCGTAAGGCTTGCGGTTTTTTGCGTTTTATGGTTTAATGATAAGATAAAGGAAAGCGCCCGTCTCCGGCGAAACCGGCGGATGGGAAACCGCGGGCCGGGCCCTGCTTTTCTTCCCCGGCCTCGCCGCGATACTTTTCCCCAAAAGGAGCGTATCCATGGAACTTTGGGACCTATACGACAAAGACCGCCGTCCCCTGGGGCGCACCCACCAGCGGGGCCTGCCCGTGCCCCCGGGGGCCTATCATCTGGCAGTGATTGTGGTCATCCTCAACCCCAAGGGGGAGGTGCTTCTCACCCGACGGGCGCCGGAAAAGGACGCCTGCCCCGGCTGGTGGGAGAACACCGGCGGCTCTGTGCTGGCGGGGGAGACCTCCCTGGAGGCCATCACCCGGGAGCTGCGTGAGGAGACGGGCCTCGCCGCCCGGCCGGAGGAGTTCACCCTGCTGCTGCGGGAGGACTGCCGCACCGACGCCCACTTTGACATCTACGCCCTCACCTGGGAGGGGGCGCCGGAGGACATCCGCTTCCAGGCCGGGGAGACGGACGCCGCCCGCTGGGTACCCCTGGCGGACTGGGAGGCCGTGGCAGGCACCGAGGGCACCCTCTGCCCCGCCCGGAAAGAGGAGTACAAACAGGAGCTGTACCGCCGCATTGCCCTGTATCTGCAGGGCCAGCGGGAGTTTTCCTAAAAGGAGGCACGCTATGCCAGAGCTGTGGGACCTGTATGATATCGACCGTCGACCTCTGAACCGCACCATCCAGCGGGGGGAAGCCCTCCCAGAGGGGACGTACCATCTGGCGGTGGGGATCGCGGTATTCAATACAAAAGGGGATATCCTGCTGACACAGCGGGCCCAGGTAAAAAGCCAATATCCCGGCTGCTGGGAAATTCCCGGCGGCTGTGCCCAAGCGGGGGAAACCTCCCTGGAAGCCGCCTGCCGGGAACTGGGGGAGGAAACCGGCATTGTAGTCCAGCCGGGAGAGCTTGTCCCGCTGCTGCGGGAACTCCTTCCCGGCGCGCATTTGGATATGTTCGCCGTTACAAAGGATGTGCCCCTTTCCCAGCTCGCCCTTCAGCCGGGGGAAACCACTGCCGCCCAGTGGCTCCCCTTTGGGGAATGGCTGGGCCGGGTGGGGGACGGGCTCTATCTAACCCCCTCTTGGCATAAGGAGCCCGACGTCCCCCTGTACCCACGGTTACAACAGTACCGGGATGGGAAGCGGGATTATATACTGTAAGGATAAGGAGAGAATCACATGGCATATAAAGTAGGGATGGTCAGCCTGGGCTGCGCCAAAAACCAAGTGGACGGGGAGGTGCTGATGGCCTCCCTGGAGAAGGCGGGCTTCCAGCCGGTGGACGACGCCGCCATGGCGGACATCGCCATTGTAAACACCTGCGGCTTTATCGAGAGCGCCAAGAAGGAATCCATCGAGGAAATCCTGGAGCTGGCCCAGCTGAAAAAAGAGGGCAAAATCAAAAAGCTGGTGGTCACCGGCTGCCTGGGGGAGCGCTACCAGGCGGAGATGCACAAGGAACTGCCCGAGCTGGACGCCGTCATCGGCATTGGCGCCAACGGGGACATCGCCCGGCTGCTCACCCAGATGATGGAGGAGGACCAGTACGTGGAGTCCTTCCCGGACAAATCCAACATGCCCCTGTGCGGGGAGCGTGTGCTGACCACCCCCAGCTACTTCGCCTATGTGAAGATTGCCGAGGGCTGCGACAACCGGTGCTCCTACTGCGCCATCCCCCTTATCCGGGGCGGGTACCGCAGCCGCACCATGGAGAGCATCGAGGAGGAGTGCCGCGCCCTGGTGGCCGACGGCGCCAAGGAGCTTATCCTCATCGCCCAGGACACCTCCCGCTACGGCATCGACTTGTACGGGGAGTACTCCCTGGCCAAGCTGATGCGCCGCCTGTGCGCTATTGAGGGCCTGCGCTGGCTGCGGGTGCTGTACTGCTATCCCGATTCCATCACCGACGAGCTACTGGAGACCATGGCCGGTGAAGAGAAAATCGTCCCCTACATCGACCTGCCCTTACAGCACGCCTCTGGGAAGGTGCTCCGGGCCATGAACCGCCGGGGCGACAGGCAGAGCCTCACCGCGCTGATGGAGCGCATCCGGGAGAAGGTGCCCGGCGTGGTGCTGCGCACCACCTTCATCACCGGTTTCCCCGGCGAGACAGAGGAGGACTTCACCCAGCTGGCGGAGTTCGCCAAGGACGTGCAGTTTGAGCGCATGGGCTGCTTTGCCTACTCCCAGGAGGAGGACACCCCCGCGGCCTCCCTGCCGGACCAGGTGGAGGAAGAGGTGAAAGAGCACCGGGCGGAAATCCTCATGGACCGGCAGATGGCCATTATGGAGGCCCAGGGCCTGGAGCTGGTGGGCCAAACCCTGGAGGTGCTGGTGGAGGGCTTCGACCGCTACGCCGAGTGCTGGTTCGGCCGCTCCTACCGGGACGCCCCGGACATTGACGGCAAGGTGTTCTTCACCACCGAGGGCAAGCGCCCCCGGCTGGGAAGCTTTGTAAAGGTTACCGTCACCGGCTGCATGGACTGCGACCTCACCGGGGAACTGGTGGAGTAAGGGGGGCAACGCCATGAATTTACCCAACAAGCTGACTGTGCTCCGCATTGTGATGGTGCCCTTTTTCGTGTTCTTTATGCTGGGGTCGTTTGTCCCCCACCGGTATTTGTGGGCGCTGCTGCTGTTCTGTGCCGCCTCTTACACCGACCACCTGGACGGGAAAATCGCCCGGCGGGACAACCTCATCACCAACTTTGGCAAGCTGATGGACCCCCTGGCGGACAAAATCCTGGTGATGAGTGCCCTTATCTGCTTGGTGAAGCTGGACCTGGCCTCCACGGTGTGCGTGCTGCTGATTATGATTCGGGAGTTCGCCATCACCTCCATCCGCCTGCTGGCGGTGGAGCAGGGCCGGGTGATTGCCGCCAACAACTGGGGCAAGCTGAAAACCGTCTCCCAGATGGTGGCCATCATCGCCATTTTGCTGATGCAGTACATCGGCGCCTTTGTGCCCGCGGCTCTGCCCGCCATGACCGTGGCCGGCCACGTGCTCATCGTCATCGCCACCTTCTTCACGGTGGTGTCCGGTATCATTTACATCAAGGACAACCGAGACGTGATGAAGGGATAAGCTCTAAAAAGAAACAAGCCCCGGCGTTGCCGGGGCTTTTCATTGCTAAAAAAGAAGACCGCCCCCAGGCAGCCTTCTTTTTTTGCTTTTTACCGCGGCCGGGCGTTCATGCCGGGCTCGCCGCTGATGGGCGGCAGCAGGTTGTAGTTGTACCGGGGCCTGTCGCCGGGCATGTAGAAGTAGACAAACTTCACCGAGAAGATGTCGCAGACGATGAAGTTGTTCACGTTCTCGTCGTACAAGGTGACAAAGCTGCGGCCCACAAAGTAGAGCATCCCCTGCTTGCGGACGATGTTCTCCGTGCCGATGAGGAACTCTATCACCACATATTCCCCAATGTTCTGGGCCAGAATAGCCTGCATAGAGCCCCGCATCTCCTCGCTGTCAAAGCTGGTCTGGGGCGGGGTGTTAAAGTTATCCAGGCTGCGGCTTCCGTCTGCCCCCTCAGAAAAATCGCTGCGATTCCGCAGGCGGTTCATCTGGCTGTGGGCCGTTTCGGGCTGGTTCATCCTCCGTTCGGGCATGGCGCTCCCTCCTTCTATGTCTCTGCGTAAGCTGGCGTAGGATTGTAAAAACAGTGGTCCCCAATGCGGATGACAAACTCCCCCACCCGGCTGGGGAAATTGTCCCGGCAGGTCACCGAGAAGGGGTTGTAAAACCACAGGGCAAAGCCCAGGTTGGTCAGGCGGTTCCCGGCGATGGCCCAGTTGGCGATGTCGTAGTGGACCTGGGTGGGCCGCATGTTGTAGATATTCTGCATATTGTAAACGCCGCCCACCGTCTCCATGGCGCAGGTGAACTGCCCCCGCTGGTACACCACCTCCCGGATGGTGTACAGCCGGCCGTATTCCCCATAGTCCACCTGCACCCGGTTCATCACCACGCTGGCCACGGCTTTCATACCGGTTTCCCCCTCACCCCCGGCCTCGCATTCCACAATGCGGGCCAAAAGCTCCAGGTCTGAGTATGCCATTTGCCTCCTCCTTTCCCGCTGCTTTTATTCCTATGCGGTGCAGCTTTTTGCCATTCCTCCAGCGGCACCGCTGTATATAGAAATTATCCGGCAGTTTCCCGCTTCTTTTTGTTTGTTTTGTTAGTACCTATTCTCCGCTTTTTGGAAGTATCATGTATTAAAGCCCTGTTTAATTTGAAAGATTATACATGTTTTTGCCAATTTTACTTGGTTACTTACCCCAAACCCCAGCAACAGCCCCATTTCTATAAAAAAATTAAGACCTTCCCTTTGCGAAAATCATGATATAATATACACGACAGGCTTGTGCCTGGACAGGCAGCCTCTTTGGGAGGAAAGAGGTAATTTGGGAGGACAAAACGAAAGGTGGTTCTTTATGCGCTCACTGGAAGACATATCTAAGACAAACCCGGAAAAGCCCCTGCTTCTCACGGTGGACGGCAAGGAGTATTACCGCTGTCCCATTCACACCCATCTCATCCGGGTGGGGGAAAACCTGTCGGAGCTGATGCGCCAGTACGTACTGCCCTATTTTGAGGAGGGGGACTGCGTCTACATCAGCGAGAAGATTGTCTCCCTGTGCCAGAAGGACATCGTCCCCAAGGAATCCGTAAAAATCTCCCGCCTGGCGAAGTTCCTTTCCCGCTTTGCCAGCACCAACGACTCAGCCGGCATTGGCGTGCACAACGTCTACAAGATGCAGGTGGCCATTATGCTGTGCGGCAAGCCCAAGGTGCTGTACGCCGCTTTGGCCGCCGGCGTGGGCCGCATCTTTGGCAAGCGCGGCGTGTTTTACGAAATCACCGGCCCCCAGGTGGCAGGCCTGGATGGCTTTTACAGCACCTATTTTGAGGACTACAAGAACTTTGGCATCCTCTCCCCCGAAGAGCCGGACAAGGCCGCTGCCAAGGTAGAGGAGGAAACGGGCATCCACTGCTGCATTGCCGATATCAACGACTTTGGCGGCGAGGTGCTGGCGGTGTCCCCCAAGTCCACCATGGACAAGCCCCTGCTCCAGAAGCTCTTAAAGGACAACCCCGCCGGCAACGGCCACGAAATGACGCCCTTCGTCCTCATGCGGGAGAAGAAGGACTGAACCAGAAAAAAGCGCGCCCCAGCTGGGGCGCTTTTCTTTTACCCATGCAAAAACACGGCCCCCGGGGGAGCCGTGTTTTTTTACTGGTTGAGATATTCCTCGATAAAGTGGGCCGCCACGGCGCCGTCGCTGGCGGCGGTGACCACCTGGCGCAGGGGCTTCTTCCGCAAGTCCCCCACAGCGAACACCCCGGGCAGGTTGGTCTGGGTGGTCTCGTCGGCCAGGACATACCCGGCCTCATCCAGCTCCACCTGGCCACGGTACAGCTCCGTATTGGGCAGATAACCCACCGCCACAAAGACGCCGTCGCAGGGGATATCCCGCTCTTCTCCGGTTTTTTTGTTGCGCACCCGCACCCCGGTGACAGCCTGGTCCCGCAGCAGCTGTTTTACCTCGCTGTCCCAGACGAACTCCACGTTCTCCGCCTTTTGCAGGGGGTCCAGGTAGACTTTGGAGGCCCGCAGCGCGTCCCGCCGGTGGACCAAATACACCTTTTCACACAGCCGGGAGAGGTACAGCACATCGGACACGGCGGTGTTGCCGCCGCCCACCACCACCACGGTTTTGCCCCGGTAGAACATGCCGTCGCAGGTGGCGCAGTAGGAGACGCCCCGCCCCCGCAGCTCCCGCTCACCGGGCAGGCCCAGCTCCCGGGGATGGGCGCCGGTGGCCAGCACCACGGTGCGGGCCTGGTAGTCGCCGCCGCTGGTATGGATGGTTTTCACCTGCCCTGCCAGCTCCACCTGGGTGACTTCCGCCAGCTGGGTTTGGGCCCCAAAGCGCTCGGCGCCCTCTTTCATCTGCATGGCCAGCTCAAAGCCGTTCACGCCCTGGGGGAAGCCAGGGTAATTGTCGATGACATCGGTGGTGCCCATCTGCCCGCCGGGAGAGAGCTTCTCCAAAATGGCCACGGAGAGGTTGGCCCGGGCGGCGTACAGGGCCGCGGTATAGCCTCCCGGCCCGCCGCCTATCACAATCACATCATATAACATGGAAAACACCTCCCTTCTTTCTTGAAAGAAAGAAGCAAAGAACTTTTCATTCGCGGGGCGGGGCGCAGGCCGCCCCTTTGTCTCCCGCGATTTTACGGTTTTGTGTCCGCGTTTTTTTGCGGTGTCGGATATTTAAGCTCGGCTTCTTCTCTTTGAAAGAAAGAAGCAAAGAACTTTTCATTCGCGGGGCGGGGCGCAGGCCGCCCCTTTGTCTCCCGCGATTTTACGGTTTTGTGTCCGCGTTTTTTTGCGGTGTCGGATATTTAAGCTCGGCTTCTTCTCTTTGAAAGAAAGAAGCAAAGAACTTTTCATTCGCGGGGCGGGGCGCGGGCCGCCCCTTCGCTTTTGAGGGCGGCCCCTTGCCAAGGCCGCCCCCGCTTTCCTGTTTTGGCTGTTACAGCATGGCCTCCAGCCGGGCCTTGGGCTGCACGCCCACCAGCGTCTCCTTCACCTGGCCGTTTTCAAACAGCATGGCGGTGGGGATGCTCATCACCCGGAACTGGGCGGCCAAGTCGGGCTCCTCATCGATGTTGATTTTGCCCACTTTCACCTTGCCCTGGTTCTCCTCGGCGAACTCATCCACAATGGGGGAGAACATCTTGCAGGGGCCGCACCAGCTGGCCCAGAAATCCACCAGCACGGGCACGTTGGAGTTGAGCACTTCCTGCTGGAAATTATCTTTGGTAATGGTCAAAACTGCCATAAGTTTCATCCTTTCTTTTGGTTCCTATCTAGGGGTATTCCCCTTTCTGTGCTTTTATGATACCCCAAATCCCCGGGTTTTTCTGTGTCCTAGTCACAAAAGGGGGAAAAACTTTTACACCCCGGCAAACTCCAAAAACGCCGCGAAGGTCCCCTGGGGCACGCCGCTGATGTCCCGGCCCTTGGGGTTTAAGAGGCAGTCTGTCACCAGGTAGACCCCAATGCCCTGCTCCAGGGCGGCGGTGTCCTCGGTGGCGTCGTTGCCCACCATCAGGCACTCCTGGGGGCGCTTGCCGGTCTTGCGGAGGATTTCGGCGTAATAGGCGGGGTTGGGCTTGCAGGTGGTGGAGTTCTCATAGGCGGTAATGTAGGAGAAATCCTCGGGCCGCAGCCCCACCCAGGAGAGCCGCGTCTCCACGCCCACCAGGGGGAAAATGGGGTTGGTGGCCAAAACCACGTCGTAGCCCTTGGCCTTTAAGCCGTCGATGGCCCTGCGGGCCAGGGGGTTCTCCCCGCAGGCGGCCTTGGCCCCGTGGAACTCGTTGGCATAGAACCCGTCGAACACCGGCCGCAGCTGGAGGACTTCCTCCCCCATCTCCCCGGCAAAGGTGTCCCAAAAGCGCTTGTCGTTTGTCTCGGTGCCGTCGTTTTTCACCATGGCCTTGGTGCCCTTCCACACGGCGGCCACCAGGGGCTCCGGCTGAAAGCCAAAGGGCGCGGCCTTTTTCGCCAGCAGGCCAAAGTAGGTGTTGGTAAACTTCTCCAGCTCCATGGGGAGCAAGGTGCCGTCCAAATCGAACAGCACCGTGGTAATCTGTGGGTCCAGCATAGGTTCCTCCTTAGGTTTGGCGGCCCGGCTTTCCGGGGCGGGCTGCTCGATCTGTCGTAAAATCTCTCCTGCGTAAAAAGCACAAACATAAAAGTTTCGATCAAACCTTTTCAAAGGTTTGCGGTTTCCAAAGGCAGAGCCTTTGGCCGCTTTCCGCAGAAAGCGGAATCTTTTTGCGTCAGAGAACGCAGGAAGGGGTGAAAAAACAGTCCGGTGGACTGTTTTTGAGGGGAAACCCTCGTCGGGGGTTTCCCCTATGTGCCGGCATTTTGTGCTGTTTCCTAAAGGAACATCGTGTTTTCAATAAGCTGGGAATCTTGCCCTTCTGGGTTTGGCACCTTCTGGGCGGCCGGGAAAGGCGCTTCGCTGTTTCCCTGGTTTTTTTCTTTCGGCTGCGCCGGTTTAAGGTCGCGCCTTTTTGAAAAAAGGCGCCCCAAAAACTTTCATCCGCCTTCGGCGCAGTTCGTTTTTAGTCCACTGTTTTCGTGGCGATCACATCCACGCCGGTGCCGCAGACGTTCTCCACCACCACGTCCCCGATGTGCACCGGGGCCTGGATTTTCGCGGCGCGGATGGCCTCCATGCAGTCAAAAATTTTTCCCTTGGGGATGTCCGTCCTGGTGCGCACGCTCACCAGGGGGGCGCTGCCGCCCACCACCGCTACGGTGGAGGTGACGGTGCGCTCCGGGGCGGTGACTTCCTTCTTGCCGTAAACCTCCCCCCGCTTGCAGGTGTTGCCCGTCACCTGGAGCACCGCCCCATTCTCGTCGGTCTCCACCTTCAAGGGGCAGCCCAGGGGGCAGCTGATGCAGGTCAATTCTCGAATCGCCATATCACTGCGCCTCCTCTTCCTCGGCTACCAGGCGGATTTCCGCCTCGCCGCCGGTAAACCACGCTTTTTGAAAAACCACCTGTTCCATCTCGCCCGGGGCCATCACAGGCCGCTTGCGCTGGTACAGCAGCTTGTCCCCGGCAAAGACCTTCACCACGCCTCCCCGGATGTTGCGCCCCACCCGGAAGCGCACCACCAGCTGCTCCCCCATGCGCTGGGGGCACAGGCTCACCGGCACGGTGTACCGGGCGGCGCCCTGGGGCTTTAGGGGGATTTCCCGGCCCTGGGCCGCCGCCGCGCCCTGGACATAGGCCGCGGCGTGCTTGCCCGCCTGCTGGGCCTCCTCGGAGACGTAGTCCACCAGGTCGTGGACGTGGAGCACGTTGCCGCAGGCGAACACCCCGGGGATGCTGGTCTCCAAGCTCTCGTTGACGGTGGGGCCGTTGGTCACGGGGGAGAGCTCCACCCCCACGGCCTTGGAGAGCTCGTTCTCCGGGATAAGGCCCACGGACAGCAGCAGGGTGTCGCAGGGGATGTGCTCCTCCGTGCCGGGGATGGGTTTGGATTTCTCGTCCACCTGGGCGATGGTCACCCCGGTGACCCGCTCTTTGCCCTGGATGTCCACCACGGTGTGGCTCAGCTTCAGGGGGATGCCGTAGTCGTCCAGGCACTGGACGATGTTTCGTTTCAGGCCGCCGGAGTAGGGCATCAGCTCGGCCACGCACTTGACCTTGGCGCCCTCCAGGGTCATGCGGCGGGCCATAATCAGGCCGATGTCGCCGCTGCCCAGAATGACCACCTCCCGGCCGGGGAGGTAGCCCTCCAGGTTCACCAGGCGCTGTGCGGTGCCGGCGGAGAAGATGCCAGCCGGCCGGGTGCCCGGGATGTTCAGCGCGCCCCGGGGGCGCTCCCGGCAGCCCATGGCCAAGATGACCGCCCCGGCTTCCAGGACTTGCAGGCCCCGCTCCCGGCTGACGCAGGTGACAAACAGGCTCTCCCCCTGGCGCTGCATGTCCACCACCGTGGTGGACAGCCAGTGGGGGATTTGCAGCTGCTCCGCCTTTTCTATAAACCGGGAGGCGTACTCCGGGCCGGTGAGCTCCTCTTTAAAGGTGTGCAATCCAAAGCCGTTGTGGATGCACTGGTTCAAAATGCCGCCCAGCTCGGGCTCCCGCTCTACAATGAGCACGTCCTCCACGCCGCTCTCCCGGGCGGAAATGGCGGCGGCCAGGCCAGCGGGGCCCCCGCCGATAATCACAATGTCATGCTTCATGGCTCACACCTCCCCACGGGTCTTTTCCAGCACAATTTGGGATTCTTTGCCGCTTTTGCGGATGGCGGTCAAATCCAGGCCCAGCTCCTGGCTGAGCAGGTCCATCACCCGGGGGGAGCAGAACCCCGCCTGGCACCGGCCCATGCCGGCCCGGGTGCGGCGCTTGACGCCGTCCAGGGTTTTGGCCCCCAAAATGCCGTGGATGGCGTCCCGGATTTCCCCGTAGGACACCTCCTCGCACCGGCAGACAATCTGCCCGTAGGCCGGGTCCTTTTGGAGGAGGGCTGCCCGCTCCGCCACAGGCAGGTCCTTCACATGGGGCACGCCCCGGCGGATGGGGTCGAAGTCCGGGTTTTCCGGCAGGCCCAGCTTCTCGCCGATGAGCCCCGCCAGGTACGCCCCGATGGCCGGGGCGCTGGAAAGGCCCGGGGACTCAATGCCCGCGGCGTCGAAAAAGCCGGGAGCGCTCTCCCCCAGGACGAAGTCGTCCCCGTCCTCGTGGGCCCGCAGCCCGGCAAAGGAGGTGATTACCTGGCGGGTGGGGATATTTTTCACCCCCAGGGCGGATTTCTCCAGCACCTCCTGGAGGCCTGGGGCGGTGGTGGCGGTGTCCTCTTTGCCGCCGATGTCCTTGGCGGTGGGGCCCAGCAGCAGGTTGCCGTGGACCGTGGGGGACACCAGCACGCCCTTGCCGTACTTGCCCGGCAGCTGGAACACCGTGCGGCTCACGTGGGCGCCGGCGGTGTGGTCCAGCAGGCAGTACTCGCCCCGGCGGGGGGTGATGTGCAGCTTGTCCTCACAGACCCAGTTGTGGATTTCGTCGGCGAACACCCCGGCGGCGTTGACCACCGCCCGGGCGGCAAAGTCCCCCTGGCTGGTGTGGAGCACCCAGCCATCCCCGGCCCGCTCCAGGCCGGTGACCTGGGTGTCGAAGGAGAACTCCACGCCGTTTTTGGCGGCGCTCTCCGCCAGGCCCAATGTCAGCTCGAAGGGGCACACAATGCCCGAGGTGTTGGCAAGCAGGGCCCCCTGCACCTCCTCCGAGAGGTTGGGCTCCAAAGCCCGGGCCTGCTCCCCGGTGAGCAGCTCCATGTCCGGCACGCCGTTTGCCACGCCCCGGTCGTAGAGCTCCCGCAGCTTGGGCAGCTCCTCCTTGGCGAAGCACACCACAAAGGCCCCCACCCGCCGGAAGGGGATGTCCAGCTCTTGGCTGAGCGTATCCATGCTCTGGTTGCCCGCCACATTCATCTTCGCTTTCCAGGTGCCGGGCTCCGCGTCGAACCCGGCGTGTACAATGGCGGAGTTTGCCTTGCTGGTGCCCTCGCACACATCCAGGGCGCGCTCCACCACCAGGAAGCTGCCCCTCCTGCGGGAGAGCTCCCTGGCCACGGCGGCGCCCACCACACCGGCGCCCACCACAATGGCATCGTACTGTTTCATTCCTTTTCGCCCCCAATTCCTTTCCAGCCGGCCCAGGCCATCCCCGGGCCGGAAAGATTCCTATAGCTAGGTATTAGGATAGCACAAACCACACCAGTCCGCAAGGAAATATCTTGTGAAAAAAATGGGCATTTCCCTTGACAGGCCGGGCAAAATCAGAGAAAATAAAGGGTATAGAATGCAACTCCCCCCGTTTGGGGAGGAATATAGAAAGGACGCGAGTTGTATGGCATATTTAATCGGCATCGACCTGGGCACCAGCGGCACCAAAACCGTGCTTTTCGACCAGGAGGGCCATGTGGTGGCCAGCGCCACCGTGGAGTACCCCATGTATCAGGAGCACAACGGCTGGGCCGAGCAGGACCCCCTGGACTGGTGGAACGCCACCTGCCAGACCATCAAGGCCGTTATCGAAAAGAGCGGCGTCTCCAACCAGGAGGTTAAGGCGGTGGGCATCTCCGGCCAGATGCACGGCCTGGTGATGCTGGACAAGGAGGGCAACCTGCTGCGCCGCTCCATCATCTGGTGCGACCAGCGCACCGCCGCCGAGTGCGAGGAAATCACCCAGCGGGTGGGCCAGCAGCGGCTGATTGAAATCACCGCCAACCCCGCCTTGACAGGCTTTACCGCCTCTAAGATTCTGTGGGTGCGCAACCACCAGCCCGAGCTCTACGCCAAGTGCGCCCACATTCTGCTGCCCAAGGACTATGTGCGCTACATGCTCACCGGCGAGTTCGCCACCGAGGTCTCCGACGCCTCCGGTATGCAGCTGCTGGACGTGCCCGGCCGCTGCTGGAGCCAGGAAGTCCTGGAGAAGCTGGACATCGACCCCGCCCTCTTGGCCAAGGTGTACGAGTCCCCCGAAGTCACCGGCGAAATCACCTCCCGCGCCGCGGAGCTCACCGGCCTGAAGGCTGGCACCCCCGTGGTGGGCGGCGCCGGCGACAACGCTGCCGCTGCCGTGGGCACCGGCGTGGTCCGGGACGGCAAGGCCTTCACCACTATTGGCACCTCCGGCGTGGTGTTCGCCCACACCGACAACATCTCCATCGACCCCCAGGGCCGTGTGCACACCTTCTGCTGCGCCGTGCCCGGCGCCTGGCACGTGATGGGCGTCACCCAGGGCGCTGGCCTCTCCCTCAAGTGGTTCCGGGATAACTTCTGCGGCGCCGAGAAGGAGACCGCCCTTGGCATGGGCAAGGACCCCTACTTCCTCATGGACCAGGAAGCCGAGCGCTCCCCCATTGGCTGCAACCGCCTGCTGTACCTGCCCTACCTCATGGGCGAGCGCACCCCCCATCTGGACCCCGACTGCCGCGGCGTGTTCTTTGGCCTCTCCGCCATGCACACCAAGTGGGATATGCTCCGGGCTGTGATGGAGGGCGTCACCTACTCCCTGCGTGACTGCATGGAAATCCTCCGCGGCATGGGCCTGGACATCGGCGAGATGTACGCCTGCGGCGGCGGCGGCAGCTCCCCCCTGTGGCGGCAGATGCTGGCCGACGCTTACAACTGCCCTGTCACCACCGTCAAGTCCAAGGAAGGCCCCGCTTTGGGTGTGGCCATTCTGGCCGGCGTGGGCGCTGGGCTGTACCCCTCTGTGCAGGAGGCCTGCGACGTGATGATTCAGACCAACCAGCCCCAGAACCCCATCGCGGAGAACGTGCCCCAGTACGAGAGCTTCTACCAGGTTTACAAGAGCCTGTACCCCGCTTTGAAGGAGAACTTCAAGCTTCTGGCCAAGGCGGAATAAACCATCTCTATCACCCGACACAAAAGGGGAGGAACCAGGTGTTCCTCCCCTTTTTCGCTCCCGCTTCCCGGCGGCCGCCCGGACCCGCCAAGGCGGCCCCGGCGCGGGAAAAAAGTCGGGAAAAGAGGAAAAAGACACTGGATTTTCCCCCCGCAAGGATTATAATGGTAGCAGAACCGGCGGGCTGGCCGCCGGGCGACTATCTGTGGAAGAAGTCTAACCGGCTTTTCCACAGCTTTCCGCTTCACAAAACAAAAACCACCAGCCCGCAGGCTGGTGGTTTTCCTTTTCCCTATGGTTCGTACCGGCTCGCTTACAGGCCCAGCAAAGCGGGGGCGGCGGCCTTCATCTTCTCGATCTCCGCCAGGGACTCGTCCATGGTGGCGCCCTTGCCGGAGAGGTAAATCTTAATCTTGGGCTCGGTGCCGGAGGGGCGCACAATCAGCTTGCAGCCGTTCTCCAGGCGGTACTCCAGCACGTTGGACTTGGGCAAATCGATGGCGCCCTCCTTGTCCCCATAGGACTGGCTCAGCTGGTAGTCGCTGCGGCCCACAACCTTGGCCCCGGCAATCTCCGTGGGAGGCTCCTGGCGCAGGGTGTCCATGATTTTCTGCATGGTCTTCATGCCGTCCTCGCCCTCGAAGCCGAAGTTCAAGGTGGCGTTCTGGTAGTAGCCGTAGGTCTCGTACAGCTCGTTCATCACGTCCACCAAGGTCTTGCCCTGGCGCTTGTAGTAGGAGGCCATCTCGCAGATGAGCATGCTGCCGTCCACGGCGTCCTTGTCCCGGACGTAGCCGCCGGACAGGTAGCCGTAGCTCTCCTCAAAGCCCAGCAGGTAGCTGTTGGCGTTGCCCTCTTTCTGCTCCAGCTCGGCGATGATGTCGCCGATGTACTTAAAGCCCGTCAGGCAGCGGCGCATCTCAACGCCGTAGTGCTGGGCGATGGGGTCCACCATGTCCGTGGAGACAATGGTGGTCACGGCCACGGGATGGGCGGGCAGCTTGCCCTGCTCCTGCTTGACCCGGGCGATGAAGTCCAGCAGCAAAATGCCCACTTCGTTGCCGGTCATCAGCTTGAACTCGCCGCCCTGCTTCACGGCGATGCCCACCCGGTCGCTGTCCGGGTCGGTGGCCAGCAGCAGGTCCGGCTGGACCTTCTCGCACAGCTCCAGGCCCTTCTGCAAAGCCTCCCGGAACTCGGGGTTGGGATAGGGGCAGGTGGGGAAGTTCCCGTCGGGCTCGGCCTGCTCGGGCACCACGGTGACGTCCCTAATGCCGATGCGCTCCAAAATGCGCAGCACGCAGGTCTTGCCGGCGCCGTTTAAGGGGGTGTACACCAGCTTTAAGTTGCTGGCGTCGTCGATGAGGCTCTCCTGGTACACAGCGTCCAGGAAGGCGTCCACGGTTTCGTCGCCGATGTATTCGATGAGGCCCTGCTTGACACCCTCCTCAAAGTCCATGCGCTTTACCCCGGAGAAGATGTCCAGGGACTTGATTTCCTGGGTGATGCCGTCGGCCATGTCCGAGGTGATCTGGCAGCCGTCGCTGCCATAGGCCTTGTAGCCGTTGTACTTGGCGGGGTTGTGGCTGGCGGTGACGCAGATGCCCGCGTCGCACTGCAAGTGCCGCACCGCGAAGGACAGGGCGGGGGTGGGCATCAGTTGGGGATAGAGGTATGCCTTGATGCCGTTGGCGGCCAGCACCGCCGCGGACTGCTGGCAGAACAGCACGCCCTTGTTGCGGCTGTCGTGGGCAATGGCCACGGACTGGGGCTTGCCATTGGCGTGCTTTAGCAAATAGTTGGCCAGGCCCTGGGTGGCCTTGCGCACGGTGTAGACGTTCATGCGGTTGGTGCCCGCGCCAATGACGCCCCGCAAACCGGCGGTGCCAAACTCCAAGTCCATATAAAAGCGGTCGTTGATTTCTTCCTCTTGGCCCTGGATGGACTGCAGCTCCTCTGTAAGGTCCGGGTCATCCAAAGGCTGGTTCAGCCATCTCTCATACTCTGTCATGTTTGAAGCCTTCCCTTCCTGTCTAGGCGCCTGGATGCTGCCTGGCGCCAGAGAGTTTGCTTAGATTTCTATTATTTAGATTACCATTTTTTGTATCTCATGTCAACTCAAAACAGGTCGTGTTTACGGGAGTTTTACAATGTTTGTCACAATCCCCTGGGGGGTGATGTCCACCGTGCCGTAGGTGGCCTCCCAGCTGTTTAAAGAGCCGGGGTTTAGCAGATACAGCCCGTCGTCGTAGTCCTCCAGGGCGTTGTGGGTGTGGCCGTACAGGGCCACCTGGGCGCCCCGCTCCCGGGCGGCGCAGGCAAAGGTGTACAGGCCGGATTTCACCCCGTAGTAGTGGCCGTGGGTGTAGAAAATCTTCACGCCCTGGGCGGTAAACTCCCCGGTCAGGGGCAAGTCGGAGCCAAAGTCGCAGTTGCCCCGCACCGCCAGGAACATCTTCTCCGGGAAGGCCCGCTTGGCCCGCAGGAGCTCCTCCTCCCCGTCCCCCAGGTGGATGACCACCTCCGCCTTGGGCTGGGCCAAAATGGCCCGTCGCAGGCTGCTGTCGTTGCCGTGGGTGTCGGACACCACTAAAATTCGCATGGGTAAAACCCTTCCTTTCCAAAAGATACAACGCGCCCTCCCCAGACGGCCCGTCATTTTTTCCCCCCTGCCGCATACTATGGGAACAGGGCCGGCCTTGCCACCGGCCATCCCACGTGAAAGGGGGTATCCACGGGAATGACTCCCAACGAAAACCAGCTGGAAGCCCTGCTGAAACTGGCCGCCCAGCGCATGGGCACCACGCCCCAGGCCTTGAAAGACGCCGCCCAGCGGGGGGACCTCTCCCACCTGGCGGGCAACGCCAGCGGCCAGGACGCCGCCAACCTGCGGAAAGTCCTCTCCGACCCGGAGGCCGCCAAAAAGCTGCTCTCCACGCCCCAGGCCCAAAAGCTGCTGCAGCTTTTAGGCAGCCAGGGCAAGCCCAACCCATAAACGCCTTTGGCAGAAAGGAGCTCTCCCATGGACGACCTGACCCAACAGCTGCAAAAAGTCCTCTCGGACCCCCAGACCATGGGGCAGCTCCAGGGGCTGTTAAGCTCCCTGGGCGGCCAGGAGGAAAAGCCCGCCCCTGCCCCCTCCGACGGGCCGGACCTCTCCGCCCTGCTGGGGGCCTTGGGCGGCGGGCAAGCCTCCCCGCCCCCGGCGGAAAGCCCCTCCACCGCCCTGGCGGGGATAAACCCCCAGGCGCTGTCCCTCATGGCCCGCCTGGGACCCTTGCTCAGCCAGGCCAACCGCGAGGACGACGCCACCCGGCTGCTGCGGGCGCTGCGCCCCCTGCTGGGGGAGGCCCGCCAGAAAAAGGTGGACGAAGCCATCCAGATTTTACAGATGCTGCGGCTGCTGCCCCTGCTCAAGGAGAGCGGCGTCTTTTCCGGGCTGCTGTCCGGCCTGTTGTAGGAAGGGGGCGTGGCTGTGCCCAACGAGGTAGACATGAACAAGCTGCGGGAGGAGGCGGCCCGCCGCGCCCGGGAGATGCAGGCCCGGGCCCACATACCGCCCCCCAGGAAGCCCCCCAAAGAGCCGCCCCGGCAGGAGCCTCCGCCGCCCGAGCCCCCTCCCCCGCCTGCGCCGGCACCGGCGCCCAAAGGGGAGCCCGGCCTGCTAGACGCCTTTTTCCAAGACAAGGAGCGCACCATTATTTTGGCGCTGCTGCTCCTGCTCAGCGGGGACGAGAAAAACCACGAGCTGCTGTTCGCCCTGCTGTTTTTGCTGCTGTGACTCAGCGCACCTGGCCGCTGCCCCGGATGAGGAACTTTGTGCTCACCAGCTGTTCCAGCCCCATGGGGCCCCGGGCGTGGAGCTTCTGGGTGGAGATGCCAATCTCCGCCCCCAGGCCAAACTGGCCGCCATCGGTAAAGCGGGTGCTGGCGTTGACGTACACCGCGGCGGCGTCCACCTCGTTGAGGAACCGCTGGGCGGCGGTGTAGTTCTCCGTGACGATGCACTCGCTGTGGCCGGTGGAGTACCGGGCAATGTGCTCCAATGCCTCCTCCAACGAGGCCACCACCTTCACCGCCAGGATGTAGTCCAAATACTCTGTGGCCCAGTCCTCCTCTGTGGCGGGGAGTATCCCCGGCAGGATGGCCTGGGCTTTTTCGCAGCCCCGCAGCTCCACCTGCTTTTCGTCCAGCCGGGCCTTGATCGTAGGCAGGGCCTCCTCCGCCACGTCCTGGTGCACCAGGATGGTCTCAATGGCGTTGCACACCGAGGGCCGGGAGCACTTGGCGTTGTAGATGATCTTGGCGGCCATGTCCAAATCGGCGTCCTTGTCCACGTAGACGTGGCAGTTGCCCACGCCGGTTTCTATCACCGGCACCCGGGCGTTCTCCTTCACCGAGCGGATGAGCCCCGCCCCGCCCCGGGGGATGAGCACGTCCAGGTACTCCGTCAGGGCCATCAGCTCTTGGGCGGACTGGCGGGAGGTGTCCTCCACCAGCTGGACGCAGTCGGCAGGCAGGCCCCCTTCCGCCAAGGCCTCCCGCAGCACCTTGACCACCGCCTGGTTGGAGCGGAAGGCCTCCTTCCCGCCCCGGAGGATGACGGCGTTCCCCGCCTTCAGGCACAGGGCGGCGGCGTCGCTGGTGACGTTGGGCCGGGCCTCGTAGATGATGCCGATAACCCCCAGGGGCACCGTGACCTTCTCCAGCTGCAAGCCGTTGGGGAGCCTCTGGCCGGAGAGGGTCTTCCCCACCGGGTCGGCGGACTTGGCCACCTCCTCCACGGCGGCGGCCATATCTTGGATGCGGGCCTCTGTCAAAGACAGGCGGTCCAGCAAAGCCCGGGACATGCCCGCCTCCCGCCCCGCCTGGACGTCCAGGGCGTTGGCGGCCAGCAGCTCCTCCCGCCGCTGCCGCAGGGCGCCGGCGGCGTGGAGCAAAGCGGACTCCTTCAAAGCGCCCGCGTTGGCAAGGGCCCGGGCTGCGGTTTTGGCCCGGGCGCCCATTTCGTTCATGGTCATGGTACAGCCTCCTTTGTAAGGGTATGGTAACACGCCGCAAGGGCGCGTAGAGATTTGCGGTGAGCCGGGCGGCAACGAAAAGATTTCGACCTGTGTCCACGCGTTTCGCCTCTGCCCCACTGCCTGCTTTCGGGGATACCGGCTGCGCCCCGTCCGCTGGATTTGTTGGGGCTGGCGTCCAGCCATGCCGAAGCTTTTTGTAAAAGCTTCACCCGTCTTTGGCGCCGCTTTTTACACGGGGAACACGGTCCCCACGTCCTCGCCCCGCAGCAGCTGGTAGAGGGTTTCCGTGTGGCTGCCGGAAATCACCGCCGTGGGAATCCCCTGGCTTTTGGCCAGCTTGGCGGCTTTCAGCTTGGTGGCCATGCCTCCTGTGCCACGGTTGGAGCCCGCGCCCCCGGCCAGCTCCTCCACGGCAGGGGTGATTTCCTCCACCCGGGGGATGCGCCGGGCCTGGGGGTTTTTCCGGGGGTCGCTGTCGTACAGGCCGTCGATGTCCGTCAGGATGATGAGCCCCTGGGCGCCGCACAGCCCCGCCACCACTGCGGAGAGGGTGTCGTTGTCGCCGAAGTTCTTGCCCTCCAGCTCTTGGGTCTCCACGGTGTCGTTCTCGTTCACCACCGGGATGACCCCCATGGAGAGCAGCTCCCGGAAGGTGTTCTGCACGTTCTCCCGGCCCCGGGGGAAGTCCACCACGTCGGCGGTGAGCAGCACCTGGGCCACGGTGTGGTCGTACTCCCCAAAGAACTTGTCGTAGAGGAACATCAGCTCGCACTGGCCAATGGCGGCCAGCGCCTGCTTTTTCTCCGTCTCCTCGGGGCGCTGGGGCAGGCCCAGCTTGCCCATGCCCACGCCGATGGCGCCGGAGGAAACCAGCACCAGCTTCCGCCCGGCGTTCTGCAAATCCGAGAGGGTGCGGCACAGCCGTTCCAGCCGCCGCAGGTTTACCTTGCCGTTTTCATAGGTGAGGGTGGAGGTGCCCACCTTCACCACCAGCACTTGCGCGTCTTTCAGTTCCATATCCATCCAAGGGCCGCAGCCCCTTCCTTTCCCTTAGTTTCTCACAATTCTGCCCCCGCCCACCACGGTGTCCCCGTCGTAGAGCACCAAGGCCTGGCCGGGGGTGATGGCCCGCTGGGGCTGGTCGAACACCACCCGCAGCTCGTCGGGGCCGGTTTGCACCACGGTGGCGGGCTGCTCCTTCTGCCGGTAGCGCACCCGGGCCTTTACCCGCAGGGGCTCTGGGATGCTCTCCACGGAAATCAAGTTCACATCCCGGGCTGCCACCGTTTGGGAGAACAGCTCCTCGGCCTTGGAGAGCACCACCTGGTTATTTTCCACGTCCAGCTCCTTGACGAACATGGGCTGGGGGAAGGAAAGCCCCAGGCCCTTGCGCTGGCCCACGGTGTAGTGGATGATGCCCTTGTGCTGGCCGTAGACCTCCCCCTGGGTGCCCACAAAGTCCCCGGGAGGGAAGTCCCTTCCCGTCCACCGGCGGATGAAGGCGGCGTAGTCCCCGTCGGGCACAAAGCAGATGTCCTGGCTGTCCCGCTTTCTGGCGTTGACAAAGCCGTGCTCCTCCGCCAGGCGGCGTGTCTCCTCCTTGGTGAGCCCACCCAAAGGCAACAGCAGCCGGGAGAGCTCCCACTGGGTGAGGGAGTAGAGCATATAGCTTTGGTCCTTGTTCTCATCCAGGCCCTTTTTCAAAAGCCACCGGCCGGTGGCCCTGTCCTGCTCCACCCGGGCGTAGTGGCCTGTGGCCACATAGGGGAAGCCAATCTCCGCCCCCCGGTGCATCAGCTTGGCAAACTTGATGTACCGGTTGCAGTCGATGCAGGGGTTGGGCGTCTCCCCCCGCTGGTAGGCGGCGGCAAAGCGGTCCATCACCTCCCGGCGGAAGGCCTCCTTAAAGTTGAACACGTAAAAGGGCATCCCCAGGCGGAAGGCCACGCTGCGGGCGTCGGCCACGTCGTCCACGGAACAGCAGGTGCGCTCCCCGGGGAAGGCCTCCTCCGGCAGGCCCCTATCGCTGTTGTCGGTCAAGGCCAAGGTGACGCCCACGCAGTCGAAGCCCTGCTGCTGGCAGAGAAGGGCCGCCACGCTGGAATCCACCCCGCCGCTCATGGCGATGATGGCTTTCTTTTCCACAGGGGCCTGCACGTTTGTGGAATCCCTCATCGAATCAGCTTCTTCAGTTCCAGGGCCTTGCCCAAATCCCCCTGGGCCTTCAGCTTGCCAAAGGTAAAGGCGGCCACGGGGTCCAGCTTGCCGTCGATGAGCTTCTGGAAGTTCTCGTCGGAGATGGTGATTTCCACATCCCGGTCGTGGTACTCGTAGGGCTCAATGGCCAACTTGCCGCCCTTCATCTCCACGTAGAAGGTGCCGGCGGCCTGGCCGGTGAGGTTGATTTGGATGCGGGTGGGGTCGGACACCTGGGAGACATCGGCGCCCAGAAAGCGGGATTTTACGTGCTGGAAAAGCTCTTGGAAGGTCATAGGGAGAACTCCTTTCAATGGGAAATACTAGTTTCATGTTACCACAGGAAAGTGTGGAAAACAATGTATTGTTTTACTAAAATAACGCGCGTTATAAGAGAGTTTTTCGTCCACCCTTTTCAAAAAGGCGGCAGGTGTGGGAGGGCGGCCTGCCGCGCAAAGCGGGGCTCCGCTTCCCAAAGAACCGGGGGAACGGGGAGCGCCGCTTCCGCCTGGCGCAAACAAAAACCAGCGCCAACACCTTGCTTGGGTGCGGCGCTGGCCTGTTGTGTTTCTTTCGATGGGCTTGCCCTGTGGACTGCCTGTTGCTGAGCCCTGCAAGGCTTCCCTTTGTTTCACGCGGAGCTTTGCCCCTCTTTTTTAAAAGGGCGGCAGCCTGCGGCCTGCCTTACTCCCGGTGCTCCCGGCGGGGCCGGCGGTCCCTATCGCGGTGCTCCCGGCGGGGCTTTTCGGAGATGTCGTTCTCCGGCACAGCGCCGTCCAGGTCGATGAGGGCGTCCCGGCGGCTGAGGTTCAGGCGGCCCTTGTCGTCGATTTCCAGCACCTTCACCTTGACGATGTCGCCCACGTTCACCACGTCGGTGACCTTCTCGGTGCGCTTCACGTCCAGGCGGGAGATGTGCACCAGGCCTTCCTTGCCCGGGGCAATCTCCACAAAGGCGCCGAAGTCCATCAGCCGGGTGACGCGGCCGTTGTAGTAGGAGCCGGGCTCGGGGTCGTTGACAATGGTGTCCACAATGTCCAAAGCCCGCTGGCACTTGGCCAAATCCAGGCCGGAGATGAACACATGGCCGTCCTCTTCCACGTCCATCTTCACTTCGCACTCGGCGCAAATCTTCTGGATGACCTTGCCGCCGCTGCCGATGACCTCCCGAATCTTGTCCACGGGAATCTGGGTGGAGAGCATCTTGGGGGCGTAGGGGGAGAGCTCGGGGCGCACCTCGGGGATGGCCTTCAAGATGATTTCGTCAATGATATAGTTGCGGGCCTTGTGGGTCTTTTCCAGGGCTTCCTTCACCATTTCGGGGGTCAGGCCCTGAATCTTCAAATCCATCTGGATGGCGGTGATGCCCTTCTTGGTGCCGCCCACCTTAAAGTCCATGTCGCCGAAGAAGTCCTCAATGCCCTGGATGTCCACCATGGTCATCCAGCGGTCGCCCTCGGTGATGAGGCCGCAGGAGATGCCGGCCACAGGGGCCTTGATGGGCACGCCCGCGTCCATCAGGGCCAAGGTGGAGCCGCAGATGGAAGCCTGGCTGGTGGAGCCGTTGGAGGACAGCACCTCGCTGACCAGGCGGATGGTGTAGGGGAACTCGTCCACGCTGGGGATGACAGGCACCAGAGCCCGCTCGGCCAAGGCGCCGTGGCCGATCTCCCGGCGGCCGGGGCCCCGGCTGGGCTTGGTCTCGCCCACGGAGTAAGAGGGGAAGTTGTAGTGGTGGATGTACCGCTTGGTCTCCTCCTCGTCGATGCCGTCCAGCAGCTGGTTGTCCCGGATAGAGCCCAGGGTGGCCACGGTGAGCACCTGGGTCTGGCCACGGGTGAACATGCCGGAGCCGTGGACGCGGGGCAGCAAGGCCACCTCGGCGGCCAGGGGGCGCATGTCGTCCATGCCGCGGCCGTCCACGCGCTTCTGCTCGTCCAAGAGCCAGCGGCGCACCACGTACTTCTGGGTCAGGTACAGGCACTCGTCGATTTTGGCCTCCTGGTCGGGGTACTCCTGGGCGAAGTGCTCGTGCACGTCCTCGTAGACGGGCTTCAGGCGCTCGTCCCGCACGTTCTTGTCGTCGGTGTCCAAAGCGGCCCGCACAGCGTCCTCGGCGTAATCCCGGATGGCCTCGAACATCTCGTGCTCCGGCTTGTTGGAGGGGTAGGAGAACTTCTCCTTGCCGATCTGGGCCTGGATATCCTTGATAAACTGGATGATTTTCTGGTTTGCCTCGTGGCCGGCCATGATGCCGTTGTACATATCCTCGTCGGACACCTCGTTGGCGCCGGCCTCAATCATGGCGATGCGCTCGTCGGTGGAGGCCACGGTGACGGCCATCTCGCTGACCTTGCGCTCCTCGGCGTTGGGGTTGATGATAAACTCCCCGTCAATCAGGCCCACGGAAACGCCAGAGATGGGGCCCTTCCAGGGGATGTCGGAGATGGAGAGGGCGATGGAGGTGCCAATCATGGCGGCAATCTCCGGGGAGTTGTCCTGGTCCACGGACATCACGGTGCAGACGATGGACACGTCGTTGCGCATGTCCTTGGGGAACAGGGGGCGGATGGGCCGGTCGATCATGCGGCAGGTGAGGGTGGCCTTCTCGCTGGGGCGGCCCTCACGGCGGAGGAAGGCCCCGGGGATCTTGCCCACGGAGTAGAGCTTCTCTTCATAGTCCACAGACAGGGGGAAGAAATCGATGCCATCCCGGGGCTTGGCAGAGGCTGTGGCCGCCACGTGGACCACGGTGTCCCCATAGCGCACCAGGCACTCGCCGTTGGCCAGCTGGGCCATTTTCCCAGTCTCCACCACCAGCGGCCGCCCCGCCAGCTCTGTTTCGAACACTCTGAAATTCTCGAACATAACAGGTTCCTTTCTCCCTGGCACTCCCGCCAGGGCGGTTACTCAAAAGGCGGCCCCTGTTTTCCAAGGAAACAAGCCGGCCGGGTGCTCCAGCTGGTTTGCTTGTAAAACAGGTCCCGCCCCAAAAAAGAGCGAAAGGCTGTGCCCGCCGGCCAAAAGGCCCACAGTCACAGCCCGCTTCTTTTCTCTTACTTACGGATGCCCAGCTCGGCAATGATGGCGCGGTAGCGCTCGATGTCGATTTTGGTCAGGTAGTTAAGAAGGTTTCTCCGCTGGCCGACCATCTTCAGCAGGCCACGGCGGGAGTGATGGTCCTTCTTGTTCACGCGCAGGTGCTCGGTCAGGTCGTTGATGCGCTTGGTCAGCACAGCAATCTGCACCTCGGGGGAACCGGTGTCGCCCTCGTGCCGGGCATACTTCTGGATGATTTCGGTCTTTTCAGTCTTAGTCATGGTACATTCCACCTTTTCCGCGGCAGCGCCGCTTTGTATTCACCCAGCTCCACAGGTAGGGGTCGGTGACTCCCTTACCCGAGGGGCGGGCAGCTTGCTTATTTTACCATAGGGCGCGGTTTTTGTAAAGTGGTTTCCGGGAAATATCACGGGAAAACCCTGGCAAAACAGCCCTTTTACCCCCGGCTGGCGGGGAACGCCGGGGCCGGCGTGCGGGCGGCTACCGCCTGGGCCTGGCGGCCGTTGTAGGTGATGGCGGCTTTTAATTCCTCCAGGGAAGCAAACTTCCGCTCGGGCCGCAAAAACTCCAGCAGGAACACCCGCACCCGCTTGCCGTACAAATCGCCGGAAAACTCCGGCATCCAGGTTTCGGCCAGCACCTTGTCCGAGCCCACCGTGGGCTTTACCCCCACGTTGGTCACGCCGTAGAAGAACTGCCCCCCCACCCGGCACCAGCTGGCGTACACCCCGAACCGGGGCAGCACAAAGCCCTCTGGAATGGCCTGGTTGATGGTGGGCGTGCCCAGCCCCGTGCCGATGTGGTTGCCGTGGATCACCTCCAGGGAGAAGCCGAAGGGCCGCCCCAGCAGCCGGTTGGCGGTGGGGATGTCCCCCTCCTCCACGGCTTTGCGGATGCGGGTGGAGCTGACCTTCTCCCCGCCGTCCTCCACGGGAGGCACCACGTACAGCTCTACGCCGGCCTCCTGGCAGAGGGAGCGCAGCAGGGCCACGTCCCCCGCGGCGCCCTTGCCAAAGCGGAAGTCCTCCCCGCAGCACAGGCGGCGGGCGTTGCAGGCCCCAAAGAGCACCTGCCGGACAAAGTCCTCCGCCTGCCAGTCCCGCACCTGGGCAAAGTCCAAGGAGTACAAAGTGGAGATGCCCGCGTCCTCCAGCAGGCGCTCCTTGTCCCGGCCGGTGAGCACCGCGCTGTTCCCCGAGGGGCTGGCGCAAAAGGTGAACACCGCGGGCTCCAAAGCCTGGCCGCCGGCCCCCGGGGCGCAGGCGGCGTGGATGACCGCCATGTGGCCCCGGTGCAGGCCGTCAAAGGCGCCCAAGGCCAAGGAGCAGGGCGCGGGCCGCTGCTGGGCCAGCAGCTCCCCCACCTGGTGGATGATTCTCATGGCGTTCCCTCCTGTTCCAAAAAGGATTTTACAAACCGCAGCTGGCCCGCCTCCGGCTCCACGCGGCCCAGCCCCAGGAACAGCCCCTGGGGGCCCTTCACCCGGCACAGGCCCTCTGGGGGCACGCGCCGCAGCCGCTCCAAATCCAATGCGCCGCCGTTTTGGAAGCGCTGGGCCTGGGCGGGGCTGACCCACACCGCGGGGTACTCCCCGAAGAGCCGCTCCACCGGCAGCAAGGCCTCCTCCAGGCGGCCCTCCGCCGCCAGGGCTTTCAGCTCCTCCAGGGAGCGGGCGTCCCCCTCCCCAAAGCCGCAGGCCCGCACCCGGCGCAGCGCCGTCATGGTGCCGCAGCTGCCCGCCGCCTTGGCGATGTCCTCAATGAGCACCCGGATGTACGTCCCCTTGGAGCAGGCCACCCGCAGGCGGCCCTCCCGGCTTTGGGCGTCGTAGGAGAGCAGCTCCAGGGCGGAAACTGTCACCGGCCGGGCCTGCCGCTCCACCTCCAGGCCTTTGCGGGCCAGCTCGTAGAGGCGCTTGCCCCCCACGGACACCGCGGAGTACATGGGCGGCACCTGCAAAATCTCCCCCCGGAAGGCGGGCAAAGCGGCCTCCAGGGCCTCCTGGAAGACGGGGGCGGCGCTTTCCTCCACCACCTGGCCGGTGATGTCCCCGGTGTCCCGGCGCTCCCCCAGGCGGAAGGCGGCGGTGTACTCCTTGTCCGTGTCCGGCAGGAAGTTCAGCGCCTTGGCCGCCCGCCCCAGCAGGACAGGCAGCACGCCGGTGGCCATGGGGTCCAAGGTGCCGGTGTGGCCGATTTTCTTTTCGCGGGCCAGCCCCCGCAGCACCGCCACTGCGTCGAACGAGGTAAACCCCTGGGGCTTGTCCAATATCAGTATGCCGTTCATAAATCCTCCTTGGGGCAGGTCGAGCGGCAGAGAATGGCGGTCCTGCGCCAGCAGGATGGAGATTCCAAAAATCTCCAAGACATTCTCTCTGTAAACAGCATCAGCTGTTTACTGCTCCTCCACAAAGCTGTAGAAGGCCTTCTCCTTGCCTTCGTCCTCGTCTTTTACCGTGCCCACGCTTTGGGTGTAGAGGGTAAACTCCTCCTCCCCGTCCAGCTGGAAGGTCTTGTCGCACAGCTTCTGGTCATAGGCGCCGATGCCGCAGGTGCCCAGGCCCAAGGCGGTGCAGGCCAGGTACAGGTTCTCCCCCACGTGGCCCATGTCCGCCATAATCATCCGGTGGGCGTGGATGCCGTAGCGCCACTCGCTGCGGTAGGGCACAAAGCTCCAGTAGAACACCACGTTGCTTTTGGCCGCCCAGCGCTGGCCGCACAGGCTCTCCTCCACCAGGGCGAACAGCGCCTCCTTGTCCTCCATGGGGGCGAGCAGCTCCAGCTGGTGGGTCATGGGCAGGTAGTGATAGGCCCCGGGCAGCAGGCCCTCCACCTGGCGCACCAGCAGGTAGGTCTCAAAGGGGTGCCGGGCCCCGCCGCAGGGGGCGGTGCGGATGGTGGCGTAGCTCTTGCCACGGATGGACTTGATGCCCTGGGTGGCCCACAGCAAAAAGGAAAGCTGCAGCAGGCTCATGTCCTCCTGGGTGTAGACGCGGCTGCTCTTGCGCTTTGCCAGCAGCTGGTACAGGTCGTCCTCCAGGGACAGGCTCTCAAAATTCCGGGGCAGGTCGATGCGGTTCTCTGTCATGGGGGCCTTTACCAAGGGGGGCTGGGGCTTTTTCAGCTCCTGGTCGGTTTTGTAGTCGCTGCCGTTCCGCTCCAATTCCGCGGTGTCCTGGGACTTTAAAAAGTCCCGTCCCCGCTGGATGACCTCTTGAATCTTTCTCTCGTCCATGTGGCTCGCTCCTTTCCAAAGGTGGTTTTCCCAGCAGAACGCAGGGACGCCTTCTGGCAGCCCCTGCGCGTGTTACAGTAAGTTCAGCTCTTGCAAATAGGCCTGGCAGGCCTGCTCCAAGGCGGCCTGGGCCTGCTCCAGGGTGGCGCCCTCCAGCGAGCACCCAGCGGCCCCCTGGTGGCCGCCGCCTCCAAACCGGGCGCAGAGGACCGAGGCGTCCGCCGGGGGATTGGCCCGCAGGGAAACCTTCACCTTGCCCTCTTTCTCCTTTAAGGTGACGCCCAGCACCACCCCTTGGATTTCCCGGGGCAGCGAGGCAATGCCGTCCAAATCGCTTTCGGAAGCGCCGGTTTTCCCGTAGATGTCCAGGGGGATTTTCACCAGCGCCACCAGGCCGTTGCTGGAAAAGCGCAGGGAATCCATGGCCAGGCGCTCGGCCTCCACCTGGCCCCGGGACTTGCTCTCGAACATGGCCCGGTTGATGTCCGCCCCCCGGGCGCCGCGCTCCAGCAGGTCCGCGGCGATGCGGTGGGTGCGGGGGGTGACGCTGCGGTACCGGAAGCACCCCGTGTCCGTGGTGAGGCCGGTGTACAGGCAGTCGGCCACAGCCGGGGCCAGCTCCACCCCCAGCCCCACCAGCAGGGCGTAGATGAGCTCCACCGCCGCGGCGGCATGGGCGTCCACCCAGCGCTCCTGGGAGAAGGGCACGTGGGTGCCGTGGTGGTCGATGGCCAGCTCCACCCGGGCAAGGTACTCCGGGGGGGCTTCCCCCAGCAGGCGCTTGTCCGCCACGTCCACTGTCATCACGTGGTCGGGCGCAAAGTCCCCCAGGGGGATGCCCGCAAAGAGATACTGGAACTTCTCCGGCACCGGGTCGGCGCAGAAGAAGCGCACCTGTTTTCCCAGGCTCACCAGGCCCCGCAGCAGGGCGCTGGCGGAGCCCAAGGTGTCCCCGTCGGGGGAGGCGTGGCTCATCACCAAAATCTTGTCCCAGCTTCGCAGCAGGGCAGCGGTTTGGGCGCAGTCCAGCATGGCTTATTCCTCCTGGCTGGGGGCGGCTTCGTCCCCGGCCTGTTCCGGCTCCAGGTGGTGGAGCAGCTGGGAGATGTGGGTGCCGTACTCGATGGAATCGGTGGCCTTAAAAAGCAGCTGGGGCACATGGCGCAGGGAGAGGCGCTTCCCCAGCTCCCGGCGGATGAACCCGGCGGCGGACTTTAAGCCCTGCACGGCGGTTTTGGAGCGCTCTAAGCCCTCCATGGTGCTGACATACACAGTGCAATAGGAGAGGTCGTTGGTGACCTCCACACGCACCAGGCTGAGGAGGCAATCCTTCACCCGGGGGTCCTTCACCTCCCGCAGGATGGCGGTGAGTTCCCGATGGATGTCCTCGGTGGTGCGGTCGATTTTAAAGCTAGGCATGTGGCTGCCTCCTTTCGGTAATGGTATGGTGTGCAAACGTAAAAGTTTTCGGTCCAGCCTTTTTCAAAAGGCTGGTGGGGTTTGGGGCAACGCCCCAAGGTCTAACGGCGTAAGCCGTCAAAGAAATGCAGCGAGCCGGGCGCACCAGCCGAAGGCTGTAGCCCGGTGAGCGGACGGCTGCCACCCGGCCGCCCCAAAGCCAGCGCTGTGAGGACTGTCCGAGAGCCAGGCTGCGGCTCTTTTCCGGACGACTCTCGAAAGAGGTCCGGCGTCCCAGCCTATCGCCTTTGGCGCGTGCGGCTGTGACGCCTGCTCTTCTTTTGCGGCTTACGCCGTTTTTAAGGTCGTGGGATTTCATCCCACACCCTGACAAACTTTTTGAAAAAAGTTTGATCAAAAACTTTTACCCCGCTTCGCGGTTTATTCTCGGTACTCCTCCATCTCGTAGGCTTCCAGGATGTCCCCCTGCTTGATGTCGGAGAACTTCTCCAGGGTGATGCCGCAGTCGTAGCCGTCGGCCACTTCCCGCACGTCGTCCTTAAAGCGCCGCAGGGAGGCCACCTTGTCGTCGGCCACGATGATGCCGTCCCGCACCACGCGCACCTGGGCGTTGCGGGTGATCTTGCCGCTGATGACGTGGCCGCCAATGACCATGCCCACGTTGGAAATCTTGTAGGTCTCCCGGCACTCGGCCTTGCCCAAAGCCACCTCGCGGAACTTGGGGGCCAGCATGCCCTTCATGGCGCTTTCAATCTCCTCGATGCAGTCGTAGATGATGCGGTACAGCCGCATGTCCACGCCGTCCCGCTTGGCGTTCTCCTCGGCCACGGGGTCGGGCCGCACGTTAAAGCCCACGATAATGGCGTTGGAGGCGTTGGCCAGCATGACGTCGCTTTCGCTGATGGCGCCCACCGCCCCGTGGATGATGTGCACCCGCACCTCGTCGTTGGAGAGTTTCTCCAGGGACTGGCGCACGGCCTCCACAGAGCCCTGCACGTCGGCCTTGACGATGATTTTCAGCTCCTTCATGTCGCCCTCTTTCATCTGCTCGAACAGATTGTCCAGGGTGACCTTGGTCTGGGAGTTGAACTGCTCCTCCTTGCGCTCGTTGATGCGCTGCTCCACCAGCTCACGGGCCAGGCGCTCGTCGGACACGGCGTTGAAGATGTCGCCGCCCACGGGCACGTCGCCCAGGCCGGTGATCTCCACAGGCACGCTGGGCCCGGCTTCCTTCACCCGGCGGCCCCGGTCGTCCATCATGGAGCGCACACGGCCCACGGTGGTGCCGGCCACAATGGTGTCCCCGGCGTGGAGGGTGCCGTTCTGCACTAGCACGGTGGCCACGGGGCCCATGCCCTTGTCCAGGCGGGCCTCGATGACGGTGCCCTTGGCGGCGCGGTCGGGGTTGGCTTTCAGCTCCATCATGTCGGCGGTGAGCAGGATCATCTCCAGCAAATCGTCGATGCCCTGCTTGGTGTGGGCAGAGACGGGGATGCAGGGCGTGTCGCCGCCCCACTCCTCGGGCACCAGCTCGTACTCGGTGAGCTGCTCCTTCACCCGCTCGGGGTTGGCGCCCTCCTTGTCCATCTTGTTGATGGCCACGATGATGGACACGCCGGCGGCCTTGGCGTGGTTGATGGCCTCCACGGTCTGGGGCATGATGCCGTCGTCAGCGGCCACCACCAGCACGGCGATGTCCGTCACCTGGGCGCCGCGGGCGCGCATGGTGGTGAAGGCGGCGTGGCCGGGGGTGTCCAGGAAGGTGATTTCCCGGCCGTCCACCTGCACACGGTAGGCGCCGATGTGCTGGGTGATGCCGCCGGCCTCGCCCTCGGTGACGTGGGAGTGGCGGATGACGTCCAGAATGGAGGTCTTGCCGTGGTCCACGTGGCCCATGACCACCACAACGGGGGCCCGGGGCACCAGGTTGGCCTCGTCGTCCTCGCTGTCGTCGATGATGCGCTCCTCGATGGTGACCACCACTTCCTTCTCCACCTTGGCGTGGAACTCGTCGGCCACCAGCACGGCGGTGTCAAAGTCGATGGTGTCGTTGATGGTGGCGAACACGCCCAGGCTCATCAGCTTCTTGATGACCTCGGGGGCGGAGACTTTCAGCCGCAGGGCGAACTCGCCCACGGTGATTTCGTCGGGCACCTCGATGGTGATGTGCTTGGCGGCCCGCTCCCGGGCGATGCGGTTCAAACGCTCGGCCTCGGTCTCCCGCTTGCCGCGGCGCTGCTGGCCCCGGCGCTGGCTGTTCCGGTTGGGGAACTTCTGCTTGGTCACCACGTTGTCGGTGCGGGTCTTCACCTTCTGGTCGGCCAGCTGGTCGTATTTCTCATTGTACTTGTCGATGTTCACATTGGAGGAACGGGTGTCCACCACGCGGCGGGTGGGCTGGTGCTTGGGCTGCTCCTGGGCAGGGGCGGCAGGCTGCTGGGCCTGGGGGGCCGGGCGCTTCTCCTGCTTTTCCGCCGCCTTTTGCTGGGGCTGGCCCTTCTGCTGGGGCTTCTCCTGGCGGGGGGCCGCCTGCTGGGCAGGGGCTGCCGGGGCGGGGGCAGCCTCCTGGCTGGCCCGCTGGGCAAAGTACTCGTCCAGGCTCTTCATGCTCCGCTGCTGGGTGAAGGCCTCGAACACCACGTCCAGCTCCTCCTCCGTCAGGGCGGTCATATACTTTTTGGGCCCGGGGAAATACTTGGCCAGAATATCGATGACATCCTTGTTGGGGATATCCAGGTCCTTGGCCACTTCCCGCACTCTGTATTTAATCATCATGGGCATGTTCCTCCTTCTCTTCCGTCACGGCTTCCGCCAGCTCCTTCACGGCCTTGGCGAACCCCTTGTCTGTTATGGCCAGCACCCCGGCCCGCATGCCGCAGGCCCGGCCCAGCTCTTCCATGCCAAAATTTCCCCGCAGGGTGGGCACCCCGGCCCTGTCGCCCTCGTAGCGCAGGTTTTTCAGGGTTTTTTCCGAAATATCCCGGGCCGCCAGCAGCAAAGCCGCCTTGTGGCCCCGGGCGGCGCTTACCGCCGCGTCGAACCCGGGCTCTATCTTCCCGGCCCTTCTGGCAAGCCCCAGCAAGGACAGCAGCTTATCCATGGCCGCCCCCCTTTCTCCGGGGGAGGGGCTCCTCCGGCTCCTCTATGACGATGATGGGCTGGCCCTTCTCATCCAGGGGGCCGGCAGGCTGCTGCGCCTCTTGGGCGGCCCGCTCGGCCTGGGCAATTTCCTCCTCCAGCCGCTGGTAGACCTCCTCGGGAATCTTGCAGGAGAAGGCCCGCTCCAGCCGCCGGGATTTCCGGGCCTGCTTTAGGCACTGGGCGTCCAGGCACAGGTAGGCCCCCCGGCCCGGTTTTTTCCCCGTCAGGTCCAGGCTGATTTCCGGCGGCAGGGGGCTGCCGCTTTCGTCCTCCTTCTGGGGGGCGCGCACCACCCGCGCCAGCTCTTTTTTGGGCTTCATCTCTCCGCAGCCCGCGCACATGCGCAGGGGCGTTTTCTTTGGGCGCATAGCCTCTCTCCTCCAATCCCTCCGGCAGGCAAGTCCCTGCCTTATTCTTCCTCGCCGTAAAAACCGCTTTCCGGCTTGATGTCAATCTTCCAGCCCGTCAGCTTGGCGGCCAGGCGGGCGTTCTGGCCCTTGTTGCCAATGGCCAAGGACAGCTGGTTGTCCGGCACCGTCACCTTGCAGGAGCGGGAGCCGTCCGCGGCGGTTTCCACAGAGAGCACGTTGGCCGGGGACAGCGCCGCGGCGATGAACTTCTCCGGCTCGTCGCTGTACTCCACAATGTCAATCTTCTCGCCGCCCAGCTCATCCACAATCTCCGAGACACGGCTGCCCCGGGTGCCGATGCAGGCGCCCACGGCGTCCACGTCGGGGTTGTGGCTCATCACGGCCAGCTTGGTGCGGGAGCCCGCCTCACGGGACACGGCCTTGATTTCTACGGTGCCATCGTAGATTTCGGGCACTTCCGTCTCAAACATGCGCTTGACCAAATCGGGGTGGGTGCGGGAGATGATGGCCTTGGGGCCCTTCTCCGTCTCCCGTACATCGACCACATACACTTTTATGTAGTCGCCCTCCTTCACATTCTCCCCGCCGATCTGCTCGTTCTTGGGCAGCACGGCCTCGGCCTTGCCGATCTTCAAGGAGATGGCGCCGGTGCGGGGGTCGATGCGCTCCACCAGGCCGCTGACCAGCTCCTGGTGCTTGCTCTGGAACTCCTGCATCATCTGGCCCCGCTCGCTGTCGCGGATGCCCTGGCGGATGATGTTCCGGGCCGTTTGGGCGGCCACCCGGCCAAACTGCTTGGTGTCCAGCTTAATGCGCACAAACCGGCCCACGCAGGCGGTGGGGTCCACCTGCTTGGCCTTGTCCAGCAGGTACTGGCGGTTGGGGTCCTCCACCTCTTCCACAATCTCCTTGCGGAGATACACGTTGAACACGCCCTTCTCGGGGTCCACGTCGATGTCCACGTCCTCGTTGCCGTAGTTGTTCTTGCAGGCGGTGGAGATGGCCTTTTTAATCTTATCCAGCATAAACTCCACCGGGATGCCCTTTTCCTTTTCCAGCAAGTTCAGGGCCAGGAACAATTCCTCGTTGCCCTGCTTCTCTGGTTCCTTTTTCTTTGCCATGGTCTAGCCTCGCTCCTTTTCTTGTGGTTTTTATTCCTCTTCCTCGTCAAAGTCCTCTTCCACAGAGTGGACCGAGGAGCATTCCTTCTTCTCCAACGTGACGCTGGTTTCCTCGTCCAGCTGCAGCTCCAGCTGGCCGTCTTCCTCTGCCCGCAGCAAAATGCCGGTCAGCTCCCGCTGGCCGTTCTCCAGGGGGCGGATGAGCCGGGCCCGCACAGGCCGGCCCACAAAGGCGGCAAAGTGCTCCGGCCGGGTGAGCTTGCGCTCCAGCCCGGGGGAGGACACCTCCAGCATATGCTCCTGGGGGATGGGGTCCTCCTTGTCCAGCACAGGGGAAAGGGCGTGGGTCATGTCCACGCAGTCGTCAATGGACACGCCGCCCTCCTTGTCGATAAACACCCGCAGGAACCAGTCGGCTCCCTCCTTGACGAACTGCACATCCCATAGAGAGAGGTTCAGCTCTTTGGCCAGGGGCTCGGAGAGCTCCCAGACCCGCTGGGCCACATTTCCTTTTTTCTTCGGCGCGGGACTCATGCGCTTCACCCTTTCCCGGCCCAGGGGCCGACTTTTTCTCTTTATCCTTATAAGCAAACAAAAGAGCGGGTCACCCCACTCTTTCATCATCCTACCGTATACCTTATTGATTATAGCACCACAATCCAGGAAAATCAAGGGTTTTTCTCGGTTTTCTCCCCACCTGGCGGGGCAAACCGCCCTCCCAAAGCGCCGGACGCTGCCGCCTTTCCCCCAAGGCCCACTCTTCAGCGAAACACGGTACCCCTCAGGCTGGCACACCCCGCGACTTGCCCGGGGTGCAACCCTCGCGGACACCAAGCTATGCGTTCTTGCCCAGTCAAGCGGCCTTAAGCCGCGCCCCGCGACCTGCCTGGGGTGCAACCCCCCGCGACTTGCCTGGGGTGCAACCCCCTATACTTCCAGCTGGCGGGAGAGGAACATGGCCGCCGCCCGCAGGCTCTCCAGCGTGCCGGCGTCCAGCTGCTTGGGCGAGCGCTCCCCTTTTAATAGAAGCACTGCTCCCATGGGGTCGCCCTCAGCCACCAGAGGGAACACCGCCAGGGCCTCCGCGGCCACCCCTTGGGCCACCGGCACCGTGTCCTGCCCCTGGGTGGTGAAGGGCCGCTTCCCCTGGACCAGCTCGTCCAGCTGGGGGGAGAGGGGCTTGTGCAAAGGCTCCTTCTTGGCTGGCCCCGCCACCGCGATGATTTGCTCCGTGTCGCACACAGCGGCCGCCTGCCCTGTCAAGGACACCAGTACCCCCGCGTACGCCTGGGCCAAGGTGGACATCTCCCCCACGGGGGAATACTTCTTGAGTATCACCTCGCCGGACACGTCGGTGAAAATCTCCATGGGCATCCCCTCCCGGATTTTCAGCGTCCGCCGGATTTCCTTAGGGATGACCACCCGACCCAGGTCGTCAATCCTCCGTACAATTCCTGTGGCTTTCATACCATTCCTCCCAAAATGCAGCCCGCCAAGTCCCGGCCGGGCCTTTGTTCGTGTGGTTAGTATTTGCCAGCTTTTCCGGGTTTATCCTTGTTTTTTCGTCCGCCCCGCGGGGACTTTTGCCCGGCATTTTTGAAATTCACACCGGTGGGATAAAGGCTTTGACGTTGACCGCAACGGAGAGGGATAAATTTGCAGTTTTCCCGGTAGGAGCTTTGGACGGAAGACTTTCCCAGCTTTTGCGTGGGACGCTGGGGCACCCATTCCCTTTTCTGGGACCCGCGCCCATTCCCGCGGCTTTTCAACAAGATTTCACTCTCTTGTGGAAGGAAAAGCCAGGCTTTGAGCCCCCTCACCGCGTTTTCTTCCCCCCGTGCGAGTTTATAGATAACTTCAACTCACGGGGAAAAAGCCCTGTGAGAATCTAAAATTTAAGAGGGTTGAAATTATGAAGAAAAGCAAGTTTCTGAAGAAATCACTTGCGATGCTTCTGGCGCTCATGCTGGTCGTCGCAATGATTCCGCTCAGCGCTTCCGCCGCTCTTCCCGATGACCTGGAGTATCTGTATATCAACGGTGCCCAGGTTTCCGTGGACGACTTGGAAGTGAATGTCACCGACCTTACAGCTAAGGTAAGGATCGAGACAAACGGCGATTTGTCTGCCCAGCAGGCAGAGCTTCGTGTGTTTGAGAAGGGTGGCTCTGTCAACTATGACACTGCTCCTGCCCGTACTACTAGCACTCAGAGCAAAACCTTTGATCCTGCCACTTACGCTGATGTCAATGGCAACACCGCTACCATCAAGATGGAGCTGTGGAACACCAATGGTACTTCCAGCAACTACAATGATGACAAGCGGTTGGCTTCCTACACCTTGACTATCAACAAAGTGGATGCTTCCACCACCACCAACCTGGAGGTTGTGAAGCAGACCAACGCTGCTGCTGGCGACGGTGCCTACGACGCCTATGTGGAAGGTGACGATATTTATGTGATCACTGCTCGCCATACTGGCACTGGTACTACTACCAACACTCCTATTACTTCTTGGACTGCTAACACCCAGAAGAGTGTTCGCGCTACCATCACTGTGCGTCCTCTCGACAGCGCAAAAATCACCGCTTGGACTGATGCCGATAATGGCACCAATAAGACCGGTACTGTATTCGGTTCTCAGGAGATTTCCGCTAATGATGGCGACACTGTTACTGTGACCTCTGCCAACGGCGGCAACTCCACCACTTATAAGATCCATGCTATCTACGAAGAGGCTCTGGAGGGCTTTACCGCTACTGTTGGTGAAACCGAGTACAAGGCTACTATCACCGATGGCAACAACGACGATGTGGAAGACACCATCACTTTGGTTCTGCCCAAGAGCGTTCTGAAGGATTCCAAGGGCGACGATGTACCGAGCCCCACTTTGCCTGTGTCTTTTGACGCCTACGGCAATGTGAATCCCTCTGTAAATGTTAAAATTGAGGGAAAAACCACTCCTATTTCTGGAAACACCATGGTTACCTTCACTGGCCTGGCAAACGGCGATGTGAACGGCACTGTTACCGTTTCCCGTCTGAATGGCTTTACTCAGGAGTACAAGCTGGTTGTGAAGACTGAGGACAGCACCAACACTGCTATCGAGTATGTGCGTGTGAATGCTACCAAGGCTACTGTTTCCGGCAGCGATATCTCCGCTGTTTTGCCCAACACCTACAATGGCAATGCTGTTACGCAGGCTACTCTGAAGGACGTTGTCATCTACACCGAGGACACCGTGGAGAGTGTTGTTCTGAACGGCACTGCAATGCATAAGTATGGCTCTTCAGAAGCTACCAAAGCCAATTTGGAAAAAGCTCCCGATGGCCAGGTTTCCTGGATTTTGAAGGGTGTGGATCTTTCTCAGCCTCGCACTTTGACCGTCACCGCTGAGGACAATCACTTTGAGGAGTACACCATCAGCACCAGCATGGCCACTGTGGCAAATGTTGCCGGCCTGACTGCTGTGTGGCTGCGCAATGGTGCCAACACCTACGAAGGCATTCCGGATTCCACTACCAACACCTTCAAGGTAGAAGTTCCCTACATGACCACTGACATCTCTTCTTGGGATGTGCTGGTCACCCCCGCTTCCGGTTCTAAGATCCAGTACAATGGCAATTATGATCTGGTGAACGGTGTGACCAAGGCCAGCGACATCGGCCTGAACAAAGTCAATCTCACCACCGGTGCTAAGACCACTGTTACTGCTGTCAACGGCGCCGATGCCAAGATCACCAAGGAGTACACCATCCAGATTACTCTGAAGGCTGCTAAGAGCGCCAACACCTTGACAGGTCTGGACTTCACTTCTCAGATCAGCACCAACACCGATGATAAGGCAGTTGTTCGCGCTCTGTCTGATGAGAACCAGTTCCATGCTTATATTGACGAGCAATCCAACAACACCTATCAGGTGGGCACCATCAACTTGTCTGTTCCCCAGAGCCTGCGGACTCATACCGAAGACAATAATGTTCAGTATACTTACAACAACATTGTAACTGGTTTTGAAGTACCCGAAGGTGCTGTAGCTTATGCTATCACTGGAAACTCTGGCACCAATTATGTGTTGGAGGAGTTGGCTTCTACAACCTTGCCTTTGGCCGGAACTTTGACCGGTACTAAGATTGGGAATACCACTACCAGTGATGTGTACAGCCAGATTTTGGTTCTGCCTGAGCAGATTGCCCGTCAAGTTAAGGCCGGCGAAGCTGCAGGTGATGTTAATCATGTACCTCAGGTTGATGCTAACAAGTACGGTACTTTGTACACTGTGAATCTGGTGGATGTGGACTATGAAACTGGTGATGATCTGCTGACCATCAAGATTGGCGATGTCAAGCTGCAGATCAACACCAATGACAATACTGTCACTGGCACTCTGCCCTGGAGCTACACGGTTGCCTCTACCGATAGTGCCCAAAAGAAGCTCGATTCTGCTAAATTCTTTGAGTTCACTACTTCTGATTATGCAGAAATGCGTTATCTCAACACTTTCGGTGAATATTCTGCCGTGAATTCCAATGGTGATACCGATGGTGATGGCGCATCTAATAATCCTGGTTCGCAGAATCTGAAGTTCTTCTTTGTGCGCGGTGCGAACAACAATGTGGAGCTTTACTGGATTTATGATGTAAACAGCATGGCATCTGATGCTATTGGAACTGGCAGCAACTCGAGCCAGAATTGCTTGCTCGTTCGCGCTGAGGATCGTTTGAATCCCACTGTTAGTTATAAGGTTTCCGAAACCAAGTATACCTTCAACCTGAAGTGGCAGGATCCTTCCAAGGAAGCTGATATTAAGTCCTTTAGTGTGGCTGGCCAGACTGGCATTGTGAACAATACCAATGACGATGCCCGTACCATCACTGTGAACGTGCCTTATGGCACCGACATGAAGGGCCTGGTTGCTACTTTTGAGGCTTCTCTGGGCGCCACTGTTAAGGTTGGCGATACTCTGGCTAGTGCAGTTGACTTTGTCAGCGGTGTTACTTCTCTGAACTACACCAACCCCGTCTACGTGTATGTTATCTCCGAAGACGGTTCTGTGACCAATCGTTATACCATTACTTTGGACGAAGGGCTTTCCTTCTCCGACGTGAACCCCGGTGACTGGTTCTATGACAACGTCATGGACGCTGCCGAGAACGGCTATGTTTCCGGTATGGGCGACGGCACCTTCAATCCCACTGGCGCTACCACTCGTGCGCAGTTCGCTGCCATGATTGCCAACGCCCTGGGTTACGATTCCAACCCCGAGGAAACTCCCTCCATGTTCCCCGATGTTGCTGAAGACTTCTGGGGCAAGGCTGCTATCAACTTCTGTGCTCAGAACGGCATCATTTCCGGTTATGATGACGGTACCTTCCAGCCCAACAAGGCTATCACCCGTCAGGAGGCTGCTTCCATCCTGCGGAATGCTTTCAAGCTGACTGAGTCCTCTTCTGAAATGTTCCCGGATGATTCCGCCATCTCCGGCTGGGCTAAGGAGAGCGTCTACATCGTCAAGGCTTCCGGCCTGATGAAGGGTGACGCCGGGACCGGTAACTTCCGTCCCACCGATACGATTATTAGAGCTGAGGCCGCTTCCATTCTTATGAACGCGAAGTATGCCGGTTTGATTAAATAAGGTTTCAACTCTACTTAATTTTTATGATTACCCCATAGGATGAGGGCGCTGCCACAAGGCGGCGCCCTTGTTCTATTGTGTTGGCATCCTCTATTGATTCCGCTCTAAGTCAAACTATATCCGGTGGTTGAAAACTCGACTATCGATTCTTAAGTTTTCGAAGATTCGAAAGCGCTATACGTAACATGAAGTTTCAATGCCTATATATCTGTGGGAAACGCTATGAGTAGCTATAAGATGAATGCCTACAAAAAGCAAAAAAGGTACCTAAGATTTTTTCTTAGGTACACTTTTATGGTCAAAAATATTGCGCCGTTTTCCGGTTAGGTTTCATTCGGGCAAGACAAAAGGGACAGCTTTCGCTGTCCCTTCTGCCTATGGGGTAATCATAAAATTAAGTAGAGTTGAAACCTCAGTTGATAACACCAGCGTACTTCGCATTCATCAGGATGGAAGCGGCTTCAGCTCTTGTAATCGTAGAAGTGGGACGGAAGTTGCCAGTACCGGCATCGCCCTTCATCAGGCCGGAGGCCTTCACCAGGTACACGCTCTCCTTGGCCCAGCCAGCAATGGCGGAGTCATCGGGGAACAGCTCATCGGTGGTCTCGGTCAGCTCAAAGGCGTTGCGCAGGATGGAAGCAGCCTCCTGACGGGTGATAGCCTTGTTGGGCTGGAAGGAGCCGTCCTCGTAGCCGGTCAGGATGCCGTTCTGGACGCAGAAGTTGATAGCAGCCTTGCCCCAGAAGTCGTCGGCAACATCGCGGAACATAGAGGGAGCCTCGGGATCAGCCTCGTAGCCCATAGCGTTGGCAATCATGGAAGCGAACTGGGCGCGAGTGGTGGAACCCATGGGATTGAAGGTGCCATCGCCCATGCCGGAGATGTAGCCGTTGTCAGCAGCGTCCATGACGTTGTCGTAGTACCAGTCGTCCTCGTCGATGTCGGAGAAGTGGCTGCCCAGGTTCACAGTGACCTTGTAGCTGTTCACGTTCTCGCCGCTCTCAGAGTGGACATACAGCAGGACGGTGTTGGTGTAGTTGATGGAAGTGACACCGCTCTCCACCAGAACGCCATCGGGAGTGGTCAGAGTGACAGTGGCTTCGGGAGAAGTCTCAAACTCGGCGACCAGGCCGGTCACGTCGGAGGCAAAGGGCAGGTTCACGGTGATGGTGCGGTTGTCGGGATCGGAATCGTCGATAACACCGTTGACACCGTTGATGGAGAAGGACTCAAAGTCAGCGTCGTCGCAAGCGTCCTTCCAGGTCAGGTTGAAGGTCCAGTCGGTGTAAGAGGGAACAGTCTCCTTGTTGGGATTCGGACTACCAGTACCAACAGTCAGGCGGTCCTCAGCCTGCACTTCGAAATAAGTAACAGCCTTATTGCCCTCGCTACGCATAACGGTCACAGTGTGGTCATCATTGCGCACAAAGTAGAGAGTCTCATCCGCAGCGTTACCAGCATCCCACTTTCCGATATAATCAGGATTGCTCACAAGAACCGCTTTAGCATACTTGCTCAGTTCCCAGGTAGTAACAGCAGAGCTATCAGTTGCGTCTTCGCCTTGGTCAACAGTAGCACTCCAGGGCAGCACACCAGAGATGGTGTTGTTGCTGGTGTTCACAGTCAGTTCAGTGTCGCCAACGGTGAAGGACAGCAGGTCATCCTCGGAAGAATGCAGATCGGCTGTGATTTGCACACCATAGGTAGTGCCATACTGTGCAACAGCAGCCTTAGAAATCAAATCAACACCTTTATCGCGGCCAGAAGTTTCGGCATCGCCCACCAGGACCTGACGGGCAATTTCTTCAGGAAGAACAATCACAGTGCTGTATTCACCATGGTATCCATCATCAGTCATCACAGGAGTGGTGCTGAGAATAGAACCAGTGATGTTTTCATCATCAACATCTGTAGTAGTAGCGGTCAACTTGTGAAGACGATAGTTACCGGTATCCTCACCGTAAACAACGAAAGCCACGCCGCCGTCCACAGTGGTGAAGTCAGTAACGACATTGTTAAAGTAGCCTTCACGGTTGTCCATCAGGCTGGGAGCAACCTTCAGGTTGATGGTGCCCACATTGTTGGAGCTGTCGGTGTTCTCCCACACGTTGGCGGTGAACACATTCTCGTCCTCGTCGATGGCGTGCATGATATCGCGGTCGCTGTCATTGGAGACAGGCTGTGCCGTAAAGTGCAGGCCCTCCAGGCGGTTGCCGGTGGCAGCAGGCTTGTCCAGGACCACGTTCACAGTGTATTCTTGACGGACAGTCGCGTCGTTCTTGTCAACGGCGACAATCGTAGTGGAGATACCTTTGGTCACATCAATCTCACTACCCAGACCAATGCGGGAAGCGGTATGGTAGCCGTTAATCAGGTCGTAGGTAGCATCAGTGGTAAACTGAACCTTAGCACCGGAGGAAGCAGTTGCGTACACGCGCAGGTCGGCCACATCCAGGGTCATGTAGGGAACAGTCACAGTGATGACGTCGGGAGTATTGGCGCCACCGGAATTGGTGATAACACCATCGTAATCACCAATGGAGAAATGAGTGATAGAAGCATCGTCATGGCGCTGAGCAAACTCAGTGGTAATGGTATACTGCTCAGAGGTATTGCTATCTTCAGCCACAACAGTGATGACCTTCATGGTTTCGATGTTTACACCAGTGATTTTCCAAGCAATCCGGGAAGCATCATAATCCAGGTCATTCTCGTCAGTAATGGGATCGGCAGGTTTGCCATCCACAGTTACGCTCTCGACAGAAGTGCCAGTGTAAATGACAACGCTCAAATCATCCCGCTCTGTGGGAGCACCAGTGTCCTTATTCACAGGCAACACAGCATTGATGGCGTTGCCCTCAATGTCAGCAATAGTGTCGTCCACACGGACATAGGTGATTTCAGTGTCGGAATCGGGCTGGAGACGCACAACCAGGTTATAAACCTGAATTGCATCTGTTCCTTTAGTGTCGATAGTAGAAGACTCCGAACCCAGACGGTACACCCGAACTGAACCAGTCCAAGTCTTGTTAGCTAAGTCATTAAAAACGACTTCATCACCAGACACCAGATTGGAATCAAGGGCAGTGCCATTATTGGTTTCGTAAATCTCCATAGTGCAATGGAGATTGCCTTCTACTTTGTACTCAACAGCAAACTTGGGGTTAGTAACGGGATAGCCCCACTGGTCGTTGATGGCATCCTTGGGCAGGGTAACAGTGATGGTGTCGGGGACATCGTTCTTGTCCACGTCCGAAATCACACCGTCAACGCCGTCCACAGAGAAGGAATTGATAGCATCCTTGTAAGTTGCCACAACCTTGTAGGTGCTGTGGTTGCCCTTGGACTCAGAGGTCACAGTGAAAGTATCGTTATTATCAACTTCCACAGTGTACGCACCCTTAATATCAGGGTCACCCACATTATCCACTGTGGCGCCCTCTAGGGGAGTAACCTTAATCTCAGCGTCCAAATCAGCCTGAGCACCATCTTCATCCCACTTGGCATCCGAAGTGGCATCCCAGCCCCCACCAGTATGACGAGCCAGAACCACGTTGATAACCTTGTTCACGTTGTCAACTTCGGCGCTGTACACACCGCGGCCCAGAACCACGTCCTCAGACAGGTTGGTGGTAGTACGGGCGTCCACCTGGTTCAGAGTGATGACGTAGGGGTCATACTTGGTGTCGTCGGAGGTGGCAGGGGTGTCCTTGGTGTCCACCAGCTGCAAAGAGATGGTAGCGGTCTTCTCGCCGGTAACAGTGACATACTGATTGGCGAGAAGGGGAGTCTCAGTGACAGTAATCGGCGTAGTTGCGGTAGTGGAGTAGCTGGGAGCGGCGATAGCCTGCAGCTGGTAGTTACCAGTCAGACCAGCCGCCAGCTTAACCTTCACATCCGCACTCAGGTCACGGACCTGAACGGACGGATTACTGGACTGCAAGTCCACAGTGACGCCGTTTACGGTAATATACCGTACAACGCCAGAGGGAGCTTCTGCAGCCGCAGCGCTGAGCGGAATCATTGCGACGACCAGCATGAGCGCCAGAAGCATCGCAAGTGATTTCTTCAGAAACTTGCTTTTCTTCATAATTTCAACCCTCTTAAATTTTAGATTCTCACAGGGCTTTTTCCCCGTGAGTTGAAGTTATCTATATAATAATCTTTGTCTTTGAAAAATGCAAGCCCTTTTTTCAAGTTTTTACGCAAATCCTTGCCGAGACAGCGCAAAGCCAAAAATGGCTACAAATGGCGGTCTTAAGCCATTTCTGGGGATTTTTTCTTGTAACCTTTTGTTACGATTTGGAGAAATCCCCATATTTTCCCTCTACAATGTGGCGCATTTTTGGAAGGTTTGTCCATCGCTCCTTTTGCGGGCTTTTTGTTTTGTGCGCTTCTTTGTAAAATCGTTTCTTTTTCGCGGCAAAGCTTGGGGAAGTTGTCCATATTTCCGGTCAGTGACAAAAAATCCTCCCGCTGGAAAAAAGTTTTCCCCTGCGCCGCGCCTGTTTTCCCGCAAAGTTTTGTCCCTTTACAGGGGAGTCTTGCATCACGGGCACAGGCTTTTGCCTCACTTTCCCCAGAGGGCCCCGCCCAGCTCCTCCACCGCGTTGGTGGAGAGGCACCGGCCGTGCTCCTCGCAATAGGCGTAGAAAACAGGACAGGCTCCCAGGGGCTTGCCGAAGGGCGCCGCCAGCCGCCGGACGCTTTGCCGCTGCCGCAGCGCTGCTGCCGCTTTTAAGTAATAGGCGCCCCGGTACAGGCACAGGGACGCCTCCAGCTTGGGCCAGGCCTGGTACAGGCACGCCACCGCGGCGCACAGGCTGCCCGCCCTTTGGAACTGGAACACAAGGGGCTGCGCCGGCCGTTTCAATCGCACGTGCAGCACCTCGCTTCCTGGGTTTTACTCCATTGTATGGCAAGGGCTTGGCTTTGGTGTTTACACCGGCTCGCCGCGCAGCTGCTGGATGGCCTGCTCCGGGTCCTTGGCGGTGAACACCGCGGTGCCGGCGATGAGCACGTCGGTGCCCGCCTCCCGCACGATGTGGGCGTTCTCCAGGTTGATGCCGCCGTCCACCTCGATAAGCAGGTTGGGGAAGTGCGCCTTGAGGGTGCGCACCTTCTTTAGGGGCCACTCCTGGAGCTTCTGGCCGCCAAAGCCGGGCTCCACGGTCATCACCGTCACGTGGTGCAGCTGCTCCCCAAAGGGGAAAAGCTCCTCCGCCGGGGTGCCGGGCTTGATGGCGATGCCGGGCTTCGCGCCGCTGGCTTCAATGGAGGCCAGCACAGTACGGGGGTCGTCGTCGCACTCGATGTGGAAGGTAATCCAATCGGCGCCGGCCTCCCGGAACACGGGCACGTACTGCAGGGGATGGCGGAGCATCAGGTGCAGGTCGAACTCCTGGTCCGTCTTGCCCCGCAGTGCCTTTACCACCTGGGGCCCCATGGTCAAATTGGGCACGAAGTTGCCGTCCATAATGTCGATATGAAGAATCTCCGCTTCCCGCACTTTTTTCAGCTCCGCGCCCAGGGCGGAGAAGTCCGCCGCCAGCAGCGAAGGCGCCACGTAAGTCATTTGCGCTACCATCCTTTCCCATACCGTCTTTTCCCCTATTGTACACGATAGAGCCCGCTTTTTCAACGGGTACCGCCCAGAAAGATAAAAAGGCCCGCCGCCCACCGGGCAGCGCACCTTTTCCTATACTAATACAATATGTTGCATAGCCCCTGTGCCAAGATGGTCATCAGTGGTATACTAATAATAGAAAGCACCGTGCTTACCGCCACCGTTTTCGAGGCCAGGGCGGAGTCCCTTTTATACTGCACGGAGAACAGCACCGTGTTGGCGGCCACCGGGCAGGCAGCCTGGATAACGCTGGTGACAAACAGCTCCTGGGAGGGGCGGATGAACAGCAGGCACACCACAAACAGCGCCGGGGCCACCAGCAGCCGCAGGGCCGCCATCTTGTACACCGCAAAATCCGAGACGAAGGAGTGCAAATCCACCTTGGCCACATAGCTGCCGATAATCAGCATGGCCAGGGGCGTGTTCAAGTCCGCGAAGAAGCCCACCGGCTCGGTGATGACCGCGGGCAGATGCAAATCCAAAAAGTAGATGGGCAGGCCAAACAGCAGGCCGATGATGCCTGGGTTGAACAGCAGCACCTTCAGGCTCATCTTCTGGCCGCCGCTCATCATGCTGTAGCCGTAGGTCCAGCAGAAGATATTGAACACCACAATGAAGAAGGAGCCGTACATCACGCCCTTGCTGCCCACAATGCCCTCCACCAAGGGCAGGCCCATAAAGCCGGCGTTGCTAAAGCTGACGGCAAAGCGCAGCACCTTTTTGCGGCCCTCGGGCTCCTTGCGGAAGAAAAGCAGGCTCAGGCCGATGCTCAAGGCGATGGCCAGGGCCGAGGTGCCCACGGAGAGCAGCAGCTCCCCCGGGCTGAGGCTGTCCTCTGAGGTGAGGAAGGAATTGACAATCAGGCAGGGGGTGACGATTTGGATGAGCAGCGTGGTGATTTCCGAGGCGCCCCGCTCGGTGAGCATCCCCTTTTTCGTCACCAGGTAGCCCACCACAATGAGGATGAGCATCACCACCACCTTGCTTATCACTGTCAATACCGCTTCCATGCAGTTCCCTCTCTTTCCCGCGTTTTCCCTGCCAGCTTAGAAAAGCCCCTCTGGGTCGTCTGTGTCGTCCTTTTCCTGGGCGGGAAGCTCCTTGGCCTCCTGCCCCCGGGCGGACTTCCGGTTCTTCCGGTACTCCTTGACAAACACCACGGCCAGCACCACCAGCACCGCGGCGGTGAGCACCCGGAAGGCAATGCCCCAGCCCCCTGCAAAGGCGCCCGCGTCGGGATAGATGCGGTCCACCAGCAGCCAGGCGCCCAGCACCAGGAAGTAGCCTCCCGCCAGGAAAAACACCTTGTTCTCCTTGGAGAGGGAGAAAATCAAAATGAGCCCAGCCGCCATAATGACAATGGGGAACATGAATTCCATAAAAGCCGCTCCTTTCCAGGCCGTTACTCTCTGCCTATTATACTGGAAACCGCCCCAAATTACAAGGGCGGGCCGCCCCTGCCCCACAGGCAGAAAAAAAGGCCGCCGCTTTCGCGACAGCCCTTTGGCTTTCTCCTTTTTAAGAGAGGATATAGATATTCATGGTGCGGCGGCCAATCTGGCTGCACTCCTCAAGGGTGTTGTAGCACAGGTCCGCAAGGATATCTCCGGCCATGGCCGCGCCGCCGGTGTCACCGGCCACGCCGTAGCCGTAGACCACGCTGCCGTCGGGGGAGGTGATGTACATCTTCGTCCCGTAGGGGATGATGTTGGGGTTCACCGCCACCACGCCGTACACGGCGTCCCAGCCCAGCGAGGTGGTGCCCCCGGGCACGGAATAGGCTGTGCAGGTGCCGCTCATCATGGAGCTGTAGGAAACGGTGTTGCCGTACATATCCACAAAGGTGCCGGCCACGTTCCCGGTGCCGTTGCCCCCGCTGACGTCCGCGCCGCCGGAGGCTTCCTCCCTCTGGGAGGTGCCCCGCAGCACCACTTCGGCCACAGGCTCCTTGGTCACCTTTTCAGAGGCCGCTTCCCGGCTCTCCTCCTCGCCGTCCACGTAGGTCACCTTGTAGGTGACTTCCTTCTCGCCGGGGACGCCTTCGGTCTTCACCTGGGTTTCGCCCTCGTAGAGGGAGGCGGTGTCCTGGTACTCGGTCTCGTAGGCGACCTCCTCGGTCTGGACCTCCTCCTTCACTTCCACACGGCGGACGGTGATTTCCATGCCGTCCTTCACCTTCTCGGTGAGGGCAGGCTCCACGCGGTCCTCCTCGCCCAGCTGGACGCCGCACTTCTCCAGGGCGTCCTCCACGGTCTGGGCGGAAGTCTCATAGGCCTTGGTCTCCCCGTCGGCGGTGATTTGCACATCCATCACCCGGGTGACCCGGATGTGCATCTTGTCAAACAAGGGCTTGTCCGTTTCATAATTGAGGGAATCCCTCTCCCCCACGGTGACCCCGGCCTCATCCAGGGCGTCCTGCACCGTGCCGCCAATGCGGGTGACGGTGCGGCTCTCGCCGTCGGCCAGGACCACCACCTGGCACGCCCGGCGGATTTCCACCTGGGTGTCGCCCGCAATCACCGTGTCGCGGCTGGGGCTCACCTCGTCCTCGTCCTTTAGGACAATGCTGTTGTCCAGCAGGGCCTGCTCCACGGTGTCGCCCACGTAGGCCACCAGCTCGCTTTCCTCGCCAGCCTCGGAGATAGCCAGCTCCACGCCCCGGCGGACCACCACCGTGGTGGTGCCCTCCACGCGCTCGGCCACGTCCAGGGGGCCCAGGGGCTCCATGCCCCGCTCCTCCGCCTGGGCCAGGATGTCCTCCAGGCTGGTGCTGCTCATGTTGAAGGTGTAAGACTGCTCCCCGTCGATGACGTTGGCGGAGACCGTGTTCGCCATCACCGTGGCGAAGGGGAATATACTAAGGGCCAGGACCAGGATTAGCGCCGCCGCTCCCCGGATGGCGAGAAGCCTGGGCGCCTTCTTCATGTGTCTGCCGTACATAGCAATAACTCCTTTCGCCGCCCCCTTTGGGCGGTTCCAGGGGGTAGTATAGTAAAAAAGCGACGAGGTGTCAAACTTCTTTTCCGGGTTCTTTTGTGCAGTACGTCCAAATCCGAATGGAATATTCCTTGACATAACCCTTTGAAACCTGCAAATTTCCCCCGTATCCCCGGAAATTATTCAAATTATGGAAACCGCGGCCTGTGCAAAATGTATCAAAAGCGGAACCAGCCCCGGCGGGAGGGGGCTCAAAAATGAAATTTTTCTGGATTTTTATTCATTTATCTTTCGGAACTTTCCAGGTATCTCCGGGATATTTTGTAAACCAGGTGCATAAACCTTAAGAACGCATACAAAATGGACAGGCCCTGAAAACGCCCAAACTCCGGGGATTTCCCCCGCCCCACCCCCAGCGCGGCCTTTGGCGCCAGGCAGTTGCGTTTTCATTGCGAACGTGCGTTCTAATTTTTGCATGAACATGCAGCCCACAGCCCGTGATTTGCCAAATTTTTTTTGAAAAAGCAGCTTGTTCCCTATTTCCCCGGGGAAAATCCCGCCCCGGTGGGGGACAGATGGCAAAATTGCCCCGGGAAACCCCTGTTGTGGGTGCGGGACCCAAATGTGCGAGTTCATCCACTTAAAACGTAACAGCGGCAGCTCAGAAGAACAAGATAAACTGGATTCGGTTTGGTCAAATCCTGACAAATCAGGACATCCCCTT
>DSTMR04002__coassemble_689_pt1 | contig 52048 bp, 52 predicted proteins | sample DSTMR04002__metabat2_low_PE_040 | metagenome-assembled genome bin DSTMR04002
TCACCGGTCAGGTTCCGATTTTCGGCCTTTTTACTTGTCTTTCGTGCCCTCTCTCTCGAGCGCTCAGATATGATACCACAGGTTTCTCTTTTTGTCAACAGATTTTTTCAAGTTTTTTGAAATTCCTTTTTGACCTTTGGAGCCAAGCGCTTTCACGCTTTTCTTCCCCCTGTACAAGGGCGAGCTCCCTGTGCTATACTATCTGTACCGCTTCTCTGGCGCGCTTTGCAGCGCTCCGTTTCGGCGGTGATTGGTAGTATATCATCTTTCTCTGGAAAAAGCAAGCACTTTTTCCGCATTTCTCGGACTTCTTTGCTTTTCCACTGTTTCTTGCACTCTTTGCCCTTGTTTCTACTATATATAGAAAGGCGTGATTCCATGCCCATCCGCATTCAAGCTGACCTGCCCGCCATTGAGGTGCTGGAAAGCGAAAACATCTTTGTCATGACCCACGAACGTGCCAACCTCCAGGATATCCGTCCTTTAAAGATTGCTATCCTCAACCTGATGCCCACGAAGATTGAAACCGAGACGCAGCTGCTGCGCCTGCTGGGCAACACCCCTTTGCAGGTGGACGTGGAGCTGCTCCACCCCGCCACCCATGTGAGCAAGAACACCAGTTCCTACCATCTCAACACCTTTTATAAGACCTTCGCCGACGTGAAGGACCAGAAGTTCGACGGCCTTATCATCACCGGCGCGCCGGTGGAGAAGCTCCCCTTTGAGGAGGTGGACTACTGGGACGAGATGTGCCAGATTATGGAGTGGAGCAAGGAGAACGTCTACTCGGTGCTGCACATCTGCTGGGGCGCCCAGGCTGGGCTGTACTACCACTACGGCATCCCCAAGTACCCCCTGCCGGAAAAACTCAGCGGCATTTACAACCACACGGTCTTAAACCCCTACCACCCCCTGATGCGGGGCTTTGACGACAACTACTTCGCCCCCCACTCCCGCTACACCGAGGTGCGGCTGGAGGACATCAAGAAGCACCCGGATTTGATTCCCCTGGCGGTGTCGGATCTGGCGGGGCTGCACATTGTCGCCAACCAGAGCGGCCGGCAGATTTTCGTCACCGGCCACGCGGAGTACGACCGGGACACCTTGGCCAAGGAGTACTTCCGGGACATCAACAAGGGCTTAAACCCCAAGGTGCCCTACCACTACTTCCCCGATGACGACGACACCAAGACCCCGCCCTTCACCTGGCGCTCCAACGCCCATCTGCTGGTGTCCAACTGGCTGAACTACTACGTCTACCAGCAGACGCCCTACGACTTCCTCACCTGACACACCCGGCCTGTTTTTCCGCGCTTTCCTTGAAAACAGCGGCGGGTTCCGCTATAATAGAGGGCAGAAAGCGCGAGAAAGGAGAACTCCATGAGATACGACAGCATCCTGTTCGACCTGGACGGCACCCTGTGGGATTCCACCGGCGCGGTGGCCGCCTCTTGGGAGGAGGCCCTGGCAGGCGTCCCGGATATTGAGGGTCCCCCCACCCGGGCCCAGCTGGAAGGCGTCATGGGCATGACGGCGGAGGATTTGATGGCCAAACTCTACCCCCACCTCTCCAAGGAGCGGCACATGGAGCTGTTCGACCGCTGCTGCCAGGTGGAGAACACCTACCTGCGGGAGCACGGGGGCGTGCTCTACCCCCAGCTGGAGGAGACGCTGGAAGCCCTCTCCCAAAAGCTGCCCCTGTTTATTGTCAGCAACTGCAACGCCGAGTACATCCCCTGCTTTTTAGACGCCCACCAGCTCCACCGGTACTTTCAGGATTGGGAGTGCATCGGCCGCACGGGCAAGCAGAAGTGGGAAAACATCCGCCTGGTGGTGGAGCGCAACCACTTGCAGCGCCCTGTGTACGTGGGGGACACCACCATGGACCAGGAGGCTGCCCAGAAAGCCGGGGTGCCCTTCCTCCACGCGGCCTATGGCTTTGGGGATGTCACCGGGGCGCCGGAGATCACCCAGTTCCCCCAGCTGCTGGAGCTTTTGCAGGACTGAGCGCCTGCACCATTGCCACACAGGAAAGGAGGCGGCGCCGTGAAAGGCTCTTTGCTTTTTTCCAGCTATCCCTTTATCACCAGTGAAAAGGCCACCTTGACCCGGGTGACGGACATGGACCTGGAGGCACTGTGGCAAATCCTCAGCGACGAGGACAGCCACCGCTTTACCCCAGAGGCCGCCTTGCGCTCCCACCGGGAGTGCGCCGCCAAGCTGCGCCAGTTCGACACCATGTTCCAGGAGCGGCGGGGCGTGGTGCTGGGCATCTACTCCACCTTGAACCGGCTGGTGGGCCTGCTGGAGATTTCCCAAATCAACCCCCAGGTGGAAAGCGTCACCCTCAGCTTTATCCTGGGCCAGGAGTACACCGGTCAGGGCTACGCCTCGGCAGCGGTGCGGGCCACCACGGAGTACCTTTTCCGCACGGTGGGGGTGCGGCGCATCCAGTGTTTTGTGCTGCCCATCAACTACCGGGCGGTGCTGGTGCTGGAGCGCTGCGGCTTTGTAAAGGAGGGCACCATCCGGGAGGGCTTCTACTGGCCCGACAAGGGCATTGTGGATTTGACCGTCTACTCCCTGCTGCCCACCGACAAGAAGCCAAAATCCACCGGCCCTGCCTACTATCTGTAAAAAACACATCCGCCCCGCTTCCCAACTGTGGGAGGCAGGGCGGATTTTCTATTGGTCAAAGGCGGCGCGCATGTAGGCCAGCAGCTTTTTCTCCCGGCGGCTGACCTGCACCTGGGTCATGCCCAGCTCGGCGGCGGTTTGGGACTGGGTCTTGCCCTGGAAGTACCGGCAGCGGATGAGCTTTTGGTCCCGCTCCTCCAAGGTGTGGAGGATTTGGTACAGCGTCATGCGCTCGGTCATCCTCTCCTCGGGGGCCTCCACGGGGATGTCCAAATCGCCGCCCTCCTCCCCATCGGTGAGGGACATGGGCGCCTGGCCCACCCCCAGCGCCAGGGCGGCCTTCTCCACGGGCACACCCAGCCGCTGGGCGATTTGGGCCACGCCGGGGCTCTCCCCTGTCTCCTGGCGGAGCTTGTCCGCCTCCTCCAAGGCTTTGCGGCTCAAGTCCCGCAGGCCCCGGGAGACGCGCAAGGCGCCGCCATCCCGGAACAGCCGGCGGATTTCCCCCAGAATCACCGGCACGGCATAGGTGGAAAACTTTACGCCCCGGCTGGTGTCGAAGTTCTCCACGGCCTTGAGCAGCCCCACGCACCCCGCCTGGAACAGGTCGTCGTACTCCATCCCCCGGCCCAGAAAGCGCCGGGCGCACAGGTGGGCCAGGCCGATGTTCTCCTCCACCATGGCCTGGAGGGTGGGCTCACTGCTTTGTGTCAAAGTATTTGGTCAAGGTCACGCTGGTGCCCCGGCCGGGGGTGGAGGTCACCCGCACGCTGTCGCAGAAGCTCTGCATCACCGCGAAGCCCAGGCCCGCCCGTTCCTCGCCGCCTGTGGTGTAAAGGGGCTCCATGGCCTTTTTGATATCCGGGATGCCGCAGCCCTTATCCCGCACCCGCACCACCGCTTTGCCGTTTTCAAACAGCTTGGCGGTTATGTAGACAGTGCCCCGCCTATCCTTGTAGCCGTGGACAATGGCATTGGTCACCGCCTCGGAAACGGCTGTCTTCATGTCGGTGAGGTCCGCCACGGTGGGGTCCAGCTGGGTGAGGAACGCCGCCACCGCCGCCCGGCCAAAGCTCTCGTTGACGGAGCGGGAGTCGAAGCTGATTTGCGCTTGGTTGATGGGCTTCATCATCCAGCCCTCCTTTCAATGGAGGCCAAGGTGCCAATGCCGGAGAGCTCCACCATCCGCCCCAGGCTGGGGGAAAGCCCGCACAGCACCACCCGGCCCTTCCAGAATTGCAGCAGCCGCACCCGCCCCAGCACCAGCCCAATGCCGGAGCTGTCCATAAAGGGCACCTGGGAAAAGTCCAGGCGCAGGCAGGCGGGCTTTACCTTTTGGGCGGTGTCGTCAATGGCCTCCCGCATCTCCCGGGCGCTGTGGTGGTCAATCTCCCCGGAGAGCCGGGCGGTGAGCACCCCCTCTTTATAGCTGAGCTGTACACTCATGATTCTCTTCCTTTCTCTTTTCTGGGGCAACAAAAAAGGCCCTTGGAAAAGGCGGGCCTTTTCCAAAAGCCTTGTCCCGCCCTTTGCATCTATTCTACAAAGGGTGGGGTGCGTATTTTGCCAAAGGGTGTCACAGCGGAAAGTTCTTTTTTCCGGCAGGGCGGTTCACTTCCGCCGCTTGGGCGGCATGCCGCGTTTCTTGGGTGCCCAGCGTTCATAGGGCATACTCCCGTCGCGGCTCCAGAACATCAGCCTTAAGAGGAGCATCCAAGCCCCATCAAACGCTGCTAAACACAAGAAAATAAGATAACCTACATCAGGGTACGGCCCCATAAAATGCTGGACAATCCAGACAAGAATCGCCGCCACATTCACTATTAAAACCACAAAGTATAACCCAAGAAAGAATTTGGGAATCTCTTGCCGGTATCTGGTATAGAAAAACCACTCCCGGATAGTTTCGCCTTTTTTCCTTTTCTTTCTGGCACTGGGATTCAATGGGTAAATCTTAATTCCCCACAGGTACCAGCGAATTATCCAAAAGGATAAAAGCCCACACAGCAATATACCAATAAGTTGGTCATAATACAAACTCATTTCCCTTACATCCTATTACAGCTTATTTTTTCTTCTTCGGCTGCATGCCGCGTCTTTTTATCCAGCGGGAGTAGTTTGGGGTTCGCTCGGGCCAGTTCCAAAATGCTATTTCCAATATCAGCACCCACCCAATATCAAACCACATGGCGCCTTTTGCAATGTTGCCGCCAATTTCAGGGTATGGCCCTACAAGGTAAAGAAGGAAACAGACGGCTAGAACCAAGGGATGTCCAACGGTAATTACAAAATACAGGCGCACCAGAATTTTGGGAAGCTCTTTCCGGTACCGGGTATAGAGGAACCACTCTTGAAACGTCATGCCCTTTTTCCGCTTTTTATAGGCGTTCTTATTGAGCTGATAGCTCGAAATACAGGAAAGCTCACTCCGAATGCCCCAAAACGCCAAAACCCAACAGATAAGTATCAATGCGGCTTGTCTTTCCAAACTCATGACAAATCTGCTCCTAGCCTTTCACGGCACATTCAGTTTCCAAACTTGCCTTTCAGCATCTCCCGGATTTCCCCGGCCAGGTAGAAGGAGCCGCAGACGATGAGGGCGGCGTCCTGCTTCATGGCGCGGGCGGCCACGGCCAGGGCCTCCCGGCAGGAGCCCGCGGGGACCACCTTGGGGCAGAACTCCTGGGCAATCTGGGCCAGCTGCTGGGCGGGCATGGCCCGGTGGCCCTCCGGCGCCACGGTGACGATTTGGGAGAACAGCGGCCCCAGCACCTGGAGCTCCCCGCGGCTGTCCTTATCGGCCATCACGCCCATGATGGCCACCTTCCGCTGGGGGACGAACTCCTCCAAGGCCTGGCGCAGCGCCTGGGAGCAGCCGGGGTTGTGGCCGCCGTCCAGCAGCACCAGGGGCTGTTGGGAAATGACCTCCATCCGGGCGGGGATGAAGGCCTTTTCAAAGCCTGCCGCCACGGCCTGGGGGGTGACGGGCCAGCCGCGGCCTGCCAGCACCTCCAGCACCTTCAGGGCGGTGACGGCGTTTTTCACCTGGTGCTCCCCCAAAAAGGGCGTGCGCAGCGCCACGTCCCCCCAGCGAGTGCCCACCACGGTAAAGGCCGTGCCGCCGATGGAGCGCTCCCCCTCCTCCACCTGGGACAGGTCGGGACGGAACAGCTCCACCTGGCGCTCCTGGCAGATTTGCTCCAGCTCCTGCGTCACCGCTGGGGCCTGGTCGGGGTAGAGCACCAGCCTGCCCCCCGCCTTGACGATGCCGGCCTTCTCAAAGGCAATCTTCTCCAAGGTGCTGCCCAAAATGGCGGTGTGGTCCAAAGAGATGGACATGATGGCCGCCACCTCCGGCACGTCGATGACGTTGGTGGCGTCGAACCGGCCGCCCATGCCCACTTCCAGCACCACGATGTCGCACTGCCGCCGGGCAAACCAGTGAAGGGCCAAGGCGGTGATGTACTCAAACTCTGTCACCTGGTCGCCGCTTTCCTCGAACTGGTCGGCGATGGGGGACAAGGTTTCCACCTCCTCCACCAGCTCCTCCTTGGGAATCATCTCCCCGTCGATTTGGAACCGCTCCCGGAACTCCAGCACATAGGGGGAGGTGTACAGCCCCACCCGCAGGCCGCAGGCCCCCAGGGCAGAGGCCACCAAAGTGGCGCAGGTGCCCTTGCCGTTGGTGCCCGCCACGTGGACGAACTTCAGCTTTTTCTGGGGATTGCCCAGCCGCTCCATCAAAGCGGTGATGCGCTCCAGCCCCGGCTTGATGCCGAACACCAGCCGGCCGTATACATTGTCTAACGCCTCTTCATAGGTCATTTTGATTTCCTCCTGTTTCTCAATAAAAAAGGGCAGTGCCACTTGCAGGCACTGCCCAGACGGACGGCATGTTAGGCGCTTCCCCGCTCCCCGGTGGTTGCCCACCTGCCCGTCAGCCGCGGGGGGCCTTGCGGTGGGGGATTGCGCATCCCCCTGGGAAAAACAAGGCGGGCCTCCCCTCTCTCAGCCCAGGGCTGCCAGGGATTCCTCAATCATGCGGACTTTCTCCCGCAGCTTGGCGGCGTTGTCCTTCACCCCGTCGATGACGTTCTGGGGCGCCTTGCTGATGAATTTCTCGTTTTGCAGCTTGGCCTCGGCGGTGGCAAGCTGCTTTTTGGCGCCCTCCAGCTCCTTGGTCAGGCGGGCGGTTTCGGCCTTCTTGTCCACCAGGTCGTCCATGGGCAAGTAGCCGCGGCAGGCGGCGGTGACCACCGTCACGCTGCCCTCGGCCTGGGGGAAGCTCTCCCCAATCTCCACCGCGGAGCAGTAGGCCAGCTTGGCAATGGCCTCCCGCTCGGCCTCAAAGGCGGCGGTATCGCCGGTCTCGATATACAGGTGGGCCTTCTTGGAGGGGGGCACGTTCATCTCGCTGCGGCGGGTGCGCACAGCGGTGATGAGCTCCATGACCTTCTTCATCTCCGCCTCGGCCTGGGGGAAGGCGTGGCCTTCCTCATACTGGGGCCAGGGCGCCACGATAAGGGCCTCCCCATCGTGGGGCAGGCTCTGCCAAATCTCCTCGGTGACGAAGGGCATGAAGGGGTGCAGCAGGGCTAGCGTGTGGGTGAGCACCCACACCAGCACCTGGCGGGTGTTCTGGGCCACGGCCTGGTCCTCCCCGGACAGGGGCCGCTTGGCCAGCTCAATGTACCAGTCGCAGAAGTCGTCCCAGATGAAGTCGTACAGCTTGGACACAGCCATGCCCAGCTCGAACTTGTCCAGGTTCTCGGTGACCTCTTTGGCCACGGTGTTAAAGCGGCTGACAATCCACTGGTCCTCCAGAGAGAGGACCTCGGGCAGGGCGCAGGGCACGTCGTGGCCGTCGATGTTCATGTGGATAAACCGGGCGGCGTTCCAAATCTTGTTGGCGAAGTTCCGGCTGGCGGCCACCTTCTCGTCGGAGTAGCGGGCGTCGTTGCCGGGGGAGTTGCCGGTGACCAAGGTAAAGCGCAAAGCGTCGGCGCCGTACTGGTTGATGACGTCCACGGGGTCGATGCCGTTGCCCAGAGACTTGCTCATCTTCCGGCCCTGGGAATCCCGCAGCAGGCCATGGAACAGCACGGTGTCAAAGGGCGCCTTGCCGGTGTGCTTTAGGCCGGAGAAAATCATGCGGGCCACCCAGAAGAAGATGATGTCATAGCCGGTGACCAAGGTGTTGGTGGGATAGAAGTACTCCAGCTCGGGGGTGTTGTCGGGCCAGCCCAAGGTGGAGAAGGGCCACAGGGCCGAGGAGAACCAGGTGTCCAGGGTGTCGCTGTCCTGGTGGAGGTGCTTCCCGCCGCACTTGGGGCAGGTGTCCACGTCGGTTTCGGAGACGATGGTCTCGCCGCAGTCCTCGCAGTACCAGGCGGGGATGCGGTGGCCCCACCACAGCTGCCGGGAGATGCACCAGTCCTTGATGTTCTCCATCCAGTTGTAATAGGTCTTTTCCATCCTATCGGGAATCAGGCGGATGGCGCCGTCCTTCACCACGTCGATGGCGGGCCCCGCCAGGGGCTCCATCTTCACAAACCACTGGGTGGACACGCGGGGCTCCACCACGGTGTGGCAGCGCTGGCAGGTGCCCACGTTGTGCTTGAGGGGCTCCACCTTGATGAGGTAGCCGCCCTCCTCCAAATCCTTCACAATCTGCTTGCGGGCTTCCATGCCGGAGAGGCCGGCGTACTTGCCGCCGTTCTCGTTGATGGAGCCGTCCTCGTTCATCACGTTGATGACGGGCAGGTTGTGGCGCTGGCCCACCTCGAAGTCGTTGGGGTCGTGGGCGGGGGTGATTTTCACCACACCGGTGCCGAAGTCCATCTCCACGTACTCGTCGGCCACAATGGGGATCTCCTTGTTCACCAGGGGCAGGATGACGCTCTTGCCCACCAGGTGCTTGTAGCGCTCGTCCTCGGGGTGGACCGCCACGGCGGTATCGCCCAGCATGGTCTCCGGGCGGGTGGTGGCCAGCTGGATGTAGCCGCTGCCGTCGGCCAGGGGGTAGCGCAGGTGCCAGAAGGAGCCCTGCTGCTCCTCAAAGATGACCTCCGCGTCGGAGATGGCGGTCTTGCAGTTGGGGCACCAGTTGATGATGCGCTCGCCCCGGTAGATGAGGCCCTCCTCATAGAGCTTGACGAACACGTGGCGCACGGCCTTGGAGCAGCCCTCGTCCATGGTGAAGCGCAGCCTATCCCAATCGCAGGAGGAGCCCAGCAGCTTCAGCTGCTCCAAAATGCGGCCGCCGAACTTGTCCTTCCAGGCCCAGGCCCGCTCTAAGAAGCCCTCGCGGCCCAGGTCCTCTTTGGAAAGGCCCTCTTCCCGCATGGCCTCCACGATCTTGGCCTCGGTGGCGATGGAGGCGTGGTCGGTGCCGGGCAGCCACAGGGCAGAGTAGCCCTGCATGCGCTTCCAGCGGATGAGGATGTCCTGGAGCGTCTCGTCCCAGGCGTGGCCCATGTGCAGCTGGCCCGTGATGTTGGGCGGCGGGATGACGATGGTGTAGGGCTTCTTTTTGGGGTCTACTTCCGCGTGGAAATAGCCGCCCTTCATCCAAAAGTCGTAGATGCGGCCCTCCACCTCTTGGGGCTCGTAGGCTTTCGCAAGCTCTTTTGACATGTTGTTCCCTCCTATATCCTTTGTCCGGGAGGTGTCCCGGTGTGTTTCCTATTGAAAAAGGGAATATCCCTGAAAGTTAATTATTTCATCTTATGCCCTGTTTGTCAACAGGAAATGGCCCGCTGCCCGGCGGATTCTCCCGTTTTCACCGTTTCCCGGGGGAAAATCTCCCCGGGCTGGGCACTTTTACCCCCGGCGCCGCAACAAAAAAGCCCGGCAGCCTTTCACGCACAGGGCAGCCGGGCACGGTATTTTGCTGTCAAATCAGCCAGCGCTTCACCACGGGGACGCGGGAGGCCACCACGTAGACCACCAGGCCGCCCAGCACCGTCAGCAAGGCCAGCAGCGGCACCCCCACCACCGGCAGGGGCCAGTTGCCGTCCAGCCCCAGGGCGCGCAGCACGTGGAGGAACAGCATGTGGGACAGGTACACGCAGAAGGAGGCCTTGGAGAGGAACCTGGCCGCGGCGCCCAGCCGGGGGCCAGTCCCCTGGACAGAGGCCAGCAGGGAGAAAATCCCCGCCGCCATCAGGCAGACGCCCACGCTCATGCCCTCCCAGAACTTGGTGTTCAGGGCGCCGTCCCGGAGGGAGGAGAGCACCGTTCCCCCAAAGACGCAGGCAAGGCCCAGCCCCAAGGAGAGGGCGCCCCACCGCCGGCGGAGGGGGTACTTCTTCAAGTAATACCCCAGCAGGCAGTAGCCCATGGCGGCGTAGGACATGTTCAGCATCCACTGGAGGGGCACGCCGGCCAGCAGCGTAAAGGGCCAGTAGCTCTGCACCGTGGGATAGACAATCCCCAGGGCGAACCACAGCCCCAAGGCGTATTGGAGCAGCCGTTTGTCCCCGTGGCGGGTGAGCAGCCGCAAAAGGGGCAGAAAGGCGTAAATCAGCAGCACCATGTGCAGATAGTAGAGGTGGTCCTCATGCTGGAAGAACAGCGCCTCTTTCACCGCGCCGGTGATGGACTCCGCGGTGAAATTCCAGGAAACCGCCAGGTGGTAGAACTTGTACACCAGCGCCCAGAAAAACATGGCCACCGCAATGCGCAGAATGTAGCGCAGCCACAGCTTTTTGCCGGAAAGCTCCTTTTCCGGCGCCAGGAATAGCACGCCGGTGCACATCAAAAACAGGGGGACGCTGGCCCGGCTCACCGAGCCCCAGGCCACAGCGGAGTACCACCCCGCCGAGCCCAGCTGGTTCTGATAGGCGCCGGTGGCGGCGTGGATGATGGCCACCCCCAAAATGGCGCAGGCCTTTACCAGGTCCACGGTGACGTCCCGCCCCTGGCGCAGTGTTGTCTGCATAGAAAACCTCCTTGCTCCTTGTTCCGCCGCACGGCCCTGCCAGCGCAGCTGTTAGCCATTATAGCACAGCGGGGCACGGGATGCAATTTCCCCCTGGTTTAGGAGAGGCTCTCCTCCAGCACGCCGCAGAGGTCCCCCGCGGCTGTGGAAAGCTTCCCGCCGGGAATCACCCGGCATCACTTCCGCACGCCCACAGCCTGCACGGCCTGCAAAAACTGCTTGACCACCGGGGAGGGCCGGGGGGCGTGGAGCAGCCCAAAGGGGATGGTATAGCCCCACTCCACCGGGAGGATTTTCAGCAGCGGGTGGACATAGCGCCAGTTTTCCACGGCCATCAGCACGCAGTTGTTGTTCTCGCACTGGTTGAACACCCCCACGTCGTAGAAGTCGAAATCCACAATGTGGATTTGCGGGTGGTTTTTCCACAGGTCGTCCCGCAGCAAGTCCACGTAGCGGCTCCAGTCCCGGTGCATCAGCATCAGCCGCTCGCCGTAAAGGTCCTGGATGGTGAGGCTGTCCTTCTGGGCCAGCCGGTGGTGGATGGACACCGCGCAGCAGATGGGCTCCCGGGAGAGCTCCAGCCCGGCGCACTTGCGCAGGCCCAGCATGGTTTCATCGAAAATGCCTGCCACCACGTCGATGTTCTGCCCCAGGTTGCCCAAAATCTCCCGGGCGTTTTCCGGGGTGTTGTCAAAGGGAATCAGCTGGAACTTCACCCCGGGGCAATAGGCCTGCACCCTGGGCCACAAATCCACCAGCACCTGGGCGGGGGTCATGGGGGAGGTGCCAATGCGGATGACGCTTTCGCTTTCCTGCATGGCGTTGCGGGCCCGGGTGACGGAATCCTTGCAATACTGGATGATATACTTGGCGTCCTGGTACAAGGACTGGCCCGCCTTGGTCAGCCGCAGGCCCCGGTGGGTGCGGACGAACAGCTGCAAATCCAGGCTTTTCTCCAGCAGGTTGATTTGCTTAATCACCGCGGGCGGGGAGATATACAGCCGCTCCGCCGCTTTGTTGAAGCTGCCGGATTCCACCACCGCCAAAAAGGTTTCCAGTTGGGGGTTATACATGGGGTCACATCCTTTTCCTGCCCGCCGGGGAGCGTGTTTTTTATGCTAGTATTATACCCTGCCGCCGGGCCCGCCGCAACCCTTGGGGCGCTGGGTTTTCCCAAACGCGAAACAGCGCGCCAGCCCACAGGGGCCAACGCGCTGTTTGTAAGAGAGAGAATGAATCTTTTACACAAGAACTTTAGGGAGCGGTGTTGCCGCCGGGGGTTTTCGTCACCGTGACGCCGCAGCCGTGGCACCCGCCGCAGCTGCCCCCACAGGCGGAGCAGCCGCCTTTATGGTGCTTGCGGTTATAGATGCCCTTGCCCACAATGGCAAAGAACACCACTGCCACAAGCAAGCCGATGAGGATGGTAGGTAGCATAGTTTTACCGCCTTTCAATCTTGATGGAATAGGGACACGCGAAGCGCGGAAAGTTTTTAGTCAAGTTTTTTTCAAAAAACTTGCGGTTGGTAAGGCGGAGCCTTACGGCCTGTACCGGCGCAGCCGGGGAGAAAAAGCAGCGTAAGCGGCGCATACGCCGAAGGCGGTAGCCGCTGAAGCGGCCGGCAGCGCACCCGTGAAATCCCCCGCCGCTCACTTCGCACGCTTAGGGGGGATTTCAGGAAAGCTTGGTGGCAGCCTCCCGCCGTCGAGGACGGCGTTAAGAAACCCCCGACGAGGGTTTCTTACGGAAAACAGTCCACTGGACTATTTTCCTATTTTCCTGCGTTTGCCGAAGGCGATTAAGGCCGTGGGACGCTGTCCCACACCCTGCCACCTTTGAAAAGGTGGACGAAACTTTTTCCCGCCTCCGGGCCTTTGGCCCTGCGGCGCGGACGTGCGCCGGCGTCCTGCACAAGCGCGGCGTAAGCCGCCGCTCCGTGGCGCGACTTGTCCAGTCCGGCCACGGACCTTAGTTTCCGGAAGCCCGCACTGCACTGACAGAGCCCAGGTGCTCTTCGTCGTACTTGTTCTTCCTAACTAACAGGTAGACGATGGCAATCACAGCCAGGATGGCGATCACCGTGCCAACACCGAAGCCGCCGCCCACAAACAGGGAGCCGATCTGGTACACGATGAAGGAGACCACATAGGCCAGGCCGCACATGTAGCCAATGGCGCCCAGGGTCCATTTCCAGTTGTTCATCTCCCGCTTGATGGCGCCCATCGCCGCGAAGCAGGGGGCGCACAGCAGGTTGAAAATCATAAAGCTGTATGCCGCCAGGGGGGTGTAGTGGGCGGCCACGGCGGTCCACAGGCTGGGGTCGTCCTCTGCCACTTCAGAGCCCACGCCAAACAGCACGCCAAAGGTGGACACCACATTCTCCTTGGCAATCAAGCCGGTAAACACCGCCACGGTGGACTGCCAGTCCCCAAAGCCCAGGGGCGCGAAGATAATGCAGATGGCGCTGCCGATGGAGGCCAGGATGGAGCTGTTGTTGTCCTCCACCATGCCAAACTGGCCATCCACAAAGCCGAAGCCCTGGAGGAACCACAGGATGATGGAGGAGGCCAAAATGATGGTGCCAGCCCGCTTGATGAAGGACCAGCCCCGCTCCCAGGTGGCCCGCAGCACGTTGCCTACGGCGGGCACATGATAGGCGGGCAGCTCCATAACGAAGGGGGCGGGGTCCCCGGCGAACATTTTGGTCTTTTTCAGGATGATGCCCGAGAGGATAATGGCGGCAATGCCAATGAAATAGGCGGATACAGCCACCCAGCCGCTGCCGCCGAACAGCGCCCCGGCGAACAGGCCCACAATGGGCATCTTGGCGCCGCAGGGCACGAAGGTGGTGGTCATGATGGTCATGCGGCGGTCCCGCTCGTTCTCAATGGTGCGGGAGGCCATGACTCCCGGCACCCCGCAGCCGGAGCCGATGAGCATGGGGATAAAGCTCTTGCCGGAAAGGCCGAACTTGCGGAAAATCCGGTCCATAATGAAGGCCACCCGGGCCATGTAGCCAATGTCCTCCAAGATGGAGAGCATCAGGAACAGCACCAGCATCTGGGGCACGAAGCCCAGCACTGCGCCCACACCGGCCACAATGCCGTCGGAAACCAGGCCCGTCAGCCAGTCGGCGGTGCCCCAGCTCTCCAGCAGCGAGCGGGAGCCCTCTGTCATCCAGGCGCCGCCCAGCACGTCGTTGGTCCAGTCGGTCAGGAAAGTGCCGAAGGGCCCCATGGCCACCCAGTACACCACATACATGACCACGATAAAGATGGGCAGAGCCAGAATGCGGTTGGTGACGATTTTGTCGATCTTATCCGAGGTGGACAGGCTGTGGAGGGCGGCCTTTTTCTTCACGGCCTTATCCACCACCTTGTTGATGTAGGCGTAGCGCTGGTTGGTGATGATGCTTTCGGCGTCATCGTCCAGCTCCTTCTCGCAGTCCTGAATGTGCTCCTCCAGGTGCTTTTTCAGGCTGGAATCCAGCTCCAGCTCCGCCAGCACCTTCTCGTCCCGCTCGAACACCTTGATGGCGTACCACCGCAGGTTGCGGGCGTCCACCTTTCCGGCGATGGACTCCTCGATGTGGGCAATAGCGTGCTCCACGCTGCCGGTGAACACATGGGGCAGCTCCTCTTCGGCCTTTCCCTTGGCGCTTTGGGCGGCCCGCACACAGCGCTGGGCGGCCTCCATACCGCCCTCGTTTTTCAGGGCGCTCATCTCCACCACGTCGCAGCCCAGGGCCTCGCCCAGCTTTTTCAAATCGATTTTGTCCCCGTTTTTGCGCACCAGGTCAATCATGTTCACGGCAACCACCACGGGGATGCCCAGCTCGATGAGCTGGGTGGTCAGGTACAGGTTGCGCTCGATGTTGGTGCCGTCCACGATGTTCAAAATGGCGTCGGGCTTCTCGTTTACCAGATAGCCCCGGGCCACCACCTCCTCCAGGGTGTAGGGGGACAGGGAATAGATGCCGGGCAGGTCCTGGATGACCACGTCCTTGTTCCCTTTCAGGCGACCCTCTTTTTTCTCCACGGTGACGCCGGGCCAGTTGCCCACGTATTGGCTGGAGCCGGTCAGGGCATTGAACAGGGTGGTTTTGCCGCAGTTCGGGTTGCCCGCCAGCGCGATTTTAATTTCCATTTTCGTTCCCTCCTAAGCTGTTAGAAAAAGCTAACTGTTTGGCGAAAAAAACGGCCTCCCAGCCGCTTTTAGGCGATTTCAATCATCTCGGCGTCGGCCTTGCGCACGGAAAGCTCATACCCCCGCACAGAAAGCTCCATGGGGTCCCCCAGGGGGGCCACCTTGCGCACGTGGATTTCCACGCCCTTGGTAATGCCCATGTCCATAATGCGGCGCTTTGTGGCGCCCTCGCCGTGGAGCTTTACCACCTTGACGGTATCGCCCACCTTTGCATCGCGCAGTGTCTTCATGTTCCCTCTCCTTTCTAAAATACGGTTCAAACCAGAATGCGGGTGGCCATGTTCCGGTCCAGGGCGACGCGGCTGTCCTTCACCTGGAGGATTAGGTTCCCACCCAATTCGCTTACCACGGTGACGGCGCCGTCCACCACAAAGCCCAGCTCGGCCAAATGCTGCCGCACCTCGTCCTTCCCGGTGACTTTACAGATGGTGTACGTCTCCCCGGGCTTTGCCATTGCCAACGGCATCATAGCGGTCCCTCCTTTATGCAAGAGGTTAGATTTTACTAACCCACGAGGCAAATACAGGGGGTTAGGAAGTTCTAACCCCTTTGCCGTCTCCTAGTTTATTCCTCCCGCAGGGATTTGTCAAGGGCTTCGCAAGAAAAAGTTAGAAAACGCTAATCCCCGCAAGTCACCCCACAAAAGGCCGCAAAAAAGAGGAGCCCGCGGGCTCCCCCCGTTTGGCGGACTTATTTTTCTTAGAGGGCGGGGCGCCGGCCTCCTCCAAACTCCCCCAGAAAGGTGGCTGAAGACAAGACGCAGGGAATTTAACACCATCCCCCGCCGCGAACGTGTGCTATCCTCTCGATGAGCACGAGCGGAGCGAGCTGCCATAGGCGCGAATTGAGAGCCCAGGCACTGGGCCGCGGACGTGCGCTAGTGGTTCGCACAGGCGCGGCGTTCAGCCGCCGCCCCCAGGCGCGAATTGAGAGCCCAGGCACTGGGCTTTCCGGTGGCGCAAAGCGCGCTTGCAGGCCAGGGCCGCCGCAATCAAGAACACCGGGAACACCACGGCGAACAGCAGGCCGGTTTTCAGCTCCCCGCCAAAGGCGCCGGAGACCATGCCCACCAGGGTGGGGCCGCCGGAGCAGCCCAAATCCCCAAACAGCGCCAGCAGGGCGAACATGGCCGTGCCCCCCTTGGGCAGGCTGCGGGAGGCCACGCTGATGGTCCCGGGCCACAAAATGCCCACAGACAGGCCGCACAGGCCGCAGCCCAGCAGGGCCAGCAGCGGGTTGGGGGACAACGCCGCCAGCAGGTAGGCCACCACGCACAGCCCCGCGCTGAGCATCTGGGTGTTGAGCAGGTTCAGCCTGTCGCCGAACTTGGCGTAAATCACCCGGGCGCAGCCCATGAGCACCGCGAACAAACAGGGCCCCGCCAAGTCCCCCACGGTTTTGGAGACGCCCAGGCCGCTCTCCGCAAAGGCGGAGGCCCACTGGCTCATGGAGAGCTCGCAGGCGCCGGCGGCGAACATCAGGGCGGCGAAAATCCAAAACAGCTTGTTGGTGAGCAGCTTGCCCAGGGGCAGGCCCTCCCCCTCCTCGGTGAGGTGGGCGATGGGCACCTTGGTAAACCACAGGGCGTTAGCCAAGGGCAGCAGAGCCCACAGCAGCGCCAGCAGCGTCCAGCTGCCCTTGCCAAACAGCTGCAAGAACAGGGTGGAGAGGAGAATCACCCCCACGCTGCCCCAGCAGTAAAAGGAGTGCAGCAGGCTCATGACAGAGGCCTTGTTGTCCGTGGGGCAAGCCTCCACAATGGGGCTGATGAGCACCTCGATGAGCCCGCCCCCAATGGCGTAGAGGAACACCGCCCCCAGCAGCCCCACAAAGGGGTCCGGCAGCAGGCGGGGCAGCAGCCCCAGGCCGGCCAGGCCCGCCGCGGCGAACAGGTGGGCCGCCACAATGCAGGGCCGGTAGCCGATTTTATCCACAAAGCGGGCGGCCACCATGTCCACCAGCAGCTGCACGCAGAAGTTCACCGTCACCAGCAAGGTGATTTTCTCCAGGGGGATGCCGTACACATCCTGGAAAATCAAGAAAAGCAAGGGGGCCAGGTTGTTCACAATGGCCTGGGTGATGTAGCCGAAATAGCTGGCGTACTGGGTGTGCCGCCACTGCTTGGCGGTGTAGGTCCTCTGGGCTGTCATAGTCTTCCTCCTCTTGGCGCGGGGCGCAAAACTAGTGAGTATTATAGCAGAACTCCTCCGCCCTGCCTAGCGGTATTTTCGCAAAAAAGCGCGGAATTTTGCCCACAAAAAAGAGGGCCCGCAGGCCCCCTTCCTCACTATTGCAGCAGCTCCTTCACCTGGTCCAAGGTGAGGCCCTGCTCCCGGGCGATGTTGGCCACATCCTCGTACTCGGGCTTCTCCCGGGTGACGCCCCAGCCCCTGGCCTCCTTCACCCGCACCGGGCCGTGCTCTGTCTCCACCGTCCGCTGGGAGCGGGCCAAGGTGTAGCGGGTACACAGGCTCTCCCGCACCCCCAAGGTGGTGGTGTGGGCAAAGAGCACAGACACCAGCTTCTCCCTGTCCTCCAGCCTGCACAGGCAGGTGAGCTGCACCCCGGGACGGTTCTTCTTCATGCCGATGGGGGCGGTGGTCACGTCCAGGGCGCCGGCCTCCCACAGGCGCTCTTGGGCAAAGCCCAGGGCCTCGGGGGTCATGTCGTCCAGGTTGCAGGCAAGCTGGGCAATGGCGGTGCTTTCCTCCTGGGTCTGGCCCAGCATGGCCCGCACACAGTTGGCGGCTTCAAAGTCCTTTTTGCCCATGCCGTAGCCGGTCTTTTCCACACGCATCACCGGGGAGGACCCAAAGCGCTGGACAAAGTGCTTCAGCAGCGCCGCGCCGGTGGGGGTGCAAAGCTCCCCCTGGACGCTGCCGCCGTAGGTGGGCACCCCCTGCAGGATGTACGCCGTGGCCGGGGCGGGCACCGGCAAAATCCCGTGGGCGCAGCGCACCTGGCCGCAGCCCACGTGGACAGGCGAGGCCACAATCTGCTCTGGGGCCAAGTCGTGGAGGAGCCAGCACACCGCCACCACGTCGGTAACGGCGTCCAAGGTGCCCACCTCGTGGAAGTGGATTTCCTCCACCGGCCGGCCGTGGGCGTGGCTTTCCGCCTGGGCGATGAGCTGGTACACCGCTTCGGCGTCCTGGCGCACCGGCTGGGGGATGTCCAGGTGGGAGAGGATGTGGCGGATGTCCCCCATACCCGCGTGGTGGTGATGGCCGTGGCCGTGCTCATGCCCATGGATGTGCTCATGGTCGTGAATGTGCTCATGGTCGTGGGTATGCTCGTGGTCATGCCCGTGGACATGGTCGTGGGCGTGGCCGGGATGGGCCTCGTCCTGGGCCGTCTCGTGGACGTGGGTGTGGAGGGGCACGTCGTGGCTTTCCTCCTCTTCCCCGCCCACGGTGACGGACACCTGGGTGCCGGTGATGCCGCACTTCACAGCGGGCTGGGCGGCGAACACCACCCCAGGCAGGCCCAGGCGGTTCATGCGCTCCACAAAGCCCTGGGGGTCGGGGTGGAGCTCCAACAGGGCGGCGGTGAGCATATCCCCGGCGGCGCCCATGTTGCATTCCAAGTACAGTGTTTTCATAGCGATGCTCCTTTTCGCGATAGATTGCGCAAGGGGGCTATATGCCCCACTTGATTATTTCAGATGAGCAAATGGAAGGAATTGTCAGGTTTTATGCGGGGTTTCCAATTTGCTCAGGTGAGCAAGTTGAAACCGGCGGTTCCTTTCAATTTGTTCAGGTGAGCAAATTGCAAACCCGCATGTCTCCTGGTTTTTTCTTCAATTTGCTCATATTCCTATCTTCGGCCGGGGGGCAACTTGTCCCCCCTATGACTTGAAATCTCAAAAGTGACAAATTGAAGGAATCATCAGGTTTTATGCGGCTTCCGCAACTTGTCAGGGTGACAAATTAAAGTGGACTCCAACTTGTCAGGGGACAAATTGCGGAGCCCGCATGTTTCCTGGGTTTTTGCCCAACTTGTCACTTTTCCTATCTTTGGCCGGGGGACAACTTTTGGTTGGCCCTCTCAGTCACGGCTACGCCGTGCCAGCTCCCCCAAGGGGGGAGCCAAGTCTCGCCTCCCCCCTTGGGGGAGGTGTCATGCCAAAGGCATGACGGAGAGGGCAACCCGCCCTCCGGCGCGCACGTGCACTGGTGGTTCGCACAGGCGCGGCGTTCAGCCGCCGCCCAGTGGCGCGACTTGTCCCGTGCGGCCACGCACTACAAATGATTTATCATACTGGCCAGATACCCGGCCCCAAAGCCGTTGTCGATATTCACCACGCTGACCCCGCTGGCGCAGGAGTTCAGCATGGACAGCAGCGCCGCCAGGCCCCCAAAGGCCGCCCCGTATCCCACGCTGGTGGGCACAGCAATCACCGGGCAATCGGCCAGGCCGCCGATGACGCTGGCCAGGGCCCCCTCCATCCCGGCGATGGCGATGATGACCCGGGCGCTCATAATGTCCTCCAGGTGGGAGAGGGTGCGGTGCAGCCCGGCCACGCCCACGTCGTACAGGCGGGTGACTTGGTTGCCCAGCACCTCGGCGGTGAGGGCGGCCTCCTCGGCCACGGGCATGTCGCTGGTGCCGCCGGTGGCCACCACAATGGTGCCCTTGCCGGTGGGGGCGGGCATCTCCCCCACAATGCCGATGCGGCCCATCTCGTGGTAGCTAAGGGGCAAATCCTCCCCCACCACCTGGGCGGCCTCTGGCGTCATGCGGGTGATGAGGATGGCCTTTTCCCCGGTCTGCCGCATGGAGGCGGCGATGTCGTGGATCTGCCGGGGTGTTTTCCCCGCGCCGTAGATGACCTCCGCGGCGCCCTGGCGCAGGCCCCGGTGGTTGTCCACCTTGGCGAAGCCCAGCTCCTGGAAGGGCTCCATTTTCAAGGCCAGAACCGCCTCATCCACCGAGCGCTGCCCCTGGGCCACCTGCTCTAAAAGGGCGCGTATTTCCTGTTGGTCCACTTTCAAAATCTCCTCTTTTCATTTTTCGATTTCATGGCTTTTCGGGAAGCTCCGAAAGAAAACCATGTTGTTGTCAGGGTCATAAAAACTCATATTTACCGCGCCCCAGGGCCTTTCTGTGGGGCGTTCTATAATTCTTGCGCCCATAGCCACCACCTTTTCATAGGCTTTTTCAATATCATCGACAGTGAACGCTAAACACATATTCTGGTTTTGGTTATTCTTTTTCGTCCCATCGTTATAGACTGTTAAGGAGGTTTCTCCAGCAATCAAAACTTGGTGGGTCACATCATTGCTTCCGTTTTCGATTTCAAGCAATTCCTTGTAAAAACCAGCTAGTCTTGGAACATCGTTTGTCAGAAGTCCCACTTCCCCTATCTTCATATTACCTCTCTTTCAAGTCCAGCAGCACCGTGTCGAACCAGGGGGCCAGGGCCTGCAAAATGGCCTCCCGCTCTTTGGCGGCCTGTTCCAGCTGTTGCCCCGGCAGCTGCAGCCGGGCCGCGCCGTGGAACACCCGCACCCGCAAATCGCTGTAACCCAGGGAGAACAGCGCCTCCTCGGCGGCCTCCACCTTTCGCAGCGTCTCCGGGGTGATGGCCTCCCCGGTGGGCACCCGGGTGGCCAGGCATGCGTAGGCGGGCTTGTCCCAGGTGAACAGCCCCGCCTCTTTGGAGAGGGCCCGCACCTGGGCCTTGGTGATGCCGCACTCCCGCAGGGGCGAGCGCACGGACAGCTCCCCCAGGGCCCGCATGCCGGGGCGGTCCCCGGCGTCGTCGGAGGCGTTGGTGCCGTCTATCAGCACGGTGTAGCCGTCGGCCTGGGCCTGCTGCCGCAGCCTGCCGAACAGGGCCCGCTTGCAGTGGTAACACCTGTCCGGGGGGTTTTCCGCCACGCCGGGGATTTGGAGCACGTCCAGCTCCAGCACGGTGAGCTCCACCCCCAGCTGGGCGCAGAGCCGGCGGGCGTCCTCCAGCTCAAACTGGGGCTGGAAGGCCGTCTTGATGAAATAGGGCCGCACCTGGGCGCCATGGTCCAAAGCGGCGTACAGCAGGTAGGCGGAGTCCACCCCGCCGGAAAAGCCCAGGGCCACCTTGGGACACTCTTGGAAGAAATCTCGAAGCTCCATAAACATCCTTTCCACAAAAAAGCAACAGGAACCAAACCTGGCCCGCTTCTGCGCGCCAAATCTGCTTCCTGCGAAATGGTCTCCATCTGGGATAAACCCGTCCTTGGGGACGGCTGGCCCCTTCCTGGGGCCTTTACCAGTTTACAAGAGTTTGGCCCTCCCGTCAAGAGGGTGGAAAAAATCAGCGCCGCCAGCACCTTCCGCGGCAAGGGCTGCTACGGTAGTACACAGGGGGAACCCCCGCACTTTTATAAGGAGGGATCGTATGCAGACACAAGGTGTGGACATCTCCGAGCACAACGGCGCGGTGGACTTCGCCGCCCTCACACAAGCCGGGGTGAAGTTTGCCATCCTGCGGCTGGGGTACGGCTCGGACTACACAAGCCAGGACGACGCCCAGTTTGCCCAGAACGTCCGCAAGGCAGAGGCCGCCGGGATGCCCTGGGGGGCCTATCTCTACAGCTACGCCAAAGACGCCTCCATGGCCCAAAGCGAGGCCCGGCACGCGCTGCGGCTGCTGCAGGGCCGCAAGCCCCTGTACGGCGTATGGTACGACGTGGAGGACAGCCAGATTGCCGGTGCGGACCTGGTGGCCACCTGCCAGACCTTCTGCGCCGCGATGGAGGCTGCCGGGCTGTACGCGGGCATTTACGCCTCCCTCAGCTGGCTGACCACCAAGCTGAACAGCCCCCAGCTGGACCCGTACGACAAGTGGGTGGCCCAGTGGAACAGCGCCTGCACCTACCCAAAGCCCTACGGCATCTGGCAGTACACGGACAGGCTGGCCATTGGCGGCCAGGTGTTTGACGGCAACTGGGCCTACAAGGACTACCCCGCCATCATCCAGGCCATGGGCAGCCAACAGGAGGGAGCGAGCTTGACCGAAGCAGACGTGAAAAAGCTGGCCCGGCAGGAAATCGAAACCTACTTCGCGGAGCTGGCGAAGAAGCCCGTTTCCCCCTGGGCCCAGGCGGCGGTGGAGTCCGTCCTGGCCCGGGGCCTGATGCGCGGCGACGCGGACGGCAGCTTCCGGCCCCAGAGCTTCATCACCCGCCAAGAGGTGGCGGCGGTGCTGGAAAACCTCTCGTGAACAGGGAAAGGGGCTGTCTTTGCGGGCAGCCCTTTTCCTATTTGTGCGCGCGCCGCCGGGCCAGAAGAAAGGCTGCCAGGTTCAGCGCCGCTGTGCACACCAGCAAAACCATCGCCGCCAGAAACCGGGCGTTGGCGGTGTCCTCCACCGTGGCCATGTCCTGCTCCACAAAGCGGGCCAGCAGGAACAGCTGGAACGTCACCGCCAGCGTGGTGAGGAAAAAGCTGCCAGCGGCCCAGGGCCCCGGCTTCCCCCGGCGGGCCATGCACACCACCGGCAGGGCCATCGCCCCCAGGCCCAGTACGATGCTGATGAGTTCTGGATTTAACACCCAATTCTTCCAACTCATAGGAACAACTCCTTTCTCGTGCCGTATGAATTTCCTCAAACTTTTTGCAGCTTCACCCCGCCAAGAGCTGGGCCCAGGTCAGAAAGGCGGGGATTACAAAGGGCTTCTTTTTCATGAAAATCCCCCCTCTAAATAGAAGATGGTCAAATCGGCGGCGGCGCGGAGCAGCCACAGCGCCAGCAGGTGGGCGGGGTAAAAGACATAGAACACCCACTTGCCTTTTTTCGAGCCGGGCTGGCCGTTGTACAGGGCCACCAGCCCCACCCCGGCCAGGGCGAACGCCGTCTGCCGAACCGTGTACCAGAACTGGGCCGGGTTGCCCACCCACCACAGGGGCGAGGAAAACCCGCTGAAATGGACCACTACGATATAGAAGAAGGCCACCGCCGAACCCAGGGAAATCAGGCAGGCGGGCTTGCTCTCCCAGAACAGGTAGGGCAGCAAAATGCACAGCACCCCAAAGCCGCCGTAATCCGTGCCCAAAATCTCGCACAGCAGGACGATAGCCGCCACGGGCGCCACCGCCGCCCAGGCCCAGCGCCTGCCCTTGCTCCTGCAAAATTTGACAAGCTGGCAGCAGGCGGCCCCGGCCAGCAGGGTGAAGAACACGTTGAAAAGGCCAAAGGCCAGGGAACCGGCCCTCAGGGCCAGGCGGTAGGGAATCTCGGAGAGGACGGCAAAAAGCAGCAGCCGCCCCAGGTAGCGCCGGGCGCTGTGGGTGTACACGCACCCCTGGGCGATGCCGTAGGCGAAGATGGGAAAGGCTATCCGGCCCACATCCCGCATGGGGTCGTACCAAGAGAAGGGGAACAGCCCTCCCATCACCGCCGCCGTGTGGTCGATGAGCATGGCCGCGATGGCCACCCATTTCAAGACGTTCCAGGTCATGGGGATGCCTCCTTTTTCAAAGGATGGGATAAACCTTCCACCCCCATCATAGCACGCCCGGGCAACAAACACAATTTAAATCGAAGTCTCCAGAGGAAATTCAGCAAAAAAACAAATGTCCCCTTCTATTTTTGGAGGAGGGGACAAAAGGGCCCAGCCGGGCGCGGGGCCGGAAGACAAGGAAAAGCGCCGGTGCTTTGGCGTTTCCAAACACAGGCGCTTTGGCGGGACTTATTCTGGATAGTGCAGGTTCTTCTCGGTGGGATGCTCCAGCGCCTCGGCCAGGTACTTCTTGGCCAGGAACCGCGCCATGGGCAGGTTCTGGTCCAGGTAGTTGCCGCAGTCCTTGGGGGCGGCGCCGGGAATCTCCCCCTCGTACCCCGCGATAAAGCGGAAGGTATCCCGCACCAGGGGCACCGCGTCCTGGGATTGGTAATCCCCGGCCAAAATGAGGTAACAGCCGGTGCGGCAGCCCATGGGCCCAAAGTAGATGACCTTCTCCTTCCAGTGGGGCTCGTTGCGCAGATAGGTGGCGGCCAGGTGCTCGATGGTGTGGAGCTCGGCGGTGTTCATCACCGGCTCCCGGTTGGGCGCGCACATCCGCAGGTCAAAGGTGGTGAGGACCTCTTGCCCCACGTGGTCCTTTCTGGACACATAGACCCCGGGGAGCAGGTCCAGGTGGTTTACCGTAAAGCTCGCGATTTTTTCCATATTGCTCTCTTTCACCGCTTTTTACTTCCCGTAGCCGTTGGGGTGGCTCTCGTGCCACTTCCAGGCGCTGGCGATAATAGTCTCCAGGTCGTCGTACTGGGGCTTCCAGCCCAGGATGGTCTTGGCCTTCTCGCTGCTCGCCACCAGCTGGGCGGGGTCGCCGGCCCGGCGGGGGGTGGTTTGGGCGGGGATGGGATGGCCTGTCACCTTCCGGGCGGTGTCGATGACCTCCTTCACGGTGAAGCCCACGCCGTTGCCCAGGTTGAAGATGTTGCTCTCGCCGCCATTGTTCAGATACTCCATGGCCAAAATGTGGGCCTGGGCCAGGTCGGTGACGTGGATGTAGTCCCGCACGCAGGTGCCGTCCCGGGTGTCGTAGTCGTCGCCGTAGATGGACACCTTCTCCCGCTGGCCCAGGGGCACCTGGAGAATCAGGGGGATGAGATGGGTCTCAGGGTGGTGGGCCTCGCCAATCTGGCCGGACTTGTGGGCGCCGCAGGCGTTAAAATACCGCAGGCTCACATAGCGCAGGCCGTGGGCCTGGCCCACCCAGTGGAACATCCGCTCCATAGAGAGCTTTGTCTCGCCGTAGGTGTTGGTGGGATGGGTGGGGTCGCCCTCTAAAATGGGGATGTTCTCCGGCTCGCCATAGGTGGCGGCGGTGGAGGAGAACACAATCTTATCCACGCCGTGGGCCACCATGGATTCCAGCAGCACCTTGGTGCCGCACAGGTTGTTGTCGTAGTACTTCAGGGGGTTTGTCATGCTCTCCCCCACCAGGGAGTTGGCCGCGAAGTGGATGACCCCCTGGATGGGCTCCTTCTCAAAAAGCCCGTCCAAAAAGGCCCTGTCCCGGATGTCCCCCTGATAGAACCGCGCCTTGGGGTGGACCGCCTCTTTGTGGCCTGTCTCCAGGTTGTCCGCAATCACCACGTCCACGCCGTTGTCAATCAGCTCGTAGGCTGTGTGGGAGCCGATGTAGCCGGCCCCGCCCAGTACCAAAACCGCCATGCTGCCTTACCTCCTGTGTAAAATTTTCCGCAGGCAGTTGCTTTCTGCCTCTATGATTATTATAATGAGAACAGAAGCAAAAAAACAACAAGGATATTGGCCTATTCTTTTCTTATATTGAGGTATTTATGGAGCTTTTGGTCAACGAGGAAAAACGGGAGCTGAAAAGCCACGGCACCTTCCAGTTTCCGGTGAACATCAGCCGCAAGCGGCTCTCCTCCTACGGCACGGGGGCTTTCCCCTGGCACTGGCACGACGAGGTGGAGCTGACCTTGGTGCTCTCGGGGAAAATCGACTACCGCGTCAACGAGAGCCAGTACCTGCTGCGTGCCGGGGAGGGCCTGTTCTGCAACGCCGACGCCCTTCACGCCGGCAGCCGTGTGGACAGCGCGGACTGCGACTATGTGTCCCTCACCTTCCACCCCCGGCTGCTGGGCGGGTACGAGGGGTGCATTCTGCGCAGCAAGTACGTGGACAGCCTGGTGGGGGCCTTCCCCTCCCTGCGGCTCTCCCCCCAAGAGAGCTGGCAGCGCCACATTTTAGAGGCGGTGGAGAAAATCTACCAGCTCTCCCAAAGCCAGCCGGAAACCTACGAGCTGGAGGTGCAGCGGCTGCTGCTGGGCATCTGGAGCGGCCTGTACCGCCACCGGGAAAACCAGGCGGCCGCCCCCGCCGGCCCCGAGCGGGTGGAGCGCCTGCGGGTCATCCTCTCCTACCTGCACGAAAACTACGGGGAGAAAATCACCCTGGAGGACGTGGCCAAGCAGGTGGGCCTGTGCAAAAGCGAGTGCTGCCGGTTTTTCAAGCGGCAGATGGGGCAATCGCTGTTCGACTACCTGCTGGACTACCGCATCGGCCGCAGCCTGGCCTTGCTGGAGGAGGGCGGCGCCACCGTGGCGGAGGTGGCCTCCCAGGTGGGGTTCTCCAACCCGGCGTACTTCTCCAAGGTGTTCCGGGCCAGGATGGGCCGCTCCCCCCGGGAGTATCAAAAACAGGGCGCCGCCGTGGGGCCGGAAGGGGGCGACGCCCTGTGAAAGGAGAGCTGCGCGCCTTTTCCCTGGAGGGCCGGCCCTGCGCCTGCTGTGTTCCCCAGGGGGAGGGGCCCTTCCCCCTGCTGGTGCTCTGCGGCTGGGGGCTGGAGGAAAAGCTGCCCCTCTTTGCCCAGGAGCTGCCGCCGGTGGTGCTGTTCACCGCCCAGGCAGACGGGGGAAGGGACTTCACCCCCTGGCCCGCGCCAGGCGTCCGGGAGGGGGAGGCGTTCACCGGGGAGGCCGGGGACTACCTGGGCTTCCTCACCGAGAGGGCCCTGCCCCTGCTGGAGAGGGACTTCCACGCCGCCGCCCAGCCCCAGCGCCGGGGGATTCTGGGCTACTCCTTGGGCGGGCTGTTCGCCTTGTGGGCCCAGCGCCAAGGGGAGGTGTTCCGCCTGGCGGGCTCGCTGTCCGGCTCCCTGTGGTACCCGGGGTGGCTGGGCTACATGGAGCAGCACCCGCCCCGGCCGGGGGCGTGCGTCTACCTGTCCTTGGGGGACCGGGAGGAGTTCGGCGGGCCGCCTTTGCTGCGCACCGTGGGGGACTGCACCCGCCGGGCCCACGCCTTTTACAAGGAAAAGGGCCTGGACACCACCCTGGAGTGGAACAAGGGCGGCCACGGCAAAGGGGTGGACACCCGCTGGAAAAAGGCCCTGCGCTGGGCCGCGGGGCGGCTTGTATAAGGGCCCTGGGGCCTGTGCCTGCCCCCTGGGCGGCGGGGCAGACAAAAAAACACGAAAAATCCCCATGAAATTTTCTATTCAATATTTGTTCAAAGAAGTTTAACATTCATTGACATTCTTCCCTTCCCCCTATATAATCAGCATGTAAGGCGTGTGTTCCGCGCGCCAGCCCTTCGGAGCGGCGGACACGGGCGTTTCACACCTGTGCGGTGCTTGGTGGGGAAGCCCTCCCCCGTACCAGCCGCTTGAGCGGTAATATTTTTAGGAAGGTGAGCAAATGGAAAAATTCTTCAAACTGAAGGAAAACGGCACCACCGTGGGCCGTGAGATCGTCGCCGGCTTGACGACTTTCTTCGCCATGGCCTACATCATTGTGGTAAACCCCAATACCCTGAGCGGCCGGGCAGGCGGCTTGGAGGAAGAGCTGATGCCCTGGGGCGCCGTGTTCCTGGCCACTATCATCGCCTCTATCATCGGCACCTTGGTGATGGGCCTGGTGGCCAACGTCCCCTACGCCCAGGCCCCCGGCATGGGTCTGAACGCGTTCTTTGTGTACACTGTGTGCCTGGGCCTGGGCTTTACCTGGCAGCAGACCCTGTCCATGGTGTTTATCTGCGGCTTGATCAATATCCTCATCACCGTGACAAAGCTGCGCAAGTTCATCATCAAGTCCATCCCCCGCAGCCTGCAAAACGCCATTGGCGGCGGCATTGGCATCTTTGTTGCCTACATCGGCTTTTTGAACGTGGGCTTTGTGAATTTCGGGTCTGGCGTGCCTGCTATGGCCACCTTGAACACCAACGTGCTGTGGCTGTTTGTCATTGGCCTGGTGCTCACCATTGTGCTGCTGGTGTGCAACGTAAAGGGCGCCATCCTCATTGGCATTGTGGCCACCGCCATCATCGGCATCCCCATGCAGGTCACCTCCCTGGGCAGCTCCATCAGCTTTACCGAGGCCTGCCAGCAGCTGCCCACCACCTTTGGCGCCATCTTCACCAGCGCCGGCCTGCCCTCCCTGTTCTCCGATGCCGCCAAGATCCCCCTGGTGCTGATTACCATCTTCGCCTTCAGCATCTCTGATACCTTCGACACCATCGGCACCTTCATCGGCACCGGCCGCCGCACCGGCATCTTCTCCGACGAGGACGAGAAGGCCATGGAGACCAAGGCCGGCTTCCACTCCAAGATGGACAAGGCTCTGTTCGCTGACGCCACCGCCACCTCCATTGGCGCCATCTTCGGCACCTCCAACACCACCACCTTTGTGGAGAGCGCCGCTGGCATCGGCGCTGGCGGCCGCACGGGCCTTACCAGCGTAGTGGTTGCCATCTGCTTTGCCCTCAGCGCGTTCCTGGCCACCTTTGTCAGCGCTATCCCCTCCGCCGCCACGGCCCCTGCCCTGGTGTTGGTGGGCGTGATGATGACCTCCTCCTTCAAGGAAATCAAGTGGGACGACATCAGCGAGGCCATCCCCGCCTTCTTCGCCGGCATTTTCATGGCCCTGTGCTACAGCATCTCCTACGGCATTGCCATGGGCTTCATCACCTACTGCATTGTCAAGGTGTGCAAGGGCGAGGCCAAAAAGGTCCATCCCATCCTGTGGGTGGTCACTGCTTTGTTCATTTTGAACTTCATCTTGCTGGCTGTTATTTAAAACCCGGCAACCCATCCTATGCTGCAAAAGCGCCCTGTCTTACGACGGGGCGTTTTTTGTTTGCCCGCTCCTTGCACGCAGAGGGTCGGCTTTACACAGAAAAACCGCCTGGAAACGGTCCAGGCGGAAGGAGAGGGAGGTAAAAGTTTGAAAAAAGCAAGGAGAGGGAAGAATTGGCTCGTGGCCTCTTCTCTTCTGCTGTGCTTGTAGTATAGCCCCTTTCTTTGAACTTCCTTTGAACAAGTTCTGAGGGTTTCGTTAAAGGTTCCTTAAGAGAATACGAACGAACTTGCGGCAGGTGCCCCGCCGTGCTATAATGGGCCGGAAAGGAAGGGAAACCACATGGAACTGGAACAACTGGCCCAACAGGCCATTGCCATTGTAAAACAGGCCGGGGAGCTGATTCGCTCCATCCCCCGGCCACACGTGTACACCAAGGAGGGCCACGCCAATTTCGTCACCGAGGCGGACATGGCCTCCCAGCGGTTTTTGATTGAGCACCTCTCCCCCCTGCTGCCCGAGGCCCACTTCTTCGCCGAGGAACAGGAGGAAAACAAGATGGCCCCCGGCTGGAACTGGGTGATTGACCCCATCGACGGCACCACCAACTTCATCCGGGGCTACCGGCCCTCCTCCATCTCCGTGGGGCTGGTGAAGGACGGCGTGGGCATGCTGGGCATTGTGCTGGACCCCTTTGCCGGGGAGCTGTTCTCCGCGGTGAAGGGCGGCGGGGCCTTCCGCAACGGGGAGCCCATCCACGTGGCGGACATCCCCCTGGAAAACGCCCTTGTCGCCTTTGGCACCGCCCCCTACTACCAGGAGCTGAAAGACGCCACCTTCGCCGTGGCCAAGGAGCTGGGCGTCCGCTGCGGGGACTTGCGCCGGAGCGGCTCGGCGGCGGTGGATTTGTGCCACTTGGCCGCAGGCCAGCTGGACGGCTTTTTCGAGCTGCGCCTCTCCCCCTGGGACTACGCCGCCAGCACGGTTATCCTCCAGGAGGCGGGGGCTGTCACCGGCACCGCCCCAGGGCAGGCGTTCACCTTTGAGGAAAAGCAGCCCTTCCTGGCAGGCACGCCGGGGGTGTATCCCCTGCTGGAGGAGCTGGCGGGGAAATACCTGGCACAGCTGTAATACAAAAACCACCGGAGGACTGCGGTGGTTTTTGTATGGCGCAGCAGAACCCGCGCGCCTTGCTGGACACATGACAAAAGCCGCGCCTCCCTTTTACGGGATGGGCGCGGCTTGCTTTTTTCATCGCTTGAGGCTGCGGCTCTCTTGGGAGGTGCAGCCCTCTTGGCTGTAGCGGGCTTTCTCATAGAGCCGGTGGAGCTGGCTGTCCTCCAGGCCGGCCCGGGTTTCAATCTCCTGGGGGGAGGCCCACTGGGGCGGCGCCTCCTTGGCGGAGCGCAGCACGGCCCGGCGGTACTTCCGGCGCACCTGGGCGTTGGGGGAGCGGTCCCACACAGCCGGGCCCCGCACCCGCTCCTGGGGCAGGGGCTCCTCCTCGTCCTCCGTGTCCCGGCCCAGGAACTGCACCACGTCCCGCTGGTCCACAAAGGTGCCCCGGAAATTGCGGATGACCAGGTACAGCAGGTACACCCCGAAGCCGCCGCCTATCACGCACAGCACGGCCCCCAGGATAAACTGCACCACCGGGTTCATTTTGGGGGGCTCGCCAAATTCCTGCTGGAGGGCCTCCGCCATATTCACCTCCATGCCGCCGGAGGCAGGGGTGATTTCCTCCAGCCGCACGGCGGAAGTCCGTTCCGGCGGGCTGGGGTCAATGCGCAGATAGCTGTCCTCCAGGGTCAAGGCGGGCAGCAGCAGCCCCGCCGCCAAGACCAGCATTCCCGCCAGCGCCAGGCCGGTGGTGCGGGCAATCCGCCGGGCGGGCAGGCCAGCCATACCCCGGTTCAGCTCCAGGTAGTGGTCCAGCCGCTGGATGCCCCGGTAGGCCGCGCACAGCAGCAAGTACAGCGCCGCCCAAATCAGGCTGAGCTTTTGCAGCAGGGGGCTGCCGTCCAGCGCGCTGTAGAAAAAGGGCGCCAGGGCCAGGGCCGTCAGGGGCGGGGAGGGCCGGTCCATCATGGACTCCACCGGCTCCTCCGAGAGGCGGTTCTTCCCCCGGAAAAAGCACACCAGCGCCACGGGCACGGCCGCCGCCGGGTGGCCCAGCAGCAGCCAGGCCAGGCCGCAGCAGGCCAGGCTCCAGGGCAGGTAGAGCACCAGCTTGCCGCACACCTGGGTGCCCACATCCGCGGCCGCCAGGGGCAGGATGGAGAGAAGCCCCCACCACATCCGGCCCGGCAGGGCGCTGTCCCCCTCTAAAAAGCGGTAGGCGGTGCCGTAGAACAGCGCGTAAATCAGGGCGCAGTGAAGCCACCCCATGGCCCGCGAAAGCAGCTGACGCCAGTTGCCCAGCTTTTGTATCTGTTTCAACCTTGCCAACTCCTTTCCCTACACTTCCCAATACAGGCGGCGCACGGTGCCGAACTGGGGCATTTCCTCGTACTCGTCCCGGTAGGGGATGATTTGCAGCCACTCCCGCTGGCCGGCCCGCTGGGCAAAGGCCCGGGCCAGGCTCTCCCGCTGGTCCCGGGTGACCAGCACGCACAGCAGGCTGTTCTCGTCCCTTTGGCCCTCCCCGCTGGGGAAAAAGCTCTCGATGGGCTCCAGGCCATTGGCGGCCTGGGCGCAGGCGAAGGCCTTGCGCAGCGCCAGCACGCTGCCTGGGCCGGAGACCTCCGGCAGCGCCATGGGCTGGCCGCTGTGGACGTCCAACCCGTTGGAGTAGGCGCTGACCTTGATGCCCGCCTCCAGCAGCCGCACACACAGCGTGCAGGCGATGCGCACCGCCTCCTCGTTGAGCAGGTCGGCCTGCTGCACGCCCAGGCCCTCTAAATCCAGCACCACAGCCACCTTCTGGGACAGGGTGGACTCGTGGAGGTTTACCAGCAGCTGGCCGGTTTTGGCGGTGGCCTTCCAGTTGATGTACTTCATGGGGTCGCCCCGCACGTAGCCCCGCAGGCCCGCGAAGGCAAAGGGGTCGTCGTAGACCTTCTTGCGGCTGGTGAGGTTGCCCATAATCTGGGAGAAGGGGATTTGGATGCGCTGGGTGGAAACCAGCCGGGGCAGCACGTAAAAATCCGTGGCCTGGGGGGTGGAGCCCACGTACTTTTTGGTCAGCAGCAGGCTGCGCACATCCAGGCCCGCCTGGTCAATGCGGTAGTAGCCCCGCCGGGCGCAGCGGAACTCCAAGGTGCGGGTGATTTTCTGCCGGGGGCCCAAGGCGAACACGTCCCGGCGGTAGGTGTAGTCGCTGACGGCGGTGTTGGCCTCGTCGGTAAAGCGCAGGCCCTTGCCCATGTGGAAGTCTATCTCCACCACCGGCAGGGGCAGGAACTTGTCGTTGACCACCACCTCGGTCAAGGCGGCGGTGTCGTCCTCGGTGGCGTATTCCTCTTGGAAGGAGGTCTTCACCTCCAGGCCCTTGCCCCACAGCCGGTCGTACAGGACAACCTGAAGGACGTACAGCGCCGCCAGCAGAAGGAGGATACCAAGCGCCGTCATGTCACTTGGACCAATCTTCCGTGGGCAGGGGCACGGACTGGAGCAGCGCCTGGGCCGCCTCCTTCTGGGCCTGGGAGGAGCCCGCCATGCCGCTGATGGCCAGCCGGTGGGCTATCACCGGCACGCCCACCTCTTTGATATCCTCGGGGGTGACGAACGCCCGGCCCTCCACCAAGGCCTTGGCTTGGGAGGCCCGCAGCAGCGCCAAGGTGCCCCGGGGGCTTACGCCCAGATCCACGCCCCGGGCTTCCCGGGAGGCCCGGGCCAAGTCCACAATGTACTCCAGCAGCACGGGGTGGATGTACAGCTTGCGGGCCGCCGCCTGCAGGGCCACAATCTCCTCGGGCTTGCACACGGGGCCCAGCTCCTCCAAGGGCTCGCTGGCTTGGAAGCGCTCCAGAATTTGGCGCTCCTGGTCCCGGGTGGGCAAGTCCATGGAAAGGCGCATGAGGAACCTGTCCAGCTGGGCCTCGGGCAAGGGGTAGGTGCCCAAGGTCTCCACGGGGTTCTGGGTGGCGATGACGAAGAAGGGCGGGGCCAGCCGCCGGGTTTCGCCGTCCACGGTGACCTGGCCCTCGGCCATGCACTCCAGCAAGGCGGACTGGGTGCGGGGGGTGGCCCGGTTGATTTCGTCGGCCAGCAAAATGTTGCAGAACACCGGCCCCGGGGAAAACTGGAACTCCCCGGACTTGTTGTCGAAGAAGTTTAGGCCGGTCACGTCAGAGGGCAGCAGGTCCGGGGTGAACTGGATGCGCCCAAAGGCGCCGTCCACGCTTTTGGCCAAGGAGCGGGCCAGCACCGTCTTGCCCATGCCGGGCACGTCCTCGATGAGCACGTGGCCTCCAGCCACCAGGGCGGTGAGAAGCAAACTGGTGACACGCTCCTCCCCCACCAGCACTTTCTGGATGTTCGCCTTTACGGCAGACAGGATATTTTCCATGAGATTTCCCTTTCTTTGCTGAAATTATCTCTATTATAACAAAGCTTTTTGTGAGATACAAGAAAAAATCCTGGGCGTTGGGGCCGTGAAAAGGAAAAGGGCCGCCGCGGCAGCGGCAGCCCGAAAAGCTTTCTGGTAAAGTGGGATTCTCTTTTACAGCTCCTTAAAGCAGCGCAGCCACTCCTGGGCCAGCAGCCAGTGGCCGGCCGGGGTGGGATGGACGCCGTCGGCGCTCCAGACGCCGGGGCAGCTGCGGGCGGCGGCCTCGTCGAAGAGCTTCTGGGTGTCGATGCAGGGGATGTACAGGTCCTGCTTCTCCCAGTAGCTCTTGGCCAAGTCCCGGACCACCTCCCGGCGCAGGTCCACCTCCTGGCGGAAGGTGTCCCAGTTCTCCAGTGTGGCGGGCCCTTGGAGCACATAGGGCTCCAGCAGGATGAGCTTCACCCCGGGCAGGGCATGGGTGATCTCCTGGAGCATCCCCTCGTACACCCGGCGGAACTTGGAGGCATCCACGCCGTTGTGTTCGCCCAGCTCGTGCCACACGTCGTTGACGCCGATCAGAATGCTGATGACGTCGGGCCGCAGGTTGATGCAGTCCCGCTTGATACGGGCGTCCAAATCCACTACCCGGTTGCCGGAGATGCCCCGGTTTAAAAACTCGTAGCGGCCGGGCTCCTGGGCGCCCAGCTGGGAGGCCACCAGCAGCGGGTAGCCGCAGCCCAACGCCCGGTCGACAGCCTCCTCCCGCTGCTGGGGGGTGGCGTTGGGATCCCGGGACATCCACTCCTCTGTCATGCGGACCATGTCTGTGCGGTTCACATCGGTGATGGAATCGCCGGTAAACAAAATGCGAAGTTTCTCCATAGCGAACAAATCCTCCACGTTTTCACGGGCCCTTGGCTGCCCGATTTTTTTCCTATTATACCGCCGGAATCCCCCGCCCGCAAGCCCGAAACGGGAAATGTTGCAGGCGGTTTCCTTTATGCTTTCCCGCTTTTCCAGGTGAAGAATTTGGAACCGAAAAACCTCCCGCTGCGCGCAGTTATTTTGAAGCATTATTTCAAGTCAAGTCGCACATTTAACAACGACCGAAGATTTCCCTAGTCCCACTCCTCCGGCAGGGAGAGCATGAGGGAGAGAAGTCCCTTCGCTTTCAGCGAGAGCGACTTGTCCCGCAGGTGATGGTTTGACATCACCGTGTAATCACGGGTTTTCTCAATGCGGAATACCGCCATATTGGATACCTCCTTCCTTCGGTTTTGAAAAGTGTTCATTTCGGTGGTTTTGCACCCCTGTACCGCCGCCCGGCCTCCCATGAGGGAAAGGATATGGGCGGCCTCGTTTGTGCCATCCACAGGCGAAAAAACAGGGGATTTCCCACCCGTATTCATACAGTTTTGTGTGCCCCCGGCAGGGCATAAAAAAACGCCACAGGTTTGTGTTACCCATGGCGTTGCCCCGGCAGATGGCCGGTCTGTATTCAGTTATATGGTCACGGGGCGGAGGCCCCGATTGACGGGTGCTGTATCCGTATCTTGGCATTTCGTGGTCTTTCAGCGTGTCAAGGCTCACTCAACAGTAGTAAAATCGTAGTAAATGAGGCGGTTTAGACCCGTCTGAAATGCCCGTGGATACAGTGTTTTCAAGGGATAATCAGGTTTCGGCTTGATTTTTCATAAACAAACGATCATACTGGACGATAGTTTCTCCCGTTATCAGATTGCACTTTTCCTTTTGAAGCAACGTGTACTTTGGCTGGCCCACGGTATAGTCTTTACCGGTTTTGGGAAAGAGAGTCCGACAGACATACGTCTCCTGCCCCGTGCGTTGCGCCAGAAAAACATATACAGGTATCTCTTTCACATCATTCAAAAGAAGATAATCCGCTTGAATGGCGGAGAATCTATTTGCTTTTTCATTATAGCGAAAAATGATCTCGTTGCTGTCCAAAAACTCCTCCAAATGGGCAAGGGGAGTCAGCCGCTGCTCCATCTCCCTGAAGTAAGCACTGCGCTTTATTTATTCGAAAGGATACTTGCCATCGAGAACATCTCGAAAAATAGTGGATCGCTGTCCAGTTTGCAAGCGGACATTGTCTTTTAGCTTATGAAGGCCAGCCAGATGGTGAAAGTCCGAGGGGTCAAAAGATACTGTGAATTTCAAAGTCTGTCCCTTACGGCCAATCACAAAGTGATATTGATACCGGGTCAACTGGTCAAATGCTTTCGCACACTTTTGCAAAGAGTCCACCGCAGCTTATCCTCCCCCTACAAACGAAAGACCCCGCACAAGCGGGGTCTTTCGGAGCATTTTCTTTCGGCTTTGCGCCTACGCCGGCTTGAGGTTTCGCTGCACAACCCCTCCCGAAAGCTCCATAAGGCAATGCCACCGGCACACTCCCTTACTTCAGCGCTTCGGGTGAACACATGCCGTTGCTCACCTTACATTATTATTATACGCAACCTAAAGGGATATGTCAACTGGGAAGTTTTTTCTTTGAGACAGAGGTGGTTGCGCGGTACTCTCCCCTCCGGCCCGAATTCACCACTAAAATGAAATGACCCGATGTGGTGCGCGTCACAGAGAGGCGTATTTGGTTCTGTTCCTTCTACTACGATGTAACTTGCAGATAAACACAACAGAATCTTTGCAAAAGTGACTTTTTCTAATCATCGGTTGATAGCAAAGTACCGCAACCCTTGACGGATATACAGGATAGCCAGAAACAAAATCTGATCGGTCGGTTTGACTATGGATAACTTGTGTCAAGGGTCACAATTTCGGTAGGATCCTGCGCAAAAAGTCCACTAGCTCCGCCGAGATCTCGGGTGAAACTATGCGCAGGTTGCTCTCCTCTGCGGGCATCCGCCCCAAGGGGTTTAGTCCACCATACCAGACCAGATGTTGGTCGAGCACACAAAAATTGGAGAGATGGTTTTGAGAAAATACTACCGAGATGCCCGCTTGCTGCAGTATGGTGACGTTGGCGGTAATTTTAGGCTGAATTTCCGACCGAAACAGAGCAGGCTGCGGCAGATATACCTGTACGTTCACGCCTCGATGCTGTAAACGTTGCAAGATTGGGGTCATCCGATGCACAGATTGAGCCGAAAGCGAAGGCACACAAAACAGTGCCTCTTTAGAAGTTGCGTCCAGATCTTGTGCAAGAAGACGTGAGAAATCGGATAATTCAATAAAAGCTGATGATTCAGTTTGCGAGGGTTGAAGAGTGTTTGGATTGCTGTCGCCTATCGTTCCACGTACTGTATACGCCAATGCAGCGTAGCTGCGCAGCCGTTTACGGTACTGCTGTTCCAGCATTGGGACACGGAAGTCTACATAATCATACAGCAAAACCTCTCGCTTTCCAGGTGTGGCGCGGTGTAGGCGGCCGGTGTACTGGGTCAGAGTACCCTTCCAAACAACCGGCATTGTTAAGAGTAGCACATCCAGCCGCGGCAGGTCGAACCCCTCACCGGCGTATTTGCCAATCGCAACCACGGCAAGCGGCTCGTCATTGGGTATGGCTGCTAGTTCAGTTAGTAACGCACGCTTTTCTTTGGCAGTTCCCTGACCGGAGAGTAGAAACACGTGCGAACAGTGTGGGCGTAGTGCTACTGCCAAGATTTTGGCGTGTTCCAACCGTTCGGTCAACACCAGTGGCGTGTGCCCCTGGGCCAACAGGTCAGCGGTATCCTGTACAATTAGTTTATTACGTAGGGTATCCCGAATCAAGGCTTCGCAGATTGTGGCATAAGTCATTTTTTCAGTACTGCCTCTCTTTCGCCTTGCATCTCTCAATGGCTTCCTGCGTGTAATCTTTCAGTTTCCGATAGCAATCCCGGCCCTTGTCATAGTCGGGGAGTTGGCGTTTCAAATCCTCCAGCACCTGGCCAGACCCCGAGTATGTGCCACGTAACGCATGAAAATGGGCCACAAACCAAACTTCAAAGCAGGGGTTGGAAGCAAATACCTTGTATTGGCAATTTTCCTCAACTTGCAAGAGGTCATATACCTGCTTAGTTCTACTTTCATTGCAGTCAAGATCCAAGATGATGCCGGCGATATCGTCCCCAGCAGAAACGTCGTCTTTCAAGCACTCGCGTTTCAAGGTCTCCAGCATCCCCTGGGGACCGGTTTCTCCTCTGGAAACCACTTTCACCGCATATTTGCTCTCGGGCGTACTGAAATGCCAGAAGTAAAGTTTTTCGGTCTTGTTCTGCCCTTCTGCAATGAGAAGCACCACCGGTTTCCTCTTTCTCTGCGGTTTCCCGCGGCTCTTATCCCGAAAGTACCGCCCACTTTCTTTGGCCATCTCAGAGCCCTCCTTCCGGACGCAGATAGGGAATGGCTCCATACCGGCCAAGCAAGTACCCTTTCTCGATATTCTCGTTTTTTCGCACGGAGAATTCATCTAAAGAGTAGAGTTCCGTGGCTGCAGAATGAGGGTCTTTCTCCACAAAATAAATCTGATCCCGGCGGAACGTATCGAGAGAGAGAAGCGTGGTGTCGTGGGTGGTAAAAATTAACTGGGCATTGGTTTGGTTAATTTCCGGCGTGTGGAATAGCTCTACCAGAAATTGTACCAGGAACGGGTGTAAACTCCGGTCTAACTCATCGATGACCATGGTTTTCCCTTTTCCGAAGACCTCTTTCAAAATGGGAGAAAGCCAAAAAAGCTGCTTGGTTCCCAGGGATTCCTCATTGAGGTCTAGAAAGAATTGTGCCTCCTTGCCACTTTCGGATTGCACATGATGGCCCGCATGAATGTGAACCGCTTTTACTTGCCCTTGTGGAACAGGGTTTCCCGCTGGGTCTGTAAAGACGATCTCTTTTGTCTGGTTCCCTAAAGGGGTAATATCCACTTGGATATCATCAATGTTGATATCTGCCTGTCGAAGCAGGGAAAGAGTGAACTGCTTTAACTCTCCCTGCTCATCCTGCTCAAAGGCTTGCAGTGCGGTGGGCTGCATGGCCAATTCGGGATTGTAGACATCAATGGCGTTAGCCAACCACTGGTATGCTGGGGCAGTCTTCGTGTTCCCCCAGTTGGTAGCTGTAGCCAGGAAAAGCTTGTTCGGCGTATTCTTTTCCTCGTATTTTGAAAAAGCGCCCTCGTCCGTTTGATTATACATGAATTTCTCCCCTGTCCGCTCGAAAACACGGGAGGGGCGGGCACTGGCATAGTAATACAGGTACTCCTCATGCACGCAGTCTGCATCAGCTGCAAACCCATAGCGGTAGGGAACCCCATTCTGGGCAACAAAGTAGAACTCGAAAGAACATGGGCCCTGCGCAGTTTCCTCATCAAACTGGAAGGGAACCATCCCTGGAATCTTTTGCGTGATATTTCTAGTGTCCGAAGTGCGCACCGCCATAATAGCCGCAACAAAGGCCCGGATCACCGCACTCTTGCCTGCGGCATTTGCGCCGTAAATGGCAGCTGATTTAAGTGCGTCTCTTTTTCCCATATGGGCAAGATTCTCTGGATGAGATTTATCAGAAGAGGGAACCATGCTCAAAATAGCCTCTTCTTTGATGGATTGGAAATTCTTTACCTTGAACTGCAGTAACATGGGTTTCTCACTCCTTCTCCACTATTAGGATACTCGGAAATCCTAAAATATGCAAGTTGAAATTGAGATTTTTGAAAATTTTTTTCAAAAACAGCGTTTTAATAACGAGATTTATACGAGACTCACCTGTCTGAAAGATATTTTCTGTTACCAGCTTGCCAACCATTATGCTCAGTTTGACAACAAAACGCGAAGTTTGACAACTGTATTGCAGGGTTTGCCAACTAGTTGCCAACTTGAGTTGGCAAACTGCAATCTTCCCTTGCCCTTGAATTTGCAATCGTGTCTATCTCGTGTTCCAGAAATCACCGCCCTCTATAATGAATCTACAATTTTACAATTGGAGGTTTTGTTTATGGAAATCAACTACAAAAAGCTGGGAAAACGAATTCAATCCGCCAGGAGGGAGACGGGCCTTTCCCAAGAGCAGCTGGCCGAAGCCATTGGCAAATCCCCATCCGCTGTCAGCACCATAGAGACCGGAAAGAGAGGGGCCAGCCTGGAGACCTTGGTCCACATCGCCAACGTGCTGCAGGTATCCGCCGACTATTTGCTGGCCGATCAGTTGCCCCACATCCCCTGGGAGGCCTCCCGGAGAGCCCTCCTCTTTTTTCACAACTGTGAGGAATGGGAGCTGTCACTACTTCAAGAGGTAGCCCATTGCATCCACGCAGGGCTGCGGCGGCGTTTCCGGTAAATATTTTCTCGTTTTTGACCGGGAGTCAAGTTCTTGGCTCCCGGTTCAGCCTGTCGAGAAACCCGGACATGCATCAAGCGTGAACCGGTTTTTTCGCATATATTGGCAAGATCAAGAGGAAGGCAAAGGAAGAAACAGTGTCCCTCCACAGCCATCTGGCCAGCTTTTTCAGGTTCATGGCAGCAAATTTAAGCTTCACCCAGTTTGCAACCTGGGTCAAGCCTCTGTATTGAGTATAGCGCATGGCGTGTTTTTCCTTGGCGTCGGCAAAGACCCGTTCAATGGTCTCCTTGCGCCGCTTGTACAGTTCCTTGTACTTTGGGGTGTAGCGGGCGTCGTCTGCCAAGTCCTCGTAGTCTTTCCAGATATGCCGCTGTACTGTTTTGACACAATCTTTGGAATGGGTGCACAGATGTCGGGTGGGACAGCCGGCACAGATCTTCGGGTCGCTTCTGTATTCCCGGTATCCGTCCCGGTTGGTAGTCCGGTATGTCAGCACCTGGTATTCCGGGCAGAGCACACAGTCATAGTACTCGTCATACACATACTTCCACCACTGGTGGCCGCCCTTCAGGGTCTGTGGACGCTTGTAGGCGGTGGACAGCACTCGTCCATCTTCAAATACCTTTTTGCAGATGTGTGGAGTTTTGTAGGCGGAGTCCGCGACAATGGTCTCCGTTTCCGGGAAAGCAGCTACTACACGGTCATAGACTGATATTGTCACTGCTGGGGTATTCCCACGACAGCGAAGGGAATCTGGTGGTCAACCCCAAAGAAGCCCCCACGGTAAAACTGATTTTTTACCTGTATCTCTATGGCTACTCCACCAGCGAGATTGCAGAAATCCTTACACGCCAAGGCAGAAAAACGTATTTGGGGAATATCAAGTGGACATCCAACGCCGTTGTGCAGGTGCTTCGCAATGAACGGCACTGCGGGGACGTACTCACCCGAAAGACATTCACCCCCAACTATCTCACACACAAAGCAAAAAAGAATAAAGGGGACCGTCCCCAAAGCCTCTATCGGAACCATCACGAAGCCATCGTTTCCCGGGAGGATTATATCGCCGCACAGCATCTGCTGGATAACTCCAAATATGGCAATAAATCCTTTCTCCCAGAGCTCCGGGTGGTAGACCAAGGGCTGCTGCGGGGTTTTGTGGTGCTGCATCCCCGCTGGGCTGGATTTCGGCCAGAGGATTACCTGCAAGCTTCCGCCGCTGTCCACAAAGGGGGGGAAGAGGCTGAAGTTGCCCTTTCCCCCTGGGAAGGCTTTGAGTTGGCCCGCGCCCAACTCTTTTCCGATTCCCAGCAAGCCTTTATGGTTTTCCAGCGAAACAGGTACGGCTGAGTTCCTTGTGTGTGCGGGACTTGGGGGAACGCAACAAAATATCAAGTACGAAACGTATTTCAAACTCATCATCGCTACGGGGATGCGCCGTGGGGAATGCTGCGGCCTGAAATGGAAGGACGTGGATTTTCCCGAGAAGTCCATCCACGTCTGCCGCAACGTGGTGAAGGTCACGGGGGAGGACATCATCGTAAAAGAACCCAAGACCGCCGCAGGGAAACGGTACGTGTACTTCTCCCTGGAGATGGCCAGTCTCTTGAAAGAATACCGCGCCTTCTGTGAAAGGGAGTTAGAACTCCATGAGGGCAGAAAACTAACCGCAGAGGACTACATCTTCCGCCGTCACGGAGAAAACCTGCCCATGACTCCCAGTACCTTTACCTGGCGGTTCAAGCTGATTCTCAAAAAGCACTGCCTTCCTTTGGACTTGAATGTCCACAGCCTCAGACACACGGCAGCCAGCCTGATGATCTCCGGCGGGGCCGATGTGGCCACGGTGTCGGGGCTTTTAGGCCACGCACAGGTGTCCACTACGCTGGACATTTACACTCATGCCTTTGACGAAAAGAAGCGGGAGGTCAGCGCCCAGATGCAGGGGAGGGTGGGGGTGTGAGACCCGCTCTTTCTGTTCTTAGGATTTTCTTAAAGAAATCCACTGGGAAGTGTGCTATACTGAGAGCAGCAAAGGAGGGGATGACATGGCGGAGAAGATTTTGGTGGTGGACGACGAGCGGGAGATCGCCGACCTGGTGACCCTGTATCTGAAAAACGAGGGCTATGAGACACTGGTTTGCTACAACGGGCAGGAGGCCCTGGAGCAGATCCAGGCCGGGCCGGTGGATCTGGCCATTTTAGACGTGATGCTGCCGGAGATCAGCGGCTTTGAGCTGTGCAGGCGCATCCGGGAAAGGTACCAGTACCCGGTGATCATGCTCACCGCCAAAGGGGAGGAGCTGGACAAGATCAACGGCTTGTCCCTGGGGGCGGACGACTACGTCACCAAGCCTTTCCTTCCCCTGGAGCTGGTGGCCCGGGTGAAAGCCCAGCTGCGGCGGTACAAGCGCTACAATGGGGAATTTTTACAGAAAGAACCTCTCACCTGCGGTGGCCTGGTCATCGACGTGGAGACCCACCAGGCCTCCCTCAACGGCGCGCCCCTGTCCCTGACGCCCACCGAATTCTCCCTGCTGGCCGCCCTCTGCGAAAACAAGGGGAAGGTGGTCTCCTCGGAGGAGCTGTTCCGCCGTGTTTGGGGGGAGGACTACTACACCAAGGACAACAACACCATCACTGTACACATCCGGCATCTTCGGGAAAAGCTGGGGGATTCCTTCGAGCGTCCCAAGTACATCAAAACCGTGTGGGGGGTCGGCTATGAAATGGACGCGTAAGTACGGGCCTTTGGCCGCGGGCTGCCTGTCTCTCCTGATAGTGAGCCTGGTACTCTACTTCCTGTTGGACACGGTGTTCAACGGGGTGTTTGTGGACTGGGTGGAGAGCACCTTCATGCTCACCTGGGAGGAATATGTCCCCTCGGCCGGGACTTACGGCATCGTACAGCACATCAACTGGCACTGGGTCAAGCCCTTCCTGCTGGGAGTGCTGGTGGTCAACGGCCTGCTGTGGGCCGGGGCGGTGTTCCTCACCCGCCAGCTGGCCCGCCGGAAGAAAGAGCAGGAGGACGTCCGGGACATCGCCGAACGGCTGCGCCAGGCCCTGGATTCCGATGGGGATGCCAGCCAGGTCTTCCCTCCTCAGCAGCAGGAGATCGCCGCCCAGGTGGCGGAGTGGAAAAGCAAGCTGCAGCGCCGGGAACAGGCCCTCCAGCAGGAGACCGCCCGGAAAAACGACCTGATCACTTACCTGGCCCACGACTTGAAAACGCCCCTCACCTCCGTCATCGGCTACCTGAGCCTGCTGGACGAGGTGCCGGATATGCCCCAGCCTCAGCGGGAAAAGTACACCCACATCGCCCTGGAGAAGTCCCAGCGGCTGGAGGGGCTCATCAACGAGTTTTTCGACATCACCCGGTATAACCTCCAGCAGCTCACCCTGGAAAAGGAGCCGGTGGATGTGAGCTATCTGCTGGTGCAGCTCACCGACGAGTTCTATCCCCTGCTCCAAGCCCACGGCAACACCATAGAGTTGAATGTCCCCCAGGATCTGACCGTGGAGGGCGACGCCGGGAAGCTGGCCCGGGTGTTCAACAACCTGCTGAAGAACGCCGTATCTTACAGCACCCCGGGGACCCCGATTCTCCTGTGGGCGGAGCAGGCAGATGAACAGGCGCAGTTTTTCGTGCAAAATCGGGGAAAGACCATTCCTGCCCACCAACTGGACGCCCTCTTTGAGAAGTTCTTCCGTCTGGACGAGTCCCGCTCCACCGCCACCGGCGGCGCGGGACTGGGGCTGGCCATCGCCAAGGAGATCGTCACCCTCCACGGGGGGAGCATCTCCGCCCACAGTGAACAAGGAGTGACCACCTTTACCGTGGAGCTGCCCACGAAAAAATCTTTATAAAATCTTAGGAAAACCCTAGGCAGATCTTAAAAAACAGGGGACCTTTTTCTGGTAGGATAAAAACCAGAAAGGGGTCCCCTGTTATATTGTTTCGAGAAAGGAAGATTTGCCATGAAAATGAAACACGCGGATATCCAATGGGAGCAGCCCGCCCCAAAAGGCCACGGTTTTTCCCTGTTCCTGTGGGTAATGGTCCTGCTCTTTATCGCCTTTGTGCTGGTGATGGCTTACGCCGCCCTCACCTGGAAAGCGCCCACATTCCAAGATCCGGGAAGCCAGCCCCAGCTGGGGATAGCGGCGGAAACCGATCCAACGTCCAGTCCGGAAAGCGGCTCAGCCTCCGTTCCTGCGCAGCAGCCGGACGGGGAATGGAACCTGCTGCTGGTGAACCGCTGGAACCCCCTGCCTGAAAACTATACGGTGGACCTGGTGGAGGTGCCCGGGGGCCAGCAAGTGGACGAGCGCATTTACCAGCCTTTGATGGAAATGCTGGAGGCCGCCAGAGAGGGAAACCTGGGAGAGCTGCCCCAGGTGCTCTCCGGCTACCGCACCCAGGAGGAACAGGAGCGGCTGTTCCAGGAGGAGATAGACGGCAATCTGGCGGAGGGCTGCTCGGAGGAAGAAGCCCGGGAATTGGCCCAGCAGTGGGTGGCTGTCCCCGGCACCAGCGAGCATCAGCTGGGCCTGGCGGTAGATTTGGGCGGCGCCACCTACGACGTGTTCTTCTGGCTGCAGGAGCACAGCTGGGAGTACGGGTTCATCTGGCGGTATCCCGGGGACAAGACCGACCTGACCGGCACCGCCGAGGAGGTCTGGCACTACCGCTATGTAGGCAAAGAGGCCGCAAAAGAGATCTACGAGCAGGGGGTGTGCCTGGAGGAATATTTAGAACAGAAAAAGGAGGAAAACGGGCAATGAAGAAAATCCTGGTACTGTTTGGGGGCTGTTCGCCGGAATACGTCGTTTCCCTGCAATCCGCTTACAGCGTGCTGCGCCACATGGACCGGGAGCGTTACCGCCCCATCCCGGTGGGGATCACCCAGGCGGGGGACTGGTTTCTGTATACCGGCAAGTGGGAGGCCATCCCCGCCGGGACATGGCAGGAGCGCCACTGCCTGCCCGCCGCTGTCTCCCCCAACCGGCGGGATCACGGGCTGCTGGTCTGGCGGCGCGGCGGTATGGAAATCATACCGCTAGACGGGGCCTTTCCCGTGCTCCACGGAAAAAACGGTGAGGACGGAACGGTTCAGGGCCTGTTAGAACTGGCCGGTATCCCCGTAGTGGGATGCGGCACTCTGGCTTCCGCCCTGTGCATGGACAAGGTCCGGGCACATCAGTTGGTCCAGGCGGCTGGTGTAGAGATCCCCCGCTCCCGGGTTTTTGACCGGGAAGCCTCGGAACAGGAATTGATGGATGGAGCGGCCAGCCTTATGATCTCCGGCGGGGCGGATGTGGCCACGGTTTCCGGGCTGCTGGGGCACTCACAAGTTTCTACCACGCTGGACATTTATACTCATGCTTTTGATGAGAAGAAGCGGGAGGTCAGCGCCCAGATGCAGGGGAGGGTGGGGGTGTGAGGCCTGCCAAAAGGGAACTAGGTGCGCCCGGCCTTCGTCAGAGAGCTGCGTTCCAGTTTTGGCAAGCCCACAATCATTGCGTCCCCAGCAGCGGTTTACCGAACCGCCCCCGCAATGGGTTCCAGTGCGCTGAAGTCCACAAAGTCCACCGCCTTGTTGAAGGTCTCGATCATGGCACGTGTCTCCGCAGTTTTCTGCTCTTCCGGCTGGTTTTTTACGCTGTGATAGAGGAGCGTCATCATGGCCTTGTGCTTGAGACTCAGCTTCCGGTAATCGATGCCGCCCCGCAGGTGGAACACCTGGGTTTTCTCCAAGAGATGGCCGGGCACCTGCCGCTTCAGTGCGTTCCGGATATTGGCGAGGTTCTCCTCATCCGTCACATCCGCCAGCCCCACGGTGACAATGACCAGCCCAGTGTGCTCCCCCAGGGCCCGGAGGGTCCTTCGCAGGCCCTTGACCCCGCCGGCGTACAGGCCCCCGAAGTGGATGACCCGGTCATAGCAGGAGAGGTCTTTCACCGCCTCGCTGCTGATACAGGGCAGGCGGGTTAGCTCCGAAAACCGTTCTGCGTACCGCTGGGTGGTGCCGTATTGGCTGCCATATACGATCAACTGGTCCATGTGGTATCACCTCAGAAAAAAGTGGTTAGAGGCAACCGACAGCCCCGTCAAAGGGAGGCCGCCAGCCCGGTGGCGCCTGTCCACAACAGAAAGGCCGCCGTCACCAAAAGGCAGAGGACGAACAGCCCCACAAAGAAAACCGGCAGCAACGCGATGGGGATGAGCAGGTAATCCAGGGGTTCCGGCTCCAGGGAGAACCGGCCCTTGGGGCTCTTGTAAACGGTGAGAATGTCCCCCGGTGCGAAATGCTTTTGCCGGGTGACGGCCGGGAAAAAGTCCTGGCCCTGCCCCAGGGAGAACAAGGGGTAGGAACGGACCCCGCCGTCCCCGTCGGACTCCTGCACCCAGCCCACAAATTTGGCTTGGCGCGGCTCCCACTGGCCCAATAGGGAGCGGGCAACCCAGGCAAGGGGGCGGAAAGCGTCCCGCAGCACAGGCAGGAACAGGCCCCAAGCAAGGGCCGCCCCCGTTGCCCCGGCCCCAAAGCCCACGAGCAGGGCCAGCCCGCTGCCCGCCGGGTTGGGGTGGTCTACGGTGTAGTCGGAGAGCTGGGCGGCCACGGTTCTTCCTCCCAACAGCAGCAGGAGAAACACCGCCACAGCGGTTGCCGCCAAAATCGCCCACAGCACCCACCAGGAGCGGACGTCCTTCCACAGGGCCCACTCCCCGGTGGAGCGGCGGTACAGCACCCGCACCCGCTGGCCCAGGGCGGGGGCGGCCAGCACTTTGGGGAAGTCCTTTTTCAGGGAGACCTCCCGCCCCTCCAGGGAAAGCCGCAAAGTCACCCTGGCGGGGGAGCGGTCCCCGTCCATGGAATCGGCGCCGTTCCAGGCGGGGGTGACGCTGACCCCTGCCACCTGGCCCCAGAGCTTTTCCCCGTCCCGCCAGCTACTGCGCCGCCGCAGCCCCGACCAGGCGAGGACGGCAAACAACAGGCCCAGCCCCAGGGCCAGCAAGCTCCACTTCCACATAGGTTGTTCCTCCTTACAAAAGGGCGGCGATGATGGCCTCCATCACCGGGGCGCCGGGCATGGGGGCCACCTGGGTGACCTCCTCCGCCACGCCCTCCACCCCGAATTGGGCGGTGTCCGTGGGGGCGTCGTACACTCCGGTGCGGAAGCCGTGGTTCTCCCAGGCCAGGCGCTGCACCTCCTCGTCCAGCAGGGCGTCAATGCCCAGGGCCCCGGCCTCATCCAGGGCGATGAACACATGGGAGGACCACACCGTGGGGGTGGGGTACACCAGCACGATGTCCCCTTTGATCTGCTCCCAGGTCTCCGGCTCCTGTACGGCGAATTCCAACAGCTGGCTCTCGTACCCGGCGATGAGGGGCTTTGCCCCCATGCCGGTTTTCAAAAACTGGTCGAACAGGTCGGAGGAGGAGCTCTCCATGTACCCCAGCTTCTGGAACAATGCCTGGAGCCGGGGCAGCAATTCCGGCAGGTCCTCCTCCCCCACGGAGCCGCCGCAGAGGACGTTGGCCAACAGCCCGGCGAACATGTTGCCGGAGTTGGACTTGGCCGGGTCGGTGGTGCCCACGGTGACGCTGCCGTACAGCTCCGGCAGGCCCACATCGCTCCACTGGGCGCCGGACTCCATCAGCTCTACCAGCTGTTCCATGTCCGCGGTGAGCACCCCGCCGCTCTGGGAGAACACGCCCTCGGCAGTCAGCGCCTCCGCCACGGCGGCGTGGGTGTACAGCACAATGGGGGTGTTAAAGACAATCTGGCTCTTTTCGGGAGAGCCCTCCTCCCCCTCGAACAGCTCCAGGGCTGTCTGGTTGGAGGGGAACAGGAAATCCTGGCCGGCGCGGTCCAGGGTGGTCACCATCTCGATGGAGCCCGCCCGGTTGTAGTCCAGGGATAGGCGGTATTTGTCTTTCAGAATCTTCCGCACCTGTTCATCCTCCAGCAGGCCGATCTTCTCGCCCCCCACATAGCCGGTGATCTCCGTCACCTGGGTGGTCTGGGAGAACCACACATAGCCCACGGCCCCCAGGGCCACTACGATGAGGAGCAGCAGTCCTATCCACTTCGCTTTCATTTCGTCCCCTCCTTTGGCAGAAGCTCCGGCCCCAAGGCCGCTTTCAGCACGTCGATCTCCACCTGGGTGTCCAGCAGCTCCCCGGCCAGCAGCTGGTCGTACTGCTTTTCAAAGGCCTGGTTGAGCAGGGGCAGGGCCTGCTGGGTGCGCTGTAGTAGGTCCACCACCTCCGGCGAACGCACCCCCGCCTTCTGAAAGGCCTGGTACCGCTCCAGCAAATGGGCGGCGGTGTCCAGATAGTAGAGGAAAAACTGCCGGGCCTGGGGGAGCTTCCCCGGCTCCTTTTCCAGGTAACTTACCAGGCTGCGGCCGGTGGTCCACAACCGGCGAACCTGCTCCCTCCCCTGGGGGCTGTCCATGGTCTCTTCCGCCTGGGCCAGCACAGCCAGGTCTTTGCGGGCTTCCCCCAGTACCGCCTGGTATTCCTCCTCGTCCACGCCGTAGGTCATGCGCAAGGTCTGTTCCTTGGCCTTGGGGGCCAGCAGCAGGTAGACGCCCCCATAGAGCCCCACGGACAGGGCCAGCGCCACCAAGGGATGCCACCGCAGCGCCAGGAACAGCAGCAAAAACAGCCCCGCTGAGGAGATAGCCGCAAAAAGCACCCGTTTCCATTCCCGCATCAGTTATACCCCTTTACACTGCGGAAGGCCCCCACCAGGTCCTCCCGGCCGTCGAAAACTCTCGCATTGGTGAGCTCCGCCAGGTCCTCCAGCTGGCTCTCGTCGGCGTCGCCGAACATGATGGAAAACACCGGCACTTGGTCCCTCAGCTCCTGGTAGGCATCGGCAAACGCTCGGAAGGAGCCCTCGGACTGGCCGTCTGTCAGCAGGATGATGGCCGGGGTGTACTGGGACAGGTCGTAGCTCTTCAGCTCCTCCAGCCCACGGAGGGCGGCGGCGTACATGTCGGTGCCGCCCCCTGGTTCCAGGTCCTGCACGGTGGTGTTCAAGGCTTCCAGCTCCGCCCCGTTGCCCTGGGCGGTGCAGACTTCCATGGGCTCGCCGCTGAAGGGGATGAGGATGTTCACCTCCCGGCTGGAGGCCTGGAGGAAATGTTCCTGGGCGTTGGATTGGATGAGCAGCTGCTCCATGGCCGCCTCCAGCTGCCGGTTCCCCTCCCCGGCCATGCTGCCGGAGTAGTCCAGGCAGTAGACGTTCAAGGAGGGCTTTTTGAATTCCGTCTGGTACAGATCCAGGGCCTGGAACAGTACCTCCTGGGCGGGCATCTTCATGGGGGAGAGCACCCGGTCCGGCTGCAGGCCCCAGTCCTCTCGGAACACGTCCCGGTTTTCCTCATTCACCCCGGTGTAGCTGGACCGCCGCCCCGTGCGCTGGATGGCGCTCTGGATTTCGTCAGAGAGCAGGTACTCCTGCAATTTCAGAAATAGCTCCTCCTTCTCCCCGTCCCCCTGGTCCACATAGGCCAAGGGGGAGTCGGCGATGGTCAGGCCGTCGGTGGGGTACACCACGTACAGGGGCTCCCGGCCCTGGGCCTCCAACTCCTGGTTTGCCTGGATGACCAAGCACTCGTAGTTGACCATGGCGTCAAAGTCCCCCTGGAGGAACATATCTTTCAGCCAGTCGGAGCTGCCGGAGGAACGGTCCACCCCGGAGAGGAGTTCGGTCATCTGGATACACAGGCTTTCGCTTTCCAGATCAGCGGCCGTGAGGGTCTCAGGGTTGCCCAGCAGGGCGTAGAGGAACCCGATGTAGGCGCTGGCCCCGGAGTTGGACTGGGTGGCGCTGGTCATGCAGAACCGCAGCTTCCCGCCGCAGATGGGCTCCAGCAGGTCCCCCACCGAAACCTCCTTTCCCACAAGGCCCAGCTCCTGAGCCAGGCTCTGCCGGATGCCGAACACCACCGGGGTGATGGAAACGGATTCGGCGTGCTTTAGATTCAGGGACGTGTCCGCCGCATCCAGCCACAGGGCACTGGCGGGCCACACCGCATCGTAGGGCAGCTCCTCCCCCTCCAGCAGGCGCATGATGTCCAAAGAACCCTGGTAGGTCATCTCGATGCGGACGCCCTCCGATTTGGCGAAGTCCTCTAAAATAGGTTCCAGCTCCCGGTTTTCCGAGCCGGACACGATCCGCAACGTTTTGCCGCCGCTGCCAAGAACAGTGTCGGCACCGCTGTCCGCAGCGGTGTCGCAACCGGTCAAGACTGCCGCCGCAGTCAAAAGGGCCAGCAGCAGCGCCGTGAATTTCCGCAGTTTCATAGCTTCCTCCTTGGGCTGGGCAGAGTACCCCAGCTTCTGCTCCCATTCTAGGGGAAATGGCGCCGCCCTTCCACCGCACCAAGGAAAAAGGCAGGTTAGAACTGTGTGAAGTTTGGGGGAAGAACCTGGGTTTCCTCACATTCTGGCCAGGGGAGAGTTGACGGCACATACGAAAAGCGTAAGCAGTACAACTAACACCTCTGATCACCAGTTCGGCAGGAAAGAAACCTTCTGCAAATCGTAGAAGGTGAATTCGTCTTTCCGATGCGGCGTAGAAACGCCTTTATATTATGGTCGGTTTATAATTTAGTAAAAATTTAGTAAACTCCATTGACTTCGACAAAGAGTTCCATATAATGAGCTTGGAACGATACGAAAGGAGGAGGCTCATGGCGACAATCAAGGATGTGGCCCAGGCCGCTCAGGTCTCGACTGCGGCGGTCTCACGGGTTTTGAACAAGGACGACAACATCTCTGTTTCACCGGAGGTGCGGGCCCGAATCTTTCAGGCGGCTCACGTCTTGGGCTATGTATCTCCTCGCCAGAGAAAGGCGGCAGAGCATAAAACGCACCTGGTCATTGGGGTGGCGGACTGGCGGATCATCCGCCCAGACCGGCACAATGTACGGCTCTCGTCCCTGTCCTGCCTGGTACAGATGATGACCGACCAGTACGAGGTAACCTTTGTTCGGTTGACTTTCGGTGAGCCTCAAAAGGTAGATGGCATTATCGCCTTGGGGGTGTTCAGCGAGAAGGAAATCGACTTTCTACGCTCCCTGTCCTTCGCCATCGTCTTTGTGAACTCCAACCAGCACAACTACGAGTTCGACCAGGTGCAGGTGGACTTTGAGCGGGGCCAGGAGCAGATGGTGTCCTATTTGCTGGATCAAAAGCGGTACACTGGCCTGGGGTATATTGGTGGTATTTATGACGGGGCCAACGGACGCATCGGCACCCACCGTCTGGCCGCCATCCGGCGCATCTTGGAAAAGCGTGGTCAGTACGATCCCCGAACCTTCCATGTGGGGGAAATCAGTCGAGAAAGTGGCTATGCTCTGGCCAAGAAGGCCGTGGAAGAGCATACCTTGGCGGAAGCGGTTCTGTTGGGCAGTGATGAGGTGGCTGAAGGCGCTTTAGAGGCATTCCGGGAACTGGGCGTCCGTGTGCCGAAAGATGTGGCGGTCATCATCTATCAGGATATTCAGACCTTGGAGAGCAAGTGGCCCACCGGCACCTGCCTGGAGATGTTCCCGGACTATGTGTGGGAAAACGCCCTGGAACTGCTTTTTGGCCGGATCAGCCAGCGTCGTTCCCAGGCAGTGACCGTCACGGTGCCCACTCACCTGAAGATTGGAGACACGGCCTGAATTACCCAAGCGGTTATCAGAGGGCGTTCCCTCTATAACAGATAGATTCAATAGTAATCCCAGAAACATTTGCAGAAACAACAAGGAGGATCACAGTATGAAGAAAGCACTTTCTCTCCTGCTGGCTGGCGTGTTGTGTGTTGGCCTGCTGGCTGGCTGCGGCGGCCAAAACAGCGAGTCCCAGAGTAGCAGCACCAGCAGCACAAACTCCACAACCAGTAGTGCGAGTTCTACAGACAGCAGCGCAAATTCCACAGACAGCAGCACAAGTACCACGGCATCTTCTGAAACCAGCAACAAAAAGATTGATACCTTGCGGATCGCTTTTGTCCCGTCCCGCGAACCGGAAGAAATCATTACCGCTACCGAACCCCTGAAGCAGATGCTCACCGATGAACTGGCGACGCTTGGGTACGATGTGGGCGAGGTGGACATCACCGTGGGCACCAGCTATGAGGCGGTGGGCGAGGCTCTGGCCGCCGGTACCGCCGACGTTGGCCTGATCCCCGGCGGCACCTATGTGCTCTACGATGACGGCTGCGACGTGCTGCTGACCGCCACCCGTGACGGCCTGTCCATTGACTCCGATAATGCCAAGGACTGGAACGACAACGCCCCCACCGAGCCTACCACTGAGCAGGTCACCAGCTACCGCGCCCTGATGATTGCCGGCCCCTCTGAAAAGGGCAAGGAGCTGGCCGCCAAGGTCAACGCTGGCGAGGCCCTCACCTGGGAGGACGTGAGCAGTGCCAACTGGAGTGTGGCCAATTCCTCCTCTCCTGCCGGATACATCTACCCCTCTCTGTGGCTCCAGGAGAACTTCGACAAGAATATCACCGACCTGCCCCACGCGGTGCAGTCTGACTCCTACGGCAGTGCCTTCGCCCGTCTGGCCTCCGGTCAGGTGGACATCCTCTGCACCTATGCCGACGCCCGCCGGGACTATGAGGATGAGTGGACAACCGAGTACGGCATGACCAACAGCATCTGGGATGACACCGCTGTGGTTGGCGTCACTCCCGCTATTTACAATGACACCATCAGCGTCAGCAAGACCTCGCCCATCATGGACGATGATTTCAAGCAGGCTTTGGGTCAGGCCTTCATCAACATCGGCAATACCGAGGAAGGCAAAGAGGTCATCGCCATCTACAGCCACAACGGCTATCAGTGGGCGAAGTCCGAGGACTACGACTCTGAGCGGGCCGCTCAGGAGATGATCCAGTCTCTGAACAGCGCGGGTTAAA
>DSTMR04002__coassemble_696_pt1 | contig 50336 bp, 48 predicted proteins | sample DSTMR04002__metabat2_low_PE_040 | metagenome-assembled genome bin DSTMR04002
GGGGTTGCACCCCAGGCAATTCGCGGCGCGTGGCCGCGCGGGACAAGTCGCGCCTGTGGCAGCTCGCTTCGCTCGTGCTCATCGAGAGGCCAGCGCACGTCCGCGGCGGAGTGCCTCCGCTGTCACTTCGCGGGGGTTGCACCCCGGGCAATTCGCGGCGCGTGGCCGCGCGGGACAAGTCGCGCCTTGGGCAGCTCGCTGTCGCTCGTGCTCATCGAATCGCCAGCGCACGTGCGCGGCGGAGTGCCTCCGCTGTCACTTCGCGCCTTGGGCAGCTCGCTTCGCTCGTGCTCATCGAACCACTAACGCACGTGCGCGGCCCAGTGCCTGGGCTGTCACTTCGTGGGGGTTGCATCCCGGGGGCTGGGTGTCGCGCTCCCGCCGCTCCTGGGCTGTGTGACGGAAAAAGCGCCCTTTGCGGGAGCATCCCCCAAAAAGAAACAAGGCCTGCTGCGGTGGCAGCGGGCCTTTCCTTTTACCGGGGTGCGCCGGGGCGGTACTCCATCAGCCAGCAGTCCTCCCAAACGCCCTCGTGAAGCTCGTGCTGGGGCAGGAATTTCACCTTGCGGAAGCCGCAGGCCTCGTAGCAGCGCAGGGCCCGGGGATTGTTGGCGTGGGGGTCCAAGATGACGGCGGCGGCGCCCTCCTCCTGGGTGAGGCGGCGCAGCACCAGCGCAAGGAACCGCCGGCCTATCTGTTTGCCCCACAGCGCCGGCTCCCCGATAAACTGGTCTATGCCAAAGAGGAGCTCTCCCGGCTGATAGGGGTAGTGGTATTCCTGGCACAGCTGGGCGTCCAGCTGGTAGATTTGAATGTAGCCCACCGGTGCGCCCTCAAACTCCACCAGGCAGCGGCGGGCGCCCTCCTCGGGGGCGTAGAAGTCCTCTTGGATTTTCTCCGGTGTGTAGGCCATGTCCCGGCCGCCGTAAAACGCCAGCACCTGGGGGTTTTGCATCCAGGTGAGAAGCAGGGGGGCGTCCTGGGGGCGGAGGGGCCGCACCGCCACCGGGCCCTCCCGCAGGGTGAAAGGTTCCATAGGCTGACCTCCTTACTTGATTTCTGTGTTCAGTATAGCACAGCAGCCTTTCCGGCGCAAGGCGCTGCCGGAGAAAAAAAGACCAGTTTTTTGCTGAAATACTGGAGAAATGGCCGAAAACAAGTTCGGTTTCCGTTCTATTCTTGCATTTGCAAAAAAGAAGCGTATAATAGCACACTGGAGTAATTTTTAACAAATTGTGAAAACAGGAGGGATGGGCATGGAAGGCGGATATGGGTTCCTGTTGGACCTTGCCTTAATTTTGCTCTCGACAAAGCTGCTGGGGCTTCTCACCCAGCGGTTCCAGCTGCCCCAGGTGGTGGGCGCGCTGCTGGCCGGCCTCATTTTGGGCCCAGCTGTGTTAAACGTGATCCAAGAGACGGAATTTATCAAAGACACGGCGGAGATAGGCGTCATTGTGATGATGTTCTGCGCCGGCATGGAAACAGATGTAAATGAGCTGAAGCACAGCGGCAAGGCAGCCTTTATCATTGCCCTCATCGGCGTGCTGGTGCCCATTGGCGGCGGCTTTGCCCTGGCCTATTTCTTCAACCAGCCCGGGGTCATCGAATCGGACGCCGCCACCCCTGTGTTCCTGCAAAACATGTTCATCGGCGTTATCCTCACCGCCACCTCGGTAAGCATTTCCGTGGAGACCCTGAAAGAGCTGGGCAAGCTGAAAACCCGCTCGGGCAACGCCATTTTGGGCGCGGCTATCATCGACGACGTGCTGGGCATCATCGCCTTGACCATCATCAGCAGCATGGCCGATTCCAGCGTGAGCATCTGGATGGTGCTGCTGCAGATTTTGGGCTTCTTCGTCTTTGTGGCGGTGGCCGGGTTCCTGTTCTACAAGTTCTACATCCACTGGGTGGTGAAGGCGGAAAAGGGCATGCACCGCCATGTGATTATCGCCTTTGTGTTCTGCCTGCTGATGTCCTACATCGCGGAGGTGGCCTTTGGCGTGGCGGATATCACCGGCGCCTTCTGCGCAGGCGTGATTATCTCCATGACCCAGCGCAGCCAGTACCTCAACTCTAAGTTTGACGTGCTCAGCTACGCCTACCTTTCCCCCCTGTTCTTCGCCAGCATCGGCCTGCAGGTGACCTTGCCGGAGATGACCCCGGCTATCATCTGGTTCTCGGTTCTGCTCATTATAGTGGCGGTGCTCACCAAGGTGGTGGGCTGCGGCCTGGGCGCCAAGCTGTGCCACTACCAGAACTACCAGGCGGCTCGCATTGGCGTGGGCATGATTTCCCGCGGCGAGGTGGCCCTGATCGTGGCCAGCAAGGGCATGGCCCTGGGGCTGATGGGCAACAACTTCCTGGGGCCGGTGATTTTGATGGTGGTGGCCACCACCATTGTCACGCCCATCCTGTTGAAGTTCGTCTTCCGCTGGGGCCCGGCCAACACGCCCCCCGTGGAGAAGGGCTTCTCCGAGACCTACGCCCAGCTGGGCGCCTTGCGCAGCGGTATCGGCGTGAAGGAGATGGCGGAAAAGGCCCAGCAGGCCGCCGCCCAAGAGAAGAAATAAAGCCCCCGTGGGCAGCAAAAAAGGTCCAAGCCGTTCGGCTTGGGCCTTTTGTTTTGCACGTTACCGGGCCACGGTGGTCCGGCGTAGGATGAGCCAGGTGACAGCGGCCAGCACCACCGCCGCCACGGCCCAGGTGCCCATTAAAGCGAAGGGGTTCTCCCAGAGGAATTCCAGCACGGGCTCCAAGTATTGGCGGAAGAAGGCCCGCAGTCCCTCGCCCAGCAGGTTGGTGTCGAGTATCTTCACCCCGGGTACGCCGAAGAACAGCAAAAACCCAGCACAGGCCCCCACCACGATTCGCAGCTTCACCGGCAGGCGGTAGAAGAACACCACGATGAAATAGCCCAGGGTCATGGCCAGCGCCAGCAGCACAAAGCTGAAGAGCCAGGAAAACAGCACAAGGATAGCGGCTTCCCCAAACCCCGCACGGGCCAAAGGTTTCAAGCCAAAGCAGCTGATGAACAGGTGTACGTCGTTGCCACCCTGCCAAACAGACCACAAGGGGGTAAAGTCGATGAGGGTGGCCAGCAGGGCGTCCAGCAGCGCCATAGAGGCGGACACTATCACCGTGACCACCAGCCAGGCGGTGTACATGGTCTTCCGGCTGACGCCATTTTGCAGGTGCATGGGCAAATTGTCGTGGAAGGAGCACAGCCCGCAGATGAACAAAAACACCATGCTGAAGCTGGACATCCCCCCTCCCAGGTACAGCATGTTGGGGTTGATGAAATTGTGGATTAGGAAAAAGAGAATGTGCACTGCCACCACAATGCCGTAGTAGACGATAACAGGGCCGATGAAGTCCGCCAGCTGGTAGCGGATGGATTGTTTCAGTTTCATACCTCTCCTCCTCCCGTTCTGGGGGACCCGGCGATGGTCTGTTCCGGGTCGCTGGTCATCAGCACGAACAGTTTTTGCAAATCCAGGGGGGAGAGCTCCAGCCCCTGGGGCAGGGCGGCCCGGTCGGGGTGGCCCTGCAGGTGGGCGCTCAGCAGGCCGCCCAAAGTGTCCACCCCCAGCAGGCGCTTGCCCCGGATGTACTCCTCCACCAGCCCCTTGGGCCCGCTGACCGTGTAGCCGCCGGCCAGCAGCTCCTCCCGGGGGCCCTGGGCCAGCACCTGGCCGTGGTGCAGAATCACCACGTCCTCGATGAGGTGGGAAATCTCCTCGATCAAGTGGGTGGAAATCACCGCGGTGAAGGGGCGCTCCGCGTACCGGGCCAGCAGCGTCTTGTAGAACAGGTCCCGGTGGTTGGCGTCCAGGCCCAGCACGGGCTCATCCAGCAGCACGTAGGGGGCGTTGGTGGAGAGGGCCACCACAATCTTAAAGATGGAGCTGTACCCCGTGGAGAGCTTGCTCACCTTGGCGCTGGTGTTCAGCTGGAAGGCCCCGGCCAGGTTCCAGGCGAACTCCCTGTCAAAGTTGGGGTAGAAGGCCTGGCTCCAGCGGAAGGCGTCCTTCACCCGCATGGTTTCCGGGTAGTAGAGCTTCTCGCTCATCAGGTACAGCTTGGAGAGGGCCCGGTCGTTGTCTCCGATGGGCTCGCCGTCCACGGTGACGCTGCCCCCGTCGGGGAACAGGCGCTGTGTCACCGCGCTGAGCAGCGTGGACTTCCCCGCGCCGTTGCGGCCCAGCAGGCCGTAGAGCTTCCCCGGCTCCCAGGTGCAGCTGACGTTTTGCAGGGCCCGCACCGGGCCGTAGCTTTTGGATAGGTTTTCTATGACGATGCTCATAAATCCTCCTTTTCCTGCTGGGCAAAGCCCCGGGCGATGAGGGCTTCCAGCTCCTCCTTGCCAATTCCCAGCCGCTTGGCCTCTGCCACCAGGCTGGCCACAAAGCGGTCGTAAAAGCCTTCCTTTCGTTTTACGCGCAGCCGCTCCGCCGCGCCCTGGGCCACAAACATGCCCACACCCCTTTTCTTGTAGACCACGCCCTCCTCCACCAGCAGGTTGATGCCCTTTAAGGCGGTGGCGGGGTTGATTTTGTATAGCACGGAAAACTCCGTGATAGAGGGGATTTGCCCCTCCTCTGGAAAGGCCCCCGAGAGGATGCCGTCCTCCAGGCCCTCGGCGATTTGCTGGAAGATCGGTTTCTCCCCGTTGAAATCCAGTTCCATAGCAGCCTCCTTCCTTGGTTAATTAGTCAAGCAACTAACTACAATACTATAATACCCCGGCCCCTGCCCTTTGTCAAGGGGGAATTTTACTTTACAGGCCCTTAACTTGACACCGCTAGGCACCTGGGCTAGAATGGAGCTAAGAGAAAGGGGAGAGTGACCATGCGATTGTTGGTGGTGTACACCTCGAAAACAGGCTTTACCAAGCGCTATGCCCAGTGGCTGGCGGAGGACCTTTCCGGCGACTGCTTCCCCCTGGAGCAAGCCGCCCGGGTGGATTTCTCCGGCTATGACGCCGTGGCCTTTGGCTCCAGCGTCCACGCGGGGGGCGTGCGCAAGTTGGCCTGGCTGAAAAAGCGGCTGCCCGCTTTGGCGGGCAAGCGGGTGGCGCTGTTCTTCACCGGCGCCATGCCCCCCGAGGAGAAAACCGTGGAGCGGTGCGTGGCCCAGAACCTCACCCCCCAGGAGCGGCAGCAGGTGAAAGCCTTCTACCTGTGGGGCGGCCTGAACTACCAGGCCATGGGCCCGGTGGACAAGTGGATGATGGGGGTGTTCCGCAAGATGCTGGCCTCCCAGAAGAACCCCAGCCCCGAGGATAAGCTGGCCGCCCAGATGGTGGGCTCCTCCTACGACAAGACGGACCGGGCCTCCCTCAAGCCCCTGGAGGACTACTTGACCCACTAAAAAAAGGAGAGCTTCCGCTCCCCTCAAAAAAAGAGAGGCCATGCCCTGGGGCACAGCCTCTTTTTGTTTTTAGTAATACCGCAGCACCGCGATGACCTTGCCCAGGATGGAGGCGTGGTCCGAGTAGATGGGCTGGAAGTCGGGGTTCTCCGGCTGCAGGCGCACACCGGCTTTCTCCCGGTACAGCCGCTTGACCGTGGCCTCCTCGTCAATCATGGCCACCACAATGTCCCCGTCGTCGGCGGTGGCCGCCTGCTCGGCTACCACATAGTCCCCGTCCAGGATGCCCGCGTCCCGCATGCTCAGGCCACTGACATGCAAAGCGAACAGCTCCTTGCCCGCCTTTTGGGGGAAGGGGATGTAGCCCTCAATGTCCTCCACCGCCAAAATAGGCATGCCCGCGGTGACTTTGCCCAAAATGGGCACCTGGGCGGCGGGGGTCTCGCCCTCCACCCGGATGGAGCGGTTCAGCCCGGCCTCCCGGGTGATGTAGCCCAAGCGCTCCAAGGTCTTCAAGTGGGCGTGGACCGTGGAGGTGGATTTCAGCCCCGTGGCGGCGCAGATTTCCCGCACCGTGGGCGGCACCCCCGTGGCGGTTTTCTGCCGGAGGAAGTCGTACACCTTCTGCTGGCTTTTTGTGAGACGGTCCATACCCACGCCCCGCTTTCTGCAAGATTTTTTATAGAACCATTATAGCACAGTTCCCCAGAATTTACAAACGTTTGTTTGTGAAAAAGCCAAAAAATTTTCCCATACTTCCCCAGGGGAAACCGATGGGAAAAGTTCATAAAATGGGCAGAAAATCTTTAAGGTTTATTCACAGCGCCGTAACAACTCCCCGGGGATTTGCGGGTATAATAACAGCGTACTCAAAAGAAATGGACCGCACCTTTTCTTGAGATACATGTTCTACCCTCCTCAATAATACCCCTCAAGCTAAAGAGAGAAGGCCAGTGGCGTTTGCCACGGCCTTTTCTCTTTTTGCTTTATGCCACCAGCGGCCCCGCGCCCCTGGAATTGGCGCCCAGGCTCGGAGCCATACTTTGCCCGGAAGATACCCCCGCCGCGCACGTGCGCTATTCTCTTGCACAGGCGCAAGCGTAGCTTGCCGCCCATAGGCGCGAATTGACAGCCCAGGCACTGGGCCGCGCACGTGCGCCAGCGGTTCGTACAGGCGTGAGCGCAGCTCACCGCCCCCAGGCGCGAATTGCCTGGGGTGCAACCCCCGCGCACGTGCGCTATCCTCTTGCACAGGCGCAAGCGTAGCTTGCCGCCCATAGGCGCGAATTGCCCGGGGTGCAACCCCCGCGAATTGTCCTGCGCGGCCATGCGGCATGTTTGCCTGGGAGATAACCATCGGCGCGCACGTGCGCCAGCGGTTCGTACAGGCGTGAGCGCAGCTCACCGCCCCCAGGCGCGAATTGCCCGGGGTGCAACCCCCGCGAATTGACAGCGGAGGCACTCCGCCGCGACAGAAAGTTCTTTGCCAAGCTTTCACGAAAGAAAGCGGATGGAATAAAGAGGGGGAAATGGGTTCAGACTATGGGTACAGGAACGCGTAATCTGAATCCGAAAGGAATGTGTGCTTATGAATGGAAAACGGTTTTCCGGCGAGAACGCCCGGCGCAGCGGGTTCTATCTGGCGCTGGCAGTGTGCCTTGTGGCAGTGGGCATCGCCGCCTGGAGCACCTACGACGCGGTGAACAGCACCATCGCGCCGGAAAGCACCAGCTCCCAGCTGGTGAGCCAGCAGGCCTCTGAAGTGCGGCAGGGCCAGGAGACGGACGCCCATCCCGAGGATGGCGAGGGCCAGCAGCCCAACGCCACGCCCCAGGGGCCCAGCTCTGCCCAGGAGGGATCCTCCCACAGCGCCGTGAACGATGACCCCGAGGCCCCGGAGAATACTGCCTCCGCCGCCCAGGAAACCGCAGGCCAGGTGGAGCCGGAGCCCACCCAGCAGCCCGCCGAAAGCAGCCAGCAGGAGCAAGTGCCCGCCACCGCGCCCTTGTATGAAATCAGCACCGAGCTGATTTGGCCCGTGGAAGGGGGCGAGGCCCTCAACGCCTACAGCGCCGGGGCGCCGGTGTACTCGGAGACCATGAAGGACTGGCGCATCCACACCGGGCTGGACATCGCCGCCGAAAGCGAAGCCCCTGTGCTGGCCTGCGCCAACGGCCAGGTGAAGGAGACCTACACCGACAGCATGCTGGGCAACGTGGTGCTGGTGGAGCACGGCCCGTACCAGTTCTACTACTGCGGGGTGGGGGAAAACTTTTTGGTGAACCCCGGCGACGTGGTGACCATGGGCCAGCAGCTGGGGGTGGTGACAGCCGTCCCCTTTGAGGCCGCCGAGGAGCCCCACCTCCACTTGGAAGTCCGCCGCGACGGCGTGGCCCTGGACCCCCAGGCCGTGCTGGAGGGCACTGTATAATGCCGCAAAAAGGATGCCCGGAACGCGCCCGGGCATCTTTTTTTGCCTATTTCATGGCCTGGTATTTCTTTTTGGTGGCCATGCCTCCCCGGATGTGCCGCTGGGCCTTGTTCACCGCCAGCACGTTCTTCACGTCCCGGTAGAGGCCGCTGTCCAGGTATTTCAGCCGTTGGGAGACATCCTTGTGCACCGTGCTCTTGCTGACGCCGAACTGCTTTGCCGCCCGGCGCACGGTGGCCTTGTTTTCCACAATGTACTCGCCGAGCTTCGTCGCCCGGTCGTCGATGACGCGGCTTTTCATAAGGCACCCCTCGCTTCCAATGTGTTAGATATGTATGAAAGCGATGCCTTTGTTAGTACAATGGCGGAGTGCCTCCGCTGTCAATTCGCGGCGGAGTGCCTCCGCTGTCGATTCGCGCCACGGGGCGGCAAGCTACGCTTGCGCCTGTGCGAACCGCTGGCGCACGTGCGCGCCGGGGGCCGAGCGGTAGCGAGATTAAAGTTTAGGTCAACCCTTTTCAAAGGGTTGCGGGTTGTAGGGCAGAGCCCTACGGCCTTGCCATTATGGGCGTCAGCCTGAAAAAAGCTAGGGAAACAGCGAAGCGCCTTTCCCGGACGGTAGCGCAGTTGCCCCAGGGCCGAAGAAAAGGAGAGGGGCAAGTAAGGGGAAAAACCCAGGTTTTATGCGGGGTTGCGCTTATTCGCCCCCAGGGTCGAGTAAGCAGATGTCTGCGGCCCTTTTCGCCGCTTACTTGACCCTGGGGGCAAGTAAGCAGAAGCCGCATATTTCCTAGCTTTTTCCTTTATTTGACCCTCGGATGTTAAGTAAGGGGGAGGACAACTTTCCCGCTCCTTTTTGTTTTGGTTGAAGCGTTTCGTTCGCAGCTCGCCCGCGGCGTGTTTGCCAAAAGATACCCCCCGCCGCGTTTTAGATGTGCCTTGCGAACCACTGGGTGATTTCCTTTAGTCTGCGGACACGGTGGCGGGGCTTGCCGCCCCGGGAGAGCTCGTGGTTCTCCCCGTGGAAAATGACCATGCGTGTCTCCACGCCCCGCTGCTGCAAGGCCGCGTACACCTGGTAGCCCTCCGACAGGGGGCAGCGGTAGTCCTCGTCGCTGTGGAGCACCAAGGTGGGGGTGGCGGCCTTGTCCAAATATTTTAAGGGAGAGTGGAACCACATTTTCTCCATGCTGTTCCACACGTTGCCCCGGGCGCCCAAGCCCATCTGGTCCCGGGCGAAGTCCTCCCCGATGTCCGAGGTGAACCCAAAGCCCACCCAGTTGGCGATGGAGCGCTGGGTGGCCGCGGCCCGGAAGCGGTTGGTGTGGCCGATAATCCAGTTTGTCATAAAGCCGCCGTAGCTGCCGCCGGTGACGCACAGCTTCTGGGCGTCTATCTGGGGGTATTTCTCCAGCACTTTGTCGGTAAAGGCCATGATGTCGCTGTAATCGATGGTGCCGTATTTGCCCCGCAGGTCGGCGAACTGATTGCCCCGGCCGTCCCCGCCCCGGGGATTGCAGAAGAACACAAACCAGCCCTGGCTGGCCCAGTACTGCATCTCGTGGTAGAACACCTCGCCGTAGACGGTTTTGGGCCCGCCGTGGATGTCCAAAATGGCGGGATAGGCCTTCTGGGGGTCAAAGTCCTTGGGGCGCAGCACCCAGCCGTCCAGGTCGATGCCGTCGTTTGTAAAGGTGAGCTTCTCCGGCAGGGCCACATAGGCGCCGGCCAAGGCCTGCTCGTTGAAGGCAGTCAGCTGGACGCGCTCCTGGGCGGCCTCGTCCCAGGCGTAGAGCTCCTGGAGCTTCATGTCCTGCATGCCGATGAAGTACAGCGTGCCGCCGGCCGCGTCGATGCAGTCCACAGAGCCCTCCTGGGTGTACACCGGCCGGATGTCCCCGTTTGCCTCCAGGCAGAACACCTGGGAGGCGTTGCGGATGGTGGCCACAAAGTAGAGCTTCCCATCCTGGGCCACCCACTCCCGGCCGCCGCCCAAGCGGCAGTCGCTGCCCACCGAGGAGCCCACGGCCTCCTCATAGGGGGCCAGCAGGGAAACTTCCCCGGTGGCGGGCTCCAAGGTGTAGAACTGCACGTTCTCGTTCATGCCGTAGCGCTTGTGGTCCGTGGCCAGCAGCAGCACCTTCTCCCCCCACCACAGGGCGTCGTACAGGCTGTAGGTCCGGGGGGCCAGCAGCTGGGCCGTCTCCCCGGTGGCGAAATCGTATCGGTACACCCCCGAGCGCAGCTTCCGCTTGGTGGTGTAGCTCTCCCCGGTGAACAGCAGCTGCGTCCCGTCGGGGCTCAGGTGAGCGGAGGACACGTCGAAGCTCTCCTTGGTGAGGCGGGTGAGCTTGCCGCTCTCCTCCTCAAAAAGGAACAGGGCGGTGCGGTGCTTGTTCACGTACCCCGCGCCGTTGAAGTAGAAGGGCAGCTCGTCCAGCACCTGGTAGTCCTTCTCCTCCTTCTTCTCCGCCAGCAGGGCCTCCTTGGCGGCGGCCTTCATAGCGTAGGCCTTAGAGAAGCGCAAGTCCCAGTCCACCGAGAGCAGGTAGACCCCTTCCCGCACCTTCTCCGCCAGAGAGGCGGCCAGGGGCACGGTAAAGGCCAGCTTCGCCTCGCCGCCGCGGATGTCCAGCCGGTAGAAGGCGGTGAACTCCTCCCCGGCCTCCAGGCGCTGCTTCTGCTGGGGGTGTCGGCCCGACTGGAACAGCAGCGTGTGGGGGCCGTCCCAGAGGAAGCCGCCGGTTTTGCCGTCGGCGGTCAGCTGCAGGGGCTCTCCCTGCGGGGGTTTTATCCACAAATCGCGGCGGTAGGAGTTTTCCTCCATCTCCGCCTGGGCGGCCACAAAGGCCAGCTCCCCCTGGGGGCCGCACCGCAGCCCGGAGAGGAAGGTGTAGTTCGAGAAGGCGTCTATGCGTAAAGCTTCCATGGCGTAGTTCCCCTTTCAGAACAAAGTGTGGTTTGCTCTCATTATATCTCCCCCAAGGGAAAAGAGCAAGCCCAGGTTTCAGCGCTCTCCCCAAATTTTTTAGAAGATTTTAGATAAAACATCCAGCGTCCGAACCGTGTTCAAAAAATGTTTTCAAATAGAGCTAAAAAAAATACCATCATTTGTCTTGAAGCCTGTGGCAGTATCTACTATAATAAGAAGTGAAGTAAGGGGGGCCCCAGGGCACTACGTATCTATGGAAAGGAAGGGTAAACGATGGGCCAGGTTAAACGCAACAGAAAACAAATCGCATCCACAGTGGACCCAGAGCTGTGGGAGGCATTTCGGGAGCTTTCAGAAAAGACACGTATCCCGGCCTCCCGTTTGCTGGACGAAGCCATGGAGGACCTTCTGCTGAAGTACAAGGTCATTACCCACAAGGAAAAAACACCGTAACCTGTTGCGCAAGCTTTGCGCAGGAACGCCGTGAGGAAGCCTTTCCTCCGGCGTTTTTTGTCTTGCCCCTTTGCCGGGTGAGAGGCGCGTTCCCCTGCTGCTGTGTCCCGGCGGCCCATAAAAAAGGACGGCCGGGAGAATTCCCAGCCGTCTTTTTTCATGGGTTGTTTAGTGCAGGTTCCGGTGGCAGCCGTGCTGGTCGCAGTAGACGTAGGCTGTGGGGTCCGTGGGGTCCCAGGTGTGCCACGAGGGGATTTGCAGCCCCGCAGGCTTGGCCAGGGGGCCCGAGGTGAGGGTGGAGGAGATGTTCACCTGGGTGCCCAGCTGGCAGTTGTCGTAAATCCACTTGGCGTCCTCGCAGTTGAGGCGGATGCACCCCAGCGAGCGGGTGTTGCCCAGCTGGTTGTACTCGTACACCTCCAGATCCTTGTTGTTCTTGGTCCAGTTGGGCACCGAGTGGAACAGGTAGTCCCCCTGGATTTGGGTACACCACTGGGCCCAGGTGTCGCCCACCATTTTCAGCCAGCGGTAGCGGGCCGGGGTGTAATAGGTGCCGGTGGGGGTGGGGGTGCCGCAGGAGACCCGCATGGCCTGCACCGGGGTGTTAAAGGCGCCGGTGGCGGGGTCCTTGGCGAAGATAATCAAGTAGTTGGAGGGCTTGTACACCTGGATGAAGTAGGGCCCGCTGACCACCCCCAGCTCGGAGATGTCCTCCTGCTGGGCGCCGGCCTTGTAGTAGCGGCGGTACTGGCCGTCCATGGCGAAGCCCGTCACCGCCGTGCCGGTGGAGCTGTTGAACAGGTACTTCACCCCGTTGATGGTGGTGGCCCCCCGCACGATTTTCTTGGTGGCGCCGTCCACATAGTACAGGGCGCCGTTCTCCCGCACAAAGTGGCTCTCCACCGTGCTCTGGTCCTTTTCGTAGGTGTCCCACACCTCCACGGGGGCCTCCCCTTCCTCGCCCTCCACCATGTGGTGGGTGTGGACGTTGGTGGCCTCGATGATGGTGCCATAGGCCCAGTGGGTGGGGAACAAGTCGTAAAAGCTCTTTACGTCGGCAAGCTCCTTGACGTTCTCCGGGGCGGTGCGGCCCAGCATCTTGTTGAGAATGGACACGGCCTGGGCCCGGGTGACGGGGGAGTTGGGGGCGAAGGTGCCGTCCCCAAAGCCGGAGATCCACCCCTGGGCAGCGGCGGAGTTGATGGCGTCGGCGGCCCAGAAGCTGTCCTTCACGTCGCTGAAGGAGCTGTCCCCGGTGGTGTCCAAGGTGCTGAAGGCCATGGCGATGCTGACGAACTCCGCCCGGGTAATATCGTGGCCCGGGGCAAAGGTGCCGTCCTCATAGCCGGAGAGGATGCCCAGCCCGGCCAAAGTCTCCACGGCCTCGGCGTACCACTGGTCGGATTTCACGTCGGGGAAGGTCTTTTTCTCCCAATCGGTGGAGCGCAGCAGCTTGTAGAACAGGGAGCAGGCCTCCGCCCGGGAGAGCTTCTTCTCCGGCAGGAACAGCCCGGTGTTGTAGCCGGACACAAAGGAGACGTGCTCGTCGGTGTTCAGCAAATCGCCCACCTGGCGGCCCCACCGGGCGGTGAAGGTCACGTCCTGGGTGATGGGCTTATCCAGGGGGTCTACCGGCTGGCCGTCCTCGTCAAACCAGCCCAAAATGGTGGCCGCGGGCAGCTCCTGAAGTTCCGGCACCTGGTCCTGGGAGAGGCGCTCCCCCTCCTCCACCTCTACGGTGGCGGTGCCAAAGCTGCCCATCTGGAAGGTGACCGTGTACCGGCGCACCTCTGGGGTGGGCGAGGGCGAAGGGGAGGCGGAAGGCGCAGGGCTGCCCGAGGGCGCGGGGGATTCCTCCGGGCCGGGGGAGCCGCTGGGCGCGGGGCTCTGGCTGGGCGTGGCCGAGGGGCTGGCCGAAGGATTGGGACTGACCGAAGGGCTGGGGCTGCCGGGAGGCTCCGGCGTAGCTGTGGGGGCCGGGGTCGCCGTGGACGCCGGGGTGGTGCTGGGCGCCGGGGAGGGGGATTCCTCTGTCCGCTGGGTGGGAAGCTCCGCTGCCCCGGCGGACAGGGGAGTGCCCAGGGCCAGGCCGCAGCAGAGGGTGAGGGAGAGCAGGGCCGCGACAATACGCCGCGCTTTGTGACGGTGTTTCATACTTGATTTCTCCGTTCTTCAAAAAACTGGGATGTGGAAAAAGACTATCTCTATTATACGGCAAGAACGACAGGAAAGAAAGCATAAAATGGTTTACAAAATATTTTTTTCCCAGGGGCCTGCTTTGCCTTTCCGGGGCGGGTGTGATACAATAAGGAAAACAATGCGAGCAGATTGTGAAACGAAGGGGGCCCATACCGTTGACCATACAGCAAGAACACTGGAATACGCCGGCGCAGGGAGGGAACAGGAGGATTTCTGTCATTGGCTGCGGCCGCTGGGGTACTTTTCTGGCCTGGTACCTGGAGCGCTCGGGCCAGCAGGTGTGCCTCTACGGCCGGGAGGGCTCCCCGCGGATGGAGGCCCTGGTGGCCACCCGCACCAACGGCGTCACCACTTTGCCGGAGAGCGTCCGCCTGACCCACAGCCTGGCAGAGGCCCTGGAGCGGGACACGGTGGTGATTTCCGTGGGGGCCCAGGGGCTGCGGGGGCTGCTGCGGGAAATCGCCGCCCTGTGCCCCGGCGGGGAGGGCAAGCGCCTGGTGCTGTGCATGAAGGGCCTGGAGGCCGGCACGGGCAAGCGCCTGACCACCTTGGTGGAGGAGGAGCTGCCCCAGGCCCGGGCGGCGGTGTGGCTGGGGCCGGGCCATGTCCAGGAGTTTACCGCGGGCATCCCCAACTGCATGGTCATCGACAGCAAGGACGAGGCCCTGAAAGAGGAGCTGGTGGCGGCCTTTTCCAGCGAGCTGATTCGCTTCTACTACGGCCGGGACCTCATTGGCAACGAGATAGGCGGAGCCTCGAAAAACGTCATCGGCATTGCCGCCGGGATGCTGGACGGCCTGGGGCTTTCCTCCCTGAAGGGCGCGCTGATGAGCCGGGGCACCCGGGAAATCGCCCGGCTTATCAAGGCGCTGGGGGGCAATGAGCTCTCCGCCTACGGCCTGTGCCACCTGGGGGACTACGAAGCCACGGTGTTCTCCCCCTACAGCCACAACCGCCGCTTTGGGGAGGCCTTTGTCACCGGCGAGCCCTACGGCGAGCTGGCCGAGGGGTACGCCACGGTGAAAGCGCTGGTAAAGCTGGGGGAGGACCGTTGGGTGGCCTTGCCCATCTGCCAGGCGGTGTACCAGGTGCTCTACCAGGGGGCGGACCCCCGGGCCACCCTGGATGGGCTGTTCTCCCGCAGCTTGAAGCAGGAGTTTTAAAGAGAAAAGAAAAAGGCATCCGAACCACACGCGGATGCCTTTGTTTTATGGGAAAATCAGGTTTCTTCCAGGCTGCCCTCCACCAGAAGGGCGCGCACCTGGGCGCCGTCCAAGCCGCCGTACTTCAGGGGCTGGGCCAGCAGGATGTAGTCCCCCGCCGGCACCTGGCGTAAATCGATGCTCTCCAGCACGGCCACCTCCCGCTCCAGCAGGGCCCGGTGGACTGGGGCTGGGTCATCATCGGGGGCCACGCTCATGGCCTCCACCCCCAAAAGCAGCAGTCCGCCCTGGGCCAGCTCTTGGGCAGCCTCTACGGAAAGCTGTGCCTGCCCCTTGAGCAGCAGGCGCTTCACCCCCTGCTGGAGCACGGCCGCAGCCCAGGTTTTTTCCAGCAGGCCCTGGGCCTCCACCACTTGGCAGGGCCCCACGCACCGGGAGAGCTCCACCTGGTCGATGGTCTTGCCGCCGGGCACGAAATGCCAGGGGGCGTCCATGTGGGTGGCGCTGTGGGTGCCCAGGGTGACTTGGGTCAGGTTGCAGTGGTCCCCTTCCGCCAGGCGCTGGGCGGGCTGGAAGGCGGGCGCCGGGTCCCCGGGGAACACCGCGGCGGAGAAGATTTCCTTGGAGATGTCATACAGCTTCATGGGGGCACCTCACAGCTGGGGCAGCACAGCCCGCAGCAGCTGCTGGGCCTTTTCCGCCGAGCTCTTGGCGAAGGTGACAAAGTCCACGGTTTCGCTGTCGTGGGCGTTGTCGGAGATGGTGCGCAGCACCGCGCAGGGGATTTTGTTCACCAGGCAGGCGTGGGCAATGGCGCCGCCCTCCATCTCGCAGGCCAGGGCGCCGAACTCCTTTTGCAGGTATTCCCCAAAGCGGGGGTCGGCCACAAACTTGTCGCCGGTGGCCACAATGCCCAAGTGGGCCCGGCCGTACAAGCCCTCCGCCGCCCGGGAGAGGATGTGGGCCAAGGTCTGGCCGCAGGGCAAAAACCGCATGGGCTCCTCATAGCCAGGCAAGGTCAGCTGGCCGGCGGGCCACTGGTCCAGGGCGGAGGTGTCAAAGTCGTACTCCACGCAGGCGGTGGCGATGACCACGTCCCCAATGTGGACGTTTTCCCCAATGCCGCCGGCCACCCCCAGGTTCAGCACCAGCCGGGGGCTGTAGTGGTCTATCATGGCCTGGGCGCACAGGGCGGCGTTTACCTTGCCCGGGGTGCACTGGGCCACCACCACCTCCACCCCGGAGAGGACGCCCTGGGTAAAGGCCATGCCGCCGTGGGTTTCCTGGCGGGTGTTTTCCAGGGCCGCCAAAATGGCGTCCACCTCTATTTTCATGGCTCCAATCAAGCCGACGGGCTTCTGTTCCATGAGTTTCCCTCCTTACAGCTTTTTCCCGGTCTTTTGGGAGATGAACTTCAGAAAGTCCTCCCACTCTCCCACAGAGAAGCCGAACTGGTCCACCAGGTAGGCGTTGTCCGGGCCGTAGTACAGGTAGAGGTAGTGGCTGTGGCGGCGGACGTCGGTTATCTGGAAATAGGGGAACATACTGGCCGACTGCACGCCGGAGACGCGGAAGGCCTCGTCGTAGAAGGCGTAGTGGGCCGTGGAGGAGACGCCCCTGTCGAAGACCTTGCGCTGGACCTTTTCCAGGGTGTGGGGCATGTTGAAAATCTTGTAGCCATAGTACACCACAATGCCCACGGCCAGCAGCTTGATCCACCAGTCGGCGTCCAGGGCAAAGGAGCAAATCAAGGTGGCCAGGCACAAAAAGGCGCCGATGACCAGGGAGCCCACGTTTTTGATGTAAGACTGGTACAGGGCAAAGGTGTGGATAGCCTCTTTGGTGCAGTCGGTGGAGTTGGCAAAGAGCATGTCGCCCAAGATGGTCTCGTTGTCGCCGTGCTCCTTGTGGTAGGCGGTCAGCTGGTCGGCCAGGCGGGCCTTCAGCTTCTTGTCCCGCTTGCTCTTGATGGGGAAGTACACCGCGGGGATCAAGATGACCAGCACCAGCAGCACCAGCACCGCCGCAACCACCACGTAGTCCTGCAGGGTGATGGTGGTCTCAGGCTTTTCCAGAATTTCCGAGAAGGTGATGGACTCTACGATCCCCAGCAGCATGTCCTCCTGCTCCTGGGTGACGGTCTCGTCCCCGCCGTAGATGTCAAAGCCCAGGGAGTAGCCGTTGATAATGGTGGCGTACTGCACCTCGTGATATTCCATCCCCTCGGAGGAACCGTCCACCCGCAGCCGGTAGAAGGGCTGGCCGTTCACGTCGATATAATACTTTTCCACCAGGATGTCCTCCGATTTGGACTGCATGGTGCCGTCCAGGAACTCCTCCTTGTCCTCTTCAGAGAGGTCCCGCAGGGAGAAAATGGACTCGGTGGTGTCTGTTTGCTTCTGCATGATGAGAATGCTGGTCTCCCCGTCCTGGGTGATCAGCTCGGCAATGCCGTGCATGTCCTGGTAGGTCTGAAGCTTGGTGGTAGGGTCCGCCACCCCGGCCATGGCCCAGTTGGGGTCCTCGGTAGAGGTGGTGGGAGTGAAGACATAGGTCCCCTCGGGGATTTCCATGGTAAAGTCCTCGGTGGAAAAGGTCTCGGCCGCCGCGGAGAAGGGCAGGGCCAGCACAAGGGCCAGCGCCAGCAGCGCGGCCGTCCATCTGTGTTTCACAATACATCCGTCCTTTGCATGACCTCCCGCCCGCCAGGGCAGGGGAAGCCCCTCCGGCGCTGGGGAAGAAGCCTCCCCTGGCGCTGGCGGGCCAGTGTTCCCGCCCCCGGGGGAGCAGGCTTTCCCGCCTATTATACCATAATTGTGCCGGGGGCAACAGCCGAAAATCTAAAAAAATTGTAAACCTTCTCCCAAAATCCCGCATTGACGGCCCGCCCGGAAAAGCGTACAATAAAAGGCGAGAGCAAATCCAGCAGGAAAGGGGACGTTTTTTTGGTAACCGCCGTGATCACCGGGGCCTCCAGCGGGCTCGGGAAGGAATATATCAACGCCATCATCGCAGAGTATCCCACCGTGGATGTCTTTTGGCTGGTGGCCCGCCGCAAAGAGCTGTTAAAAGAGATTGCCGACGAGCATCCCGACAAGACCATTGCCGCCATCTCCCTGGACCTCTCCCAGCAGGAGAGCCTGGAGATTTTCGAGAAGCTGCTGAAAGAGAACGAGCCGGAAATCAAGGTGCTGGTGAACAACGCGGGCTTTGGCAAGTGCGGGGATTTCTTCACCTCCAACCGGGCCTCCCAAATGGGCATGGTGGATGTAAACTGCCGGGCCCTGACTGCCATCACCCGGCTGTGCCTGCCCTATATGCTGGACGACAGCCTGGTCATCAACGTGGCCAGCATTGCCGCCTTTGCCCCCACCCCCCGGATGTCGGTGTACTCCGCCACCAAGGCCTATGTGCTGGCCCTTTCCAAGGCCCTTCACGACGAGCTGCGGCCCCGGGGCATCAAGGTGCTGGCGGTGTGCCCCGGCCCCATGGACACCGATTTCTGGAACGTGGCCGGCGTGCCGGAGGGCAAGTCCCGGCTGATAGACAAGCTGCCCCGGGAGGACCCCCGGGAGGTGGCGGAAAAGTCCCTGCGGGCGGCCAAGCGGGGCAAGATGGTGTACGCCAAAAGCGCGGTGTACAAGTTCTACCACGTGCTTTCCAAGGTGCTGCCCCATGGGCTGCTGATGGAATTTACCGAGGTGTAAAATTTAGGGAAGCGGGGCGGGCCCTGCTTCCCTGTTTGTTGGGAGGTGTTTGTATGGATTCTCTGCGCCAGGCCCAAAGCTACCTGGAGCGGGACCCCCTGCGCTATATGGATATGCTGGAGCCCATCCGGCGGGGGATGGTGGAGGTGACGGCCCTGCGGGAGGACGGCGTGCTGCTGTACAACCTCCCTGGGGAGCTGTACATGCTGGCGGCGGACAGCGTGGAATCCGCCCAGGCCCTCTGCGCCGGGGTGGGGGAGATGGAGCTGGCTGTGGCCCACAGCCGGAAGACCGGGGAGTATCTGCAAAAGCGGTATGGCATCGCCCGGTGCCAGGGCTGCACCCAGGCGGCCTACCTGGGGAAGGAGCCCTTCCCGGCGGCCCAGGGTGTGGAGATACGCCCCTTGGGCCAGGAGGCCTTCTCCGTGGTCTTTGCGAATTACCACTCCTTCTCCGACCCCAAGTACATCCGGGAGCGGCTGGACGCCGGGGTGATGCGGGGCGCCTTTGCCAAGGGGCAGCTGCTGGGCTTCATCGGCATGCACTCCGAGGGCAGCGTGGGCATGCTGGAGGTGCTGCCGCCCTACCGCCGCCGGGGCGTGGCCCTGGCCTTGATGGCCGCCATGGCCAACCACTGCCTGGAGCGGGGCTGGGTGCCCTTCTCCCAGATTTTCGACGGGAACACCGCCTCCTTGGAGCTGCACCGGCGGCTGGGCTGGACCCTGTGCCCGGAGAAGCTCTACTGGGTGATGGACTAAAAAAAGAAGGACGCGAGGGAATTCCCCGCGTCCCTTTTTGTTGTGGGATGGTGTTTACAGCTTGGAGTAGCCGTAGCCGTTGACCAAAGCGTCCAGGCGGTTCTTGCTGCGGCACAGGGGGCAGTCGTGGCTGGGGTACGTCTCGTAGCCGGTGACGTCCTCGGGGCCGAACACAGCCTGCACCGGGGTGCCGTCCACCTCCTGCTGGGCGCTGAAAATGGCGCAGACCCCGGCGGTGGTGCCGCCGTAGTACTGCACGCACTCCATGGCCTTGCGGGCGCTGATGCCCGTGGTCACCGAGGCGGTGAGGATAAGCACATGCTTGTCGCGAATCATGGGCTGCAGGTTATCCCGGAACAGCAGCTGGCTGGTGGCATCGTACTCCGGGGTGACCACGTAGATGGTCTGGTGGGCGTTGATGGAGACAAACCCGGCCCGGCTCAGCTCCTGGGCCAGGTAGGCGCCGATAATCTGGGTGCCGTCCAGGCAGAGGATGGTGTCTACAATGGTGGTGGCCACATAGTGCTGTACCAGGGCTTGGGCGGCCAGCTGGGCCTCGCTTTGGCGGGTCTTCAGGGTGGTCATGTCCAGATAGCAGTTGATGTGGGAGTGGTTGGTGGCAAAATGGCCGTAGATAAGCTTCAGCGGCACGCTGCCGTTTTTGGACAGGATCTTCATAATGCGGGTTTCCATTACATTCTAACCTCCCTGCCCCTTGTCCCTAGCCCAGGGAGAAGGGGTGCTTTTTATTCATTATAACAACCGCGGGTGTAAATTACAAGAGTTTCCATGCAGTTTTTTAGAATTTCCTCCTAATATTTCGCTAAAAACTGGAAAAATTCCGTTTTGAAAGACGGAAAGCGTCCGTTGACGCCGCCTTGACACTGTGGTATAATAAAGCTATAAAGTGGGAAAATCCACAAATTTTTCAGGAGAAAAAGGAGGAGCAGAGCATGAAACGATTTCTAAAACCCCTTTGGATTGGGCTTCTCATCGGCGCCGTGGAGCTGGGCGCTGTGGGCCTGATGGCAGGCGTGGGCAAGTGGGCCGCCTTTGAGGATTTGGCCTTTGGCTTTGGCATTGCCACCCTGCTGCTGGCGCTGCTGGTCCTCTTCAGCGGCCGCCGGGTGCAGGCCGGCATGAACATCTCCCCCAACAACGCGGCAGCCCAAACGGCGTTCCAAGCCCAGGTCGCCTACGATGAGGCCAAGACCATGGAGAAGCTGCCGCCCCTCAGCGGCAACGCCGTGCGGAGCGTCGCCGTCTTTGTGGCGGCCGCCGTGGTGCTGGCGGGGTTCGGCGTCAGCTTGCTGTTTTAACAGTGCTGCCCTGGAATGTGGGGTGATGGTGTGAAACGGTTTCGAAAGCCCCTGTGCATAGGCCTGCTTCTGGGTGCCCTGGAATTGGGCGCCGCAGGGCTGCTGGCCGGTGTGGGCAGGCTGGCTTCCTTTACGGATTTGGCTTTCGGCCTTGGGGTTGCCACGCTGCTTTTTGGATTGCTGCTCCTGCTGGGAGGGCGCCATAGGGTGCAGGCTGGCATGGGCACGGTGAACCTGTTCAGCCCCACGGCTTCCACGGCCTTCCAGGCGCAGGTATCCTATGACGAGGCGAAAACCGCCAAGATGCCCGCCCAGCCCTTGGATGGCTTCCTGGTAAAGCTGCTGGCCGTCTTCGTGGCTGCCGCCGTGGTGCTGGCGGGGTTCGGCGTCAGCTTGCTGTTTTGAAAAAAGCGCAGAAAAAGGCCCGGCTTCCCTGGGGAGGCCGGGCTCTTTTGTTGTGTTACGCTTCCTCTGGCAGGGGGGTGAAGGTGAACTCCTGGAAGGTGCCCTGGGAGGCGCCCTCGGCGAACATACCGTAGAAGCAGCCGGTGAAGGTGCAGATGGTCACCTCGGTGGAGAGCAGCTGGGTGCAGCCGGTGCCCACCTGGGCGAGAGGCTGGCCCGCCGCCCCGGCGTAGAAGGTGTAGCCCAGCCGGGCGGAGTCGATGCGCAGCTGGATGGGCTGGCCTTCGGGCAGGGCCACAGGGGCGGACTCCACCACCATGTCCACCACGCGGCGGCGGAGCACGGCGCAGAGCTGGCCCTCCCGGCGGGTGACGAACAAATCATAGTGGTGCTGGGGCATGTGGAACACGGAGAGGCCCAGGCGGGCGCCCTCTGCCAGTTGGTCCACAGTCAGGGTGACCTCCACCTGGGAGCAGAACTCCCCTTGGCGCACGCCCACAAAGGTGGGGGAGGCGCAGTCGTCCAAGGTGGCGGCGGCGCCCCGCAGGGTCAGGCCGTTGCCCAGGGAGTAGTTCTCCAGAACGGGGTTGCGCAGGTAGGCCCAGCGGCAATCCAGTTCCGGCCCCTGGAAGCAGTCCTTCCAGGCCTTGTCCACAGGCTTCTCCTGGTAGTTGGGCGGGGTGGGGACCGTCATGGGGTTCTCAATAGGCTTGCCGCCGTTGACCACCGGCCAGCCGTCCTTGTCCCAGTCCACGGGTGCAATCATGGTCTCGCGGCCCATGTGGTGCAGCATGAACTGGGAGGGCCGGATGCCGTGGAACACAATCCACCACTGGCCGTTCTGGTCCTCCACCAAGTCGGCGTGGCCCAGGCCCTGGGGAATGCCCGTGCGGGGATTGATATCCCGGTGGGAGAGGATGGGGTTGCGGGGGCAGCTCTCAAAGGGGCCCCAGGGGGAGTCGCTGCGGGCGATGGTCTCCATGTGGCCGTACTCCGTGCCGCCCTCGGCAATCATCAGGTAGTACTTGCCGTTGATTTTGTACATGTGGGGGCCCTCGGGGCACTTGCCGCCGGTGCCGTGCCAGATGGGCCGGGTCTCGGTGAGCATCTCGCCGGTTTCCAGGTCCACCACGCACTGGCCGATGCACTGGCCGTTGATGTCCCCAAAGGTGCTTTGGAAGTAGACGGTGCCGTCGTCGTCCCAGAAGAAAGAGGGGTCAATGCCGCCCTGCTTGATATAAATGGGCTCGGACCAGGGGCCGCGGATGTCATCGGCCCACACAAAGAAGTTGCCGCCGGCGCTGACGTTGGTGGTGACCATGTAAAACCGCCCGTTGTGGTGGCGGATGGTGGGGGCGAAAATGCCGCCGGAAGCCCGGCAGCCCTCCAGGGGGTCCTGGCTGGGGCGGGTGAGCACGTGGCCCAGCTGCTCCCAGTGGAGCAAATCGCGGCTGTGCCACAGGGGCACCCCGGGGAAGAACTCAAAGGAGCTGTTCACCAGGTAGTAGTCCTCGCCCACCCGGCAGATGCTGGGGTCGGGGTAAAAACCGGGGAGGATGGGGTTTTCAAATGAGACCATAAAGGGTACACTCCTCTCTAAAAACAGTAAAATATGGAAGAAAGTCCAACAAGCGGGAGAGCCCGCCCCGGGCTTTTGTCTAGTATACCATAGGGCGCGGAGGTTGTCGAGGTGGGTTCGTTTGGGCAGGTGCGGAAAGCTTCCCCCCACAAAAAACTAAGGCCGCTGCCTTCCCGCAACAGCCTTGGTCCTATAGGCGGAAACGTATATGTAAATTGAGGGGGTTATTTCTGCCCGGCGCTGGGGCAGCTCTGGCAGCTGTGGGAGCAGCTCCACAGGTGGTCGGCGGTGGAGGTCCACTTGTCGGCGTAGGGCTTGCACTTGCTGTACAAGTTGTCCACGTCCTCGGGGGACTGCATATCGGTGGACTTGGCGCCGGACTTCTTCACCATGTCCCGGAGCTTTTCCGGGTTTTCCAGCATGGGGCAGGGCCGCAGCATGTTGTCGTTGAAGGGCTGGCCGTCGTGATAGGCCATGAACAGGGGGGACTTCAGGGCCTCCAGCAAGGTCTTGTCGTACACGCTGGAATCGGAGTAGTGGATGAACGCGCAGGGCTCCATGTCGCCGTTGGCGTTGATGTGCAGGTAGCGCCGGCCGCCGGCGATACATCCTTTGACGAACTCGCCGTCGTTTTGGAAGTCCAGGGCGAAGATGGGCTTGGTCTCCCGGAAGCCGCGGATGCGCTCCACCATCTTCTCCCGCTGCTGGGGGGTGGGCAGCAGCTCGGGCACGGCGTCGTTGCCCACGGGCATGTAGTGGAAGTACCAGGCGAACTTGGCGCCCCGGGCCACCATGTCGTCGATGAACGCCTCGGAGCTGATGGAATCCAGGTTTTGGCTGGTGTAGCAGCAGGAGATGCCAAAGGGCAGCTTATGCTCTTTCAGCACCTGCATGGCTTTCATGACGGCCTGGTAGGTGCCGGCGCCCCGGCGGCTGTCGGTGGCCTCCTCAAAGCCCTCCACGCTGATGGCGGGGACAAAGTTCTTCACCCGCAGCATCTCCTCGGCGAACTTGCCGTCGATGAGGGTGCCGTTGGTAAAGGCCAGGAACATGCAGTCCGGGTGGGTCTCGCACAGGCGGATGATGTCGTCCTTGCGCACCATGGGCTCGCCGCCGGAGAAGATGTACATATAGGTGCCCAGCTCCTTGCCCTGGCGGATGATGTTGTCCATGGTCTCAAAGCTCATGTTCAGCTTGTTGCCGTATTCCGCGGCCCAGCAGCCGGTGCAGTGCAGGTTGCAGGCGGAGGTGGGGTCCATCAAAATGGCCCAGGGGATGTTGCAGTTGTGCTCGGCGGCGGCCTTCTCCTGGCGGCCGTACCCGATGAGAGAGGTGTTCACGATGAAGTTCTCAAAGAAGGTCATGCGCACCGCGGGGTCGATGTCGCTCCACAGGCTCATGATGAGCTTGTACCAGTTGTTGTCGGGGTTTTCCAAAATGTTGTGGAACACCCGGCGCTGGCTGGGGAGAGTGTTGTCCTTGTCGAATTTGTCGGCCCACTCCAGCAGCTTGGGCAGGCTCTTTTCCGGGTCCTCGTCCAGATAGTGGAGAATTTGTTTTGCCGCAAAGGATTGCAGGTTTTCTTTCATGGTTTTGTCGCTCATAGGGGTATGTTCCTTTCGCTAAAATGAGGGTGGTGAAATGGGGCCTTTTGTTCCAAGGTCCGACTTTAGTTGACATTATACGGCCGAAAAGCGCAGCATGTCATGGGACAGATTCCCCCTTGTGGGTAATTTTGCGACAGGCAAAAAAAGCTGTTACGTTTTGGGACACTTTTTTCCCTTTGTCCCTTCCCTTTCTGGGAGAAATAAGGTATCTTTATACTATAGAAATCTGCCCGGGACTTTTTGCCCGCGCGGGCAGGCACGAAAGGTGTGGCATCCTACTACCATGAAAAGCGGCATGACCCGCGTGCTGGTGGAGTCTACCATCCGCCGGACGCTGAAGGCAATGCAGGAATCCCCCGAGCGGGAGGCCCGGAACCTGGTTGACGCCGGGGCCCAGTTCTCCACGGGGCGCTTTCAAACCCGGCTGATTTCCCACGCCCAGCGGATGCTGCAAAACTCCAAGAGCGCCTACTACGCCCTGGTGAAAGACGTGGTGACCTACGCCGACCACGACAACATCACCACCTTTGGGGTGAACCTGGGCTACAACAGCTGCACCAAGGGCGCCCGGCTCATCCGGGAGACAGAGCGGGAAAAGGGCTTCAACATCCCCTGGGCGCTGCACTTGAGGGTCAGCCAGGAAAAGCTTGCCGGCGACCCCGGCCTGTACCCCTCCATCTTGCGGGAGGGCACCTCTTTGGGCATTTACACCTATTTGCTCTTTGTGCCGGGGGATGCCCAGGCGGTGCTGCCCCTGGTGATGGAGTACCCGGATTGCGCCTTTCTCCTGTTTTTGGAGGGGGGGCAAATCACCCCCGCCTTTTTAGAGGAGCTGGCCCCCCTGAAAAACGTGATGGTTTCCGTCCGCCGGGGGGAGGCCATGGAGCAGGCCTGCCGGGCCTTGCGGGCGGCGGGCAGGCTGTACGCTGTCCACGGCAGCTACAGCGAGGAGGAGGCCGGCTATGTGCGCAGCGGCAAGTGGCTGGAGAGCGTCCTGCCGGCCCGGCCTGTCTTCGCCTTTTTGCGGGCCGACCTCTCCTGCACCGACAGGACCCAGGCGGAGGTGTACCAGTACGTCACCGCCGTGCGGGACGGCCAGCACTACCCCTTGATTTTGATGGACGTGGCCCGGGACTCTTTGCTCATCGACCAGGTGATTTCCGAAGGGGAGTGCCTGGTGGGCTTTGACCAGGACGGCAGCCTGCGCACCCACCAGGGGTTCCGGCGGGAGGAGCAGGGCAACATCTTCCACCACCCCTTGGAGGAGATTCTGCGGCTGTACACCCCCAAACCGGCCGCGAAAAAAGAGGCCGTCACCCAAAGCGTGACAGCCCTGTAAAAAAGGAAAATCCAGTTTTGCCGTGAAAAAAAGGACGGGCCCTCCCCGGTGGGAGAGCGCGTCCTTTGTTTTTTTAGGTGGTTTCCTGCTGGGGGGAAAGCTGCTGCAAAATGGCGGTGGAGGTCTTCAGCAGGCAGCTGCGCAGCAGGGTGGTAAATTCTTCGGCGGGCATGCAGTCTTTGGCCAGCAGCCAGCGCTTGAGGGCGCAGAGGAAAGCGTCGGTGTAAAACTCCACGTAGAAGTCCAGGTGGGGGTCCTGGCCCAAAATGTCCTCCATGGTCTCCGCCAAAATGGCGGCCAAAATGTCCCGGAAATACTCGGAGAAGGAGTTCTGCCCATCCACGCTGAGGGTCTTGCGGTAAAAGGTGCGGTTTTTGTAAAAGTAGGCGCACAAATCCTCCAGGAGTTCCCACTCGGTGCAGTAGTCCTTCTCCTTGAGGACAGCCACGCACTCGGTGTAGTAAATCCAGTTCACCAGGTCGTATTTGTCTTTAAAGTGGTAGTAAAAGCTCTTGCGGTTCATGTCGCAGGCCTGGCATATATCGCTGACGCTGATTTTGGAAAAGGGCGAGTCCTCCATCAGCTCTTTCAGGGCGGAAGCCAGCGCCCGCTTGGTGATATTGGAATCCGGCAAAAGCCCACCTCCTGCAACAGCTTATTGATGCGAAATATACCACAAAACCGGGAAAAAAGCAACAGCCTTGGCTTTTAGAATAGTATTTTCTATACAAACGGGAGAAGCTTCCTTTCCCGCCGCTATCCGGTAATTCCCACATAGTACCAGGCGTAGCCACCCCAGTCCTCCGAGCTGTCCCAGGTGGCGTATACCGTGTAGACCCACTCCCCCTCCTGCAGCGGGAAGCTGTCCCCATCGCATTTCACAGGTTGGCCGGCGGTGTCGTCTGCCAACTGGCTCACAGGAACGCCCTCCACGGACACGCTGTCCGGCGCGGGACCATCCCAGGAAAGCTCCGCCGTTCCGGCGCCTTCCAGCCAGGGCAGCTGCTTCCCCATGCTCGCAGGGCCCAGGCCCTGCGCGTTTCTGTCCAACCCGGTGCCGTCCTCATTGGTAATCATCCAGCTGTAGGTGCTCCGGGCCGCCTGTACATCGCTGTCCCCAGAGGAAACCCTCAAGTACGGCGGGGACTCCACGGGCCCGCTCTCCTCTCCGTCCTGGTTCCCCGCCAGAGAGGCCTGGCTCTCCGGCAGGGATGTTTCCGCTGGGGTGGACTCTGTCCCGCTGGCAGGACTGCCGTCCCCGCACCCACACAGCAGCCCCGCGCACAGGGCAAGGGCCGCCAAGAAAACCATTCGCTTTTTCATTTGGAACGCCTCCTTTTCTGGTTTTGGCCTTTCATCTAAATTATACCATGTCCCTGCCGGGCCTTACAGCTTCATAAGAAAAACAGGCCGGAAAAATTCCAGCCTGTTCTTTGGTTATTTTCCCAGCAGCGGCCGCAAATACTGGCCCGTGTAGGATTCCGCCACCTGGGCCACCTGCTCCGGGGTGCCCTGGGCCACAATGGTGCCGCCCCGGTTGCCGCCCTCCGGCCCCAGGTCGATGATGTGGTCGGCGGTTTTAATCAAATCCAAATTGTGCTCGATGACCACCACGGTGTTGCCCGCGTCCACCAGGCGCTGGAGCACGTCGATGAGCCGGTGCACGTCGGCGATGTGCAGGCCGGTGGTGGGCTCGTCCAAGATGTAGATGGTCCGCCCCGTGGAGCGCTTGGAGAGCTCGGTGGCCAGCTTCACCCGCTGGGCCTCGCCGCCGGAGAGGGTGGTGGCGGGCTGGCCCACCTTCACATAGCCCAGGCCCACGTCGTAGATGGTTTGCAGCTTTCTCGCCAGCTTGGGGATGTCCCGGAAGAAGTCCAAGGCCTCCTCCACGGTCATCTCCAGCACGTCGTAGATGCTCTTGCCCTTGTACTTCACTTCCAGGGTTTCCCGGTTGTAGCGATGGCCCTTGCACACGTCGCAGGGGACGTACACGTCCGGCAAAAAGTGCATCTCAATGCAGATGATGCCGTCGCCCTGGCAGGCCTCGCACCGGCCGCCCTTTACGTTAAAGGAGAAGCGGCTGGCGGTAAAGCCCCGCATTTTCGCGTCCTGGGTGGAGGCGAACAGCTCCCGGATGTCGTTGAACAGCCCGGTGTAGGTGGCCGGGTTGGAGCGGGGCGTGCGGCCAATGGGGGACTGGTCGATCTGGATGACCTTGTCCAAATGCTCCAGGCCCCGGATTTCCTTGTGCTTGCCCGGGTGGGTGTGGGCGCGGTTTAACTCGGCGGCCAGCTTTTTGTAGAGGATTTCGTTGATCAGGGAGGATTTTCCCGAGCCGGAAACGCCGGTGACGCACACAAACTCCCCCAGGGGTATCTTCACGTTGACGTTTTGCAGGTTGTTCTGGGAAGCCCCGCGGATCTCCAAAAACTTGCCGTTGCCCTTGCGGCGGGCCTCGGGGACCTCCACCTTCCGCTTGCCGCTGAGGTACTGGCCGGTCAAAGAGGCCTCGCAGCTCTCAATCTCCTGGGGCGGGCCGGCGAAAATCACCTGGCCCCCGTGGACCCCTGCCCCCGGGCCGATGTCCACCAGGAAGTCCGCCTCCCGCATGGTGTCCTCGTCGTGCTCCACCACAATGACGGTGTTGCCCAAATCCCGCAGGTTTTTCAAGGTGTTCAGAAGCTTGTGGTTGTCCCGCTGGTGCAGGCCGATGGAGGGCTCGTCCAAAATGTACAGCACGCCCATCAAAGAGGAGCCGATCTGGGTGGCCAGGCGGATGCGCTGGCTCTCCCCGCCGGACAAGGTGCCCGAGGCCCGGGACAAGGTGAGGTACTCCAGCCCCACGCTTTGCAAAAAGCCCAGCCGGGATTTAATCTCCTTTAAAATGGGGGCGGCAATCATTTTTTCCCGGTCGTTCAGCTCCAGGCCGTCCACAAACTCCAGGGCCTCGGTGACGGACTTGTCGCAAAAGGCGCTGATGTTGATGCCCCCCACCGTCACCGCCAGGCTCTCCTTGGAAAGCCGCTGGCCGTGGCACTCGTCGCAGGGGACGGCGCTCATGTAGCTTTCAATCTCCTCCTTCACCCAGGAGGAGGAGGTCTCGCGAAAGCGGCGCTCCAGGTTGTTGATGATGCCCTCGAAGGGCGCCATGTAGCTGCCGGAGCCGTACTCGCTCTCCCGCCGCAGCTTGATTTTCTCCCCCTTGGTGCCGTAAAGGAGAATGTCCACAATCTCCGGGGGCAGCTCGCCGATGGGGGTGTCCAAAGAGAAGTGGTAGTGCTCAGAGAGGCCCTTCATGTACATGGCGGCAATGGTGCTGCCCTCCATGGCCCAGCCGCTGGCCTTCAGGCCGCCCTTTTTAATGGACAGCCGCTTGTCGGGGAGAATCAGCTCCGGGTCAATCTTCATGAACACCCCCAGGCCGGTGCACTTTTTGCAGGCGCCGTAAGGGTTGTTAAAGGAGAACATCCGGGGGCTCAGCTCGTCCACGCTGACGCCGTGCTCCGGGCAGGCGTAGTTCTGGGAGAAGGTGATGTCCTCCCCGTCGATGACGTTGATGATGACGATGCCGCCCGTCAGCCCCGAGGCCGTCTCGATGGAGTCCGCCAGGCGGGAGCGGATGTCCGGCTTTATCACCAGCCGGTCCACGATGATTTCGATGGTGTGCTTCTTGTTCTTCTCCAGCTGGATGGTCTCCCCCAGGTCGTAGACCAGGCCGTCCACCCGGGCCCGCACAAAGCCGGATTTCCGCGCGGCCTCAAACTCCTTCTGGTGCTCGCCCTTTCTGCCTCGCACCACCGGCGCCAAAATCTGGACGCGGGTCTTTTCCGGCAGAGAGAGAACCTGGTCCACAATCTGGTCGATGGTCTGCTGCTTGATCTCCCTGCCGCAGATGGGACAGTGGGGGATGCCAATGCGGGCATAGAGCAGCCTCAGATAGTCGTAGATCTCCGTCACCGTGCCCACGGTGGAGCGGGGGTTTTTGGAGGTGGTTTTCTGGTCGATGGAGATGGCCGGGGAAAGGCCGTCTATCATGTCCACATCGGGCTTTTCCATCTGGCCCAGGAACATCCGGGCGTAGGAGGAAAGGCTCTCCACATAGCGCCGCTGGCCCTCGGCGTAGATGGTGTCAAAGGCCAGGGAGGACTTCCCCGAGCCGGAAAGGCCGGTGAGCACCACCAGCTTGTCCCGGGGGATGGTGACGTCGATGTTTTTCAAGTTGTGCTCCCTGGCGCCGTGCACCACGATTTTATCTAAGCTCATGCGAAATACCTTCCCATCTATTTTTCGTTTCACTACAAAGGCAGCAAGCCAGCCCGCACCGGGCAATGCCCAGCTCTCGTTTCATGACAGCTTCTCCTTCCATTTCTCACAACTGCTTCTCAAAGGCGTACTCGAACAACCGGGTGCCGTCTTCCAGCACTTCACCGAACTCCCCAGGCAGTTGGGAAAAGCCCGCCTTCCGGTACAGGGCTATGGCAGGTTCGTTCTCGTGGGCCACATATAGGCGCAGATAGCCGGCCCCCAGCCCGCGGGCCAGCTCACCGATACGCTCCAGCGCCAGCCTGCCCAGACCTCGGCCGCCGTACTCCACAGCGACGCCAAACCGGTACAGGTACCGGGCCGGGGCGGACGGGTCCTCCCAGGGCACGTCCCCTTCCTCGTCGTCATGGTCCGGCAGGGCAAAGGCCCCGGCCAGGGCGTCCCCGGCCAAAAGCAGGTAAAACTGCCTGGCCTCGATATCCTCCCCCACCACGTCCCGGGGGTAGGTATCGCTCCAAACGCTCCAGCCCTCCCGGTCCATGCGGGCCACCAGGGCGGCGTACATCTCTTTCACAGCGGGCAGGTCAGAACGCTCTGCCCGACGCACCTCCAACTCCATGGGTATCCCTCCCCTATCCTTTGTTTTCACACGCCCAGCCCCGTCCCAGGGGTCAGGGCTTGGGCAAACGCCGTTTCTGCCCCGGCAGGGGGCCGCTGCCCTCCAGCTCTTTGATTTTGTCCCGGAGATAGGCGGCGTGCTCGAACTCCAGCAGCTTGGCGGCGGCCTTCATCTCCTTGGTGTACTTCTGGATCAGCTCCTGGCGCTCGGCGGCGGTGTAGCGCTTCTTCTTTTTCTTCCCGTCCTCCTTGTGAGAGGAGATTTCCAGTATCTCCGCCACGTCCTTTCGGATGGTCTGGGGGGTGATGCCGTTTTCCTCGTTGTACCGCTCCTGGATGGCCCGGCGGCGCTCCGTCTCGGTGATGGCCTGCTCCATGGAAGGCGTCACCTCGTCGGCGTACATGATGACCTGGCCCTGGGCGTTCCGGGCGGCACGGCCGATGGTCTGGATGAGGCTGCGGCCGCTGCGCAGGAAGCCCTCCTTGTCCGCGTCCAAAATGGCCACCAAGGACACCTCGGGAATGTCCAGGCCCTCCCGCAGCAGGTTGATGCCAACGAGAACGTCGAACTCGCCCAGGCGCAGATCCCGGATGATCTCCATGCGCTCCACGGTGTCGATGTCGTGGTGCATGTACCGCACCCGGATGCCGTAGCCCTCCAGGTAGCCGGTCAGGTCCTCGGCCATTTTTTTCGTCAGGGTGGTGACCAGCACCCGCTCCTGCTTCTCTACCCGCAGGTTGATTTCGGAAATCAAGTCGTCGATTTGCCCGTCGGTGGGCTTTACGGTGATTTTGGGGTCCAGCAGGCCTGTGGGGCGGATGACCTGCTCCACCACCTGGGCGGACTTCTCCAGCTCCAAGTCCCCCGGGGTGGCGCTGACAAACACCGCCTGGTTGATGTGGGAGTAGAACTCGTCGAAGTTCAAGGGCCGGTTGTCAAAGGCCGAGGGCAGCCGGAAGCCGTAGTTGACCAGCATCTCCTTCCGGGCCCTGTCCCCGGCGAACATGCCCCGCACCTGGGGCAAAGTCACGTGGGACTCGTCCACGAACAGCAGGAAGTCGTCGGGGAAGTAGTCCAGCAGCGTAAAGGGCGCGCTGCCCGGCTCCCGGCCGGAGAGCACCCGGGAGTAGTTCTCAATGCCCTTGCAGAAGCCAATCTCCTGCAGCATCTCCATGTCGTAGCGGGTGCGCTGCTCAATGCGCTGGGCCTCGATGAGCTTGCCCTCGCTCTTAAAGTAGTCCACCCGCTGCTCCATCTCCCGCTCGATGTCCCGGAGGGCCTTGTCCATCTTCTCCTTGGGCACGATGTAGTGGGAGGCCGGGTAGATGGCGATGTGCTTCAGCTCGGAGATGGCGTCCCCTGTCAGGGGGTTAAACTCCGTCAGGCGGTCTATCTCGTCCCCGAAGAACTCCACCCGCACGGCCCTATCGGTGGCGTTGGCGGGGAAAATCTCCACCACGTCCCCCCGCACGCGGAACTTGTTGCGGATGAAGTTCACGTCATTGCGCTCGTACTGCAGCTCCACCAGCTTTTTTAACAGCTCGTCCCGGTCGCGCTCCTGCCCGGGCCGCAGGGAGATGACCATGGTGCGGTAGTCGATGGGGTCGCCCAAAGAGTAGATGCAGGAGACAGAGGCCACGATAATCACGTCCCGCCGCTCGGACAGGGCGCTGGTGGCGCTGTGGCGCAGCTTGTCTATCTCGTCGTTGATGGCGGAGTCCTTTTCAATATAGGTGTCTGTCTGTGGGATGTAGGCCTCGGGCTGGTAGTAGTCGTAGTAGCTGACAAAGTACTCCACCGCGTTGTTGGGGAAGAACTCCCGGAACTCCGAGCACAGCTGGGCGGCCAGGGTCTTGTTGTGGGCCAGCACCAAGGTGGGCCGGTTCACCTGGGCAATGACGTTTGCCATGGTGAAGGTCTTGCCCGAGCCGGTGACGCCCAGCAAAGTCTGCTCCTTCATGCCGGTATTCAGCCCCTCCACCAGCTGCTGGATGGCCTGGGGCTGGTCCCCTGTGGGCCGGTAGTTGGAAACCAGCTGGAATTTGTCAAACGTATCTCCGCCCATGTGCGGCGCCCCTTTCCCCAGTAAAATTCACGAACATATATTCGGATTTATCTTACACCATCTGCCTGTGTCTGTCAACCGCTTTGGGAAAATTCTTCCCCCCTGGGCGGGGGATATTCCCCAGTAAAAATCCCCCGGGGAAAGCGCTTCCCAGGGGGAGGTGGCGGGGCGTGGCCGTCTTTACAGCAGGCTGTCCCCCCACAGGATGGCAGCCTCTTGTTCCCGGGCGGCCTGCAGCTCTTCCCGGCGGTAATCGCGTACTTCTTCCTTAATTTGCCCCAGCCAGCCGCACTGGGCAAAGGAGAGGGTGTCCTCCCCGGCGAAAATGATGTGGTCGTTTAAGGTGGCCTCAATGCTCTCCAGGGCCATTTCCACCTGGCGGGTGGCGGTGATGTCGTTGCGGGAGGCCGCCGCGTTGCCGCTGGGGTGGTTGTGGGCCAGCAGCACGTGCTGGGCGTCGTAGCGGATGCACAACTGCAGCAGGGGCCGGATGTAAATGGGCACCGCCGACACAGCGCCCTCCGCGATAAAATCGTTGTACAGCAGCCTGCCCCGGCTGTCCAGGAGCATCAGGCACACGGCCTCGGTAGAGCGGCCCAGAAACTTGGGCCGGAACAGCGCAATGGCGGAATCCGCATCGTACACCCGGGCCAAGTCCTGGCTGCTGTCCTCCAGGTAGGCCCGGGCCAGGTCGGTGACCAGCCGCAAAAAGCGGGCAGGGGGCTGCCCCAAGACGGCGGCCAGCTCCTCCTGGGGCGCCAGGAACACCCCGGAAAACCCGCCGAACCGCCCCAGCAGCGTGGAGACCGCCGCCTCCGCCTTGCCGCTGGGCAGTACATAATCCAGGGCCTGCCGCAGCAGTTCCCGGCGCTGGACCTCCTCTTTGGAGACTGGTTTCTTCTTCATGGGAACGCCTCCTTGCAAAGCGTGGTTACAGCGCCAGGCTGTCGTACACGGCGCCGTCCAAATCCTTCCACAGGAACTGGCCGTCCTCCAAGGTCATGTAGCTGTGGGGGCTGTTCTTCTTGGGGATGGACACGCTGCCGGGGTTTAGGTACCAAAAGCCCAGGCTGTTGTCCTTGGCGGGGATGTGGGTGTGGCCGTGGAGCAGCACGTCCCCGGGCTGGAGCAGGGGCGGGTTCTCCAGGTTGTAGTGGTGGCCGTGGGTGGCGAAGATGACGCGGCCTTTCTGCTCCAGCAGGCAGTAGTCCGCCAGCACCGGGAAGGGCAGCACCATCTGGTCCACCTCGGCCTCGCAGTTGCCCCGCACGCAGAACACCTTGTCCTTCACCCCGCTGAGCTGGGTGATGACCTCCTTGGGGGCGTAGCCCTGGGGCAGGTCGTTGCGGGGGCCGTGGTAGAGCAGGTCCCCCAGCAGCAGCAGCCGGTCCGCCTGCTCCCGCCCAAAGGCGGCCAGCAGTTTCTCGCAGTAGGTGGCGGAGCCGTGAATATCCGAAGCAATCATCCATTTCATGGAAGGCACATCCTTTCTCGTGTATCTCTCTGTCCCCATTGTAGCAGGAAATGGCGCCCCGCGCAATTCCCTTTGACTTTTCCGGGAAAATAGGGTAGCCTAAAGGAAAAAGGAAAGGGGCTGTTCTGTATGGAATTCCAAAAAGAGCCGGGGCGGATTTTCGCCCTGGGGGAGGACGGCAAGCTGCTGGCGGAAATCACCTTCCCCACAGGGGAGGACGGCGTGGCGGACATCGACCACACCTTTGTGGACGAGAGCCTGCGGGGCCAGGGGGTGGCCTCCCAGCTGGTGCGGGCCGCCGCGGCGGAGCTGCGCGCCCAGGGGAAGCGGGCGAAAACCTCCTGCTGGTACGCCGCCCAGTGGTTTGAGAAGCATCCCCAGGAGCAGGACCTGCTGTATAAAGAGTGAGATTTCAAAAAGTGTTATTCTCCCGTTCACAGCCTGGACACAACCAGACAGTATACTGTGTCCTGTCAGATGAGAGAACAAGCTTCATCCCGGCGATGCTGGGAGCGGATTTTTTGATACACTTCATTCTTCCTCCCTGGAAGGGGCTGCCAGCCGGCGGCCCCTTCTTTTTTGCCTTTACGCCCCGGGGAAGGAGAGCTTGCCGTACTCCCCGTCGAAGCCGGGCCGCCAGGCGACTTTCCCCTGGCGCAGCAGCTCCACCCCCTGGGCGGCAGCCTCCCCGGCCAGGCTGGCGATGGCCTCCGCCGGCGTTTGGCGCAGCACCGTGAACTCCGGCCCCAGCTGGGCCAGCAGCGCCTCGTACACACCCTGGACGGTTTTTGTCTGCTCCCCTTTGCCCAGCCGGGCGGCGAGCACCGTTGCCAAAGGCGCCAGCCGCACAAAGGGCTTGGCCCCGGCGGGGCCTTCCCCGGGCTGGCGGCGGGCCAAGTCCTCCACCCGGTGCTCCACCCCAATGGTCAGCGGCTTCCCGCACACGGGGCAGAGGTTCTCCAGGGCCTTGGCCTCCCGGGGGGACAGGCACACGCCGCAGTTCCGGTGGCCGTCCCAGTGGTATTTGCCCTCCTGGGGGAAGAACTCCACCGTGCCCCACAGGCCGTCTCCCGTCTCCAGGGAACGCTTTACCGCCGGGTAGGAGAGCTCTGTCTCCAGCACGTCGGCCTCCCGGCCCAGCTTTTGGGGGGAGTGGGCGTCGGAGTGGGACACCAGCTGCAACGCGTCCAGCTGGGGCACCCGGCCGTTCATGGGCGGGTCCGAGGAGAGGCCCGTCTCCACGGCGCGGACGCAGGGGGCCAAGTCCCCAAAGCATTCCTCCAGGGAGTCGAACCCGGAGAAGGCCCCAAACAGGGAGAAGTGGGGCGTCCAGATGTGGGCGGGGAGGAACACCGCCTGGGGGCAGCTCTCCAAGGTGAGTTCCAGCAGGTCGTGGGAGGAAAGCCCCAAAATGGGCCGCCCGTCCGCCTGGAGGTTGCCTATCCGCTCCAGCCGCAGGGCCAGCTTTTCCGCCGCCTCCAGGCTGGGGAGAAGGAGGACGTTGTGCACCTTTCGGGTCTTGCCCCCCTGCTTGTAGATGGAGCTGATTTCCCCCGTGACGAGAAACCGCGGCTCCCCCTGGGGCCAGGCGCTGTCCCAGGGCAGGCGGTACGCCTCCTTCAGGCGGTAGAGCCCCTCCTCCGCCGGGAGGAGCTGCTCTTGCAGCTCTTGCCGCCAGGCGGGGTGAGTGAAGTCCCCGGTGCCCACCAAAGCGATGCCCTTTTTCCTGGCCCACAGGTTCAGGTGGGGCAGGTCGCAGTCCCGGCTGGTGGCCCGGGAGTAGCGGGAGTGGATGTGCAGGTCCGCGTAAAACATAGAGCGCCTCCTGTGTGTTTTTCCCCATTATAGTATGCCGCCCGCCGGGGCGCAAGGGCGCGGATTCCCCCTTGCCTTTCCCTCGGATTTTGCTATACTAAAAGATAACATAAAAGCGGCATAAAGGAGTCTTTCCCATGGAACACAAGCTGGTGCTCCCCTCCCCAGTGGGGGAGCTGACACTCACCGAGGAAAACGGCGCCCTCACGGGGCTGTACTTTGGGGCCCGCCCCGGCGGGGAGGAGGGCCCTTCCCCTTTGCTGGAGGAGGCCGCCCGCCAGCTGCGGGCGTATTTCGCCGGGCAGCGCCAGGCGTTCTCGCTGCCCCTGGCGCCCCGGGGGACGGCCTTCCAGCTGCAGGTGTGGCAGGCCCTGCAAACTATCCCCTATGGGGAGGTGCGCACCTATGGGGAGATTGCCCGGGCCATCGGCAAGCCCAAGGCCTGCCGGGCGGTGGGCATGGCCAACCACAAAAACCCCATCTCCATCATCGTGCCCTGCCACCGGGTGGTGGGGGCGGACGGCTCCCTCACCGGCTACGGCGGGGGCCTGGCGGCCAAGGAGTTTTTGCTGGCGCTGGAGCAGGGCGGCCGCCCATCTTAATAGATATAGAAAGGCGCCTGGGCCGGGGGACAAATGGCAGGCCCGGCGCCACCTTCCAGCAGGTGCGGGAGGCCGCCCGCAAGGCCGGGGCGGAGGAGTTCATCCAAAAGCTGCCCCAGGGCTACGACACGGACATCGGTCCCCGGGGGGTGAAGCTCTCCGGCGGCCAGCGCCAGCGGCTCTCCATTGCCCGGGCCTTTTTAAAGGACCCGCCCATCCTCATTTTGGACGAGGCCACCAGCGCCCTGGACTCCCAAAGCGAGCTGGTGGTGCAGCGCTCTTTGGAGGATTTGGCCCGCCACCGCACCACCTTGGTGATTGCCCACCGGCTCTCCACCATCCAGGGGGCCCAGCGCATTGTGGTGCTGGACGAGAACGGCGTCTGCGAGGAGGGCACCCACCACAGCCTGATGGCCCAGGGCGGCGTGTACGCCAAGCTGTACGCCGCCAGCTTCCAGCCGTGATACATCCAACAAAAAAGGACTGCCGGGTTTTGGCCTGGCAGCCCTTCTTTTTTTATCCAAAGCGCGTTTCCAGCGCCCGGCGCAAGTCCCCGGCGTACCGGGCCTGCTGGCCCTTGAGATAGCCCTTCACAAAGGGCCCCATCCACCAGCGCTTGGGCTGGACCTCCTCTGTAAAGCGCAGCTGTGTGCCGCCGCCCTGGGGGGCGAACTCCCCCACCCAGCGGCCCCGCAGGCTGCTGTTTTCCAGGCGGAACTCCCAGCGGCGGCAGGGCTCTTGGGCGGTGACGGTGAACCGGGTGGCAACGCCCGCTGGGGTGTACTCCACAAAGGCGCCGGGGCCGGTTCTCTCCACCCGGGCTATGTCCGAGCGCCAGGCGGTGTCTGTCAAATCCGTGACCACCTGCCACACCTGTTCCGGCGGGTAGGGCAACGTTGTCTGCAAGGTGGACGTGACCATGGCTTTCCCTCCTGTTGGGTGCGCGTTCTACCGGTATTGTAGCACAGCCCCATAAAAAGTGCCAGCTTCTTCGATATACCTGCCAGAAAATTTGAGAAGACCAGCTATATATAGTTGCACCTTCAACTAATTTGTGGTATGATGAAACAGCGAGAGAAGAATGAGTGACCCGGCCCGCCGGAGGCCCAGGCGCTGCGAAAGGAAGTCCGCCAATGAAAGTGATTCTGCACTACATCAAGCCCTTCATCCCCCGCATGAGCGTGGGAATCTCTATCAAGTTTATCGGCGCGGTGATGGAGCTGCTGCTGCCCTGGATTTTATCCTACCTCATCGATGACATTGTGCCCCTGCGGGACATTGGGCTCATCCTTTTGTGGGGCGGGGCCATGGTGCTGGCGGCGGTGGCGGCCTTGGTGACGAACATCGTGGCCAACCGCATGGCCGCCTGGGTGGCCCAGCACACCACCCAGGCCCTGCGCCACGACCTCTTTGAGAAAATCTCCTACCTTTCCTGCTCCCACATCGACAGCTACACCATCCCCTCCCTGGAGTCCCGCCTGACCAGCGACACCTACAACGTCCACCAGATGATCGGCATGATTCAGCGCATGGGGGTGCGGGCGCCCATTTTGCTGGTGGGGGGCATCCTCATCACCCTCACCTTAGACCCGGTGCTCACCTTGGTGCTGGTGTGCACGCTGCCCTTTTTGGGGGTGCTGGTGTTCTCCGTGTCCAAGCGGGGCATCCCCCTGTATGTGGATTTGCAAAAGGGCGTGGACACCATGGTGCGCACCGTGCGGGAGACCATCTCCGGCATCCGGGTGATTAAGGCACTGTCCAAAACCGACTACGAGCGGGAGCACTTTGCCCAGGTCAACGGGGAGCTGGTGCGCCGGGAGAAAAAGGCGGGCATCACCATGGCGCTGACCAACCCCATGATGAACCTGTTTTTAAACGTGGGCCTGACCCTTGTCATTGTGGTGGGCGCCTTCCGGGTCAACGCGGGGGTCAGCTCCGCGGGGAATATCATCGCCTTTTTAAGTTACTTCACCATCATCCTCAACGCCATGATGGCCGTCACCCGGATTTTCGTCATGTGCTCCAAGGGCATTGCCTCGGGCTCCCGCATCCAAGAGGTGCTGGAAACCCCCGAGGACCTTCACGTCACCCCCCAGCAGCCGGAGGAAAGCCCCTATCACATTGTCTTTGACCACGTGACCTTCTCCTACAACCACACCGAGCCCAACGTGGAGGACATCTCCTTCCGCCTAAAGCCCGGGGAGACCTTGGGCGTCATCGGGGCCACGGGCTGCGGCAAGTCCACCTTGATGGCCCTGCTGATGCGGCTGTACGACGCCGATGCGGGGCTGATTCAAATCGGCGGCCGGAACATCACCTCCATCCCCCTGGAGGAGCTCCACCGGAAGTTTGGCGTGGTGTTCCAAAACGACGTGGTCTTTGCGGACAGCATCTATGAGAACATCGACTTTGGCCGCCACCTGCCCCCCCAGGAGATTGAAAAGGCCGCCCGGTGCGCCCAGGCCTTGGAGTTTATCTCCGCCTTGCCCGACGGCTTCGGCCACATGCTCACCAGCAAGGGCACCAACCTCAGCGGCGGGCAGAAGCAGCGGGTGCTGGTGGCCCGGGCCCTGGCAGGATCGCCGGAGATTTTAATTCTGGACGACTCCTCCTCCGCCCTGGACTACAAGACCGACGCCGCCCTGCGCAAGGCGCTGCGGGAGGAATACCAGGGCATCACCACCATCATCATCGCCCAGCGGGTCAGCTCCATTCTCCACGCGGACCACATTTTGGTGCTGGAGGAGGGCAAGGAGCTGGGCTACGGCACCCACCAGGAGCTGCTGCGCTCCTGCCCCGTCTACCAGGACATCGCCCACTCCCAGATGGGATACAGCCAGGACGGGGCGCTGGAAGCCCGGGAAAAGGAGGTGGTCTAAATGCCAAGAGGACCCAGAGGCCCCATCGAAAAGCCCAAGGATAGGAAGAAGGTCCTGCTGCGCCTTTGGACCTACATCTACGCCCACAAGTGGATGGCCCTGGGGGCGGTGCTCCTCACGGTGGCCAGCAACCTGCTGGCCTTGCTGGGGCCCATGCTCTCCGGCGCGGCCATCGACGCCATTGGCATAGAGCCCGGCCAGGCGGACTTCCCCACGGTGTTCTTCTACTGCGGGCTGATGATTGTCTTTTACGCCGTCAGTTCGCTGCTCTCCTACATCCTGTCCATTTTGATGATTCAGCTGAGCCAGAAGATTGTCTTCCAAATGCGCCAGCAGGTGTTCGACAGGCTGACACAGCTGCCGGTGCGCTACTTCGACGGCCACCAGACCGGCGACATTGTCAGCCGCATCTCCTACGACATCGACACGGTGAACGCCTCCCTCTCCAACGATTTGCTGCAAATCGCCGCCAGCGTCATCACGGTGGTGGGCTCCTTCATCATGATGGTGGCCATCTCCCCGGTGCTGGTGCTGGTGTTCGTCGTCACCATCCCCATGTCCATTTTGTTCACCCGGTACATGACGAAAAAAGTGCGGCCCCTGTTCCACCAGCGCTCCGTGAAGCTGGGGGAGATGAACGGCTTTGTGGAGGAGGTCATCACCGGCCAGAAGACCACCAAGGCCTACCACCAGGAGGAAACCATGGTCTCCCGCTTTGATGAGCGGAACAAGGCCGCGGTGGACGCCTACTACAACGCCGACTACTACGGCGGCATGACAGGCCCCTCCGTGAACTTTATCAACAACCTGTCTTTGGCCTTTGTCAGCATCTTCGGGGCCATTTTGTTCCTGTGGGGGAACCTCTCCATCGGCAACCTGTCCAGCTTTGTGCTGTACTCCCGGCGGTTCTCCGGCCCCATCAACGAGGTGGCCAACATCATCAGCGAGCTGCAGTCCGCCTGCGCTGCCGCCGAGCGGGTGTTCCGCCTTATCGACGAGGAGCCCGAGCCCGCCGACGCCCCCGGCGCCGTGGCCATCCAGCAGGTGGAGGGCCAGGTGGCCATGGACCACGTGAAGTTTGGCTACAACCCCGGCAAGACCATCATCCACGATTTGAGCTTTACCGCGCCCCCCGGCAGCCTGACGGCCATTGTGGGCCCCACCGGCGCGGGCAAGACCACCTTAATCAACCTGTTGATGCGCTTTTACGACCCCCAGTCCGGCGCTATCACCTTGGATGGCCGGGACATCCAGCAAATCACCCGGAAGAGCCTGCGGCTCTCCTACGCCATGGTGCTGCAGGACACCTGGCTGTTTACGGGCACCATCTTTGAGAACCTGGCCTACGGCAAGAAGGGCGCCACCTTGGAGGAGGTGCAGAAGGCCGCCAAGGCCGCCCGCATCCACCGGTACATCATGAGCCTGCCCAAGGGCTACGACACCATTTTGGATGAGAATGGCATGAACATCTCCCAGGGGCAGAAGCAGCTGCTCACCATTGCCCGGGCCATGCTGCTGGACGCCAAAATGCTGATTCTGGATGAGGCCACCTCCAATGTGGACACCCGCACGGAAATCCAAATCCAGGCGGCCATGCGGGAGCTGATGAAGGGCAAGACCTGCTTTGTCATTGCCCACCGGCTTTCCACCATCCAGAACGCGGACCGCATTTTGGTGGTGCGGGATGGCGACATCGTGGAGCAGGGCACCCACAGCGCGCTGATGGCCCAAAACGGCTTTTACGCCTCGCTGTACAACTCCCAATTCCAGTGAAGTGGACGCGTATGGAACTGCGAACAAGCCGCCTGACCATCCGCCCCCTGGAGGAGGGGGACTGGCCAGCCCTGCAGGAGATTTGGCGGGACTTTGCCCGCTCCCCCTACCACGTGTACGACAGGCCCCTGCCCACCGACGCCCCCGGCGCCCAGGCCTTGGCCCGCCACTTCGCCGGCACGGGCCTGGCTTTTGGGGTGCGCCTGGCGGAGACCCAGGCTCTGGTGGGGTATGTGTGCTTCCACCGGGAGGGGGAGGCCTACGACCTGGGGTACTGCTTCCACTCGGCCTACCAGGGCCAGGGCTATGCCTGGGAGAGCGCTTCCGCCTTGCTGGAGTATTTGGCTTCCCAGGGCGCGGCGGTCTTCACGGCGGGGACGGCGCTGGACAACCTCCCCTCCCGCCGGCTGCTGGAGCGCCTGGGCTTTGCGCTGGTTTCCACCGAGCAAGTCGCCTTTGTGGAAAACTTCTCCTTTTTGGGCGGCTGCTTCCGCCTGGAAAAAACCTGAATTGACAAATACCGGCTTCCGTGGGAAAATAGTCCCATCAGCCGGTATTTTTCTTTCGAAAGAGAGGGAGCCCTATGCCAAGTTTGTCGAATCCTGTCAAAGCCGTGTTTTTCGATTTGGGCTGGACCTTGGTCTATCCCCCCAGCGGCGACTGGGAGTTTACCGAGCCCGCCAAAAAGCTGTTCCGCTGGGACGTGTACATGACGCTGCCGGAGGAGCGCCGGGTCCAGGGCCGCAAGGCCGCCTACGACACCTTCCGGCCCCGCCACAAAATGGCCACGCTGGAGGAGGAGTACCAGCAGAACCTGGACTATTACGGGGAAATCGCCAGGCTGTTCCCCGAGCTGGGAGCCACTGCCCAGGACGTGGAGACGGCCGCGCTGGAGAAGGTGTACCAGGCCCGCCACACCTACCAGCTGTTTGAGGATTCCATCCCCACCTTGGAGGCGCTGCGGGGCAAGTACAAGCTGGGGGTCATCTCCGACACCTGGCCCTCCATTGTGCCGGTGCTGGAGGAGTTCGGCCTGCCGGGCTACTTCGACACCCTCACCTACAGCTTTGAGGTGGGCTGCTTTAAGCCCGACCCCCGGATGTTCGCGGACGCCCTGGGGAAAATGGGCCTGCCCCCCGAGCAGTGCGTGTTTATCGACGACACCGCCCAAAACCTGGTGGGCGCCCAAAAGCTGGGCATCCAGCCGGTGCAGATTCGCAAAAAGCCCGGCGCGGACCCCTGCCCCGAGGGGATGCTCTCCATCGACAAGATTTCCGGCATTTTAGAGCTGCTGCCCTGACAGCGCAGGAACCACTTCATTTCTATTAGAAAAGGGGGCCACCCAATGGACGCCGCAACTTATCGAGATTATGTAAACATCCTCCACGAGGAGCTGGTGCCCGCCATGGGCTGCACCGAGCCCATCGCCATCGCCTACGCCGCCGCCGTGGCCCGCCAGACCTTGGGCCGCCCTGCCCAGCGCATGGAGGTGGAGGCCAGCGGGAACATCATCAAAAACGTGAAAAGCGTGTTTGTCCCCAACACCGGCGGGCTGCGGGGCATCCCCGCGGCGGCTGCTGCCGGCATGGCCGCCGGGGACCCGGCTTTGGAGCTGGAGGTGCTCTCCTCCATAGGGGAGGGGGAGCAGGCCGCCATCCGGCAGTACCTGGCGGACACCCCCATCGCCGTGAAGCTGGCGGATTCCCCCTTTATCTTTGACATCGCCATCCGCGCCTGGGCCGGGGAGGACAGCGCTTTGGTGCGCATTGTCAACTACCACACCAACATTGTGCGGGTGGAGAGAAACGGCCAGGTGCTGAAAGAGGTGGAGGCCCAGGCCGCCGCGGAGGAGGGGCTGACGGACAAGTCGGTGCTGACGGTGGAGGGCATCCTGGAGTTCGCCCGGGAGGCGGCCCTTGCGGACGTGGAGGACGCCGTGGGCCGCCAGGTGCGGTACAACACCGCCATCGCCCAGGAGGGCCTGCGGGGGGACTACGGCGCCAACATCGGCAAGGTGCTGCTGGCCACCTATGGGGACGACGTGAAAATCCGGGCCAAAGCCATGGCCGCCGCCGGCTCCGACGCCCGGATGAACGGCTGCGGCCTGCCGGTGGTGATTGTCTCCGGCAGCGGCAACCAGGGCCTCACCGCCAGCCTGCCCGTGGTGGAGTATGCCAAGGAGCTGGGCGCGGACTGGGAAACCACCTTGCGGGCGGTGCTGGTTTCCGACCTCATCACCATCCACCTAAAGGCGGAGATCGGCCGGCTTTCCGCTTACTGCGGGGCGGTCAGCGCCGGGTGCGGCAGCGGGGCGGGCATCGCCTGGCTGTACGGCCGGGAGAAGGAGCCCCAGGCGCTGCTGAAAGACGTCTCCCACACCATCGTCAACGCCCTGGCGGTGGATTCCGGCATTGTGTGCGACGGGGCCAAGGCCTCCTGCGCGGCGAAAATCGCCTCCGCCGTGGACGCGGGGCTGCTGGGCTTTTACATGTACCAGAACGGCCAGCAGTTCCGGGGCGGGGACGGCATCATCTCCAAGGGCGTGGAGGAGACCATCCGCAACATTGGCCTGCTGGCCACCCAGGGCATGCGGGAGACCGACCGGGAAATCCTGGACATCATGACCACCCGCTGCTGACTTTTTTATAAAATCCTGCCCTGTGGCCTTTTCCTCACCAAAACGTCACAAAAGGCCTTTATTCTATGTCTATAAGGTAGAAAAAAGGGGAAGGGCGGTTCCTTTCCCTGTGTATGGAAAGGGGTCTTTCACCACGATGTTTCGTTTACGGCGTCCCAAAAGGCCGGTGGTCCATTCCCGCCACGGCTGGCCCAATCGGAGTTGGCACATCCCCGCGCTGATGGGGGCGGTCTGCCTGCTGCTGGCGGCCTCCCTGGCGCTGGGGGTGATGGAGCTGGGCACAGGGGGCAGCGCCGCCTCTATCCAAGAGGCCGCCTCGGTGGAAAGCGCCCAGGGGGAGGAGGAAAGCGAGACAGAGGCAGGCGTGTCCCAGGCGGCGCTGCGGGAGGAGGAGGCGCTTTCGGAGGCTTCCTCCGCTGTGGAGAGCGCCCCGGAGGAGAGCTCCCAAGGGGCTGTGGACTTTGCCGTCTCCTACTATGAGGAGCCCCAGCTCATCACCGAGGAGGAGGCCGCCGCCACCTTGGAGAGCCTGCGGGACACCTTCCCCGAGGGCGCCTATTGGAACCACGTGGGCGTGGAAGACTGGGACGAGTTCACCGTGACGGACTCCCCCTGCCAGCACGACCTCTACTGGGACGCCTACTGCAACACCTACACCGGGGGCATCCAGGAGCTGTTCCCCCAGTTTGAGCCCATGGAGCAGTGCCTGGGCTTCGCGGCGCTGCTCAGCGACCTGGTCTTTGGGGAGGACGCCCCCGTTTCCACCTTTGCCGATTACACCCAGCTGCGGGTGGGGGACAACATCCGCCTGGAGCTGACGGAGCACTCCATGGTGGTGCTCACCGTGGACGGGGAGGGCATCACCGTGGTGGAGTGCAACAGCGATTACGAGCACTGCCGCATCAGCTGGGACAGGTTCCTCAGCTGGGATGACCTGGCCGCCACCAGCTACGAGATGGAGTGCATCGCCCGCTACGAGGAGTAAACCAGGGAAAGCCTGGAAAAACTTTTCCCAGGGCCTCTCACCCCGCGGCCCCGGGGCCGTCTAATCGGTGGGAACTTTTTTGTAAGAAACCGGCGGGTTTGCCCGTCTCATAGGCAGAACACGCGAAAAAGGAGGTCTTTCCCATGGAGCCACACCACGCCCCCAGGCACGCCCGAAAGCGGGGCGGCCGCTGGCTGCTGCCCGCGCTGGTGGGCAGCGCCTGCGCGGTTTTCCTGCTGTGCCTGCTGCCCCACCTGATGCCCACCGCCAGCGCCAGCGGCCAGCCGGCTGCCTCCCCGGCGCCGGCGGAAAGCGCCCCGGACTCCGGCACGCCGGGCATCTCCGTGAACTGGGAGCCCTCCCCCTCTCCCGCCCCGGAGGAGCAGGAGGAAGCCCCCTGGTACCTGCGGCTGGTGAACCTGGAGAACCGGCTGCCCCAGGACTTCACCGTGGAGCTTGCCCAGGTGGACGGCGGCCAGTTTGACGCCCGGGCGGCCGAAGCCCTCTCCCAGATGCTGGCGGATATGGAGGCCCAGGGGCTCTCGCCCATGGTGTGCTCCTCCTTCCGCACCTGGGAGGACCAGGAGACGCTGCACCAGAACAAAATCGACCGCCTGCTGGAGGAGGGCTACTCCCAAGAGGCGGCGGAAGCGGAGGCCTCCCGGTGGGTGGTGCCGGCCGGGGCCAGCGAGCACCAGCTGGGCCTGGCCGCGGACATCGTGGCCTCCCAGTATCAAATCCTGGAGGAGGAGCAGGAGAACACCCCCGAGCAGCAGTGGCTGATGGCCCACTGCCAGGAGTACGGCTTCATCCTGCGCTATCCCAAGGACAAGACGGAGGTCACCGGCGTGGGCTACGAGCCCTGGCACTACCGCTATGTGGGCGTGGAGGCCGCCCAGGAAATCATGGCCCAGGGGATTTGCCTGGAGGAATATGTGGGACGGTGAGAAAGGGCTGCTGCGGCCGGAACGGGCCGGGCGCCCCTATACCAGACCGGAACAGTGGGGAGCTTAGCTGGGGAGCTGGGCTCCCCTTTTCTTGTGGATTTTTTCCCTGCCCCGGGGGTTTGGCCTTGCCCGGGGGGCGGCGGTTTTTCCTCTTTTCCGGGGCAAACCCCCGGTTTTTCTTGCGTTTTCTAAGACTTTCGACTATAATTGTTTACAATGTGTTCAACACCTGTTTGCGGGAATGGGATACAATAAATCCCGCGAAAGGGTTTTGAGCCCGTTTCCCCTGCCCGCTTTTGGGGAAGAAAGGAGGAAGCGGATGTTCGGCTATGTGCGGCCCTTTAAATCGGAGCTGCTGGTGCGGGAATACGACCAATACAAGGCGGCCTACTGCCAGCTGTGCCGGGCGTTGCGGGAGCACTACGGCAGGGCGGCCTCCTTCACCTTGAGCTACGACTGCACCTTCTACGCGCTGCTGGCCCTCTCCACCCGGGAGGCGGAGCTGAAGCTCCACCACGGCCGGTGCGTGATGAATCCCCTGAAAAAGTGCGATTTTCTCCAGGCCTCTGGGGAAGCCTATCACAAGGCGGCTGCCCTCTCTGTGCTGCTGACCTGCCACAAGCTCCGGGACAACCTGGAGGACGACAGCTTTTTTAAGTCTTTGGGCAGCCGGCTGTTCTTGCCCTTTGTCTCCCGCAAGGCCAAAAAGGCCGCGGCGGAGTACCCCTTTCTGGCCCAGCAGGCCCAAAAGGCCATGGAGGGCCAAGCCCAAGCCGAAAAGGAGGGCGCCGGGGTGGACGCCTGCGCCGAGCCCACCGCCAACCTGCTGGCCGCCCTGTTCAAGGAGCTGGCCTGCGACGAAATGCAGGCCGTGGCCCTGGAGCGGTTCGGCTACTTTTTGGGCCGGTGGGTCTACCTGATAGACGCCGCCGATGACTTGGCGGAGGATTTGCGGGAGGGCGCCTTTAACCCCTTTATCCCCCGGCTGGGCCTCTCCGGCAAGACGGAGCTCTCCCAAGAGGAGCGCAAGGCGGCGGACGAAGCCTGCAACCAGGCCCTAAACGCCACCGCGGCCCAGATGCTGCTGGCTTTCAACCTGCTGGACCTGCGGGATTTCGGCCCCATTTTGGAGAACGTGGTGACAAAGGGCCTGCCGGAAATCCAGCGGGAAATCTTGTTTTTGCACATCCGCGAGAAGAAAAAGAAGCGCCCAGAGCCGGAGGACCTGCGCTGAACGGGCCATTTCGAAAAATTAGGCATTTTGGGGCCTGCACAGGGCAGCCCCTTTTAGTATAAAGGAGAAACAGTATGACAGACCCGTATAAGGTTTTAGGGGTATCCCCCTCCGCCACGGACGAGGAAGTAAAGGACGCCTACCGCAAGCTGGCCAAAAAGTACCATCCCGACCAGTACGCCGACAGCCCCTTGAAGGACCTGGCCGACGAGAAGATGAAGGAAATCAACGAGGCCTACGACGCCATCACCGCCCAGCGGAAGGCCGGCGGCGGCCAGGGGTACAACGGCGCCTACAACAACGTGGGGGCAGGCGGCAGCTCTGGCTTTAACGACGTGCGCAGCCTGATCATGTCCGGCCGCATTGCCGACGCCGAGCAAATCCTCAACGGCGTGCCCCCCCAGCGGCGCAACGCCGAGTGGTATTTCCTAAAGGGCTCGGTGCTCTACCGCCGGGGCTGGCTGGAGGAGGCCAAGGACCACTTCTCCCGGGCCTGTCAGATGGACCCTGGCAACCCGGAGTACAGCGCCGCCCTGAACCAGGCCATGAACCAGGGCAGCGGCGTCTATGGCGGCTACCGGCCCAATGCCAATATGAACGCGGGGGGCTGCAACTCCTGCGATGTGTGCTCCTCCCTTATCTGCGCCGACTGCTGCTGCGAATGTATGGGCGGCGATTTGATTTCCTGCTGCTAAGGCGGGGTTCTGCTGGGAAAGGAGTAAGAGGCCTGTGAAAAATTCCATGAAGCTGGCCCTTTGCGGGGTGATGGCGGCCCTCTCCACGGTGCTGCTGTTCTTAACGGGGGCGGCCCCTGTGGCCACGCTGGCCCTGCCGGCCATTGCCGGCTGCCTGCTTATCCCCGTGGTGGTGGAGGTGGGCCTGCCCTGGGCTTTTGGCGTGTACGGCGTGTGCAGCGTGCTGGGGGTGTTCCTGGCGCCGGATAGGCAGGCGCTGCTGTTTTACGTGCTGTTTTTCGGGCACTACCCGGCGCTGTTCGCGGTGCTGGGGCGGATTCGCGCTAAGGCGCTGCGGTACGTGGCAAAGCTGCTGGTGTTCAACGCCGCCATGGCCCTGGAGGTGCTGCTTTCGGTGTACCTGCTGGGCATCCCCTTTGAGAGCTTCGCCATTCTGGGCCCCCTGGGCCCGGCGCTGCTGGCGGTGCTGGCCAACGTGGTGTTCATCGTCTTTGACAGGGCTTTGGAAGGCTTGATTGTCCAGTATTTGCACAGGCTCCACCCCCGGATGGCCAAAATCCTGCGGGGCAAATAAAACACACGGGCAGGCGCTGGCCTGCCTTTTTTGCGCCCTGGGATATGAATATCCCGAAAAAAATCTTGCAAAAATGGGGAGGATGTTCCAGAAAAATCAGGTTTTCCCTTGCTTTTTGCAGGGGAAAGCCGTAAAATGAATGGGACATCAGTGGCCCGCCAGGAGGGGTTGGGCCAGAGGAGAGAAGGGAAGGAAAGAAATGAACAGCCAGCTTTCCGAGCGCATCCGCCTGCACAGCGCCAATTTTTCCAAGGGCCAGCGGATGATTGCCCGGTACATTGAAGAACACTCCGAGCAGGTGGCGTTTATGACGGCCTCCCGCCTGGGGCAGACGGTGGGCGTCAGCGAGTCCACCGTGGTGCGCTTTGCCACGGAGATTGGCTACTCCGGCTACCCGGCGCTGCAGCAGGCCATGCAGGAGATGATTCGCAGCAAGATGACCAGCGTGCAGCGGCTGGAGCGCACCTCCACCACCATCCCCATGGACCGCCTGCTGGACGAGGTGCTGGACCAGGACATCGACATCTTAAAGCGCACCAAGGAGAACGTGGACAGGGAGGCCTTTTACCGGGCCGCCGACGCCTTGGTAAACGCCAAAAAGGTCTACGTGCTGGGGGCGGGCAGCAGCCTGGCCCTGGCCACCTTTATGGCCCACTACCTGCGCCTGGTGTTTGAAACGGTCCACCTGGTGGAGGCCACCAGCGAGGCCACCATCTTGCAGCAGATGGTCCACGTGGGGGAGGGGGACGCCGTCATCGCCATCAGCTTCCCCCGGTACTCCAAAAAGGCCGTAAAGACCATGAAGTACGCCTCCTCCCAGAAGGCCACCACCGTGGCCATCACCGACAGCCCCCTGTCGCCCCTGGCCCAGTACGCCTCCCACGTGCTGCTGGCCCGCAGCGATATGGTGTCCTTTGTGGACTCTCTGGTGGGGCCCTTGAGCGTGATCAACGCCCTCATCGTCACGGTGGCCATCAAAAAGAAAAACGAGGTGGCGGATACCCTGCGGAAGATCGAGGAAATTTGGGATGAGTACAGCGTCTACGAAAAAGTGGACGAGAAGGGCAGCTGACTTTGAATACGTACGACGTTTTAGTAGTGGGCGGCGGCGCCGCCGGGCTGATGGCCGCGGGCGCCGCCCTGGAGCGGGGGCTTTCGGTGTGCCTGTTTGACAAGAACCGGCAGCTGGGGCGCAAGGTGCGCATCACCGGCAAGGGCCGCTGCAACGTGACCAACAACTGCCCGGCGGAGGAGGTGGTGGCCGCCTGCCCCCGGGGTGGGAAGTTCCTCTACGGGGCGCTCTCGGCCTTTTCCCCCCAGGACACCATGGCCTTTTTCGAGGGCCTGGGCGTCCCCTTAAAGACGGAGCGGGGCCGCCGGGTGTTCCCCGTGTCGGACAATGCCCACGACATCGCCGGCGCCCTGGAGCGGTACGCCGCCGGGGCCACCGTCATCCGGGAGGCTGTGACGGCCGTCCTGGTGGAAAAGGGCCGGGCCGTGGGGGTGCGCACCGCCGCCGGGACGTACCGGGGCGGCAGCGTCATCCTCTGCTGCGGGGGCGCCTCCTACCCGGGGACGGGCTCCAACGGGGACGGCTACAAGCTGGCCGCGGCTGTGGGCCACACCATCGTAACGCCCACGCCCTCTTTGGTGCCTTTGGTGGAGCGGGGCCCCTGGTGCCGCCGGCTGATGGGCCTCTCCCTGCGCAACTGCGGGGTAAAGGTGACCCAGCGGGGCAAGAAGAAGCCCGTCTACGAGGATTTCGGCGAGCTGCTGTTCACCCACTTTGGGCTTTCGGGGCCTACCATCTTAAGCGCCTCGGCCCACCTGCACCCCATGGAGCCGGGAAAGTACACCGTCCACATCGACCTAAAGCCCGCCCTGAGCGAGCAGCAGCTGGACGCCCGGCTGCTGCGGGAGCTGGAGGCGCATAAAAACAAGATTTTCGCCAACTCTTTAGAGGAGCTGCTGCCCCAAAAGCTCATCCCCGCGGCGGTGGAGCGCAGCGGCATTCCCGGGGAGACCCGGTGCCACTCGGTCACCAAGGAGCAGCGCCGGGCCTTGCTGGGGCTGCTGAAGGACTTCCCCGTGGAGGTGGAGGGCTTCCGGCCCTTGGCGGAGGCCATCGTCACCAGCGGCGGGGTGAGCCTGCGGGAGATTTCCCCCAAGACCATGGAGTCCAAGCTGGTGGGGGGGGCTGTACGTGGCCGGGGAGCTGCTGGACGCCGACGCCTACACCGGCGGCTACAATTTGCAGATAGCCTTTGCCACCGGTAAGCTGGCAGGCAGCAGCGCCCAGTGCCTGGGCTCTCAATCCGCGGGGGTTGCACCCCGGGCAATTCGCGCTTAGGGGCGGTGAGCTACGCTCACGCTTGTGCGACCCGCTAGCGCACGTGCGCGCCGGGGGCGGGTTGCCCTCTCCGCCCTCCTTTGGAGGGCACCTCCCCCAAAGGGGGAGGCGAGACTTAGCTTTGCGCAAGCTTTATGGCGGCGCACCTACTTGGCTCCCCC
>DSTMR04002__coassemble_715_pt1 | contig 46338 bp, 41 predicted proteins | sample DSTMR04002__metabat2_low_PE_040 | metagenome-assembled genome bin DSTMR04002
ATTTGGACATCCACTGCGGCGGCATTGACAACGCCTTCCCCCACCACACCAACGAAATCGCCCAGAGTGAAGCCTACCTGGGCCACCCCTGGTGCAAATTCTGGTTCCATGTGCTGCACCTCAACGACGCCCGGGGCAAGATGAGCAAGTCCAAGGGGGGCTTCCTCACCGTGTCTTTGCTGGAGGAGAAGGGCTATGATCCCCTGGTGTACCGGCTGTTCTGCCTGCAGTCCCACTACCGCAAGCCCCTGACCTTCTCCTTTGACAGCCTGGACAACGCCGCCCAGGCCTATCAGAAGCTGGTGCAGCGCATTGCCTCCCTGTCCAAGGAGGGCCAGCCGGACGTGGAGGCCGCACGGCCCTATCAGGAGCAGTTCCAGGCCGCTTTGGGCAACGACTTGAACACCTCCCTGGGGCTGACCGTGCTGTACGACGTGCTGAAGGCGGACCTCTCCGACGCCACCAAGCGGTACCTCATCGACGACTTTGACCAGGTGCTGTCCCTGGGGCTGCTGGAGGCGGCGGAGCAGGCATCCCAAAAGCCCGCCGGGAAGGAGCTCTCCCCCGAGGAGACAGCGGAGATCGAGGCGCTCATCCAGAAGCGGGCCGAGGCGCGGAAGGCCAAGGATTGGGCCACCGCCGATGCCATCCGGGACCAGTTGGCGGCCATGCACGTGGTGATGAAGGATACGCCCCATGGGGTGGAATGGCACGTGGAAAACTAAGGGTAGGCCGAGCGAAGCGAGCGTAAAAGTTTTTGCTCAAGCTTTTTTCAAAAAGCTTGCAGGGTGTGGGACAGCGTCCCACGGTCTTGCCCTTATGGCGCGCAGCGCAGGAAAGAAAGCTAGGGAAACAGCGAAGCGTTTTTCCCGGCCGGCGGAGTGCCTGGGCTCTCCATTCGCGGGGGTTGCACCCCGGGCAATTCGCGCCTTGGGGCGGTGAGCTACGCTCACGCCTGTGCGAACCGCTAACGCACGTGCGCGGCGGGAGCGGGTTGCCCTCTCAGTCACGGCTGTCGCCGTGCCAGCGTCTCGCACGCAGTTGCCCCAGGGCCGGAGATGAAAAAATGGGGGAGTTGGCCGGAAACCCAGGATTCATGCGGGTTTGGCAACTCCCCCAGGTGAGGGAGTTGCCCAGGAAAACAGCGGCGCATTCCCCTCGGGCCGCTTCAACTCCCCCACGTGAGGAAGTTCGGAAACCCGCATAAAACCTAGCTTTTTTGGCAACTCCCTCAAGTTTTCATTTCAAGTGGTACAAGGAGCGCAGTTGCCCCAGGGCCGGAGATAGGAAAAGTGACAAGTGGCCCAAAAACCCAGCAAATATGCGGGGTTTGCCATTTGTCACGGGGGACAAGTGGCAATTCCTCTGGGATAAGTGAGGCTCTTTTTCCAGGGGTCACTTGTCAGGGGGGTCAAATGGCGGAAGCCGCATAAAACCTGGCTTTTCTTACCACTTGTCACTTTTAAAATCTCAAGTCATAGGGGGGACAAGTTGCCCCCAGGGCCGAAGATAGGAATATGAGCAAATTGAAGAAAAACCCAGGAAACATGCGGGTTTGCAATTTGCTCACCTGAACAAATTGAAGGGAACCGCCGGTTTCAACTTGCTCACCTGAGCAAATTGGAAACCCCGCGTAAAACCTGACAATTCCTTCCATTTGCTCATCTAAAATATTCAAGTGGGCAAATCCCTTGACTTCACCCCGTTAAAGTGATATAACTATAGCAGAAGCAAAAGCCCAACGGTGGGAGTGCCGTTTGGGCTTTTCCTATAAGCGAACCAAAGGAGGAATTCACTGTGGAAATTTGTGGGAAGCGGGAGATGGAGCTGCTGGAGAAAATCGGCTTTACCCGCATTGCCGGCTCTCCCGAGGAGGAGAAGGCCGCCCAAATCTTAAAGGCCGAGTGCGACGCCATCGGCGTGCCCGCCATCATCGAGCCCTTTGAGATTGAGCAGGGCATTGTGGAGGAGGCCACGCTGGAGATTCTGGAGCCCTTCCAGCAGGAGTACCCCGTCACCGGGTACCAGTGCGCCGAGAACACCCCCGAGGGGGGCCTCACCGCGGAGTTTGTCTATGTGGAGAACGCCACCGACGTGGATTTGCAGGACGTCCAGGGGAAGATTGTGCTGGTCAACGGCTTTATGCGGGTGCCCCTGTATAAAAAGCTGATGAAGGCCGGCGTGGCTGGTATCGTCACCATGGAGGGCGAGCTGCGGGATAGGCGGGAGGAGACGGACCTCTCCACCCGGAAGCTCCGCCGCACCCTGCGCACCTTTGGCAACGTGCCCATGGTCCACACCCGGGTGCTGGACGCCATGGATATGGTGCGCAAGGGCGCCTGCAAGGCCCGCATGGTGCTGAAGGGCCGCACCGAGGAGCGCACCTCCCACAACGTGGTGGCCACGGTGCTGGGCACCCAGCGGCCCCAGGAAATCCTCTCCTTTGGCGCCCACTACGATTCCGTGGCCTTTTCCAAGGGCGTGTACGACAACGGCGCGGGCAGCGTCATCAACATGGAGGTGCTGCGCTACTTTAAGGAGAACCCGCCCAAGCGCACCTTAAAGTTCATGTGGTACGGCAGCGAGGAGATCGGTCTGGAGGGCAGCTGGGCCTATGTAAAGGCCCACAAGGAGGAGCTGGCCGACCACCTGCTGATGATCAACGTGGACGTGGGCGGCCCCATTCTGGGCCACGACGGCATTGCCGCCACCGCCGAGGACAAGCTGGCCACCTACCTGGAGTACTTTGTGAAAATCCACGGTTTCTCCGCTGAGGTGAAGCAGGGCATCTATTCCAGCGACAGCATCCCCTTTGCCGACAGCGGCATTCCCGGGGTGAACTTCACCCGCTTTGGCGCCCCTGGCGCGGCCTACATCCACAACCGCTTTGACACCCTGGACTTCCTCTCCGCCGACGCTTTGGCCAAGACCACCCGCACGGTGCTGGCCTTTGCCCAGGAGATGGCTAACGCCGCCGTGCTGCCGGTAGAACGGAAAATCCCCCAGAACATGGTGGACGAGGTGGAGAAGTACCTGTACAAGAAGGAGCTCGCCGAGGCCAAGGAATAAGGACAAAAAAGCAGGGAACCCAAACGGTTCCCTGTTTTTTGTCAAGGAGCGCTCTCCCGCCAGGGGTTTTCCAGGGGGACTAGGCCCTGGGGCTCCAGCTGATACACCGTATCGCACACCTGGCCGATATACTTCCGGTCGTGGCTGACGCTGAGGATGCACCCGGGGAACTCCTCCAAAATGCCCCGTATCACCGGGCCGGATAGGGGGCTGAAGTTCCGGGTGGGCTCGTCCAGCACCAGCACGTTGGCCCCGTCCAGAATCATCTTTAAGAAGAACAGCTTGGCCTTCTGCCCGCCGGAGAGCTCCTGGATGGTGTGCTCCTGCTCCTCGGGGGTGTACTTCATGCTGCCCAGGTAGGTCTTTACCCGGGTGAGCTCCTCCTTCTCCCAGCTTTTGGCCAAAAATTCCACCGGCGTCTGGCTTTGGTCCACGGTCTCGCCGTAGTCCTGGGGCATGTAGGCCGCCCGGATGTCCTGGCGCCCCAGCAGCTCCCCGGCCACCTGCCGCAGGAAGGTGGTTTTCCCCGCGCCGTTGCGGCCGATGACGCACACGTGCTCCCCGCCCCGGACGTACAGCCGCAGGTTCTCCGCCAGGGGCGGCTGCCCCTGGGAGGCTTCCCCGGCGTACAGGGCGGGCAAGGTGAAGTCCAGCACGGTTTTCCCCGCGGGGATGGCCGTGTTCTCCCCAAAGCCCACCAGGATGGCCTCCTCGCTGTCGGGGAACTCCGTCATGTCCTCCCGCTCCCGTTCGAAGCGGTGCTCCAGGGACTTGACCGCCTTCATTTTCTTTTTCAGCAGCCGGCCCCCGTGGGGGTCTTGGCGGGAGATGGTGTTCAGCTGGTGTTCCACCTTTTGCTGGATTTTCTGGAAGCGTTCCTGCTGTTTGCGCTCCTCCTCCCGCTCCTTGCGGGCCAGCTGCTCCTGGTGGGTGAACTTTTGCAGCCGCTCCTCCACGTACTGGCGGTAGCCCATGCGGGCCACGGTCCAGCGGGGCAGGGTCTTGCGCCGCAGCTGCTCCATGTGGAGGATGACGTTGGCGGTGCGCTCCAGCAGCAGCTCATCGTGGGAGATGAACAGCACCGGCTGGGCGCACTCCCGGATGAAGGTCTCCAGCCAGTCCAGGGTGTCAATGTCCAGGTCGTTGGAGGGCTCGTCCAGCAGGTAGCAGTCTGGGCGGCCCAAGGTGAGCAGGGCCATGCGCAGCTTCACCTTCTCCCCGCCGGAGAAGGTCTTTACCAGCCGGTCGGAGTAGAACCAGTCCAGGGGGAAGCGCAGCCGCTTGGCCGCCGCGGCCAGCTCCCCGGGGGAGGCGTCCAGAAAAGCCGGGGACTGGCAGCAGAACTCGTAGGCGCTCAGCTCCCCCTGCTCCGGGGGCACCTCTTGGGAGAGGTAGCCCAAAAGCATCCCGTCCTTTTGGATGGCGCCGGTGTATTCCACATAGCCCTCTACCAAGGCGGGGTCGTAGAGGAGCTTGAGCAGGGTGGATTTCCCGTTGCCCTCCTCCCCGATGATGGCGGCCTTGTCCCCGGAGTTCAGGGCAAAGGTGAAGCCCCGCAGCAGGTCCCGCAGGTCTTTCTTCATGGTTACGGTCAAATCGCGTATTTGCAGCATGAGTGTGTCCCTCCTTTAAGGCGCGAAAAAGGGCCTGTCCCATGCCGGACAGGCCCAGTTTATCCCAAAGGAAAGCGCGCCGGGGCAAACCCCAGCAAGGCAAAAGAACAGGGACAAAAGCACAAGCCACCAAACCGGCACAGGGAACCAGCCCCCGGGCGCTGCCCGAAAGCGTTTCCAATGTTCCGAAAAATAGGGAGGCTTATACTAACATCCTTTCACTCCTTTGCGTGTTCTGAGGATAGGATAGCACGGCCGGTGGGTTTTGTCAACGTGATTTTTCCCCGGGTCATTGACAAACCGCCCGCTATCCCCTATGATAGCCCCAAAGGAGGGAAGCGCCATGGGACAAGCCACGCTGTTTTTGATGGTGGGCCTGCCCGGCTCGGGGAAGACCACCCGGGCCAAGGAGCTGGAGCGGGAGACGGGGGCCATCCGGTTTACGCCGGACGAGTGGCACCTGTTCCTCTTTGGGGATGACTTCCACGACCCTCAGGAGCACGAGCTCCACAACCAGCGCCACGACAAGGTGGAGGCGTTGATGTGGCAGGTGGGCAAGCGGCTGCTGGCCCAGGGGGTCAGCGTCATTTTGGACTTTGGCTTCTGGGCAAAGGAACAGCGGGAGGAGAAGTTCCGGGAGGCCCAGGCCCTGGGCGCGGGCTTTGCAATCTGCTATGTCCACGCGCCCCTGGAGGAGCTGTGCCGCCGCCTGGAGCACCGCGTGCAGGCAGGGCGCAAGGACGTGTTCCAGACCATCAGCCGGGAGGATATGGAGCGCTGGGCCGCCCTGTTCCAGCCGCCGGACGCGGGGGAGCTGCGCGGGGAATACGGCCCGGGCTGAAGCACCGGCGGAGAGATTTTTAAACATTTGTTCGAAAAATTTCGGGAAATCCATTGCTTTTCCCCGGGGATTCTTTTATAATAGAAGACAGAAACAAACGCTTCACAGGAGGTTATGGATATGGCGGAAAGCAAGCGGGCGGCGGCAAGCGCCAGGGCAGGCGGCGGCGCCGAGGAAAAGGCCAAGGCCCTGGAAACAGCCCTGGCCCAGATCAAGAAACAGTTTGGCGAGGGGGCCGTCATGCGCCTGGGGCAGGATTCCGCCCTGAACGTGGAGGCCATCCCCACCGGCAGCTTGTCCCTGGATTTGGCCTTGGGCATCGGCGGCGTGCCCCGGGGGCGCATCATCGAGATTTACGGGCCGGAATCCTCCGGCAAGACCACCTTGGCGCTGCACTGCATTGCCGAGGGCCAAAAGCGGGGCGGCAACGCCGCCTTTATCGACGTGGAGCACGCCCTGGACCCTGTCTACGCCGGCAACCTGGGCGTGGACGTGGACAGCCTGCTGGTCAGCCAGCCGGACACCGGCGAGCAGGCCTTGGAAATCACCGAGGCTTTGGTGCGCTCCAACGCCATCGACGTGATTGTGGTGGACTCCGTGGCGGCCTTGGTGCCCCGGGCGGAGATCGAGGGCGAGATGGGCGACTCCCACGTGGGCCTGCAGGCCCGGCTGATGAGCCAGGCCCTGCGCAAGCTGGCCGGCGCCATCTCCAAGTCCAACTGCGTGGCCATCTTCATCAACCAGCTGCGGGAGAAGGTGGGCGTCATCTACGGCAACCCCGAGGTGACCCCCGGCGGCCGGGCGTTAAAGTTCTACTCCTCGGTGCGCATTGAGGTGCGCAAGGCCGAGGTCATCAAAAGCGGCACGGACATCATCGGCTCCCGCACCCGGGCCAAGGTGGTGAAGAACAAGCTGGCCCCGCCCTTCCGCACGGCGGAGTTCGACGTGATGTACGGCACGGGCATCTCCCGCACCGGCGAGCTGCTGGACATCGCCGTAAAGCTGGAGATTGTCCAAAAGGCCGGCGCCTGGTTCTCCTACAACGGGGAGCGCATTGGCCAGGGCCGGGACAACTCCAAGGAATTTTTGGCCACCCATCCCGAGATTGCCGACGAAATCGAGGCCAAGGTGCGGGAGAACGTGGACAAGCTCTACGATAAGATTCCCGGCCGGCCGGCCCCCAGGGAGGTGGCCAAGCCTGTGGAGCTGCCCCCGGCGGAGGCCCCGGCCCAGCAGACCCTGACCCCGCCGCCGGCCAATAAAGCCGCCGCCAAGAAGAGCATCGACATCACGGTGGACGACGACTGATGGAGCTGACAAGCCTGGAGCCCCGGCGCAAGGGCCTGACCCAGCTGTACCTGGACGGGGAGCCTGGCCCCAAGCTGGACACCGAGGTGGTGCTGCTCGCCCGGCTGCAGCCTGGGGACATCCTCTCGGAGGAGGAGCTCCAACAGCTGATGGAGCGCTCCGACGCCCGCCGGGCCCAGGAAAAGGCGCTGTACCTGCTGGAGCACCGCAGCCACAGCAAGCGGGAGCTGACGGAGAAAATCGCCCGCACGGCTGCCTCCCGGGAGGCGGCCCAGGCCGCGGCGGACCACCTGGAGGAAATCGGCCTGGTGGACGACCGGGCCTTTGCCGAGACCTACGCCCGGGAGCTGTTCCAGCGGAAGCGCTACGGCGCCCGGCGGGTGCGCCAGGAGCTCTCCCGCAAGGGCATTGGCCGGGACATCATCGACCAGGTGCTGGAGCAGTACCAGGACATGGACCAGGCCGCCGGGGAGAACATCGCCCTGGTGCTGGAGCGGCGCTACCCCACCTGGCGGGAGGACGAGAAGGCCCGCCGCCGGGCGGTGGCGGCCTTGCAGCGGCTGGGGTACTCCTTCGAGCAGGTGCGCGCCGTCATGGGCAGTCCGGCTTCTTTTTTGTGAGAATGGGCAAAAGTCTGGACTAACCCACCCCAGTGCCTTGACAAGGGGCCACACAGCCAGTATAATCAGCACAGGAAACTATACTGAATCGGTATACATTCCAGTTGGGAAATCCCAGGGAAAGGAGCGTTCCCATTTTGAGCGAGAGCATTTTAAGCCTGCAAGGCATCACCAAAAGCTTTGGGGGCACGCCGGTGCTAAACGGCATCGATTTGGAGGCGGCCCAGGGGGAGTTCATCACGCTGCTGGGCTCCTCGGGCTGCGGCAAAACCACCACCCTGCGCATCATCGCCGGGCTGGAGGACCCCGACCAGGGCCGGGTGCTGCTGGAGGGCCAGGACATGACCCACACCGAGCCCAACAAGCGGGACGTGAACACGGTGTTTCAAAACTACGCCCTGTTCCCCCACATGAGCGTGGAGCAGAACATTGGCTACGCCTTGAAAATCCGCAAGCGGCCCAAGGCGGAGATACGGGAAGAAGTGAAGAAGATGCTGGAGCTGGTGCAGCTGGAGGGCTACCAGCGCCGCAAGCCCGCGGAGCTTTCCGGCGGGCAGAAGCAGCGGGTGGCCATTGCCCGGTCCCTTATCAACCGGCCGAAAATCCTCCTGCTGGACGAGCCCCTGGGCGCCCTGGATTTGCAGCTGCGCCGCCAGATGCAGCAGGAACTCAAGCGCCTGCAGAAGAAGCTGGGCATCACCTTTATCTACATCACCCACGACCAGGAGGAGGCCCTGAACATGTCCGACCGCATCGCCGTAATGCGGGAGGGCCGCTTTGAGCAGATTGGCACCCCCGCCCAGGTGTACGATTCCCCCAAGACCGCCTACGTGGCCCGGTTTGTGGGGGAGGCCAACATTGTTAAGGGCCAGGCGGGGGCCCTCCGCGGGGAGCAGGTGGAGTTTGCGGCCCCAGGCGGCAGCGCCGGGTTCCTCCGCCGGGGATACAGCTTTGCCCCGGGCCAGGAGGTCACCTTGGCCATCCGGGGGGAGCAGGCCCAGGCTGTCAAGGGGGCAGAGGGCCCCGGCCTGGCCGGCGTGGTGAAGGAGAAGAGCTTTGCCGGGGGCATGCTGCGCATCGCCGTGGAGCTGGCCGGCGGCGGGGAGTTTATCTGCAGCCGCCACGGCATTGACTCCGAGCTGGCCCCTGGGGACGCCGTGCGGGTCCTGTGGGAGCCGGACAAGGCCTGCCCCGTGGACGTGCCCGCTGGGAAGGGGGAATAGCCGTGGCCAAGGAAATATCCCAACTGCGGAAAAAGCAGAAGCGCCGGGAGTTCCTCATGGCGGTGCCCCTCATCCTGTTTACGGTGCTGTTCATTGTGGGGCCCATGGTGTACATGGTGGCCCTCAGCTTTATGACGCGGGCGGACACCTGGGGCGTGGTCCCGGAGTTCACCTTGAAAAACTACGGGGACATCGGCCAGCCGGTGTACCTGCGCACCTTTGGGGAGTCCTTAAAGCTGGCGGTCATCAGCACCGTGCTGATTATCGCCCTGGGCTATCCCTTTGGCTACTTCATGGCCAAGCTGGGGTCCAAGTGGAAAAAGCGCACCATGCTGCTGTTGATGATTCCCTTCTGGACCAGCTCCCTGATACGGCTGTACGGGTGGATCATCATCTTCCGGGCCGGGGGCGTGCTGGACTCCGTGCTGATGGCCCTGCACATCACCAGTGAGCCCCTGAAGGTGCTGTACACCTACCCGGCGGTGGTGGTGGGCATGGTGTATGCGCTGCTGCCCTTTATGATTTTCGCGGTGTACTCCAGCGCGGAGAAGCTGGACTTCTCCTTGGTGGAGGCCGCCCGGGACCTGGGGGCCTCGCCCATGAAGGCTTTCCTCACCGTGTCCCTCAAGCTGACGCTGCCGGGGCTGCTCTCCGGGGTGGTGCTCACCTTTGTGCCCAGCATGGGGCTGTTCTTCATCGCGGATTTGCTGGGCGGCAACAAGGTGGTGCTGGTGGGCAACCTCATCCAGACCCAGCTGATGAACGCCCACAACTGGCCCTTCGCGGCGGCGCTTTCGGTGGTGCTGCTGGTGCTCACCACGGTGATTATCTGGCTGTACAGAAAGCTCTCCGGCGTGAAGGACTTGGAGGGCATTGTATAGTCCCCCGCAAGGTTGCGTGTCCGCCGCAGGCTTTGCGGTACGCAAAAACCTTGTCCATCGGCTTGTCTCGCGCACGCGAGCTTACGCTCGGATCAACCCGAGCGGTCCAAGGCGCGAAGGAAGGTTCTTTGCCCAGCTTTCTGCGAAAGAAAGCTGGCCGGGTGTGGGGCTGCGCCCCACGGTCTTAGCGGGGGTGCGAGGCTTAGCCCCGCCGTAACAGGCGTAAGCTTTTTGGGGGACGTATGTCCCCAAGATTTGCTGACGCTTTTTATGGCGTGCCCTTCGGCCCCGCAAGGGCAAGACCGTGGGGACTCTGCCCCCCTGCCACTTTTGAAAAGGTGGACGAAACTTTTTTGCGCCTGCGGCGGGCGGCTTGCCCCGCTTATTTTGTGATTTGGAGGTGCCCATGAAAAACCGCACAAAACTGCCCAATGTCTATCTGGGCTTCCTTTTGGCCCTGATGTATGTGCCCATCCTGCTGGTTATCCTCTACTCCTTTAACGAGAGCAAGCTCAGCTCGGTGTGGGGCGGGTTTTCCCTGAAGTGGTACGCGGAGCTGTTTCGGGACAGGGACTTGTTCCAGGCCCTGTGGAACTCCATTGTGCTGGGGGTCATCTCCAGCTGCAGCGCCGCCGTCATAGGCACCTTGGGCGCCTATGGCATGAGCAAGGTGAACTTCCCCTTAAAGGGCGTGGTGGAGTACGTCTCCACCTTGCCCATGATGATACCCGAGATCATTATGGGCATGGTGTCCATGGTGTTCTTCTCCCTCATTGGCATCCCCTTTGGCATGGGGACGTTGGTCATAGCCCACACGGCCTTCTGCATCCCCTATGTGTTCATGCTGGTGAAGGCCCGGCTGGTGGGCATGGACAAGAGCCTGCCGGAGGCCGCCCAGGACTTGGGCGCTTCGCCGGTGCGGGTGTTCTTCGACGTCACTTTGCCCCTGGTGGCGCCGGCCATTGCCTCGGGCATGCTGCTGGCCTTCGCCATGAGCATGGACGACGTGATTATCAGCGTGTTCGTCACCGGCGTGGACACCAACACCTTGCCGGTGAAAATCTACAGCCAACTGAAAACCGGGGTCACCCCGGAGATAAACGCCCTGTGCACCTTGCTTTTCCTGGCCACTTTGCTGCTGTGCGGGCTGGCCGCCCTGGTGGGCAGGACGCCGAAAAAACAAGATTCTGGAAAGGACGTGACCGAGCGATGAAAAAGATTCTATCCATGGCCCTGGCCGCTTTGCTGCTGGTGGGCACCTTGGGAGGGTGCTCCACTTCCGGCGGGGAGAATGGCAAGCTGGTGCTGTACACCTGGGAGAACATGTTCCCCCAAGAGGTGCTGGACGGCTTTACCCAGGAGACAGGCATCAGCGTGACCTACTCCAACTTTGACACCGACGAGACCATGCTGGCCCGGCTGGAGGCAGCCGAAGGCGGCGACTACGACCTGGTCATCGCCGACGACTACATCATCGAGACTGCCATCCAGGAGGGGCTGGTCCAAGAGCTGGACACCTCCAAGCTGGAGAACTACGGCAGCATCAACCCCGTGTACCAGGGGCAGTTCTACGACCCCGAGAACAAGTACACTGTGCCCTATGGCGCCGGCGTGCAGACCATCGTCTACGACCCCAGCGCCGTGGATGTGGAAATCAAGGGCTACGCCGACCTGTGGGACGCCTCCCTGGAGGACAACCTGGGCATCATCGATAACTTCCGGGTGGTCAACGGCATGGCGCTGAAGGTGCTGGGCGAAAGCTACAACACCGAGGACACCGCCGCCATCGAGGCCGCCGGGGACAAGCTGCTGGAGCTGGCCCCCAACATCCGCCTGATCAAGGACCAGAACACCCAGGACGACCTGCTCTCCGGCGAGGTGGGCGCGGCGGTGCTGTACACCTCCCAGGCCACCATGGCCAAGATGGCCAACCCCGACCTGGAGGTGGTCTTCCCCGAGGAGGGCATCGGCTTTGGCATTATGGCCCAGTTCATCCCCGCCAACGCCCCCAACGCGGAGAATGCCTACAAGTTCATCGATTACATCCTCCAGCCGGAGGTGGCCGCCCAGTGCTTTGAGTACATCGGCTACTACTGCACCAACCTGGACGCCGAGGAGTACATCTCCGAGGAATACCGGGACTTCCTCACCTTGCCCGCGGACATCGACGCCAGCTCTATGGAGATGATTGAGAACGTCAGCGCCGAGGCCCTGGAAACCCACAGCCGGGTGTACACCGAGTTCAAAACCGCCTGCGGTGCGTGACCGCACGGGACAAGCCGCCCTCTTGCCTGCGGCAAGGGCGGAAAGGTCAGGGTGAGAGGGCAGAGGACGGGGTGCTGCGGTTGGCTTCCAAAATCTCCCCGCGGGTTTCTTGGGAAACTGCCGCAGCCGTGTGCGGTCTCCTGAGGGGGCCGCTGCCGCGCCGGCCGGGAATGGGCGCAGCGCTTACGCCTGTGCAAAAGCGGAACCGCAATTCTCCGCCCAGCTTTACTTACACAAAAAGGACAGCCAAGCAATCGCCTGGCTGTCCTCTTTCATTCCTCTGCCTGGGGATAGCTGCCGGGGGTGGGGGCGGCATCCACAGGCTGGGGGTCTCCGGGGAGGGCGTCCCACAGCTCTCCCACGCCGGGGTAGGGCGGTGTTGCCAGCACAAAGGGCCCCGCTTCCACATAGAGATAGGTGTCCTCCAGCAACTCAAGGATTTCCTGGGAACTGTCCGCCCGGGTGAAGGCAAAGGTAAAGGTGAGGCCACCCTCAAACTTCACACCATCGTCGGTGCGCATTTCCCGTTTTACCCGCATCTTTTGCAGGGCTTTGGCCGTCTGGGCAATCAAGGTTTGGTCCTGGGTAGTTTTGCAGGTGGATTCAAAGTAGCTGGTGGTCTGGTACACCGTGAGCTCCACCATCTCCTCCGCGTCCCAGTCCAGGCCGGGTACCCGGGCGGCTTGACAGCCGGACAGGGTCAGGCACAGGATGAAACACAGACAAAGTATTTTTTTCATAGAGCTGCCTCCTTTCTTAAAAGCCGAAAAATTCCGCAGTTTCCTCATCGGGCTGGGTGTGGTTGTGCTCCGGGGGGAACTCCACCGGGACGTCCACCAAGGCCCACAGCTCGTCCTGAGTGGGGGAGGCATCCTTCGGCAGCAGGAACTCTCCTTCCGAGGTGGAGAGGCTGGAGCGGCACCCGTTGTAGCACACCACCTCCTGGGAACCGTCCTCTCGCACAAAGGTAAAGGTGATACTGCCGCTCCCCTCGGAGCAGGGGTCGTCCGGCCGCCATTCCCGGAGTACTGCCACCGAGCGCAGGCCCTCCGCTACGGCCTGGATTTCCTGGGGATCGGTGGTGGTTTTCTCCCCCACCAGGTACATGACCCGTTCCAGGCGCAGCTCCACCATCTCCTCCGAGTTCCAGTCCAGGCCGGGGACCCGGGCCCTTTGGCAGGCGGCGAGGGCCAGCAGCAGGCAGACGACCAGGCACAGGGTCGCTGTTTTTTTCCACATACACAAGGCCTCCTTTCCTTTCTCTATCCAAGAGAGGGAGCGGGAGGCCTGTTTTGTTGGCGCGTATTCACTTTTTTTGCCGGGGACGCTTCCAGCGCTGCCAGCCGAAATAAACCGCCCCTGCCAAGAGGACGGCCGCCGCTGCCAAAAGCAGCGCCCCGTGCAGCCACGGCGGAGGGGCTGGCGGGGTGAAGCCGCCGGGGCCGCCCTCGCTGGGAGCGCCTGCGGTGGGGGCTTGGGGCAGCAGCGCCCGCAGTCCCAAAAAGCCCAGCAGCAAAGCCCCCAGCAAGTCTGCCCAGAACAGCCGCAGCCCATGGATGGCCTTGGCGTACTTCCAGCGGACGGTGGCGGGGTTCTGGTGGAGCAGGACGGCAATTTCCCGATGGGTGTAGCCCGCCGCCAGCTTCAAGGTGACGATTTGCCGGGACAGCTCGTCCAGGGGCGCCAGCAGCTCTTGGAAGGACTGCCAGTCCAAGGCTTTTTCCAAGGGGGAGGAAAGCTCCGGCAGGGGAGGGGCCTCCTCCAAGGACAGGGGCCGCTGGCGCTGGAGGTGCTCCAAGGCCTGGCGGCGGGTGACGGTGTACAGCCAGGCGCCGGGGTTTTCCCGGGGGAAGCGCGCGGGGGGCAGCGTCCACAGCCGCAGGAACACCTCCTGGGTGGCGTCGGCGGCGGTGTGGGGCTCCTTCACCACCGACAGGGCAATGCCGTAGACAGTGGGGGAGAACTCCTGGTAAAGCTGGGAGAAGGCGCTGGCATCCCGCTGGGCCGTGCCGGCCAGCAAAGTGGAAAGGCGCTGGTTGTCCATGGGGCACCTCCTGCTTTTTGGGTGAGGGATTTTTAGGCTGGGGAAAAGACCCCGGCTGTCCGCGTAAGGGTACGGGGCGTTAGGGCTGTTTGCCGCGGACGACCCGGTCCAGCCCGGCCCAGTCCTGCAGGATTTCCACATCCACCAGGCCGCGCTGTTGAAAAAGCTCCGCCACGGCCGGGCCTTGGGTTTCGCCAATCTCCACGGCCACCAGGCCCCCGGACTTTACCAGGGGCGCCCACAGCTGGGCGATGGCCCGGTAGAACACCAGGCCGTCCCCGCCGCCGTCCAAAGCCAGGGCGGGCTCCCGCTGAACTTCCGGCTGAAGGGCAGCCAGCTCCCCCGTTTCGATGTAGGGCGGGTTGGAGGCCACAAAGTCCAGGCTGCCGGGGGCGAATTCCCCTGCCAGCGCCGGGGAGAGGACGTCCCCTTTCCGGGCGGTGACTTGCCCTCTCCCGTGGCGGCGGAGGTTTTCCTCCAGGTAGGGGAGGGCCTTGTCCGAGAGCTCCACGCACTGGACAGCGGCCCCCGGCAGGAAGGTGAGCAGCCCCAGGGCCACCGCCCCTGTGCCGGCGCACAGGTCCAGGCCCCGGGGGGCGGGGCGGCCCTGTAAGCCCTGGGCCAAAGATTCCACCAGCACGGCGGTGTCCTCCCGGGGGCAGAGGACGCCCTCCCCCACCGCGAGGGGCAGGCCCAAAAACTCCCACTCCCCTAAAATGTATTGCAGCGGCCGCCGGGCAGCCCGCTCCTCCACCGCCTGGAGGAACGCGGCCGCCTGTTCCGGGGCGGGCTCCTCCTCCCCGTGGAGGGCCAAGCCCGGGCGGTCCAGCCCCAAAAACCGCTGGGAAAGCAAGGCGGCGTCCACCCCGGGGGAGTCGATCCCCGCCTGGGACAGGCGCCGCCGGGCTTCCAGGTACAGCTGCCGGCAGGTCACCGCAGCAAGTCCTCGCCGTTTTCGGGGATGACAGCCTCCATGGCGGTGATGGCGGCCGCAATCATCTTGTCGTCGGGCTCCTTCACGGTCAGGCGCTGCATCCACAGGCCGGGGGCCACCACGGCCCGGGTGAACCAGTTGTCGTGACGGGCGCAGGCCTTTTGCACCTCGTAGCCGATGTTCATAATCACCGGGATGCACAGCAGCTTGGTAAAGGTGCGCAAAAAGGGGTTGGAGAAGGGGATGAAGAACCCCACGATGATGCCGATGACCAGCATCAAAATCATAAAGCTGGTGCCGCACCGGGGGTGGAACCGCCGCTGCTTGCGCACGTTTTCCACCGTCAGGGGCAGGTCGGCCTCGTAGCAGAAGATGGTCTTATGTTCGGCGCCGTGGTACTGGAAGGTGCGCTTGATGTCCGGCACCAGGGCGATAAGGGCCACATAGCCCACAAACAGCCCAATGCGGAGGACGCCCTCGAAGACGGAGCGCCACCCGGCGATGTCGGCGGGCACGGCGTTCTCCAGCAGGTTGAACAGCACCGTGGGCAGCATAAAGAACAGCACCACCGCCAAGGCGATGCCCAGCACAGAGGCGGCGGCCATAATCACCCCGGTGATTTTCTCGCCCAGGTGGTCGTTCAGCCACTTGTCCAGGCCGGAGAGCTCCTCCTCTTCGTCCCCCTCGGTGAGCTTGTCCGCGGAGAGGGACAGCGCCTTGTAGCCCATGCGGAAGGAGTCCGCCAGGGCGAAGATGCCCCGGATAAAGGGCTTGCCCAAAAGTGGGTATTGCTTGGTCAGCCGGGGCACGCTGATTTCCTCGGTGGAGATGTTGCCCTCCTCGTCGCAAAAGGCGGCCACGGTGCGCTTGGGCCCCACCATCATGATGCCCTCCATCAGGGCCTGGCCGCCAATGGTGGTAATTTTCTTGGGATTCTCCATTACAGGTTCCTTTCTTGGATGAATTTTAGCAGCTCGGGTGTTTCGGTCAGCTGGGGGTCGGCCTCCAGGTGGGAGCAGGTGGGCAAAGAGATGGTCACGGTGGTGCCCACGTCCTCCTGGCTTTGGATGTCCAGCGCGCCCCCGTGGAGGCGGACGATCTCATCGGCCACCGCCAGCCCAATGCCCGAGCCCCGCACCAGCTGGTTGGCCTTGTAGAATTTCTTTTTCACGTTGGGCAGGTGCTCGGCGGGGATGCCGCAGCCGGTGTCGCTGATGACCACCTGCACCCAGCCGCTGTCCTCCCGGGAGGAGACGGTGATGGTCCCCCCGGGGCTTGTGTATTTCAACGCGTTGTCAATGATGTTGACAAACACCTGCCGCAACCTGTCCACGTCGCCGTACACAGGGGGCAGGGCGGTGGTTTCCTCGTAATTCAGCTGCTTCTCCTCGGTGCGGGCCCGGTCGGTGAACATGTACACCGCCTCGTCCAGCTCGGCCAAAATGTCCAGCCGGGAGACCATCAGCCGCATGCGGTTGTTTTGCAGGCGGGAGAAGTCCAGCAGCTCCTCCACCAGGCCGGAAAGCCGCTCCGATTCCCGGATGATGACGTTCATGCCCTTTTCGGTGGTGTCCGGGTCGGCGCCCTCGTGGAGGGTTTCGGCCCAGCCCTTGATGGCGGTCAGGGGCGTGCGCAACTCGTGGGAGACAGAGGAGATAAAGTCGTTTTTCATCTGCTCGGCGGCGCCCAGCTCCCCGGCCATGTCGTTGATGGCGTCCACCAGCTGGCCGATTTCGTCGTCCTTGGCCTTGTCGATGCGCACGGCGAAGTCGCCCTGGGCAATCTGGCGGGCGCTTTGGCTCAGCTGGCGCACCGGCACCAAGATGGAGCGGATGAAGTAGGCCCCCGAAAGGGTAAGCAGCAGCATGATGAACAGCCCCGCGGCAATCAAGATGAAAATCACCAAGGAGATTTGCCGGTCGGCCCGCTCCATAGACACCAGGTACCGCACCGAGCCGATAAGCCCGCCGTTGTCGTCCCGCACCACCCGGGTGATGGCCATGGCCTTCTCCCCGGTGTTCAGGTGGCCCACCCACTTGCCGGAGCCGTACTCGCTGCGCAGGGCCTGCTCGTAGTCGGGCATTTCCTGGTCCTGCTCCGGCTCAAAGCCGGTGGAGGTGATAAACACCTTGCCGCTCTGGTCCAGGGCCATAATTTCCATGTTGTTCTTGTCGGGGAACTTCTCGATATAGTCCCGCACCACGGCGGTAAAGCCAGAGGAGGTGCTGGTCAAGGTGGCGCTGGAGGAGAGCCAGTTGAGCAGTTCGTCCGAGCGGCCGGTCAAGGCCAGCTCGATGCCGTTGTAGGTGGAGCTTTGCACCATCACGGAGATGGTGGTGATGGAGATGACCAGAATCAAAAACACCACGCCGATGGTGTTCACCAGCCATCGCCGGGAAACGCCTTTCGCGAACATCGGGGCTTTCCTCCTTTCTTTTCTTTACTTGCAAGAAAGAACCAATATATGTCACTGGGGCTGGGGGTTGCGCCCCAGGCAATTCGCGGGGGTTGCACCCCGGGCAATTCGCGCCTGGGGGCGGTGAGCTGCGCTCACGCCTGTACGAACCGCTGGCGCACGTGCGCGGCGGGGGTTATCTCCCAGGCAAACATGCCGCATGGCAGCGCAGGACAATTCGCGCCTTTGGGTCCTGGTCCCCAGTGGGGACCGTCCAGGACCGACCGAGCCGGCAGGCGAGACGCTCGCTTCGCTCGTGCTCATCAATAGGTTAGCGCACGTGCGCGGCCCAGTGCCTGGGCTCTCAATTCGCGGGGGTTGCACCCCTGGCAATTCGCGCCTTGGGCAGCGAGCTGCCGCTCGTGCTCATCAAGAGACTAGCGCACGTCCGCGGGGGTTGAACTCCCGGCAAGCCTCCCTTTAGGGGCGAGCGGCCCCAAAGGTCACTCGTCCCACCGGTAGCCCAGGCCCCACACGGTGACGATGTGCCGGGGGTTGGAGGGCTCCTCCTCCACCTTCATGCGCAGGCGGCGGATGTTCACGTCCACGATTTTCTCCTCGCCGGTGTACCCGGCGCCCCAGACGTGCTTTAAGATATCCCCCCGGGCCAGGGCCACCCCGGGGTGGGAGAAGAAGTATTCCATAATCTGAAACTCCACCTGGGTCAGCTCGATGGGCCGTTTGCCCTTTAAGAAGGAGCGGTTGCGCAGGTTCAGGGTGAACTCCCCGGAGGTGAGCTCGTCCCGGGCGCCGCCCTCCCGCCGGCCCGCGGCCAGGGCCACCCGGCGGTAGACAGCGTCCACCCGGGCCACCAGCTCCGAGGGGGAGAAGGGCTTTGTCACATAGTCGTCGGCGCCCATCATCAGGCCGGACACCTTGTCCATCTCCTGGGTGCGGGCGGAGAGGAGGATGATCCCAATGGAGGGGTTGCGGCGGCGCAGCTCCTTGCAGACGGCCAGGCCGTCGTGCTCGCCGGGCATCATGATGTCCAGCACCGCCACGTCAAAGTCGCCGTCCTCCTGGGCGTAAAGGGCCAGGGCCTGGTCGCCGGTTTCGGCCTCGTAGGTCTTGTAGCCGGCCCGCTCCAGGTTGATGACCACAAACTCCCGGATGTTCTGCTCGTCTTCCGCAACAAGGATTTTTCGCATAACTTTCGCTTCCCCTTTCTGGCTGAATGGCCCCTTTGCCGGGCCTTTTATTCCAACGTGACGTGGAACTGGCTGCGTATTTGGGCAATGGCCCGCAGGTGCTCGGCATCCTGGGTGAGGGTTTGGATGCCAAAGACCAAGTCCCCCTGGGCGGCCAGCTGCTCGTAGCCGCTGGTCTCCCCCCGGCTGTCCCAGGCGGAGCGGGTGAACACCCGGATGGTGAACAGCGGCGAGCCCAGCAGCTGGGAGCCGTCCTCCCCGGTGACCACCTCGGTGTACGTCACCGAGCGGGCGGCGGTGTTGTTGGAGGCGGAAATCTTCCCCACCAGCGAGGCGGGCAGCCGGAACCAGTAATTCTCCCCCAGGTTCATCAAGGCGGTGAGGGCTGTCTCGTAGTTCCCGGAGGTATCGGCGTTGACCCACTCCACCAAAAAGCCGGTGGAATCCAAGGAGACGTCCTCGGGGATGGCAGGCAGCTGGCTGGCCACGGGGATTTCCAGCAGCCCGTCGCCGTTTACGTCCTGGGAGGTGAACACCGCCGCCGAGGGCCGGGAGAAGGGGTTCTGGTAGCTCTCCGAGTTCACCCCCGCGGGGGAGTTGAGCAGCAGGCCGTCCTCCAGGGTGAACACCTGGGTGGTCATGCTGCCGTCGGCCTTGGCGCCGTCCACCACCACGGCGGAGAGGTCCCGGCCCAGCTTGCCGAAGTGGATGGCCGTGTAGCTGGTGATGGAGTTGTCCGCGCTGGCGGTGTGCAGCTCCTGCAGGGCGCCGTCCTGCCAGGCGTAGATGTGGGCCTGGGCGGGCAGGGCCTCGGCGCCCTCCGCCTCGGCGGCCACGTACTTGTCCACGGTGAACACCTCGCTGACGCCGTCGCCGTCAAAATCCGTGACGGCCATTTCGCCGTAGGTGCCCAGCAGCGTCTCGGTGACGTCCCCGTCCCGGTAGAGGTAGGCGGACACGGCGGCGGTGCGGCCGGTGGTGCCCGCGGCGCTGCCCCAGCCGATGAGCACGTCCTGGGCGCCGTCGCCGTTTACATCCCCAAAGGTGACCAGGTCCACCTGGGTGGCGGCGTTGACAAAGGAGGCCGCCGTGCGCCAGCGCTCCTGGTATTTTTCCAAAAAGGAGACCCGCACGCCGCCGCCCTCGGTGGAGACAAAGCCCACCGCGTCGGAGACGCCGTCGCCGGTCCAGTCCTTCATGATGATGGCCGAGCGGTTCTCCCCCCGCTTGGGGTAGACGAAGGTCAGCTCTTGGCTGTCCCCCTCCTGGAGGAGCTCGTAAATGCCCTGCTGCTCCAGGTTGGCCCGGGGCGGGGACATAAGGTTCTGGGCGTCCAGCCCGGTAAAGGAGCACCCGGCCTGGCACAGGCACAGCAGCACCCCCAGGGCCAAAGCGGCCAGGCGCTTTCCGTCAAAGGGTTTCATGGGCTCCTCCTTTCCAGGCGTCGATATACTGGTACCCAGTATAGCACATTCCCAGAAAAAAATCATCATAAAACTGTGAACCCCCTGGGGCGTTGACAAACAGGGGGGAGAGAGGATAGAATCAGGGGAGAAAGGGGGGCGCTGCTATGCCCAGATTTTTTGTGGACCAGCCGCTGGAGGGCCAGGTGTTCCTGGGCGGGGAGGACGGCCGGCACCTGGCCAAGTCCCTGCGGGTGCGGCCTGGGGAGGAAGTGACACTGTGCGACGGCCGGGGCGCCGACGCGCTGTGCAAGGTGCTGTCCATCCAGGGGGAGGGGGCGCTGCTGCAGGTGGAAAAAACCAGCCCCAGCCAGGGGGAGCCCCAGACGAAAGTCACCGTGTGTCAGTGTTTGTGCAAGGGGGACAAGCTGGAGACGGTCACCCAAAAGGCCGTGGAGCTGGGCGCCGTGGAGATTTGGCCCCTGGAGAGCGCCCGCTGCGTGGTGAAGGTGGATGGGAAATCCGCCCCGAAAAAGGTGGCCCGGCTGCAAAAAATCGCCCGGGAAGCCGCCATGCAAAGCGGCCGGGGCGTCATCCCCCAGGTGCTGGCGCCCGCCTCCCTCAAGCAGGCGCTGGAGGAGGCCGCCCGGCAGGGGGAAATCCTCTTTTTCTACGAGCGGGGGGAGGAGAGCCTGCGCCAGGCCTTGCGGGCCGCCGGGGAGAGGCTCTTTGTGTTTGTAGGGCCGGAGGGCGGCTTCGCCCCCGAGGAGGCGGCGCTGGCCCAGTCTTTGGGGGCCAAGCTGCTGACCTTGGGGCCCCGCATCCTGCGCACGGAGACAGCGCCCCTGGCGGCGTTGTCCGCCATCTTCTATGAAAAGGGCGACATGGAGCGAAGGGGGGAGGCCACATGAAAACCGTGCTGGTGACAGGGGCCTCGGGGGGCATAGGCTCCGCCGCGGCCCTGGAGCTGGCCCGCCGCGGCTGGAACGTGGCCCTGCACTACCGCAGCAACCAGGCCGCCGCCCGCCAGGTGGAGCGGGACATCCTGGCCCTGGGGGGCACGGCCAAAACCTACCAGGCGGACCTGACCCAAGAGGCCCAGGTGGAAGCCCTCTTTGCCGCGGCCGAGGGGGACTTCGGCTTTGTAGAGGGGTTGGTCAACAACGCCGGCACAGCCTGGAAGGGGCTGTTCACCGACATGACCTTGGCGGACTGGCGTCAGGTATTGGACGCCGACTTGACCAGCGTGTTCCTCTGCTGCCGCCGGGCACTGCCCCCCATGATTCGCCGCAAGCGGGGCAGCATCGTCAACGTCAGCTCCATGTGGGGCCAGGTGGGCGCCTCCTGCGAGGCGGCCTATTCCGCGGCCAAGGCGGGGGTCATCGGCCTGACGAAGGCCCTGGCCCAGGAGGAGGGCCCCTCGGGCATCCGGGTGAACTGCCTGGCGCCGGGGGTCATCGACACCCCCATGAACGGCGACCTCTCCCCAGAGGATGTAGCCGCCCTGCGGGAGGAGACGCCCCTGGGCCGCACCGGCACCCCCCGGGAGGCGGGGGAGGCCATCGCCTACCTGCTGGAGGCGGAGTTCCTCACCGGCCAGGTGCTGGGCCTCAACGGGGGCATGGTGGTGTGAGAGGGCGTTTCTGCAGGTTCGTGCCGGGAGACTTGCTTGGCGCCGGATCGCCTTTTCCGGCGGCGGCGCCTGTCCCTTAGGAATATTTGACAAATCAGTCCTTTTCTTATAAAATAAAGAGGTTACTTCCCCTGGTGGCAAGGGCCCGGATTTCCTGGGGAAAATCCAGGGGGACCACATGGAAAAAAACAAGAATTTTGACAGGAGAACAATCATGAGCTTTCAGATTCTGGGCACGGGCAGCTTTGCGCCGGAAAAGATTGTCACCAACGACGACCTTTCCCACATGGTAGAGACCTCGGACGAGTGGATCACAAAACGGGTGGGCGTAAAACAACGCCATGTATGCACCACGGAAACCGCCACCGACATGGGCGTGGCGGCGGCCCGGCGCGCCCTGGAGAACAGCGGCGTAATGCCCGAGGAGCTGGATATGATCATTGCCGCCACCATCAGCGCGGACACCATCTCCCCCGGCTTGGCGGGCATGGTGCAAAACCGCATTGGGGCCCACTGCCCTTGTTTCGACATCAACGTGGCCTGCCCCGGCTTTCTCTATGCCCTGGACGTGGCCGACGGCTTCTTTGTGCGGGGGCGGGTGAAGAAGGTGCTGGTGGTCAGTGCCGAGCGCATGAGCGGCCTGATTGACTGGACCGACCGGAGCACCTGCGTCATCTTTGGCGACGGCGCGGGCGCCGCGGTGCTGGGCGAGGGGGAAGGGTACCTTTCCTCAGTGCTCACCACAAAGGGCGGCGAGGATGTGATCTCCATCCCCACCAAGTGGGATAACTCCCCCTTCTACGAGCACCAGCTGAAGAAAAACGTGGTGAATATGCAGGGGCAGGAAACCTATAAATTTGCTGTCACCTCTATGGTGCGGGACGTTCGCCAGGTGATGGAGGAGGCCGGCATTACAGGCGACCAGGTGAAGGCGGTCATCCCCCACCAGGCCAACTACCGCATTATCAACGAGGCCCGGCGGCGCCTGCCGGAGATCGCCCCGGAGAAGTTCCTCATCAACATCGACCGCTATGGCAACACCTCTTCCGCCAGTGAGCCCATCCTGCTGGATGAGGCCAACCGCCAGGGCCTGCTGCAGCGGGGCGACTATGTGGTGCTTACCGCCTTTGGCGGCGGCCTTTCCACCGCGGCATGTATCATCCGGTGGTAAGATAAGTACAGGACATCGCCCGCAGCTTTTGGGCTGGCGGGCGGCTGGATATAGAATCTTCACAGGCGGGCCCAGCCCGCCGGGAAAGGATGGAATGTCATGATTAAAACGCCCATCTGCGACCTTTTGGGCATTGAGTACCCCATTTTCCAGGGCGGCATGGCCTGGATTTCCGACGGGAAGCTGGCGGCGGCCGTTTCCAACGGCGGCGGCCTGGGGATTATCTCCGCCATGAACGCCAACGCCGAGTATCTGAAAAAGCAGATCGACCTGGCCCGCAGCCTGACCGACAAGCCCTTTGGCGTAAACATCATGCTGATGTCCCCCTTCGCCGAGGAGGTGGCCCAGCTGGTGGCCCAGGAGAAGGTGGCCGTGGTGACCACCGGCGCCGGGAACCCCTCCCGCTACATGCCCATGTGGCTGGAGGCCGGCATCAAGGTTATCCCCGTGGTGGCCAGTGTGGGCATGGCCAAGCTGGTGACCAAGGCGGGCGCTGCCGCCATCATCGCCGAGGGCGGGGAGTCCGGCGGCCATGTGGGCGACTTGACCACCATGGTGCTGGTGCCCCAGGTGTGCGACGCCACCCCCCTGCCTGTGCTGGCAGCCGGCGGCATTGGCGACGGCCGGGGCGTTGCGGCGGCCTTTATGCTGGGCGCCCAGGGCGTGCAGGTGGGCACCCGGTTCCTGGTGGCCGAGGAGTGCGGCGTCCATCCCAACTACAAGAAGAAGGTCTTAAAGGCCAACGACATCGCCACCATGGTCACCGGCAAGCGGCTGGGCCATCCGGTGCGGCAGATCAAGAACCAGTTCGCCAAGGATTACGCTAAGGCCGAGTACAGCCAAATCTCCGACGAGGAGCTGGAGAAGCTGGGCAGCGGCGCCCTGTACCGGGCCGCCGTGGAGGGCGACGAGAAAACCGGCGACTTCCTGGCCGGGCAGATTTCCGGCATGATCAACAAAGAGCAGCCCGCCGCGGAAATCATCCAAGAGATGTTCCAAGAGGCGGAGGAAGTGCTGAAAGGAGCGGGCAAATGGGTAAGATAGCCTTTGTGTTCGCTGGGCAGGGCGCCCAGTACAGCGGCATGGGCCAGTCCCTCTGTGAGATGAGCCCCGCCGCCCGGGCCGTGTTCGATGTGGCGGACAAGCTCCGCCCCGGCACCAGCCAGCAGTGCTTTACCGCTCCCGTAGAGGAGCTTTCCATCACCGAGAACACCCAGCCCTGCCTCTACTGCGTGGACCTGGCCGCGGCCAAAGCCCTGGAGGAGGCCGGTGTGCGGGCAGACGTGGCGGCGGGCTTCTCCCTGGGGGAGATTGCCGCCCTGAGCTTTGCCGGTGTGTTCACGCCGGAGCAGGGCTTCGACTTTGTGTGCAAGCGGGGCCGGGCCATGCAGGCCGCTGGGGAGGCGAACCCCGGCGCCATGGCTGCGGTGCTCAAGCTCTCCAACGAGCAGGTGGAGGCGCTGTGCGCCGGCTTTGAAAAGGTGTGGCCCGTCAACTACAACTGCCCCGGCCAGCTGGTGTGCGCCGGGGAGAAATCCCAGATAGAGGCCTTCTGCCAGAAGGTGGAGGAGGCCGGCGGCCGGGCCAAGATGCTGGCGGTCAGCGGCGGGTTCCACTCCCCCTTTATGGAGAGCGCCAGACAGGTCCTGGCCCAAGAGCTGGCGGGGATGGAGCTGGCCCCCTCCAAGGTGCCGGTGTACGCCAACTACACCGCCCGGCCCTATGACATCGCCGCCAAGGAGCTGCTGGTGAACCAGGTGAAGAACCCCGTGCGCTGGCAGGAGACCGTGGAGCGCCTGGCCCAGCTGGGCGTGGACACCTTCATCGAGTGCGGCCCGGGCAAGACCCTGTGCGGGCTCATCCGCAAGACGGTAAAGGGCGCCACGGTGCTGAACGTCCAGGACGCCGAGACCCTGCGGGCCGCGGTGGAGGCCGTAAAGGCCCGGGGCTAACCCCTCTTAGCAGTGGGAACTCTCCCCCAGCGGCGGAGGGAGGCCGGCTGTGGGCCGGTAAACCGCCGGGCGGGGATGGTCCATATAGATTTTTGAAAAAACGAAGCCGCCCGCTTTTGTGGCGGACAGGAGGTACTTGAAACATGAAGCTGGAAGGAAAGATTGCGCTGGTCACTGGGGCCTCCCAGGGGCTGGGCAAGGCCATCGCCCTAAAGCTGGCGGAAAACGGCGCGGACGTGGCCATCATCTTTGTGGGGCCCCAGGAGCCTGCCCTGGAGACCAAAGCCGAGATTGAGGCCTTGGGCCGCCGGGCAGAGTGCTATCCCTGCGACGTGCGGGACGAGCAGGCGGTGGAGGACACCGTGGCCCAGGTGAAGAAGGACCTGGGCAAGGTGGACATTTTGGTGAACAACGCCGGTGTCACCCGGGACGGCCTGATGGTCACCATGAAGGACGAGGACTACGACATGGTGCTGGACATCAACCTGAAGGGCGCCTTCCACATGATTCGCGCCTGCTACCGCGACTTTATGCGCAAGCGCAGCGGCAAGATTATCAACATCAGCTCCATCGCGGGGCTGGTGGGCAACGTGGGCCAGGTAAACTACGCTGCCAGCAAGGCGGGGCTCATCGGCCTTTCCAAAAGCGTGGCCAAGGAGCTGGGCAGCCGCGGCGTGTGCTGCAACTGCATTGCCCCCGGCTTTATTGAGACGGACATGACCAAGGACATCAAAGAGGACAACCCCCTGCTGGTGCAGGTGCCCATGAAGAAGATGGGCACCCCCGAGGACGTGGCCAACGTGGCTTTGTTCCTGGCCTCCCCGGAGAGCGACTACATCACCGGCGAGACCATCCGCGTGGACGGAGGCCTGGCTATATGAGAAGAGTTGTGGTAACCGGCCTGGGGTGCGTCACCCCCGTGGGCAACGACGTGCCCACCTTTTGGGAGAGCTTGAAAGCGGGCAAGTGCGGCATTGGGCCCATCACCCACTTTGACACCACGGAGCACAAGGCCAAGGTGGCCGCCGAGGTGAAGGACTTCGACCCCCTGCAGTACATGGAGAAATCCGACCTGCGCAAGTTTGACGTGTTCTGCCAGTACGCCATGGCCGCCGCCGCCCAGGCGGTGGAGGAGAGCGGCATCAAGGGCACCTTGCCCCCCGAGCGCATCGGCACCTACTTTGGCTCCGGCATTGGCGGCATGTACACCTTTGCCGAGGAGCAGAAAACCCTCATGGAGAAGGGCCCCCGCCGGGTGTCCCCCTTCTTCGTGCCCGGCATGATCATCAACATGGCCGGCGGCCTTATCGCCATCAAGTACAACTTCCAGGGGGCTTCCATCCCCATTGTCACCGCCTGCGCCACAGGCAACAACGCCATTGGCGAGGCCTACCGGGCCATTAAGCACGGCTATTTGGACGCGGTGCTCACCGGCGGCGCCGAGGCGGCCATCATCCCCATTGGCGTGGCGGGCTTTAGCAACATGAAGGCCCTCTCCACCCAGGAGGACCCCTCCATCGCCTGCACGCCCTTTGACGCCCGCCGCAGCGGCTTTGTCATGGGCGAGGGCGCCGGCGCCCTGATGCTGGAGGAGTACGAGCACGCCGTGGCCCGCGGGGCCACGATTTACGGCGAGCTGTGCGGCTACGGCGTCACCTGCGACGCCTACCACATCACCGCGCCCCAGCCCGATGGCCTGGGCGGCGCCGCCGCCTTGAAGATGGCCCTGGAGGAGGCAGGCGGCTGCGAGGACTACAGCAAGCTGTACATCAACGCCCACGGCACCAGCACGCCTTTGAACGACGCCTGCGAGACCAAGGCCATCAAGACCGCCCTGGGCGAGGAGGCGGCCCGCCAGTGCATGGTGTCCTCTACCAAGTCCATGACGGGCCACATGCTGGGCGCCGCCGGGGCCGTGGAGGCCATCGCCTGCGTGCTGGCAGTGAAGGAGGGCATTGTGCCCCCCACCATCGGCTATGAGCAGCCCGACCCGGAGTGCGACTTGGACTATGTGCCCAACCAGGCCCGCGAGGCCCAGGTGGACCTGGCTCTGTCGGCGTCTTTGGGCTTTGGCGGCCACAACGCCTATCTTGCTTTCCGGAGGGTATAACATATGGACGTAAAGAAGATTGAAAGCCTGGCAAGGCTGATGCAGGAAACGGGCCTGACCGGCCTGGAGCTGGTGGAGGACGGCCAGCAGCTGCGCCTGGAGCGCCAGGTGGAAGTGGTGGCCGCCCCCGTGGCAGCCGCCGCCCCGGCTGCTCCCGCCGCTGTGGGGGCCGAGGCTTTGGGCGTCACCCATGAGGCGCCCCAGCCCGCCAAAGAGGGCACCCTGGTGCTGTCCCCCACGGTGGGTGTGTTCTACTCCGCCCCCAGCCCGGACGCCCGTCCCTTTGTGGAGGTGGGCGACCAGGTGAAGAAGGGCGACACGCTGTGCATCATCGAGGCCATGAAGCTGATGAACGAGATTCCCGCGGAGCTGGACGGCACCGTGGCGGAAATCTGCGTGGGCAACGGCCAGGTGGTGGAGTTCAACCAGCCGCTGTTCCGCATCGTATAAATTAAAGTGAAGTCCGAGCGGCGGAGTGCCGAGCAAAGCGAGCGTAAAGTTTTTTGATGAAACTTTTTTTCAAAAAAGTTTCGACCTTGCCCTTGACCTTATAGGCGCGCAGCGCAGGAAAGAAATCTAGGGAAACAGCCTGGCAACCTCTGGTTGCCTGCGCCTTTCCCGGACGGTAGCGCAGTTGCCCTCTCCGCCCTCCTTTGGAGGGCACCTCCCCCAAAGGGGGAGGCGAGACTTGGCTCTCCCTTCGGGAGAGCTGTCGCCGCTAGGCGACTGAGAGGGCAACCCGCCAGCGCCCCGCACAGCTCCGTGTCCCCCCGCCGTCGCTTATACCAAAGGGCGGCACACGCTTTGGGCGGGGTGACAGGAAAGCTTGGTGCGAAAATCTCTGCCGCCCCTGGCGGCACGGAGGACCCCCGGCGAGGGTCCTCCACCTAAAAATGTCCCACCGGGACATTTTTAGCCTCTCCTGCGCTTGCTGACGCTACTAAGACCGTAGGGCGCTGCCCTACAACCCGCCAGCTTTCTTTCGTAGAAAGCTGGGCAAAGAACTTTACCCGCCTACGGCGCGCACGTGCGCTATCCTCTCGATGAGCACGAGCGGCAGCGAGCTGCCACAGGCGCGAATCGAGAGCCCAGGCACTGGGCCCCCAGGGCCGAAGATAGAAAAAGTGACAAGTTAAGGAAAAACCCAGTGTTTATGCGGGGTTGCTAACTTGTCACACTGACAAGTTCAAAACCCGCATGTTTCCTAGCAAAATCGTTAACTTGTCACTTTTTGGATTTCAAGTGGTCCCCATTGCTACAGGAGGAACGTTTTGTTATGAATAAAGAAGAAATCAAGAAGATTCTCCCCCACCGGGAGCCCATGCTGCTGGTGGACGAGGTGGAGCTTATCGACGGCGTGGCCCACGGCAAGTGCCACATCCGGGGGGACGAGTACTTCCTCCAGGGGCACTTTCCCGGCAACCCCGTGGTGCCCGGCGTCATCCAGTGCGAGATGATGGCCCAAAGCGCCTGCGTGCTGCTGGCCAGCGGCGCCGCCGAGGGCTGCACCCCCATGTTCACCTCGCTGGACAAGGTGAAGTTCCGCGGCCAGGTGAAGCCCGGCGACACCTTGGAGACAGAGTGCGAAATCACCCGGCAGCGGGGCAACTTCTACTTTGCCAAGGGCAAGGGCTCGGTCAACGGCAAGGTCTGCGTCAGTGCGGAGTTCTCCTTCGCCCTGGTCAAATCCGAATAAAGGGGCGCCTGGCCCCTTTGCGGAAAGGATGAAAGCATGTGTTCACAAAAATTTTAATCGCCAACCGGGGGGAAATCGCCATCCGGATTATCCGGGCCTGTAAGGAGATGGGCATTTCCACCGTGGCGGTCTACTCCGAGGCCGACCGGGAATCCCTCCACGTGGCCCTGGCCGACGAGGCCATCTGCATCGGCGGCCCCCGGGCGGACGACAGCTACTTAAACGGAGAGCGCATTGTCAGCGCGGCCCTGGCCACCCACGCCCAGGCCATCCACCCGGGCTATGGCTTCCTCTCGGAAAACGCCGGGTTCGCCGCCCTGTGCAAGGAGCACGGCGTGGTGTTCATCGGCCCGCCGGCGGAGGTCATCTCCAACATGGGCGACAAGGACGCCGCCCGCCGCCTGATGAAGCAGAACAACGTCCCCACCACCCCGGGCACCGACATCCTGCGGAACGCCCAGGAGGCCAAGGAGGCCGCTGCCAACATCGGCTATCCCGTGCTGATTAAGGCCAGCGCCGGCGGCGGCGGCAAGGGCATCCGCCTGATTGAGCGGGAAGAGGACATGGAGCGCGCCTTTGAGACGGCCTCCAGCGAGGCCCAGAAAGCCTTTGGCGACGGCCGCATGTACATGGAGAAGTACCTGGACCCGGTCAAGCACATCGAGGTGCAGCTGCTGGCCGACGAGGAGGGGAACATCGTCTGCCTGGGGGAGCGGGAATGCTCCATCCAGCGGAACAACCAGAAGCTCATCGAGGAATCCCCCTCCCCGGGGGTGAGCCCGGAAATCCGCCGGGAGCTTATGGCCACCGCCGCCCGGGCCGCCAAGGCCTCCGGCTATGTCAACGCCGGCACGGTGGAGTTTTTGATGGACAAGGACAAGAACTTCTACTTTATGGAGATGAACACCCGCCTGCAGGTGGAGCACCCTGTTTCCGAGCTGGTGACGGGCATCGACATTGTGAAGTGGCAGATCCGCATCGCCGCCGGCGTGCCCCTGGACTTTACCCAGGAGGACATCCACGTGCAGGGCGCGGCCATCGAGTGCCGCATCAACGCCAAGGGCCCCGGCAAGGTGGGCTTCTTCCACACCCCGGGCGGCCCCTGGGTGCGGTTCGACACCTTCCTCTACCAGGGGTATGAAATCCCCCCCTATTACGACAGTATGCTGGGCAAGATGATCGTCTACTCCTCCACCCGGGAGGAGGCCATCCGCAAGATGACCGCCGCTTTAAGCGAGCTGGTCATTGGCGGCACGCTGAACAACATTGAGGACCAGATCGATATTATCCGGGACGAGCGCTTTAAAAAGGGCGACTACTACACCGATTTCATGAAGCATTTCCAAAGGCCGGGGCAGTGAGAAACCGCGCCCCCAGGCCAAACAAGAAGGGTGATGGCAAGCTATGAATTTGATGGGCCTGTTCCGCTCGCCCCAGAACGAGCTGGAAAAGGGCGGCAAGCCGGTGCCGGAAGAGGACGCCGGCATCCGCACCACCTGCCCCCACTGCGGGGTGCAGCTGCCCTTAAACGATTTGCAGGATAACCTTCAGGTGTGCACCGCCTGCGGGTACCATTTTCGAATGGGCCCCCGGGATAGGATTGTCTACCTGGTGGACGAGGAGAGCTTCCAGGAGCTGGACGGCGACCTGAAAAGCCGGGACATTTTGGGCTTTCCGGGCTACGACCAAAAGCTGCGCAACGCCAAGCTGGCCGCCCGGGAGAAGGAGGGCGTGGTGTGCGGCACCGCCCAGATTGACGGGCAGCCCTGCGCCCTGTTCTTTATGGACCCCAACTTTATGATTGGCAGCATGGGCACCGTGGTGGGCGAGAAAATCACCCGCCTGTTTGAGTACGCCACCGAGCACAGCCTGCCGGTGGTGGGCTTTACCGTCTCCGGCGGCGCCCGCATGCAGGAGGGCATCCTCTCTTTGATGCAGATGGCTAAGACCAGCGCCGCGGTGCGCCGGCACTCCGACGCTGGCAACTTCTACCTGACGGTGCTCACCGACCCCACCACAGGGGGCGTTACCGCCAGCTTTGCCATGGACGGCGACGTCATCATGGCCGAGCCCGGGGCCACCATCGGCTTTGCCGGGGCCCGCGTCATCGAGCAGACCATCCGCAAAAAGCTGCCCGCGGGGTTCCAAAAGGCGGAGTTCCTGCTGGAGCACGGCTTTGTGGACATCATCGTCCCCCGCACCCAGCAGCGGGAGACCATTGCCAAGCTTATAAAGCTCCATAGAAAGGGGGCGGCACAATGAGCGCCTATGAAAAGGTCCTGCTGGCCCGGGCCAAGGATAGGCCCACGGGAATCTCCTACATTGAGAATATCTTTGAGGACTTTATAGAGCTCCACGGCGACAGGCGCTTTGCCGACGACCCGGCCATTGTGGGGGGCATTGCCACGCTGCACGGCCGGCCCGTCACCGTCATCGCCATGGAGAAGGGCAAGGACATGCGGGAGCGCGTGCGCCGCAACTTTGGCGCCCCCAACCCCGAGGGCTACCGCAAGGCCCTGCGCCTGATGGAGCAGGCGGAGAAATTCCACCGGCCGGTGGTGTGCTTTGTGGATACCTCCGGGGCCTTTTGCGGCATGGGCGCCGAGGAGCGGGGCCAAGGCCAGGCCATCGCCGAGAACCTGACCACCATGGCCGGCCTGAAAACACCCATCATCTCCGTGCTCATCGGCGAGGGCGGCAGCGGCGGCGCCTTGGCGCTGGCTTTGTCCGATAGGGTGTGGATTTTGGAGAACGCCGTGTACTCCGTCATCTCCCCCGAGGGCTGCGCCAGCATCTTGTGGAAGGACTCCAAAAAGGTGAAGGACGCCGCCGAATCCCTGCGCCTGACAGCCCAGGACATGCTGGAGCTGGGCGTGGTGGAGCAGGTTATCCCCGAGGAGAAGGAGTTCTCCCTGACCTACGCCAAGCTTCAAGAGGAGCTGGAGGCGGCCCTGTCCCAGCTGGGCCAGCTGCCGGTGGAAGAGCTGCTGGAGCAGCGCTACCAGCGGTTCCGCAAATATTGACAGAACAAAAGGCCCGCCTTTTTCCGGCGAGCCTTTTTTCACCTTTTCCAGAGAGGAGCGGCCACTATGCCAACCACCTACACCCCCTGCCCCGTCTACCGGAAGTGCGGGGGCTGCCAGCTGCAAAATTTAGAGTATCCCCGCCAGCTTGTTTGGAAGCAGGACCGCTGCCAAAAGCTGCTGGGCAGGTTTGGGAAAGTCTCCCCCATTTTGGGCATGGAGCGCCCCTATCACTACCGCAACAAGGTGCAGGCGGCCTTTGCCTATGACAAGCGCCGGGGGAGGATCATCAGCGGGGTGTACCAGTCCAGCACCCACCGCATTGTGCCCGTGGACTCCTGCCAGACCGAGGACGAAACCGCCGACCGCATCATCGTCTCCGTGCGCGGCCTGTTAAAGGATTTCAAGCTCCAGGCCTACGACGAGAACACCGGCCGGGGCTTTTTGCGCCACGTGCTGGTAAAGCGGGGGTTCGCCACGGGCCAGATGATGGTGGTGCTGGTGACGGGCACCCCGGTGTTCACCGCCAAAAAGCACTTTGTGGCAAAGCTGCGGGAGCTCCACCCGGAGATTACCACCATTTTGCAGAACGTCAACGACAAGCGCACCTCCTTGGTGCTGGGGGAGCGGGAGAAGGTCCTCTACGGCCCCGGCTACATTGTGGACGAGCTGTGCGGCTGCCGGTTCCGCATCTCGGCCAAGTCCTTCTACCAAATCAACCCCGTGCAGACAGAGGTGCTCTACAGCAAGGCCATGGAGTTCGCGGAGCTCACCGGCAAGGAGAAGGTGCTGGACGCCTACTGCGGCATCGGCACCATCGGCCTGGTGGCGGCCAAGCACGGCGCCGGCCAGGTGCTGGGGGTGGAGCTGAACCCCGACGCGGTGAAGGACGCCATCCAGAACGCCAAGGAGAACGCCATGAAAAACGCCTGGTTCACCCGGGGCGACGCCGGGGAGTTCCTGGCCCAGGCCGCCCAGGAGGGGGAGGGCTGGGACGTGGTGTTCATGGACCCGCCCCGGGCCGGCGCCAGCGGGGAGTTCCTCACGGCCCTGGCAGCCTGCGCCCCCCGGCGGGTGGTGTACATCTCCTGCGACCCGGAGACCCTGGCCCGTGACTTGGGCGTCCTCCAGGCCAACCACTACAAGATTGAGCAAATCCAACCGGTGGATATGTTCCCCCACACCCAGCACATCGAGTGCGTGGTGAAGCTGACCCGGAAGTGACCTACAGCCGCAGCCCCTTGATATCCTTGATCCGGGAGAGGATGACGTTGCAGCTGCAGGCCTCCAGGCCGGGCAGGGTATCGATGACATGGTGGAGCAGGTCCTCCATCTCCTGGTTGGTGGCGGCCACGGCGTGGACGTGGAGCTTGTGGCTGCCGGTCACCCGGTAGATTTGGGTGACGGTGGGGCAGGCCTCCAGCCGGGCCACGGCCTCCCCAAAGCCCCCGGGGGAGAACTCTAGCTCAAAGTAGCAGGACACCGCCCCGCTGATTTTCTGGGGGTTGATGATGGTGGTGTACTCCTCGATGACGCCCCGCTGCTCCAGGGCCTGGATGCGGCTTTTCACCGCCACCCGGGAAAGGCCCACCCTCTCCCCAATGTCCGAGTAGGAGAGCCGGGCGTTCTCGATGAGCAGGGAAACAATCTGTTGGTCCAGGGCGTCCAAACCTTCTAAAAACATAGGTGCCCCTCCTTTCGCTGGGAATAGTATACCCGGTTTTCTGCGAAATGTAAAGCGAAGATTGACTTTAGAAATTCTGTTTGTTATAATCCTTTCGAAACGCAAGAAAAAACTTTCGAAAGGAAGATGTACCCATGAACCGGGATTTGACCCAAGGCCCTGTCACCAAAAGCATGCTGCTGTTTGCCCTGCCCATGATTTTGGGCAACCTGCTCCAGCAGTTTTACAACGTGGCCGACACGCTGATCGTGGGCCAGTTTCTGGGGTCCACGGCCTTGGCGGCGGTGGGCTCCTCTTACACGCTGATGACCTTCCTCACCTCCATTCTGCTGGGGATGTGCATGGGCAGCGGGGCGGTGTTCTCCATCCGCTTTGGGGAGGGCGACCTGCCCCGGCTGAAAAACAGCCTGTCCCTGTCCTTTTTGCTGATTGGCGGCTTTACCGTGGCCCTGAATGTGGCGGTGTTTTTGCTCATCGACCCCATGATGGCGCTGCTTCAGGTGCCGGCGGACGTTATCCCCCTGATGCGCTCCTACCTGTGGGTGATTTTCTGGGGCATTGGGGGCACCTTCCTGTACAATTACTTTGCCAGCCTGCTGCGGGCCGTGGGGAACTCCGCCACGCCTTTGGTGTTCTTGGGCGTCAGCGCGGTGCTGAACATCGTGCTGGACTTGGTGTTTGTGGTGGCGGTGCCCTGGGGTGTGGCCGGGGCGGCCTTTGCCACCAGCTTTTCCCAGTGGGTGTCTGGGGTGGGGCTGCTGGTGTACACCTGGAAGCGCATGGCCCACCTGCGCCCCAGCCGCCAGGACGTCTACTGGAAAAGGGACAGGGTGGGGGAGATCGCCCGGTTCTCACTGCTCACCTGCGTGCAGCAGTCGGTGATGAACTTCGGCATTTTAATGGTGCAGGGGCTGGTGAACTCCTTTGGCACCGTGGTGATGGCCGCCTTCGCCGCCGCCGTGAAGATAGATTCCTTCGCCTACATGCCCGTGCAGGACTTTGGCAACGCCTTCTCCACCTTTATCGCCCAGAACTACGGCGCCCGGGACATGGGCCGCATCCGCCGGGGCATACGAAGCGCGGTGCTTGCCGCGGCGGTGTTCTCCGGGGCTGTCTCCGTGCTGGTGTGCGTCTTCGCCGAGCCCTTGCTGCTGCTTTTCGTCAAGCCGGAGGAGAGGGAAATCCTGGCGGTGGGGGTGCAGTACCTGCGCGTTGAGGGCGCCTTCTACGTGGGCATTGGCATTTTGTTTTTGCTCTACGGCCTGTACCGGGCCATCCAGCGGCCGGGGATGTCCCTGGTGCTCACGGTGATTTCCCTGGGCACCCGGGTGGCCTTGGCCTATGCCCTGTCGGCCATCCCCGCCATTGGGGTGGTGGGCATTTGGTGGAGCGTTCCCATCGGTTGGGCCTTGGCAGATGTGGCCGGTGTGGTGTATTATAAGAGAAACAGGGACCGCCTGCTGCGGCCCCAGCAGCCCCAGAAAGGAGCAAACCCATGAAGACAGAACGGCCTTACCCCTTTGTCACCATCGACGCCCGGGGGACCAAGCGCGCCCAGGGGGGTCACCCCTGGGTGTTCGACAACGAGATCACCGCCCAGGAGGGCACCCCGGAGGACGGCGCCCTCTGCGACGTGCGCAGCCCCAAGGGCCGGTACCTGGGCACGGGGTATTACAACTCCCACTCGAAAATCCGGGTGCGGCTGCTCTCCCAAAACGCCAACGACAAGTTCGACCAGGCCTTTTTCGCCCGGCGGGCCCAGTACGCCTGGGATTACCGCAAAACCGTCATGGGCCCGGACGTGGACAGCTGCCGCGTCATCTTTGGGGAGGCCGACCGCTTCCCCGGCCTGACCGTGGACAAGTTCGGGGACATTTTAGTCACCCAGACGCTGTGCCTGGGCACCGAGCTGCGCAAGGACTGGATTTTCCCTGCCCTGGTGCAGGCCATGGAGGCCGGCGGCCAGCCCATCCGGGGGATTTACCAGCGCAACGACGTGAAGATACGGGAGCTGGAAGGCCTGGAGCAGAACAAGGGCTGGTACCCCCTGGCGGGCAAGCCCCTCCCGGAATCTACCCAGACGGAGATTGTGGAAAACGGCATCCGCTACCTGGTGGACTTTGAGAACGGCCAGAAGACCGGCTTTTTCCTGGACCAGAAGTACAACCGGGCCGCGGCCGCCCGCATCGCCCCGGGGAAGTCCGTGCTGGACTGCTTCACCCACACCGGCTCCTTTGGGCTCAACTGCGCCAAGGCCGGGGCCAAGCGGGTGCACTCGGTGGATGTCAGCGAGACGGCCATCGCCTGCGCCAAAGAGAACGCCGCCCGCAACGGCCTCTCCGTGGAGTACGAGGTGGCCAACGTCTTTGATTTGCTGCCCAGCCTGACCCCTGGAGAGTACGACTACATCATCCTGGACCCGCCGGCCTTTACCAAATCCGGCAAGACGGTGAAAAACGCGGAGCGGGGCTACAAGGAAATCAACTACCGGGCCATGAAGGCCCTGCCCCGGGGCGGGTACCTGGCCACCTGTTCCTGCTCCCACTTTATGACGGACGCCCTGTTCCGGAAGATGCTCCAAAGCGCCGCCGGCGACGCCCAGGTGGAGCTGCGCCTGGTGGAGGCCCGCGCCCAGGGCCCGGACCATCCCATCCTGTGGAATGTGCCGGAAACGGACTATTTAAAATTTTATATCTTCCAGGTGGTGTAAAAGGCAAACGAGAGTTTTTTCAGAAACGTGTATGCAATCCTCAGCTGGACAAGTGGGAAAGGACGGTGCTGTGTCCATGAATGAAAAGAAAACTGCTGGAAAAGGCGGAATGGGCTTTGTCGGGGTCTTGACGCTGATCTTTATCGTTTTAAAATTGACCGGCAATATCAATTGGTCTTGGCTGTGGGTGCTGTCGCCCATATGGATCACCGCGCTCTTGCTCCTTGCGCTTTTTGGAGCGATTTTCGTCGCCGCAAAGCTGAAAAATGGGAAAAGGTAAACCACACAGGCCGGTTTACCTAGCCCAGGTGCTTTCCCGAGGCGGTAAAACAGACCGGGCAGGAAACGGCTTTTTAACGAGGAAAGGAGAACGACATGGGAGATCTGTTTATGGCGGCCATCGCAGTCCTTGCCTTTGTGGTGCTGGTGGCGCTGTTGTGGTCCAACCAAAAACGGGAGAAAGAAAACTACCTCACCGAGGGGATGTGCCTGGGGATCGTTCTGGGCGCGGGGCTTCGCAGCCTTTTGGATATGGATCTGGGTGTGGCCATTTCCATAGGAATGCTGCTGGGCGCCCTGATCGGCCAACAGGTGCCCAAAAAGAAGGAAACAAACCCGGGCGGCCAGGGACAAACTACAGCCCAGGACGGGGACGAAGTTTCGCCTGACGCCCCCAGGGATGAGAGTGCCCAGTCACTGGGCCAGGAGGACGACCATGAGAAACATTGACCACTTTTCCTACCAGTTGGGGGCCGCGGACTGCTTTTGCGAGATGGTGAGGGCGGGGGTGAAGCAGATCGCCCTGGCCCACCCCTGCGATTCCCCCCAGGAGCGGGACCAGTACCTGCCCTATTTCGAGGAGCTGTGCCGGAAGTACGGCGTCAAGCTCTACGTGGAGGACGAGGCCTTTTTAACGGACTTGTTCCCCCTGTCCCTGAACCAGGGGAAGTACAACGCTTTGTTCTACCAAGAGGGCAGCGCCCTCCAGGAGTACCTGGCCCTGAAGGGGGAGAAGAAAGCCGCCCTGGCCCAGGGCACCTACGGCCAGGCGCGCCGGGATATCGCCTGGCGGTTTGGCAAGCTGCTCTCCTACACCGACGAGGGCATCCAGCGGCTGCTGGAGAGCAACACAGAGAAAGAGTGAAACATCCCCTTGGCGGCAGCCAGGGGGCTTTCTTTGTAGAGGGGCTTGTCCCAGTGGGTGGAACGGCTGGCTTTCTGGCGGGCTGGTGTTCCCCCGCGGGGAGGCAGTGCCGCGCTCCAAAGCCTGGAGCTCCGGGAGGGCACGTTCCCGCCTGGTGGACGCCATGGGGCGGGGGGCTTGGCGGCGGCCTGCTGCTTTTTTGGGTAAAATGTTTTGGATATTCAAACGTTTTTTACAATTTATCCCTTGTAATTTTCCGCCAATATTGCTACACTTTTAACAGGCCCTTCCCCAGGGAAAGTCAGGCTTCCCCTAGGCAAAAGGGAACACAGGAAAGGAAGTCTTTATCATGGCAAACCGTTTTATTTTGAATGAGAGGTCTTATCACGGCAAGGGCGCTATTCAGGAGATTGCCGGGGAAGTGACCAGCCGCGGCCTGAAAAAGGCCCTGCTCTGCACCGACCCCGACCTGCTGAAGTTCGGCGTCACCAAGAAGGTCACCGACGTGCTGGACGCCGCCGGGCTGGCCTATCAGGTCTACTCCGAAATCAAGCCCAACCCCACCATTGAGAACGTGAAGGACGGCGTGGAGGCTGCCAAGGCCGCCCAGGCCGATTACATCATCGCCATTGGCGGCGGCTCCTCCATGGATACCGCCAAGGCCATCGGCATCATCGTCACCAACCCCGAGTTCGCCGACGTGCGCTCCCTGGAGGGCACCGCCGACACCAAGAACCCCTGCCTGCCCATCATCGCTGTGCCCACCACCGCCGGCACCGCCGCGGAGGTCACCATCAACTACGTCATCACCGACGTGGAGAAGAACCGCAAGTTCGTCTGTGTGGACCCCCACGACATCCCCGTGGTGGCCATCGTTGACCCCGACATGATGGCCTCCATGCCCAAGGGCCTCACCGCCGCCACCGGCATGGACGCTTTGACCCACGCCATCGAGGGCTACATCACCAAGGGCGCCTGGGAGCTCTCAGACATGTTCCACCTGAAGGCCATTGAAATCATCGCCAAATCCCTGCGGGGCGCTGTGGAAAACACCCCCGAAGGCCGCGAGGGCATGGCTTTGGGCCAGTACATCGCCGGCATGGGCTTCTCCAACGTGGGCCTGGGCATTGTCCACTCTATGGCACACGGCCTGTCCGCCCTGTATGACACCCCCCACGGCGTGGCCTGCGCCATCATCCTGCCCACCGGCCTGGAGTACAACAAGCCCGTGGCCGGCAAGCGCTACCGCGCCATCGGCAAGGCCATGCAGGTGCCCGGCATTGACAACATGACCGACGAGGAAGCCGCCGACGCCACCATCGCCGCGGTGAAGCAGCTGTCCCTGGACGTGGGCATCCCCCAGAACCTCAACGGCATTTTGAAGGAGGAGGACGTGGCGTTCCTGTCCCAGTCCGCCTACGCCGACGCCTGCTGCCCCGGCAATCCCCGTGACACCAGTGAGGAAGGGATTGCAGAACTGTATAAGAGCTTGCTGTAAGCTAGGAAGGCCATAGGGGAGAGAATCCCGGTTTTTCGCCCAGCGAAAACGAAGTCTCTCAGACTTCGAGGGATTCTCCCTGTAAACCGCCTCCGGCGGTTTACTTCCCCGGCAATCCCCGTGACACCAGTGAGGAAGAGATTGCAGAACTGTATAAGAGCTTGCTATAAAAAGCGCAACCGCGAAGCGGCGTAAAAGTTTGCCCGTGGCCGGGCAGGACAAGCCGCCCTCTTGCCTACGGCAAGGGCGGAGGCGCGACGCCGTAGGCGCGTAAAAGTTTTTGGTCAAACTTTTTTCAAAAAGTTTGCGGTTGGTAAGGCGGAGCCTTACGGCCTTAAAAGCAACGCAAAGCGTTGCAAAAGAAAACTAGGGAAACAGGGGGTCCTGGTCCCCAGTGGGGACCGTTCAGGACCGGTCTACGTTGCCACTTCGGTCGGTGCTGGGCGTCTGCCACTGGCAGACAGCACCCGAGGCGGCAGCCGAGAAGCTCCGCCTTTCCCGGCCGGTGAGGCTGTGAACGTAACGCCTTTCCGGCTCTCCCAAAGGATGAGCTGAGCAAACGTTTTTTGGGGACTGGTTGCCAGCAGAGGCTTTTTTCCTTCCGGGGAGAGCCAGTAAGGTCGCCCCAAAACCCATAAAACAAGAAGCCCAGGAACGCCCTGGGCTTCTTTTCTTTTCGGGCATTTCGGCAAGGAGGTTCCAAAAGTTTTCAAAAATATCTAAAAGAGATTTTTCCGCCGTGGCTTTCTTGGGGGACTTGTGCTAAAATGAGGGTATCGTATGGAGGAAAGGGAGAGGAAAGCTATGGATAAAACCCTATACGTCTCAGACTTGGACGGCACCCTTCTCACCCCCCGGGAGGACCTGTCGCCGTTTACCATCCGGGTGCTGAACCGCCTGGTGGAGCAGGGGGTGGCCTTCACCTATGCCACGGCCCGCTCCCAGCACTCGGCCGACGTGGTGACCCGGGGCCTGACCAAGAGCCTGCCGGTTATCATCTACAATGGGGCCTTCATCCGCCGGGGGGAGCGCCGGGAGACTTTGCTGCGCCAGCTTTTGCCAGGCCCCAGCGTGGCCCGGGCCCGGCAGGTGTTTGGGGAGGCGGGCATCTCCCCCTTGGTGTACACCATGGCCCAGGGGGTGGAGCGGGTGCTGTGGCGGCCGGAAAAAGAGAGCCCCGGGGTGGCCCGGTATGTGGCCTCCCGCCAGCGGGACGAACGGCTGCTGCCCGTGGCCGATGAGGAAGCCCTCTACCAGGGGGAGGTGTTCTACTTCACCTGCATCGGCGGCCGGGAGGAACTGCTCCCCGCCTACGAGGCGCTGCGCCAGGGCAAGGCCCTCTCGGTGCTGCTCCAGGAGGAGATCTACCAGCCCGGGGAGTTCTGGCTGGAGGTGATGTCCGCCGCCGCCACCAAGGCCCAGGCCGCCGCTTGGCTGAAAGAGCGCCTGGGCTGCCAGCGCATGACAGCCTTTGGGGACGGCCTCAACGACATCCCCCTGCTGGAGGAGGCGGACGTCCGCTGCGCCGTGGCCAACGCCGTGCCCCAGCTGCGCCAGGCCGCGGGGCAGGTGATTCCCGCCAACACAGAGGACGGCGTGGCCCGGTTTTTGCTGGCGGACACAGCCCCCACTTTGGCCCTGGGGGAGCGCGCCGGGGACTTCCGGCTGCGGCTGTACCGGCCCCAGGACTTGGAGGGCCTTATCCAGCTGTTTTACGAGACCGTCCACGAGGTGAACCTGGGGGACTACTCCCCGGCGGAGGTGGACGCCTGGGTGCCCTCCCCGGAGAGCGTGGACCGGGCCGCCTGGGGGGAAAGCCTGGCTGCCCACTACACCGTGGTGGCGGAGCGGGAAGGCCAGCTGCTGGGCTTTGGGGACATGGACAGCACCGGCTATTTCGACAGGCTCTACGTCCATCGGGACTTCCAGGGCCGGGGCGTGGCCACATCCATTGCCCACGCCTTGGAGGGCTTTGCCCACGGCCTTGGGGCCCAGCGGGTGACGGTGCACGCCTCCCGCACGGCACGGCCCTTTTTTGAGAGGAGGGGCTATCGGATGCTGTACGCCCAGCAGGTGGAGCGCCGCGGCGTGCTGCTGGAGAACTTCGCCATGGAGCTGGCGCTGGAAGGGGGCGAAGGCCATGGGAGCCATTAAGGGCCTGCGGGTGGTGCTGGCCGTGCTGCTGTGCCTGGTGCTGGGGGGAAGCCTCTGGCTGACGGTGCAGCGGCAGGTGTTCCACCAAGAGGAGCTGGCCGTGGGCGGGCTTATCTTGGCGCCGGTGGAAGGGGACGCCATGTCCCCGGCCCTGGAGCAGGGCAGCTTGGCGGTGGCCGTCCCCCGGGAGGATTACCAGCTGGGGGACGTGGTGCTGTACGACGCGGGCTTTACCCGCCTGGTGGGCAGCGTGGAGGGGGACTTCATCGCCCGGGGCGACGCCCAAGGGGAGGAGGCGGAAGCCCTCCTTCCCACGGCGGACATCCAGGGGGCAGTCATCGCCGCCCTGCCCGGCGGGGGTGAGGTGTGGGGCTTCCTCAGCAGCCTGTGGGGCCCGCCGGTGGTGCTGGTTGTGGGGGTGCTGCTGCTGGCGCTGCCAAGCCTGTTCGGCCTGGGGCGGGAGCCGGCGGGTACCCCGGCCCAGGAGCAGCCCGGCAAATACAGGCCCCGCCACTAGGCTTTGGCTGGATGAGGTTTTCATAGGTTTTACAAAGGAGGGGTATCATGGTTTGGCTTTGGATTGCGTTGGCGGCCGTCCTGGCGGCGGCGCTGTTGCTGCTGGGGGCGGCAGTGTTCTTCTTCAAGTTCTCCATCCGCCGGTACCGGAAGGAGCGCGCCGATGAGCAGTATGAGGAGGCAGACTCCATCTGGAACCCCTTTGCCCCCCGGATGAAGGAGGCCCAGGCCTACATCCGGGCCCACACCCGGGAGAAGGTGAAGCTCACCTCCTTTGACGGGCTGGAGCTGGCGGCCCTGTACCTGCCGGTGGAGCGCCCCCGAGGCACGGTGATAGCCTTTCACGGGTACCGCTCCCTGGCCACCATCGACTTCGCCTTGGAGGTGGAGTTCTTCCACCGGCTGGGCTATGATGTGCTGCTGCCCTACCAGCGCTCCCACGGGGAGAGCCAGGGCAAGTACATCACCTACGGGGTGAAGGAGCGCTTCGACTGCCAGAGCTGGGCCCGCTACGCCGCCCGCCGCTGGGGGGACAGGCCCCTGTTCCTCATGGGCATCTCCATGGGGGCCGCCACGGTGCTGATGGCCTCCGGCCTGGAGCTGCCCCCCAACACCCGGGGCATTGTGGCCGACTGCGGCTTTACCACCCCCTGGGACATCATGGCCCACGTGGCCCGGCGGGATTACAAGCTGCCCCGGGCGCTGCTGTGGGTGCTCCTCTCCCTGCTGGACCTGCTGGCCCGGGTGGCGGCGGGGTTCTCCCTAAAGGGCGCGGACACCCGCCAGGCCTTGGCGCACACCCAGCTGCCGGTGCTGTTCCTCCACGGGGAGAAGGACGACTTTGTGCCCGTCTCCATGACAGAGGAGAACTACCATGCCTGCGCCTCCCCCAAGGCGCTGCGGCTGGTGCCCGGCGCCGAACACGCCCAGAGCTTCGGCGTGGATACCCCCGGCTGTGAGGAAACCATCCAGCGGTTTTTGGAGGGGTGCCTGGGGTAGGCCGCCGGGCCCAAAAATATTTTTCCGCCCCAGGGGGAGAATGGATTGCAAATCCCCACAGGATATGATAGGATACTCCATAGAGATACGGCGTGAGCGGCAACCGGGCCACCGGGAACCGCCTTCGTCGTACTTTTTTGCCCTGGGAATGGGAAAAATTTTGGAAAGGGGTCGTTTTATGGCGCAGAGGATACGGAGCATGACAGAGGGTTCCCCCATCCGGCTGCTGATTTCCTTTGCCCTGCCGCTGATGGTGGGCAATGTGTTCCAGCAGCTGTACACCGTGGTGGACACCGCCGTGGTGGGGCAGTTTGTGGGGGTAAGCGCCCTGGCCTCCCTGGGGGCGGCGGACAGCCCCAACTGGGGGGTGCTGGGCATCATCCAGGGGCTGACACAGGGCTTCTCCATCTTGATGGCCCAGCACTTTGGCGCCAAGGATTACCGGGAGCTCTCCCGCAGCGTGGGGGCCTCGGTGACGCTGTGCCTGGTGTTCACCGTGCTGCTGGGGGTAGGGGGCCAGCTGTGGGCAGAGCCCCTGCTGCGCCTGCTGAACACCCCCCAGGACGTGCTGCCCGGGGCGCTGCTGTACCTGCGCATTGTCTACGGGGGCATCCCGGCCATTATGGCCTACAACTTCCTGGCGGCCATTTTGCGGGCCCTGGGGGACGCCAAAACGCCCCTGTACGCCATTGTGGTGGCGGCCCTGATGAACGTGGCCCTGGATTTGCTCTTTGTGGTGGGCTTCCACTGGGGCATTGCCGGGGCGGCCATTGCCACGGTGGTTTCCCAGGTGGCCTCTGCCGTGTACTGCTTTTTCAACGTGCGGAAAATCACCATCCTCCAGGTGCTCCCCGGCGATTTGAAGCCCTCCCGGGATTTGACCCTCACTTTGCTGAAGCTGGGCTTCCCCATGGCCTTGCAGAACGCCATCATCGCCATGGGCAGCATGGTGGTGCAGTTTGTCATCAACGGCTACGGCATGCTGTTCCTGGCGGGCTTTACCGCCACCAACAAGCTTTACGGCCTGCTGGAGATTGCCGCCACCTCCTACGGCTTCGCGGTGACCTCCTACGTGGGGCAGAACCTGGGCGCCCGGCTGGTAAACCGCATCAAGCGGGGGCAGCGGGCGGCGGCTGTGGTGGCCTTCCTCACCTCGGTGGTCATCGCCGCGACCATGCTGCTGTTTGGCCGGCTGGTGCTGGGGCTGTTCATCTCCGGGGAGCCGGCGGAGGTGGAGGCCTCTTTGGACATCGCCTACCACTACCTGTCCATTATGAGCGTGTGCCTGCCCATCCTATATATGCTGCACATCTACCGCTCCGCCCTGATGGGCCTGGGGGACACGGTGGTGCCCATGCTCTCCGGCTTCGCGGAGATGGTGGTGCGCATTGGCGTGGCCTTGCTGCTGCCCCTGGTCATGGGCCAGGAGGGCATCTACTACGCGGAGGTGGGCGCCTGGACCGCCGCGGCCATTCTGCTGGTGGCGGCCTATTACGCCAGGATGCGGGCCCTCTCCCGGCGCAAGGGCTTTGCCCTGGACGAAAAAAACTGAAAGGAGTGCTTGTATGGAGCAGGCGGTAAAAGAAAACAGCATCACCCAAGGTGTGATTTGGAAGCAGCTTCTCATCTTTTTCTTCCCCATTTTGATAGGCACCTTCTTCCAGCAGCTGTACAACACGGTGGACACCATTGTGGTGGGGCAGTATGTGGGCACCAACGCCCTGGCGGCGGTGGGCACCACCGGCACCCTCATCAACCTGCTGGTGGGCTTCTTTGTGGGGGTGTCCTCCGGCGCCACGGTGATTATCTCCCAATTCTTCGGCGCGGGGGACGGCAAAAACGTCTCCAAGGCGGTGCACACCTCCATTGCCTTGGCCTTGGTGGGCGGGCTTGTCATCATGGTGCTGGGGCTGCTGACGGCCCGGCCCTCTCTGGTGCTGCTGGGCGTGCCCGAGGAGATACTGGGCGACGCCTTGACCTACATGAACGTGTACTACTGCGGCATCATCGCCAGCATGATATACAACGTGGGCACCGGCGTGCTGCGGGCCATTGGCGACAGCCGCATGCCCCTGTACGTGCTCATTGTCTGCTGCCTGGTGAACATTGTGCTGGACCTGCTCTTTGTGCTGGGCTTCCACTGGGACGTGTTCGGCGTGGCCATTGCCACGGTGCTCTCCCAGGTGGTCAGCGCGGTGCTTATCATGGCGCGGCTGATGCTCACCCGGGAGAGCTACCGGGTGGAGCTCAAACGCATCCGCTTTGATAAGAGCATATTGAAAAATGTTATCCGCATCGGCCTGCCCGCGGGGATGCAGTCGGTGCTGTACTCGGTGTCCAACCTGGTGGTGCAGGCCAGCATCAACTCTTTTGGCACCGACGCCATCGCCTCTTGGGCGGCCATCGGCAAAATTGACGGCTTCATCTGGATGGTGATGAGCGCCTTTGGCATTGCCATCACCACCTTTGTGGGGCAGAACTTCGGCGCCCAGCAGTACGCCCGGGTAAAGCGGAGCATCAAGGTGTGCCTGGGCATGGCCTTGGGCACCACCATCGCCCTGAGCATTTTGCTGCTGGTGTTCATGGAGCCCCTGCTGCGGTTCTTCACCGGGGACGAGACGGTTATCGCCATCGGCCAGCGCTTCTTCTGGGTGATGGCCCCCAGCTACTTTACCTATGTGTTCATCGAGATTCTCTCCGGCGCCATCCGCGGGGCGGGGGAGTCCCTGCAGCCCATGCTCATCACCTGCTTTGGGGTGTGCGGCCTGCGCATTTTGTGGCTGACGCTGGTGGTGCCCCGGTTCCACACCATGGAGATGGTGGCCATGAACTACCCTGTCACCTGGGTGATTGCCGCCGTGGTGTTCATCCTCTACTACCTGCGGATGAACTGGCTGCGCAGGTGCATCCGGCGGGGCGGCTACCCCATGCCGGAAACGCTGTAAGGCACTGGAAAAACAGGAGGGGAGGGGCCGCCGGCCCCTCTTTTTTGCTGCCCTGCGGGGGGAGCCCCGCTTTTTTCTGGGCGCTGGCGTGAAAAAAACTATTGCATTTTTCCTGGGTTTGGGCTATGATAAGAGTGGTTAGATGTGCGTACAAATCCGGCGGCGGGCAGCGCCGTCCCGCACAGACTTGCACTAATCAAAATGGAGGAACCTGCAATGAACAACATCCCTCAGGTCAAGCTGGGTATTGTGGCTGTATCCCGCGATTGCTTCCCCATCCAGCTTTCCCAGAACCGCCGGGCCGCCGTTGTGGCTGCCTGCGCCGCTAAGGGCCTGGAAGTGTACGAGGCCCAGACTACCGTTGAGAACGAGAAGGACATGCTGGCTGCCGTGGAAGAAGTCACCAAGGCTGGCTGCAACGCCCTGACCGTGTTCCTGGGCAACTTTGGCCCCGAAACCCCCGAAACCCTTATCGCCAAGAACTTTGACGGCCCCTGCATGTTTGTGGCTGCCGCCGAGGGCGACGGCGACCTGATCAACGGCCGCGGCGACGCCTACTGCGGCATGCTCAACTGCTCCTACAACCTGGGCCTGCGCGGCCTGACCGGCTACATCCCCGAGTATCCCGTGGGCACCGCCGAGGAGCTGGCCGACAAGATGGCCGAGTTTGTGCCCATCGCCCGCGCCATCATCGGCATTAAGAACCTGAAGATTATCACCTTCGGCCCCCGGCCCCAGGACTTCTTCGCCTGCAACGCCCCCATCAACGGCCTGTACCAGCTGGGTGTGGAGATTGAGGAAAACTCCGAGCTGGACCTGCTGGTCTCCTACAAGGAGCACGCCGGCGACGCCCGCATCCCCGATGTGTGCGCCGACATGGCCAAGGAAATGGGCGAGGGCAAGTATTACCCCGACATGCTGGAGCGCATGGCCCAGTTTGAGCTGACTCTGCTGGATTGGGCCGAGAACCACAAGGGCAGCCGCCAGTATGTGGCTTTCGCCGACAAATGTTGGCCTGCCTTCCCCAGCCAGTTCGGCTTTGAGCCCTGCTATGTCAACTCCCGCCTGGCCACCCGCGGCATCCCCGTGGCCTGCGAAGTGGACATCTACGGCGCCCTCTCCGAGTACATCGGCATGTGCATCTCCGGCGACACCGTCACTCTGCTGGACATCAACAACTCCGTGCCCGCCTCCATGTACGAGGCCCAGATCAAGGGCAAGTTCGACTACGACTACAAGCTCAACGACACCTTCATGGGCTTCCACTGCGGCAACACCCCCAGCTGCAAGCTGTGCGCC